>Ga0209006_10000079_pt1 | contig 100222 bp, 113 predicted proteins | sample JacPin_JW_Ref_O2_FD_188567 | JGI IMG/M metagenome (GOLD analysis project Ga0209006, IMG submission 188567) | Forest soil microbial communities from Algoma, Ontario, Canada - Jack Pine, Ontario site 1_JW_Ref_O2 (SPAdes) (version 2) | ecosystem: Environmental > Terrestrial > Soil > Boreal... | reverse complement strand
AAGGTGCTTTGAGTTTTTTGGGTCACACCTAAAGCCTGAAGCACCTTCGTCTTCTACGCAATGACCCTCAGGCGTGACCCCGCTAACTTCCGATGAGCCAGATTTCAAACATTTTCGATTGACCACGAGAAACGATGAATCACACCATTTGGGCCTGATCTAATTAATTCTCTGTAATGATTCGCTTATCCGATGACGTATAGGAGGTAATGGAACATTCTCGTCGATCGGCCAACGATAGAGTCCTCGAACAATTCGAGGACTTCTTTCGCGAAAACTATTCACGTTTGTTTCAGTACGTGGCTCGTCGAGTACCACACGAACAAGTTGATGACGTGGTGGCAGCAAGTTTCGTGGTCGCATGGCGAAAATTCGAACAAGCGACGATTCCCGCTTTACCCTGGTTATTCAGAATCGCAAGCTTTGAAGTGTCCAACCGGCGACGCTCCCTCCGCAAATCGAACAACGTCGTTTCCTTCGAAGTGGTCGGAGAATATTTTTCGACGTCCACCACAAGCGAAGTCAACAGTATTGGGATACATGCCGCGCTTGGGCGGCTGTCCGACGCGGATCAGGAGATCCTTCGGCTAATTCACTGGGACTCGCTCACACGGGCTGAGGCTGCAGAAGTGCTCCACCTGACGCCCAATGCCACCAACGTTCGATACCACCGCGCCCTACATCGACTCCAAGATCAGATGCCCCCGCAGTATCCCCGGATCAGCACTGATGACACTGGCACCAGTTTCAATTCAAATCCCCTTAAAGGAGCACGATCATGAATGTCGACATCGTCGTTGAAGAACTCGAAGCAGCAAATCTTGTAGGGCCGCCGAGCGATTCTCAAACCGACGCCGCGTGGCTATCGATCAGAGCATCACTCAATGTGCCAGTGCGTCGTCGGGCTCCTAAACGCGCTCGACGAGTGGTTGCTGTGAGCGCTTTGGCAGCGGCGCTGGTGGTTGTCGTGGCGTTCCAAGCGCTGCCATCTCCAGAGTCGGGCCCAACGGCGGCTTCGGCGACGCCATTCCTGAGGCAAGCAGCGCGTGCGGTCTTGACGGCGCCCACTTTCAACCAAAAGAACTCCGTCGTACCCCAATCGAATCAGTACGTGTACTCAGAGACTGAAGACCCGAATGGCACGCTGGTTCAGACTTGGCTTTCGGCCGACGGGAATCTTCCAGAAGTTGGTCGCTGGACGTCGGGGATTAAAGGTGAGGTGCCCGCCTTTGGAGCGACAACCAATGCGGCGTGCACGGTCACCCAAGCTGAATCGACGCAATGCATTCCAGAGGCTGGCTATCTTCCAGGTTTGCCAACCAACCCCACTGCGCTGCTGGCGTACCTCAATCAAATCAGTTTGGTTGACACCATTTCGTCTGCCGCCACGACATCGGGATGGTTGAATAACGAACTAGCGAAGGCCGTCATGTACTTGATGCAGACTTGTTATCTGCTGCCCAATCAGCAAGCGGCACTGTTCGAACTCATGGCGCAGACTCCTGGCTTCACGATCGTTCCGCAGATGACTGACGTGATTGGACGGGTCGGCGTAGGAGTCGAGTGGAGTTTCGAGAGCGATTCAGGAGCACTAATTTTCAACCCGACAACCTATGCCCTGCTCGGTGTGCGTACCTGGCCGGGACCACCAGTACTCAGTGCGCCCTACGACGGCGATGCGCTGCTCGGAATCAGCATCGTCAACTCGATTCCGCCAGGTCATGTTCCCGCAGCGTCCTAGGGTTTCGCTGTTGGGAAGACCGTTCGATTGAACTAGCCGAGGCCGTTATCGAGAGAGCGCCGCATTACACGGAACGTGAGGATTCGTGTCGCCTCCAACGCCAACGTGATACCGAAGTGGTATCATAGAAGTTATGGCATTTACAGTTCGAACCGACACCGCGCTCGAGAAGGCTCTTGATTCGCTTTCACGAGTCGAGGGCCTTTCGCGCCAAGAAATTGTTCGACGCGCTGTCCTCGAGCGATACGAGCGGTCGGGCCACGACGCTCGAGTGGCCGACGCTACGCAACGGATGACAGTGCGATGGGCCGATGTCTTGGAGCGTCTCGGCGCTGAATGATCGAATTCGATTACCTAGAACTTGATGACATCGTAAAGATGATTCGGACGTTGGGCGTTGGCCCCATCCGTGATCTCGGTCTATTGGACTCCGCAGTGAATAGACCCCGGTCGAGCGCGTTTGGTGAAGACGCGTACGAATCCTTAGACCTCAAGGCGGCGGCGCTCCTCCATTCGATGACCAAGAACCACGCGCTTGTCGACGGCAACAAGAGACTTGCCTGGCTCAGCACCGTCGTCTTTTGCGACCTCAACGGTTTTGCGCCCGCTATTGAGGATGACGATGCATTTCAGCTTGTCTGGGACATTGCTAGCTCTGCGGAAGAGGACATTTCGGCGATTGCGGACCGGCTTCATCTGTCGGCCACCTCGATCTAAGTTTCTTTGTGGAGACTGGCTCAGCGAACGTCCACCGTTGCCCGCGATTCAATGGTGTTCGGCCCAATCACGCTCCAGTACACCGTCATTGGGCCAGCGGGAGTTGAGTCGGGTACCGCCATTTTCATCTGATACACGACCGAGGCGTGAGCGGCTATTGCGTGGACGCTCGAGCAGTTGAATTGATACTCGAGTTTGATGTCACTCGATGAGTGCTCGATATAGGCCGGGCACGGTGAAAGAGAAACCGGTCGACTCAACGGATTTCTCAGTGTGACCTCATAGACAATCGTGCCGCCCGCCTTAACCGTGCTGGGCAGCGCGATTCTGGGTCGAAGGGACGCGAGCCGGTACGGCGGGTAAGTCGGAGATGGCTTGGGCATGCTGAACGGCGTCACCGCCAAGCCACAGGGAAGCGACAGGTTGAGCCCACTGACGGTGCGTTCGGTTCCGCCAGGAAGCGTAAGTACCAAGCCGTGGTACACCGGTAGTCCTTGCTCATTGCCGCCCGGATCGGCGGGGCACATGATGGGAGCTGAGACGTCGACCGAAACGGTGCCGCCGACCGGGGTATTCGCAATCTCGCCTCCGGTCGCCGCGAGCCTCAAATTCGTCGCTACGACGCTCGGGTGCCTCGGGGAAGTCGCGACGAGGAACGGCGTACCTCGCAAAAGGCACGCCGCAGTTCCGATGTTGCGAAATCGGATGGCCACGCCATCGTTTTGCATCCATTGCAGGCCGACTGCCCGCTCGACTTGCAGTGCGGACGACTTGCAGGGCGGTGCGCCGATCTTCGGCGGTGTTGTCGGGAGTGGTTTGGGTTGTAGTGACATCAAGAGCGCGGGCGTTACCGGTTTGTCAACCCATGGGACTGCCGATGACTTTGTGGCGGCAACGCCGATTCCTACGCCAAGCACGCCAGTCAGTATCGCTAGTACCACGACAAGTCTGCGGCGATTGAGTCCAAACTTGCGCATTCTTTATCCTCCAATCGTTCGCACAACTGCACCGGTGGCCGCATTGAGTTCTATGACGCTGCCGATACCGTACGTTCCACCACCTGAGTCGGTAACCCACACGTGCGTGCCGCCCGAGACCACGCGCGACGAATCCGCGTAGATGCCATCGCGCAACTGAATGACTCGAACCAGCGAGCCGTTCGTTGCGTTCAGTTCGGTGATCGTGTCGCCTCTACGTTGTCCCCGAAAGGAAACGGAACCATTGATAACCCACACGTACGTGCCGTCCGAATCGTCGACAGTCACGGCGCGAATCACGCCCGAATCATTTCATATCGTGAGATTCCGCGGCGTGAATCAATTTCAAGTATTCGTCTGAGTCGCAGATGCAAATTTGCAGATCTTCGATTCGGACCCGAATCACGGTTGCTCGACAATATTCCGACGTGCTACTCTTTAACTATGGTGATAGATAAACCGGATAACTTAAACGAGAAGGCGGATTCCGATTCCTCCATCGTCTTTCGGCTCGACGCTCGTTCCGGCGTGCCCACTTACCTCCAACTCGTTCAACAGGTGGAGAACGCGATCCGGCTCGGATACCTTCGACGTGGCGATCAAATCCCTCGAATCAAAGATGTCGTCGCCTCGCTCTCTATCAATCCCAACACCGTGCTGAAGGCGTACCGGGACCTTGAGCAAAAGGGCCTCATCGGCGCGCGTCCGGGTCTCGGCACCTTCGTGGAGGCCGAACCAGAGACGGTCGGTCTGAGTGAGTTGACGACCCTTCGACGCAGCCTCGTCACAGGGTGGTTGCGCGAGGCCGCAGAACTGGGCCTCGATGAGGACGGGATCGTCGCACTTTTCACGAACGCATTAAGAGATTTTCGTAGAGATACAGACGAGCCTCGACTGAAGCAACCCCGACGTCGCGTCGCATCGGGCGCGATGGGTGGCGTCGCATGAACGTCGTCGAGAGTTTCGGGCTCGGTGTGTCATATCGGGGCACCACAGCACTGCGCGACTGCACCCTTACGATTCCTGAAGGCCATATCGTCGCCCTCGTTGGCTCGAATGGAGCGGGCAAGACGACACTGCTCCACTGCGCGGTCGGTCTCGTTGCACCAACGACAGGCGAGATTTCCGTGCTCGGTGGCATTGAAGCCGGTTCGCCCGAGGCGCTCCAGCGCGTTGCCTTCGTAGCGCAAGAGACGCCTTTGTATCGCCACATCTCGGTGAGAGCGATGCTCACCGTGGCGGCCAACTTGAACCAGCACTTCGACCGAAACCTCGCCGAAGAACGTCTGGCAAACCTTGAAATACCGCTCGAACGTCGAATCGGCAGGCTGTCCGGAGGCCAGCAGGCCCAACTCGCCCTCGCTCTGGCGCTCGCTCGACGGCCCGACTTGCTCGTACTCGATGAGCCGCTCGCCCGGCTCGATCCGCTAGCGCGCCATGAGGTAATGGCCGTCGTCATGTCCGCTGTCGCCGAGGAAGGTTTATCGGTGATTCTCTCTTCGCATGTCGTGTCCGAGTTGGAACGAGTAGCTGACTACCTCATCTTGATGAGCCACGGTCGAGTCCAGATGGTGGGAATGATTGATGAACTTCTCGCCAAGCACGCGGTGTTGAGCGGGCCGACCGACGACGCGGAGCGTGTCGCCGACTTGTTCACTGTTGTCCAGTCACAACATGCGGGACGGCAATCTCAGTTCGTCGCGCGGATCGATGCACCTGCGGAGTTCCCGAAGGGTTGGGTGGCTGAGAACATCTCGCTCGATGAACTCGTGCTCGCCTACTTGCGCGAACCGTCCGCCTCAGCCTTGTCTGGCCCGCTAGCGGTGTCGGCGAACCGCGCAGGGAGGTGAGGCGATGACGACGACAGTCGCCTCTTCCTCGGTCACATCGAGTCACCCCAGTTCGTCAGGACAACGCGTGTCGTGGCCTCGCCTGATGCGCGTCGCACTGCTCCAGCACCGCGCGGCGTTGATCACCATTTTCGTAGCGTTTGTTGTTCTCGTCATCGCCATCGTGATTGGGCGAGACGCCGTGAGCGCGAGCTACGCGAGTTATCTTGCGGCGGGCTGCACGCTCGCCCATCCGACGAATCTCGGCGTGTGCGTGAACACCAGCAACAAATTTGCGGATATACCTAGCTTCACGCCGCTTGTCATCGCGTTACGTCTCTTTCCCGCGGTGATCGGGGCCTTTGTCGGAGCGCCGTTGGTCGCCCGCGAAATAGAGTCGGGCACGCATCGCTTCGCATGGACCCAAGGGGTGGGCCGGACTCGCGCGCTTCTGGTGACGCTCGCGACGTTGGCCTTGATCGTGACGCCAGTTGCCGTCATGCTCGGATTCTTGCTTGGAAGTTGGTACATCCACCCCTACTCAGTGATCAACATTGCTGTTGGGAGCCATTGGCAATCCGGATTGTTCACCACGACATGGTGGATGACGCCGGTATTGACGCTTCTCTCCTTAGCGATCGGGACACTGGTCGGTACCCTCGTTAAGCGGACTGTCGCTTCGATTGCTGTCACCGCGATCATCGTCGGCGGGGTTCTCGTCGTGGCCGGTCAGTACATTCAACGAATATTCGACGTCGGAGCGGTGGCATCATCGCGGTTCCTCATTAATGGCATGCACTCCGGGCCGATCGATCTCAGTGCGTCTCAGGGTCAAGGCCCCGCCGGGAGCTGGCTTGTGCGCGGATGGTACACCGGTCCTTGGAGGGCGCGTGTTGAGCAGCAAAGCGGCAAACACGGTCGCTGTTCAATTGAACAGGTTCGATTCGAAGAGGGGTTCTAGCGCCGCCCCGCGATGGCTTGCATTGCACCATTACACCTACTGGATCTCCTACCAGCCGGCTAACCATTTCTGGATCCTCCAGGCAGTCGTTGGACTCGTCTTGCTATGTGTCGCCGCGCTTTGTGTTCTCGGGACCGTGCGGAGCATCCGACGGAGCCGAGCGTAGAAATCTGGAGAAGGACTGCGACGGTTCGGAGTCAATATTTTGGAATGATTGGCGTCGCTGCTCCAATTGTTCTCAGCGTCATCGTCTCGCGGTCCACCGTGGAAATGAAGGGAAGTAATCAGTATGAAAACTATGACGTGCAAACAGTTGGGCGGTCCATGTGACTTGTCGCATCACGGCACGACGGCCGATGAGGTGATCAAGGCTCAAGATCGACACCTCAAGGAGATGGTTGCGAACGGCGATAGCGCGCACGAACAGGCCGCGAAAGAGATGAAGGGACGTTGGAAGAATCCCATTAAGGGAATGGGTTGGTACAAGAAGGCAAAGAGCGATTTCGTTCGGTTGCCCGAGGATTGATCTACTCGCCGACTTCATCATGTTGATGGCGCTACGTGCGCGCCGACATCGTGACGAAATCACGCGCCCATGTCGTTGCGAAGAACGTCCAGGGACCTTGCACGGTTGACGCGATCAGCTTGCTGCCGTTTGATGGCGCCGCGAGGCCGTTCGCCGCGGGCGGATCGTAGGACGAGAAGTCCGGCCAGTCCGAATTGATGTCGAGTTCCATTGCGCGAACGGCGTGCGCGCGTACCAACAACTCCGCCAACTGAAACGGACTCAGACCAGGCCCCGTCACATACACCAGCGCACCGTCGGACGTGATTCCCAGTCCCGATCTCCATTGATGTTCGATGCCGGGAACGGATTTGGCGCACGAGTAGACGCCGCACGTTGCGCCCCACAGTGACCAATCGGCGCTCGTCGCCGTCGCGGTGAGGTGTCCGTTCGCCACGAGCGGCACCAGGTTCTGTCGCACGCTCACGACACTGGAGGTCATCGTGACGTCGCTCCCCCACGCGCCAATGTTGACGTTGCCGTTGGCGTAGATGACGAACGACGCCGCCCCAGGTACCAGAGGATCGACCATTCGTCCCTCGGTGTAATACCCACCGTGGGCAACGTTCATGACGAATCCGCCGTTGAACGCGGCCACCAACGTGCGCGCCTGCGTCGCCAAGATCGGCGCGGTGAATCGGTACGGCCCCTTGCCGGGGCTCAAGGACCCGGAGTACAGTCGAGCTGACAGAAGACGCGTATCCATCCACGCAACCCCCGCCACCTCCGTGCCACCCGGCGGCACCATGGTCGTCTCGTAGATCGCCCGTGTCCCGGCAACGGGCCGCCCCACGGGATGCCAGACGCCCTCTCCGGCGAACGCGCTCTGACCAAAGTGTTGCAACGCGCTCGGCGCGTGCAATGGCGTCAAATGACTGCTTTTAACATGGGATGCGACTTCCTGCACCGAGGTCGAGTTGCTCCAGGATTCGAGTACGACCACCGCGCCACAGAGCAACACGACACTCAACGACTTCCTCCCGTAGGAGAGAAGTCGAGCCGTTTTCACTCTCTCAATGTAGACAACGCCACAGTCAGTGACGATGCGCCCGACGTCGAGATCGGCCTCGTTGTCCAATCGCGCGAGTCTGCGGTGATGACTCCCGTCTCAGATTCTCTGAAATTCTGAGACGGGAGTCATCTGCAGTCTGAGTGGGGAGTCAGATCAGTGCGAACTCAGTTGACGACAGGCGGCGTCGTATTGAGAGACCGCCGCGGTGCTCCCTGCGTGTTGCGTAGAACCGGCTCCGTTTCCTGCGTAGACGGTCCCCGCGTGTCCGGGTGTCGTCTCGTTGAAGGCGGATCCGGGCGCATTCGCTGCATTACCGGGCTCCACGGGAGCGGTACTAGTTCCGCAGTTGAAACCCATGGTCGTACCCGGTTGACCGGTACTTGGAGACTGCATCGCACCGGCAATACCCATCGGCACGAAGGAAATCAGGACTGTCGCCACTCCCAATCCCAGGCTCATTCGAATGTTGGACATCTCGCTACCTCCTTGAAGAAATACTCTCGAAGGTATTACGGATTGGTAGTCGAATCGGATCACCGATCTAAAAAATGATCGATCAGCGCTCGCATGCCGATGCGCCAGAACCTTTATCCGTGCATGTCCCCTCTTCGGGAACCGAACTGGCTATGTCACTCGCCCGACCCCATAACTTCGCTATCGGACTCGTCACCCTCCCCCATCACCTCACCGTCGGATTCGTCGCCGTCACCGACCGCGTCTCCATCCGCACGATCTGGGCCACCCATCGCCTCAGTGTCGGACCTATCGTCCCCACCAACCGCGTCCCCATCTTTACGATCTGCGCCACCCATTGTGGACTCTTCATTGGTCATAAGACTCCTTAGCTCGCTCGACGACGCCAACGGCTGAACGCCGAGGCCCCCCGCTTTCATGGCCCAGTATTCATCGATGTTGGTTCGCTGTCAACGTCCACATTGACGTCAACCCGCGTTCAACATTTCGCTCCGCACCGTCTCGACAAAGACAGCGAGACCGAGGGCGTCAATTGAAGCCACTCACGAAGGCGACTAAGGCAAACAATTCGTTCATCGTTAGGGATCAGGCTTTAATCGTGTCGGCTTCGAATTCTTGAGCACAGCAATTTCGCTCGACGTAATCTCTCGTGGTGGATACGCTCCTACGTTGGTCCTCCACCGTGCGATGACGCCGCCGGTCGCCACCCCGTCGACCTGGGCGCCACTACGCGTCACCATATTTCGATGGCTCTGGTTGGCCTCCCTGTTCAGCAACATCGGCGCCTGGATGCAGACTGTTGGCGCGCAGTGGTTGCTCGTGCATACAGCTCACGCCGCGATCCTCGTCGCACTGGTCCAGACCGCCGACATGCTCCCCGACGTACTCTTTGCGATCGTGGGAGGGGTACTGGCCGACACTCTCGATCGCCGACATCTGCTCATTACGGTCCAAGCCGGCCTCGCCGTCGCCGGAGCGACACTGGCCGCGCTCACGTTTGCCGGACAGGTCTCGCCGGCGCTGCTCTTGATGTTCACATTCGTCATCGGCTCAGGTTCGGTCTTCATCACTCCCGCGTATCAGTCCCTCGTGCCGGAGCTCGTTCCGCGCGAGGACATAGCCTCCGCGGTCCAGCTCAACTCACTCAACATCAACATCGCGCGGGCGGTGGGACCGGCGTTAGCGGGGATCCTCATCGCCCGTCTCGGGGTCGGTGCCGACTTCGCCCTCAACGCGGGGACCTTCCTCGTCTACGCCGTCGTCGTCGTCCTCTGGCGGCCGGCCCTGAACGTCGCTCCACGACACCCCGAACCTTTCTTCGCCGCCCTACGCGCGGGTAGCCGCTACGTCCGCTATGCGCCGATCGTTCGACGGATTCTGTTGCGCGCGACGCTCTTCCTCTTCCCGGCCAGCGCGCTCTGGGGACTACTGCCGATTGTGGCAAGCAGTCGCCTGGGACTCGGCGCCAGCGGATACGGGCTCTTGCTCGGCGCGCTCGGCGTCGGTGCCATCGCCGGAGCGTTGGTGATGCCGAGAGTGCGCGCCCGGTTATCGTCCAATGGCCTCGTCGCTGTCGCCAGTGCGGTCTTTTGCGTGGCGCTCGTCACGGTGGTCCTTTGGCACTCCACGCTTGGCGTCGTAATCGTCCTGCTACCAGCCGGCGCGACCTGGGTGTGGATGCTGGCGACGTTGAACACGTCGCTCCAACTGTTCCTGCCGGCCTGGGTCCGAGCGCGGGGACTATCGATCTATCAGATGGTGCTGTTCGGATCGCAGGGACTCGGTGCGTTCGTATGGGGCGTCGTGGCCGATGCGTACGGACTCACCACTGCGTTTCTCGTCGCCGCAGGTCTGCTGGCCGCGGGTACGACAACTTTGCGACTCTGGCCGCTGTTCGAGACCTCGGCCATGGACCGCAGCACCGTGGTTCGGCCCGATCCGCAGATCGCAGTCGAACAGGGGTTGGACACCGGACCGGTAATGGTGCGAACGACTTACATGATCACGCCGGAACGAGAGAGCGAGTTCTTTCACGCGATGGTCCGTGTGCGCGAATCGCGCCTGCGTACCGGAGCCACCGAGTGGGGCCTCTTCCGTAACGGCGAACAACCGGGTCTATTTGAAGAGATCTTCTTCGTTGCCTCGTGGGACGAACACCTTCGCCAGCACCGCGAACGGCTCACCCCGGCCGATCAAGAGTACGAAGACGCCGCGAAGACCCTCTCGACGTCGCCACCACAGACGTGGCACCTTCTCCCCACCGAAATCGAGGAACGCGGCCGAGGATGACCGCGCGGCAGCCGGGCGCCTGAGCTTCCATCACCCTCACGAGTCGATTCTGTGGTTTGGCGTTCTATTCGTTCGTGAGTGATTCTGCCAGTGTCTTCAACGCCATCAACACCGGATTGTCCTCGTCCGAGTCGTCCGCGACATTGTCATCGTCGCGAGGGTCCTCGTGAATGAAAGTCACCGCAGTCCCTGAGTTGACATCGCTGAGTTCGTACGTCATGGTGAAGTAATTCTCCGATCGGTCCTCAAGACCTGGGCGCGGTGCGAAGAGGGAGTAGCGCAGTCGCGTCGGAGCAGCGAATTCGAGAACGGTCCCCCATTGCTCGAAAACCTGACCCTGCCACTCGGCACGAAATCGAATCGGTGAACCGACCGCCCAATCGGTCACGAGGTCGCTACTGTACTGCCACTGGCGAACGAACTCCGGCTTGGTGATGACGTCCCAGACGATGTCGCGAGGGGCTTCAACCGTAACCGTGGACGTCGTCACTCGCATGGATGACGAGTGTAGAACGCGGCCCGCCTTGCATTGGGCCGGGGTCACCACGCCGTACTTGAGTGGTGATCGTCGTCGAGTGTGAGAATGGAACGAATGAGCACGGAATCTGCGGCGTCGAGTGACCGCCCGGTCGAGGTCATCGTCCTCAACGGAGCGTCGAGTTCAGGCAAGACGACGCTGGCGGTTGCGCTCCAAGACATACTCGAGGGTTCATGGTTGATCTTTGGTATCGACACCTTGATTAGCGCCCTACCGCTCAAGTTGCTGAATATGCATGAGGACGCGTCAATTGGAGCTCGTCCCCGTGAACACGAGGTGACCGAAGGCGGAATCGCGTTCGGCGCTGACGGCGAGATCACCGTTGGTCCCGAATTTGAGCGACTCGAAGCGGCATGGCTGAATGGACTCGCGTGCATCGCGGCAACAGGCACCCGGTTGATCCTGGACGAGGTTTTCCTCAGCGGCGCGCTCTCACAGGGTCGCCTGCGCCGTAGCCTCGCCGGACGCAATGTCGCGTGGATCGGTGTCACCTGTGACGCAGATGTCGCGATACAGCGAGAGCGAGTTCGCGGCGACCGAGTGGTGGGTGGATTCGAACGGCAGTTCACGCGAGTGCACGAAGGCGTCCACTACGACCTCGTTGTCGACACCACTTCTCGTCCCGCGAACGAAATAGCTCAACAGATCGCTGCACACGTCCTCAACTCCTCGTCGTAATGACGACGTCGTCTCGCGAACATGTTGGTCGACGCTATTGGCTACCGTGGCAGGTCTCGTTCGTGCTGTTGGCCACGACCTGGGGATGTTCGTTCTGGTGGATCAAACTCGGTCTCGAGTATCTCTCACCGATCGAGGTTGCATTCGCTCGACTGTCGCTTGGCGCCTTGGCGCTGCTCATCACCTGTGCCGTCACCAAGACGCCTCTGCCTCGACGCCGCTCGACGTGGCGTCATCTCTCGGTCGTGGCGATTCTTCTCTGTAGCGTGCCATTCGCACTCTTCGCCTACGGCGAGACCCACGTGTCGTCGATCCTCGCCGGTCTCATCAACGCCATGACGCCGCTCGCGACGCTGGCCGTGTTGTTGATCGCGTTCCCCGAAGAGAAACCGACACGCGAACGGGTCATCGGTCTGGTCTTGGGGTTTCTCGGTGTGCTGGTGGTGCTCGGCGTATGGGAAGGACTCCGCACCGGTCAGCTCTTGGGGACGCTCGCCTGCGTCGCGGCGGTCTGTTGTTACGGCGTGGCCTTCCCGTACGCGCGACGCCATCTCTCCAACGACCCCGAGACGACACTGGCGAAGGCGACCGGTCAAGTGGTGCTCGGGGCGGTGTTCCTCATTCCGGCTCTGTTGATCTCCGAGGTCGTCGCACCGACGCACCGCGGTCACCTCGGAGCCGGCACGGTCGCTGGGATGCTGGCCCTGGGGGTGTTCAGTACAGGTTTCGCGTATCTCTTGAATTTCCAAGTCATCGACGCGGCCGGCAGCTCGACCGCGTCCGGTGTCGCGTATCTTTCGCCGATCGCCGTCGTCATCGTCGGCATGGTCTTCTTGGGCGAACATTTGTTTTGGTATGAACCGGTGGGCGCGGTGATCATCTTGTTGGGCGTCATGTTCTCGCAGGGCCGATTTCGTCGAGTTCGCACGACGTAGCAACGACGTTCTGCCAATACATGAAGGGCCCGGGCAGCGATCGCTCGCGGCGACTACGTTATGGGCAGACGCTCGTGAATCGAGGTGCCATTGACCATCGCCCCTAGCCACCCCAAGGCCCGGACCGTCGCGCTGATCGGTCGAAATGGCGTCGGCAAGACGTCACTCCTCGAAGCCCTCGTCGTCGCCACTGGTGGATTGGAGCGGGCGGGAAAGGTTGATGCCGGCACGACGCTCGGCGCCAACGATCCCGAGGAGCGCAAGTACCAAATGTCGCTCGGTATCGCCATGGCGCCGGTGTGGGTCGGCGAGGACAAGTTGACGCTGCTCGACACTCCAGGCCTGATTGATTTCCACGGCGAGGTCGAACGCGCACTCGACGTGGCCGACGTCGCCGTCCTCGTGGTGTCGGCCGTCGACGGAGTCCAGGGCGACTTCGTCGCCATCTGGGACTTGGCGCGCGAGGCCGACGTGCCGGTCGTCGTCTTCGTGAATGCCCTCGACGCCGAGCGCGCCAATTTCGAATCGACGCTGAATTCGCTCGAGCACTTGATCGGCCCCACGCTCGCACCGCTCGAGTTGCCGATCGGTGAAGGTCCCGATCTGCTCGGCGTCGTCGACTTGTTGGCCGACGAGGCGATCTTCTATGACCGCAGTGAGCCGCGTCACGGTGCGGTGCCGACTGAGTTGGCCGAACTCGAGTCGAGAGTGCGCGCCAGTCTGATCGAGGCGATCGTCGTCGCCGATGACTCGCTGACCGAGCGCTACCTCGAAGGTGACGTGCCGAGCATGGAAGAACTCGAGCCGGCACTCGCCGAGATGATGATCGAAGGTCGTATCGTGCCGGTGACATGCGGATCGGCGACGCGAGGCGTCGGAGTCGATCGTTTGGCCACGCTGCTCGACGAGATCGCCGTCTCGCGGCCGATACCGGCCCTGAAAGACGGCAATGAGACGTTCCTCGACCGTGACCCTGACGGCGAACCGATCATGCGAGCCTTCAAAGTGATCGTGGACCCGTACGTCGGACGCATCGTCGTGATGGAAGTGATCTCGGGCACCATCACACCGGACATGGCGTTGGTCAACGTGCGCACCAGGAACGACGAGCGACTCCATGGTCTCCACCATCTCTTCGGCTCCAAGTTGGTGCCGGTCACTCGAGCGGTGGCCGGTGACGTCGTGGTGGTCGCCAAACTCAGTGACGTTGCCGTCGGCGACGTGCTGGCCAAGCGCGGCGTCGATTTGGCGACATTGGCGTCGCCCTCACCGGCCCCGGCCCTTTCGGTGGCCCTACTCAGCGCGTCCCACGATGACGACGACAAGATCGCGACGGCGTTGCACCGGCTCTCGGAAGAAGACCCGTCACTGCGCATACGCCACGACCCGGTGTCGCGGCGCCTGGTGGTCGACGCCATGGGCGACACGCATCTGAAGGTCACCCTGGAACGTCTTCGCCGACGTTTCAACGTGAACGTGACGACGGCCACGCCCGATGTCCAGCGCTACGAGACCATCCGATCGGCCCGCGAGTGCGAAGGTCGATTGAAGAAACAGACCGGTGGCCACGGCCAATTCGCCGTGGTGAACCTCAAAGTCGAGCCGATCAAACCCGACGAGCCGTTCGAGTTCGTCGACGCCATCGTCGGCGGCGCAGTGCCGCGACAGTTCATCAGCGCGGTGCGCAACGGTATCGAGAAATCGATGGCACGCGGTGGCCCGGCCGGATTCCCGGTGGTGGGCCTTCGCGTGACGCTCTTAGACGGCAAGTTCCACAGCGTGGACTCGTCGGAAGCGGCCTTCGACACCGCAGGATCGTTAGGACTTCGCGCCGCTCTCGAGGCCGCGGGCACAGTGGTGCTGGAGCGCATCATGGTAGTCACCACGTCATTTCCGACCGAATACCTCGGTGAAGTCCTCAACGATCTCAAGGGTCGCAGAGGGAAGGTCGTCTCGACAAATCAGGACAATGGCGACACCGTCACCGTGACCTCATACATCCCCGAGGACGGTTTGCACCGCTACGGTCTCGACTTTCGTGCCATCACGGCCGGTCGCGGTCGAGTCACCATCGAACTTCACCATTTGTCCGAAGCTCCGTGATCGAGTTCTGACGATTTAGTTCGGCACGTCCATCTCGGTCCACAGGCCGTGGTGATGACACCATCCGCAGTGACGCGGGGCCGATCCCGGAAGGGTCACGAGGACTTCGGTCGCGCCCTTCCGCGCGCTCTCGCTCTCTGTTGACGTCGTCGGGAACTTGACCATGAATGGTGATTCCAACGAGATCCATGCGACCTTGCCCTGGGCACAGCGCTCGACCATGTCGTCGAAGAACGCCGTCTGTTCGTCTTCGGAGAAGTACGCCACGACGTAGCTATTGAGCACGATTGTCAGCTTCGACTGGTCGCCGAGGGCGATCGCATCGTCGAGTCGCTCGGCGGCTGTGCCGCGAAGTACCGTCACTTCGGGCCACGAGCTGCGCTCGGCAATGATCGCTTCGAGGCGGGCCATACGCCGAGGCTCTTCGGGCCAGAGACAGGCTTCAAGCCACAGTCGATCGTCGGCCTTCGCGAGATCGAGAGGCGAGGGATCGATGCCGACTCGCGTGGCGACGCTGGGCAGCGGAAGCGAGCGGTCGACCGGCGTCTCGTCACGACAGACCAGCGTCAACGGATTACCGTCGTCGATTTCGCGTACGGGGTACCGATCAAAATAGAGATTCAGGCCAGCCGACGTACCGACGTCGATCAGATTTATCGACGGATGACCGCTTCGCGCAATTAGTGCGATCACGGCCCGGAAGACCGCCGAACGCCCCGGCTCATTGGTCTGGGTCGAACGGTGCAGTTGGGATTTAACCAGATCCGGTTCTGCGTTGACGACGCCCAGAACCGTTCGTGCGGCCGCATCGGGATCGGATAACGATCCCCCTCGCGCGGCGGTATATATCGGCGCGAGCACCGGATGACCTCGTAGGGCGGCCAGATGGAGTGACGCCAAGACCAACATCGGGTTTCTCTGTTCGACCCGGATGCCCGCGAGCAGCACTTGAGCGACGAGATCGTTTTCGAGGGCCGTCATCAACGCTGAATAAAACGGCAGACGTTGGTGATCTTCAGCGGTGAACGAGTAGTGATAGCGACGTCGGGCGTCTTCTAAGTCCATGGTCACTATCTGCACGTTACCGAGCGGAACCTTCGTCGTAGTGAAGCGTCACGATGCCTGAACTTTTCCGGTAGTCCCTCCCATCTAGGGTCGACTCTGGTGAAAAAGAAAATCGCGCTCGTCCAATTGGCGAAGCATCGTGAGCCGCGCCTGCTGGTCACCGGCCAGACCATCTCACAGTTCGGTGATGGTGTGGCGCTGGTGGCCCTGACGTTGCTGGTCTTCGACGCGACCCACAGCGCGTCGAAGCTGGCGTGGTTCGCGGCCGCACGAATGACCCCACTCGTGGTCTTCCTCTTGGTGGGCGGCGCGATCGTCGATCGCTTCTCACGTCGGATCCTCTTGCTCATCTCGGACTGCGTACGCGCATTCCTCACGGCGATCCTCGTGGTGATGATCGCCACGGGTCATTTGAGGTATTTCGAGCTACTCATCTTCGCCGTGCTCTTCGGCACCTTCGACGCGCTCTTCATGCCGTGCATCACCGCGCTCACGCCGGAGATCGTGCCGGAGGATCTGTTGCCGGCGATGAACGCCGTTCGTCCCCTTTCGAACAATCTGATGGGCAACATGATCGGTCCGGCAGTGGGTGGCGTGATCGCTGCCACAAGCACGTCGTGGGCGATTGGCGTCGACTGCATGACGTTTCTCTTTTCAGCTGGCGCACTCTTCTTGATGAAACCGACGCCGACGCCCAGTCGTACCCAAGGCAGCACCATGTTTTCCGAGATCAAAGAAGGTATCCGCCATGTCCGAACGACAAGGTGGCTCCGAACGGGATTGGTGGCCGCGGGTCTCGCCAACGCGATCATGTTCAGCCCGATGGCAGTCTTGCTACCGGTCCTGCTGCTGCATACATTTCACGACAGTAAGGAAATCGTCGGCTACACCTTCGCGGTGTTCGGACTGTCGGGCGTACTTGGTGCGGTCGTGGCTTCCAACCTGAAGACGCCGCGACGTCGCATTCGCGTCATGTGGACCTTTTGGACGATCTCGTCGCTGTCCGGCTTGATCGTCGGGGTCGCCACCAACTACTGGGAAGTCATGCTCTTCCCGCTCATTGCATCGCCAATGCTGCTCCTCGGCAATGTGGTCTGGGAGTCGATGATGCAAACCGAGGTGCCGCGCGACCTGCTCGGGCGAGTGAGTTCCGTGGATTGGTTCATGTCGTTGGGATTGGCGCCCGTCGGACTGGTCTTAGCTGGAGCGCTGGCCACTGCGTGGGGCGTGCGCACCTACTTCGTCGTGGTGAGTCTCGCCTCGGCCGCACCGGGAATATGGATCATCCTTTCGCGCAAGATCAACGAGATCGACCGGGGACGTCTCAAGGGATCGGAAGTTGCGGTGCATCCGCGAGGGACAGACCCACTAGGCGAGAGCCCCTCTTCGCAGAACCTGGGTATATAACTTCCGGTCGAAACGAACGACCCTTGGCCTCGCCCGCCCGGCCGCCTCGAACCTCGACCCATTCGTCGTTGGTCGACTCGTTCACGACGTGGGCCACGAAAACCCAGTGCTGGCGTCGTTCTTTCACGCCGTCGACCACCACCGCGTCGCCCGCCCGTACGCCGTTCCAGCGCGTGCTTCGCACCACGTGACCGTGACGGGTGACGACGGCGCGTTGTTTCACGACTCATTTCTACTCGGTGGCTCTGTGGTCACTCGACGTCACACCCGGGTTCTACGGTGGAATCATGACCTTCACGCAGGAACTGCCTCGCTCGCTCTCGCCGTCGCGGCTCTCTGACTTTCAGGCCTGCCCGCGTCGCTACCAGCACACCTCGATTGAGCGAATCCCCCAGCCCGCGTCGTATGCCAGCGCGAAGGGTCGCTTCGCCCACTACGTCTTCGAACAGCTATTCAATTTGCCACCCGAAGAGCGCACCATCGAACGAGCGCGCGCCTTCGTGCCGGCCGCCGTCGAGGAGATCCTCACCGAGGACGTTCGCACCGACATCGCAATGGACGAAGCGCTGATGACGCGTCTTCTCAACGAGACCGAAGAGATCATCACGACGTACTTTCAGATGGAGGATCCGACGACGATCACCAGCGAAGGCGTGGAACTGCGCATCGGCGTCACCGTCGACGGCGCGCCACTTTTTGGCATCTTGGACCGGCTCGACCGCGACGACGACGGTTCGCTCACCATCGTCGACTACAAGACCGGCGGACTACCGAACCGCAACTTCGACTCGCACACCTTCGCCAACGCCGAACTGTACGCCGCGCTGTGCGAAGCGGAGCTCGGCGAACAACCCAAGAAGATTCGACTCATGTACGTCGCCAAAGGCGAGAGCATCGAACGACCCGTGAGCGATATCGTCGTCAAAGCCCGTTCGCAGTCCGCGGCCAACGCCTGGGAGCGGATCAACCGGTTCTACGAGGACGGCGAGTTCCCGGCGACGCCCTCGGTGAAGGCGTGTCGATTCTGTTCCTTCAAGGACATGTGTCGATCTGAAGGTATCGCCGTTCCCGTTTGAGCGACCTTTAGTCTGGACAGATGCAATCGTTCGACCTTTCCTTTGACTACCGCTGTCCCTTCGCCAAGAACATCCACCTGCACGTCATTGAAGCGTTGCGCGCGGGAGCCGACTACCAGGTGAATTTCGTGCCATGGTCCCTCAGTCAAGGGAGCCGGAGCGAAGGCGCCCTCGACGTTTGGAACGACCCCGACTACGACCAGGATTTGATCGCACTGGCGGCAGCGGTCTCGGTGCGCGATCAACAGAACGAGTACTTCCTTGATGCGCACGAAGCACTTTTCCGCGCCCGGCACGACCTATCGGTGCGACTGACCACTCTTGAGGAGATCAGCAACGTCTTAGCGCCGCTCGGCATCGACATGTCGAAAGTCGCGGCCGACATCGCCTCGCGCCGACCGCACGACGTCATCGCCGCCAGTCACAAGGAGTTCGACCGCTTCGAAGCGTTCGGGGTTCCCACCTTCGTCGTTAATGACGATGCCACGTTCGTTCGCTACATGAGCGAGCCGACCGACGACCCGGCCAAATCCGTCCAGCTGATTGATTCGCTGCTCTACCTGATGACCAACCAAGTCGACCTGAACGAGTTCAAGCACACGCAACTGCCGCGCTAAGTCTCGATTACATCGACTGGTACTGGATCAGCGTGTCGTACGTCTCGTCGCGGTCGTCGCCCGCACCCGCCAACGCCGCGGAGAACTCCGTCGCGCCGGCCTCGGCCAGCTCATGCAGTTTCTCCAGGACCTGCTCGCGAGTACCGAAGAGACCGACGTCGGCCGGTCCGTCGGCCCCTTCGCGGTCGAGCATCGCGCGATAACTCGGCAATGTCCCGTAGATGGCGAGCGTCTCGTTCACCTTGGCCATGGTGTCAACGACATTCGAGGTCACTGAGATTGGCAGACTGCAGACGACTCGAGGCTTGGGGCGTCCGGCCGCTTCAGCGGCCGCGTTGATGGTCGGAGCGACGTGCGCGGCAATCGTCTTCACGCCGGTCATCCAGGTGAGCGTTCCGTCGGTCACCGTCCCGGCCAGTTCGAGCATCTTTGGCGCCAGGGCCGCGACCAACAGACTTGGCGCGCGGGTTTCGCTCGGTCCGAGGGTCCCAATCGTGGTGGCGCTCACGCGCTCGCCCTTCACACTCACGCGTTCACCTCGAAGGAGTGGCGCAAGAGCGTCGAGATATTCACGCATGTAGCGCGCCGGACGTTCGAAAGAGATTCCCCACATGCCTTCGACGACGGCTTTGTGTGAAAGTCCGATGCCAAGGGAAAGCTTCCCGCCAATGGCTTCCTGCACCGTGCGCGCCTGAGCCGCGAGCATCGTCGGGTGGCGCGTCTGGATCGGCACGACGGCGGTCCCAAGGTCGAGGTCGCGGAACTCGCGCCCGACCACCGCGAACACCGTCAAGGTGTCGGGCCCGAAGATCTGCGAGGACCACATCCGTCGGAACCCGCGCTCGCGAAGTCCGGCTGCGCGTTCGAGTGTCTTCTCGAGCGGTCCGTCGACGTCCATTCCGATGGCGATATCCATTGGGGCCTCCCCGCTCGACCGATATCGTTACGGTCGTGTTGATCGATTCCCAACCTACTGGTCCGGTATCGGTCGGAGTGGTGGGAGCTGGTCAACTGGCGCACATGATGGGTGAAGCCGCGCACGGCGCCGGGGTTATCCTCACGGTCCTCGCCACTTCACTTGATGACTCAGCGGTTGCAACGGCCGACGCCGTGATCATCGGAGCTCCCGACGACGTCGCGGCCCTGGACGAATTGGCCGCGCACGTCGACGTCATCACGTTCGATCACGAACTGGTCGAACTCGACCAGATCGAGGCGTTGGAACGACGTGGCGTGGTCGTTCGACCCGATGCTCGCGCCCTTCGATTCGCCGCCGACAAGGGACACCAGCGACGCGCATTTGATGCCGCGGGCATACCGGTTCCGCGCTTCATCGTCGTCGCATCGACCGACGACCCGATGTTGAAAGGTTTCCTCGACAGCGTCGGTGCCCCGGTCTTGAAAACCGCAAGCGGTGGCTACGACGGACGAGGCGTCCTTTTCCCGCAGAGCCGCGATGAGACCATGGCCATGATCGACGAGCTCAGCGCCGTCTCCAAGGTCGTCGTGGAAGAGCGGCTTTCGTTACGCGGCGAGTTGGCGCTGGTCGTCGTTCGCGGGGCGAACGGAGAGTTCGCCAGCTATCCGCTCGTCTCGACGGTGCAGGCCAAGGCCATGTGCGTCGAAGTTCGCTATCCCGCAGGTGTCGACGAGTCAACAGCCCTCGAGGCGAATCGACTGGGACGAAAGATCGCAAACCTCGTGGGCGCGGTGGGAGTACTCGCGATCGAGTTCTTCATCTGCGACCGAGGTCTGGTCGTCAATGAAATCGCGCTTCGTCCTCACAACACCGGTCATTGGACCATTGAAGGCGCGCGCACCAGTCAGTTCACCAATCACCTCCTCGCCGTCAGCGGTCGCCCTCTGGGCTCGACCGAACCGATCGTCACCGCTGCCGTGATGGTGAACGTCGTGGGGGCCGAGACGCCTGGCTCGATCGAAAACGCACGACAGGTGCCCGGAGCGCACGTGCATGACTACGGCAAGTCGTGGCGCGCGGGACGAAAGCTCGGTCACGTCACTGTCGTCGGCGACGATGCGAGGGCGGCGCACGTGACAGCATGGGAGAGCGCGCGAGCGTACGGCACGGGGACACGGGAGACGTAGTGCAGCCAGACGTGGGCATTGTGATGGGGAGTTCGTCGGACTCTGAAGTTATGAACGGCGCCGTATCGATTCTGGACCGGTTCGGCGTTTCGAACGAGGTGCACGTGGTCTCGGCCCACCGAACTCCGGCGGCCATGATCGACTACGGTCTCGGCGCGCGTGCGCGCGGACTGAAGGTGCTGATCGCCGGTGCCGGTGGGGCCGCGCATTTGCCGGGGATGCTCGCTGCGGTGACCACCTTGCCCGTGATCGGAGTGCCGATCGCCCTCGCTCAACTCGACGGACTCGATTCGCTCCTCTCGATCGCCCAGATGCCTCGAGGCGTGCCGGTGGCGACCGTCGCGATCAACGGCGCGACGAACGCCGGACTCCTCGCGGCCCGCATCCTTTCGCTTGGCGACCCGGCGCTCGCCAAGGCGCTCGACGACTACCGAGCGGAGTTGGCCGCTCAAGCCGCGCAACAGGACAACGATCTCCCTCGGAGTTAACGACTTTCTTACAATGCACCAACGGCATTTCGTTCGCGGGGTACCCGTATCGGCCCCTAGTGTGGATTCGTAACTAAGGAGGCCCCATGGGGATCATGAAGCGCATCAGCACCATCTTTCAGGCCAAGACGAACGCGGCCCTGAACAAGGCTGAGGACCCGCGCCAGACACTCGATCTCTCCTACGAACAGCAACTCGACAACCTCACCAAGGTGAAGCGTGCCGTCGCCGACGTCGCTACGGCCCGTAAGCGCGTGGAGATCCAGGCCGAGCAATTGAAATCCCAGGGCGACAAGCTGGCCGAGCAGGCCAAAGCCGCCCTGGCCCAGAACAATGAGCCCTTGGCCCGCGAAGCGCTGTCGCGACGCCAGGCCATCACGGTGCAATTGGCGGATTTAGAGACCCAACACGCCACCATCGTCGACCAAGAGCAGAAGTTGACCGAGACGGCGCAACGACTCCAGGTCGAGGTCGAAGCCTTTCGCACCAAGAAAGAGACCATCAAGGCGACATACACCGCTGCCCAGGCGTCGGCGCACATCTCCGAAGCGGTCAGTGGAATCTCAACGTCGATGGGCGACGCCGGTGCCGCGATGCAGCGCGCTCAGGACAAGGTCGCCGAGATGCAGGCCCGCAGTGGAGCACTCGATGAACTACTCGCCTCCGGTGCACTTACCGATCTCACCAGCACGAACGACGACATCCAGGCTCAACTGGACAAGGCGAAGGGCACGTCCGATATCGATGCGCAGATCGCAGCACTGAAGACTCAGGTGGCAAGCGGCACCACCTCGGAGCTTCCCTCGGGCGACGCGGCCGCTGACACTCCAACCGCCGATAGCGCGCCCAGCGCTGAGGAGACCAAGTAATGGCGCAGTCCAAGATTGAGAGTGACCACGGGCTGAACGTCCGCATGTTCATGACGGGTCTCGCACTCGTCATCCTCTACGCGATCATCTTCACGGTCCTCTTGAACGTCGGCGTCCAGCTCGTTTTCGTCATCTTGATCTGTGGTGGGCTGCTCTTTTCGCAGTACTACTTCTCGGACAAGATCGCGATGTTCTCGATGCACGCCAAAGAGGTGACGCCTGCCCAGGAGCCGAAGTTGCACCAGATCGTCGACCGGCTCTGCCTGCTCGCCAATATGGAAAAGCCCCGCGTGGGCGTGGCCGAAATGGACATACCGAACGCGTTCGCCACCGGTCGAAGTCCCAACCATGCGGTGATCTGCGCCACGCGTGGACTGATGAACCGGCTCAACGACGAAGAGCTTGAAGCCGTCCTCGCTCATGAGCTCAGCCACGTGGCGCATCGCGACGTGGCGATAATGACCATCGCTTCGGGCGTCGGCATGCTCGCCGGACTTGTCAGTCGAATCGCGTTGTGGAGCACGTTGCTCTCCGGCGGCGGACGCAGCCGAAGTGGCAATCAGATAATCCTGCTCGAGATGGCGACGTTCCTAATTTCGATCGTCATCTACATCATCGCCTTCTTGCTCACGATGGCCCTGTCTCGTTACCGCGAACTCGCGGCTGACCGCTCGGGTGCGATTCTCATCGGCAAGCCCAGCGTGCTCGCTAGCGCGCTGGTGCACGTCACGGGCGATATGGGCAAGATTCCACGCACCGACCTCCGCAAGACCGAAGGTATGAACGCCTTCTTTTTCGCGCCGGCCCTCGCTGGCAACACTGCGGCGTCACTGTTCTCCACGCACCCGTCGCTCGAGAAGCGACTCGACGCGTTGAAGAAGCTCGAAGTCGAACTCAACGGCTAGTGGGTCTGCGCGACGCTCTTTTTGGACGAACCAAACAGGTTGCGCCCAAACTCGACGGGCTCTTCGCGTTGCCATCGGCCGCGCTGACGCTGCAGACCGAACTGGACCTCGTGTCGTCCGGTAATGCCGGACTGTGCTTCAAGGCCGGAAGTGGTGAGACCACGATCACCACCGATGACGACATCATCGCGCTGCTCAACTTCGACGACAAGACCGGAACCGTAAAGGTCACGACGGACGACCTGGGATTCAAGTGGCTGGTGGTCACCGATCCGGAACTCGACGGCCTGGTGACCCGGATCCACGGCGCCAACACCACGATGGTCGAGCACGGACTCGGCCCGCGGCTGTTGTGCGCCGTCTTCGGTTTCGTTCCGAAGACTCCCCCGGGTGACGGCTCCGTTCGGTTGGTCTACCTGTTGAAGCAAGGAACCTTCTACCCCTTCGCCCCCACAGGTCCGGATCAGCGCGACAACGAACTCGAACTGCGCGTGCGTTCGTTCATTGGCGACGACCTGCCGATGGAGAAAGACCTCGGCCGTTGGATGGCGCTGTGGAACTTGCCCGTTTCCTAGAGGATGAACTCGGCGAAGTCCTCTTCGATAATTAGGTCGAGTCCATCGGCGTACTTGAGATCCAAGTGCGTCAGACCGCCCTGGTCGTGCGTCCACACTTCGAAGCGCACCCGGCGATAGCCGAGTGTCACGTCGGGATGGTGGTCGAGGCTCTCGGCGAGCTGGACTTGCGCAAGAATCAATCGCGCGCCAGTTGGATAGTCGACAGTAAGGATCTCACGAACCAAATGCGATTGATCGACGCGCCAAAGTGGATGATCGTCCAGCCAGATGCGTACGACTTCCTCGTCGAGTAGCTCCGGTCTGGTCACGGGTGCGTCATGTCCTCGGGCACGACGGCCGCGTCGAACTCTTCACCAGTGAGCAGTCCCATCTCAAGCGCCGCTTCGCGCAAGGTGGTGCCCTCGTGGTGAGCCTTCTTTGCCACTTCGGCCGCCTTGTCATAGCCAATAGACGGCGCCAACGCCGTGACCAGCATGAGCGAATCGTGTAGATGCTGGGCGATTCTCACCACATCGGGCTCGATACCTTCGACGCAGAATTCGCGGAACCGATCGCAGGCATCGGTGAGAAGGTCGACCGAGTTAAGGAAGTTGTGAATCAGAACCGGTTTACACACGTTCAATTCCAGATTGCCACGCGAACCGGCGGATGTGACAGCGACATCGTTGCCGAAGACCTGCACCGCCACCATGATCATGGCCTCGCACTGTGTGGGATTGACCTTCCCCGGCATGATGGAGCTGCCTGGTTCGTTCTCGGGCAGTCTCAACTCGCCAAGACCGGATCGCGGACCCGACCCGAGCCATCGGATGTCGTCTGCGATCTTCGCCAGGCTCGCCGCCAACGTTCTGATCGCACCGTGCGCGAAGACGAGTGCGTCGTGGGCGGCTAATGCGGCGAAGTAATTCGGCGAGGTGACGAAGGGCTTTCCCGTGAGGGCCGCGATAGCGACGGCGACGCGCTCACCGAATTCCGGATGAGTGTTGAGGCCAGTTCCCACGGCCGTCCCACCCGCCGCCAACTCACAGAGTCCGGGCAACACCAACTCCAGCCGTGCCAAGTCAGCGTCAAGTTGGGCAACGTAACCGGAGAATTCCTGGCCGAGCGTGAGCGGCACGGCGTCCATCAAGTGTGTCCGACCAATTTTCGTGATGCCGGCGAAGGCGTCCGCCTTCACGTCGAGCGCGTCGCGCAATCGACGCACCGACGGAACCAGACGATCCGTGATCTCGAGGACCGCCGCGATATGCATCGCCGTCGGGAACGTGTCATTGGACGATTGGGACATATTGACGTGATCGTTCGGGTGCACGGGTTCCTTGGAGCCCATGACGCCGCCGGCTATCTCAATCGCGCGATTCGAAATAACTTCGTTCACGTTCATATTGGTCTGCGTGCCAGAACCGGTCTGCCAGATTCGTAACGGAAATTCGTCTGCGAGAAGACCGTCAATCACTTCCCGGGAGGCGCGCTCTATCAGCGACGCTCGCTCGGCATCAATTTTGCCCAAATCGTGGTTCACCTGGACCGATGCAAACTTCAAGATTCCGAATGCTCGTATCAGAGCAACGGGCATCGTTTCGTGCCCAATCGCAAAGTGGTGCAAACTTCGTTCTGTTTGCGCACCCCAATAGTGATTCGCCGGCACTTCGATCATGCCCATCGAATCGGACTCGATCCTCACCTCGCTCATGTGGGCCTCTTTACCTTTTCTTGGGGGACTTCTTGGTGGGCTTCCTCTTCGCGGTGACCTTTTTGGCTGGTGACTTCTTCGATGCGGACTTCTTGGCGGGCGCCTTCTTCGCGGATGACTTTTTCACGGGCGCTTTCTTTGCTGACGCCTTCTTCGCGGGCGCCTTCTTCGCGGGTGACTTCTTCACGGCCGCCTTCTTTGCTGGCGCTTTCTTGGCTGGCGCTTTCTTCGCGGGTGACTTCTTCGCGGGTGACTTCTTCACAGCCGCTTTCTTTGCTGGCGTCTTTTTAGCCGGTGCCTTTTTAGCGGCAGCCTTCTTCGCGGGTGACTTCTTTGTCGCCTTCTTCTTTTCGGGCTTGCGTGTAGCGGCTGGGGGCAACTCGAGAACGAACGCTTCGAGTTCAGCGGACACCGTGCCGTCATAGAGCTTGATGCCCTCAACGACGACTTTCCTCGCCGCGATGACGTCTTCCCATCGCGGACCCTCGCCGATTCCGGGAACCTCGAGCAGTAGCGGCAAGTCGCGAAAATCTGGATGACCGATGAGGGCAGCCAGGCCCATGGTGCCGATCGTGCCTTCGCCAATATTGGCGTGACGGTCACGGTTGCCGCCCAGTTCGATCTTCGAGTCATTGAGATGGAAGCACCGGAGTCGATGCATGCCAATACCCATGTCGATTTCCTTGACGAGTTTGTTCGTGGCATGCGTGGTCGAATAGTCGACACCACTCGCCCAAAGGTGTTGCGTATCAATGCACATGCCGATCCGTTCGTCGCCGCCAGTGGCGTCGATCAAGGCCTTGATCTCGTCGAAACTTCGACCAACCGGACCGTCGGCACCTGCCGCGTTCTCGATCAGGATCGGACAGTCCTTGACGCCCGGCGGTGCAGAGTCCGCGGCGTCCAGCGCGCGCTTGAAGGCCTCGGCCATCTGCGGCAACGCCGCTTCGAAGCCGGCGCCTTTGTGCGAGCCCACGTGCAAGACAACGCCCGACGACGCCATACCCCGTCCCGTGGAGAGATTGCTGATCAAGCAGGCGACGGACTTCTCGTAGAGTTCCTCGTCCGGTGTGGCCAAGTTGATCAAGTACGTCGCGTGACAGAACGTGTCGGTCACGCTGGGATGATTCGCCTGCGCTTCTCGGTAGGCCTCGAGGACTTCCGGCGCGTACTGCGACGGCTTCCACATTCTCGGACTCTGCGTGAATATTTGAATCGACGTGGCGCCGATTTCGACGCCCTCTTCCAGTGAGGGGATGAGCTTGCCACCCCCGCGTACGTGTGCACCTATGTTCATTACAGTAAAACTACCTCTCGCTTCACTCCAGCACGTCAGGAATTCAATGCCCGATTCATTCACTCCCGCCGCACGGAAACTCATAGCGAAAAAGGTGCTCGCTCACGTGGCTAGCCTCGACGCCGACGGCGGTCCGAACGTCTCGCCGGTCTGGATCGAGCTCGATGGTGACGAACTCGTGATCAATACCGCACTGGGTCGGGCCAAGGCCAGAAATCTCGCGTCGGACTCGCGCGTGGCGGTTTCCATGGTCGATCCCGACGATGAAGATTCGATCATCACCCTTCGCGGGTCGGTGGTGGGCTTCACGACGATCGGCGCGGAAGAAGGTGTCGATCGGCTGGCGAAGAAGTATCTGGGAGTGGACTCGTATCCCAATCGCCGTGTCGGTCAGGTGCGCGTCAGCGTGCGAATCCAACCAGATCACATCTCTCGACAGCCCGAATAGGCGTCAGCGAAACCTGGTCGTGACGCCGAGGTCGCCCGATTCCGAGGAAACGATGCGCAGCGTCTCGTTCCGGTGGCGAAGAGTGGAGCCGTCCCAACTCCAGACCGCGATTGGCTTCGGCGGTGCCGGTCGGTTGTAGGCAGCGACGATGTTCGCGACGTCGTTAGTGAAGTTCACCTCGTCATTCGTAAGGAGAGCTACCACGACCTGGGCACTGGATTCGGCCTTCGGTGCGCTGACGACAGCGGTGTCGAGTGGCACCAACCAGCTGAGGGTGGCGACGTCGCGCGCCGCCATCTGGGCCGAGTAGTCGTCGGACACTTCCAACCAGACGCCGAACGGATTGGTGACTCGATCGTGCAGCGACCCGAGCGTGACGATGGGGTCGGCGTCGCTGAACGAAATAATGAGGTGTCGAGCGTTCAACTCGTCGACCAAGGCTTCGAGTGCATCGAAGCGAGCGTCGAGTCGGACCAACGTCATGGTCTAGGGCTGCAGGTCTTCCTTGGGCAACTTCTCGATGTTCACGTCGCGAAACGTGAGCACCCGAACTGACGGCACGAATCGAGCCGTGCGGTACATGTCCCACACCCACGCGTCATTCAGCGTCACTTCGAGCAAGGTCGGAGTTCCCGTGGCGCGCACTTCAATGGCGACATCATTGGCCAGATAGAAGCGTCGATCGGTCTCGACGGCATAGTTGAACGTCCCGACGACTGCTTTGTACTCCTGGACGAGAGCGAGTTCCAGCGTCGACTCGTAGTCGTCGAGTTCCTCTTCGCCCACGCGCTACTGCGTGCGCTCGGTGACGCGAAGCTCCTTGATCTTGGCGGCTTTTCCACGCAGATCTCGGAGGTAGTACAACTTGGCACGACGAACGTCGCCGTAGGATTCGACTTCGATCTTGGCGATCGTTGGTGCGTGCACCGGGAAGGTGCGCTCCACGCCGACGCCGAAACTGATCTTTCGCACGGTGAACGTTTCGTGAACGCCTGATCCTTGGCGACGAATGACCACGCCTTGGAAGATCTGCACGCGCTCGCGAGCACCTTCTACGACGCGGACGTGGACCTTCAGGGTGTCGCCAGTGCGAAACGAGGGGATGTCATCGCGAAGCGAATCGCGGTCGATGAGGTCGGTCGGGTTCATGGGAGCGGTCCCTTTCGGATCACTGAGGCTTTAGAAGTTTAGCCGTTTTGCCCGTTTGCTTCCAACACTGGGAATTCGGCCAGTATCGCGTCGTCGGCGTCACTCAGTCCCCCACGCGCCGCGATCAGGTCCGGGCGTCGCTCGATCGTTCGCAACAGCGACTGGGCGCGACGCCAGCGCGCGATGCGGGCGTGATCGCCCGAACGCAGGATCTCCGGCACGAAGACCCCTCGCACGTCGGCCGGCTGGGTGTAGTGCGGGTACTCCAGCAGACCGTCGCTGAAGGACTCGTCGAGGCTGCTCTCGTCGTTGCCGAGCGCTCCGGGTTGCAAGCGCACGACCGCCTCGATGACGCACAGGGCTGCGAGTTCGCCACCGGCCAGGACGAAGTCGCCGAGGGATATCTCGTCATCGACCGCCAGGTCGAGAGCACGTTGGTCGATCCCCTCGTAACGGCCACAGAGCAGGGAGAATCCGTCGAGCGCCGCCAGTTCCTGGGCGATCGACTGGTTGAATGTCCGCCCGGACGGCGTTAATGCGATCAGTGGTCGCGCGATGTCGGCGTGTTCGTCGAGCGTGCGAAGGATCGGCTCGGCCCGCAGCACCATGCCCGCTCCCCCGCCGAACGGCGTGTCATCCACGGTGCGGTGGACGTCATCGGTCGCGTCACGAAGGTCGTGCACGTGCAGTTCCCAGACGTCGCGTTCGCTCGCCCGTCCGAGCACCGACGTCGACGCGTAACCGGTGACGGCGTCAGGGAAGAGGGTCAGTACGTCTATTCGCAAAGTCATTCGAAGAGCCCTTCGGGCACGTCGACGTCGACGCGGACATTGGGATCGACGCTCGTGACGAACGTGAGCGGCACGAGGGCGCCGCTGTCGAGCACCAGGAGGTCGCTCGCGGGATTGGCCTCGACACCGACGACGACGCCGCGCCGGATCCCCTCGGCGTCGAAGACCTCCGCGTCGTAGAGCTGATCGATCCAGATGACGCTCTCGTCGTCCAAGCGCGGGGCCGACAGCACGACGCCGCGCCACTGCTCGGCCTTCTCGCGAGTATCGATACCTTCGAAGGTGACAATGAAGCGCTGTTGGTGCGCGATGGACGCTTTGACATGAAGCGGTCCTCGGTCACTCAAGAGTTCGCTGCCGGGAGCGAGTCGCTCGGTTCGGTCACTCCAGAGGTCGACGAGCACCTGACCCTTGAGTCCCTGTGCTTTGATGATCCGCCCGACTTCGAGCGTGGGGCGCTCTTCGGCGCTCACGATTAGTCGACGATGTCGACGGAGGTCGTCACGCCATCGCGTGCGCCCGCGGCGCCGACGAGGGCGCGGATGGCCTGAGCCGTGCGGCCGCGACGGCCGATGATCCGACCCATGTCGTTGGCTCCGACGCTCAGCGAGAGGACGACCTTGCCCTGGCGCTCGCTGACGTCAACCGACACCGCACTGGGATCTTCGGCGAGTGACGAGGCGATGAACTGCAAGACAGCGGTCGCCGTGGCGGCATTGTCGACGCTGTCACTGGCCGCGTTGACGTCCTGGTCGTCGTCGCCGTCGTCAATCGTGTTGACGTCGCCCGCAACGTAGTCGTTGACGTCGCTCACTGCGCGGCCTTTTCGGCCTTCTCGGCCTTGGCGGCCGCGAACATGTCAAGGGCGCCACTGGTCTTCAGGAGCTTGGCGACCCGCTCGGTTGGCTGGGCGCCCTGTTGGAGCCAGCGAAGCACCTTTTCGTTGTCGATATTGATGACGGTTTCGGGCTCGGCGGCAGAAAGTCCGCGAGGTTGGTAGGTTCCCACGATTTCGAGGAAGGCCCCGGAACGGGCTCGCCGGCTCTCGGCCGCGACGACGCGATAGGTCGGTTGCTTCTTCTTACCCATGCGTACCAAACGAAGTTTCACAGCCACGACGAAATTCCCTTCAAACCTTTTGCCCCGGTCCACCGGAACTGGGCGAGATACCCGAGCGTCAAAGTTTAGCGTTGTTTGGGGGGTGTAACCCTCCCGCCTTTCTTCTTCTTGTTTTTGCCACCGCCGCCGCGAGCCGGTTGCGCCGACCGCATTCCCGCGCCGAGCGCTTCGAAACCGGGCGGCAACGCGTCGCCGCGCTGAGCCTTCTGCGCCATGTTCGCCATTCGGCCCATGCCGCCGGGCATTGCGGGCATTCCGCCGCCCATCTGTCGCATCATCTTTCGCATCTCGGTGAACTGTTTGAGGAGTTGGTTCACCGCGCTCACCGTGGTGCCCGAGCCGCGCGCGATTCGAGTGCGCCGTGATCCGTCGATGATCACGGGTTCGCGTTTTTCGCGCGTCGTCATCGACTGGATGATCGCCTCGATCTTGTTGAGCTCTCCCTCGTCGACGTTGCTCGCAGCAATTCGCATCTCTTTGGTGACCCCAGGCATCATCTTCATGATCCCGCCGAGCGATCCCATCTTTCGAACCTGGTTCATCTGGGCGAGGAAGTCATCCAGCGTGAAGGTCCCGCTCATCATCCGTCCGGCACCCTCGGCGATGACGTCGGAGTCCATCTTCTGCTCGGCCTGCTCGATCAACGAGAGCACGTCGCCCATCCCAAGAATCCGTGAAGCCATCCGGTCGGGGTGGAAGAGCTCGAAGTCGTCCATCTTCTCGCCGGTCGAGGCGAAGACCACTGGTCGACCCACCACCCCGCGCGCTGACAGCACGGCACCGCCACGTGCGTCGTAGTCGAGTTTGGTGACGATGATGCCCGAGAGAGCCAACGTCTCGTGGAAGGCCCGCGCGGTGACGACGGCGTCTTGGCCAGTGACCGCATCGATGACCAGGAAGGTGTAGTGCGGCGAGGTGACTCGGCTGATGGAGCGCACCTCGTCCATCAGCGCTTCGTCGATCGAGAGTCGACCGGCGGTGTCGATGATGACCACGTCGCGTCCCAGCCGTGTGGCTTCTTTGACGCCGTGTCGCGCGACGTCGATCGGACTCGACGATTCGGAAAAGACGTCGACGCCGACCTGCGCGCCCAGCACGCGCAGTTGCTCGACCGCCGCCGGGCGCTGAAGGTCCGCCGCGATCAAATACGGTTGACGACCCTGTTGCTTGAACCACGCGGCCAACTTGGCGGCCGTCGTCGTTTTGCCGGCGCCCTGCAGACCGGCGAGCAATATGACCGTCGGTGGCTTGGAGGCGTAGGTGACCTTGAGCGCCGATCCGCCGAGGACTTCGATCAGTTGCTCATTGACGGCCTTGATCACCTGCTGGCCCGGCGAGAGACTTTGGCTCAGCGTCTCGCCGCTCAGGCGTTCGCGCACCGCTTCAAGGAACGCACGAACGACGCCGAGTTCGACGTCAGCTTCTAAGAGCGCGGAGCGGACTTCACTGAGCGCTTCGTCGAGGTCCGCCTCGCTGAGTCGCCCGCGCGATCGCAGTGACGTGCCGAGACGTTCGAAACGTTCGCTAAGGGCATCAAACATGAGTTAGAGGCTAACGCTAGGCGTCAAGAAGTGAATCGACGAAGGCCTCGGGATCGAAGGCGATCAGGTCCTCGACGCCTTCACCAATGCCCACGAACTTGACGGGGATGCCGAGTTCGCGTTCGATGGCAACCACGATGCCCCCACGGGCGGTGCCGTCGAGTTTCGTGAGGACGATCGCGGTCACATCGGCGGCGGCGAGGAATTCTCTCGCTTGGCTCAGCGCGTTCTGACCGGTGGTCGCGTCAAGCACCATGAACGTCTCAACGACCTGGCCCGGCTCGCGGTCAGCTACGCGGCGCACCTTGCTGAGTTCGTCGAGCAGATTGGTGCTGTTCGAGCGTCGACCGGCGGTGTCGGCGAGCACGATGTCGGCTCCGCGCGCGGCCGCACGTCCGAGCGCGTCGTGTACGACCGAACCGGGATCGGCACCTTCGGCTGAGCGAACGATGTCCGCGCCCGTTCTCGTGGCCCACTGTTCGAGTTGATCGGCGGCGGCCGCGCGAAACGTATCGCCGGCCGCTAAGACGACGCTGCGACCGGCGTCAATCTGGCGCTTGGCCAGCTTGCCGATCGTGGTTGTCTTGCCCACGCCGTTCACTCCCACGAAGAGCCACACCGGCACGCGACCGCTTTCGGCCGTCGTGACAACTGAACGTTCGGCATTGAGTGAGTCGAGCAACGAGGCGCGCACGGCGTAGGCGATGCCCTCGGGTGCGCCATTCTCGCGAAGGTTGTCCAGGATCATGTTGGTCGTCGTGACGCCGACGTCACTACGCAACAACACTTCTTCTACGGTTTCCAGTTGGTCGTTGCTAAGTGCGCCCACACCCGAAAGCGACCGGACGCGTTCAAAGACGCTGCGCGATGATCTAAGCCTTTGGGCGAGCGATGGTGCTCCCAGCGAGGGTCGTTCGGCGAGTTCGGTGACGAGCACGGTCGGCATCGCCGCTCGTTGTGATGCCGGGATCGCCACACGCGCTCGGCGACGGCGTCGAGCCACGAATACGCTGATTCCCGCCAGGACGACGACGGCAGCGATGACGATGATGGCGATGATCACGCCGTTTCAACTTCTCTCGGACGCTCCGCTCGTTGACTGATCACCTTGGAGGACGCGCCGGGACCCATGGTCACGCCGTAGAGGGCGTCGGCCGCCTCCATCGTCCTCTTCTGGTGCGTCACGATCAACAGCTGCGCTTCATCGCGGAACTCGTCGACCAAACTGAGGAACCGTTGCAGGTTGACGTCGTCCAACGCGGCTTCGACCTCGTCCATCATGTAGAACGGCGACGGTCGTGAACGAAATACCGCGAAAAGGAAGGCGAGGGCGGCCATAGAGCGTTCGCCACCGGAGAGCAACGAGAGACGTCGGACGTTGCGACCCAGCGGTCGCACTTCGATCTCCACACCGGTGTTGAGCGGGTCATCGGGCTCGGTCAAGATGAGACGACCTTGGCCCCCGGGAAAGAGCATCGCGATCAAGTTTGAGAAGTGTTCGTTCACGTCAGCCACCGCGCTCGAGAACGTCTCCATGATCTCTTGGTCGAGGGCGCGAAGCACCTCTTGGATCTCGCGTCGTGCGTGGCGAACGTCACTCACCTGCGCGTCCAGATCCTTGTAACGCTCCTCGAGCGAACTGAGTTCGTCCAAGGCCAGCGGGTTGATCGGGCCGAGCGATATCATGCGCGCCTCGAGTTCGGCGACCCGCTCTTCGAGGGTCACGCCCTCGGGCAACGCGGGGAGGACCGTCTCGCCGATATCGGACGGTTCAATCCCGAGATCGTGTCGGATCAGTTCGTTGATGTTGGCGATCTTGACGACCAGCTCGGCCTGCTCGATCTCGCTGTGACGAACGGCGTCGCTCAACTCCGCCAACTTCGACTCGGCTTCCTTTCGTTCACGTCGAACCTCTTCGAGGCGTTCCGCTCCGGCGCGCGTGGCCTCCAGTTGTTCGCGGTAGGTCGAGTCCATCGCCTCTTGGGCCACTCGAATCTCTTCACCACTGTGCTCAACGAGTCTGGACAATCGCTCAAGTACTTGAAGATCGAACTCCAAAGAGACCCGTCGGCCGGCCGCTTCGGCCCGTTCACTGGAACGGCCCTCCAGGCGTTGTTCGATCTCGGCGCGGCGTTGCTCGAAGAGCCGTCGTCGCTCGGAGAACTCGGCTTCGCGTCGTGACAGCGCTGTCGCCTCCTCAGTGACTCGAAGACGAAGCGCTTCAAGTCCTTGGCGAGCCTCCACCACACGGGTCTCGCGTTCGCTCGCGAGTGCGACGGCCTCTTCCAGTGACGGCAGCTGTTCTCGGAGCGTCAACAGTTCGCCGTCGTTGGTGACGATCTGCTCGGTGAGCTCGGCGAGGTCTTCACCCAACGTCACCTCACCCGACGTCAGTTCGTCGATCAGCGTCTTCAGTCGACTCTCTTCTCCTTCGAGTCGTTCCAGTTCGGCGTGGCTTTGGGCTTCGCGTGAGGTGGCACGATTCAGGAGTTGCCGCGCTTCAATCGCCGTGGCGTCGGCAATCTTTCGACGCTCGCGCACCGGCGCCACTGCGGCGATGGCCTCGCGAGCGGCGTTCTGGGACTCTTCGACCGCGGAACGAGTGACGACCGCACGACCGGACGCGATTCGCCATCCCGAGGACGCGAAGCGGTCGCCGTCGCGCGTCACGATGATCAACTCCGGATTGGCGAGTGCGATGTCCATTCCCGTCTCCCAGTCGGGGGCAACGAAGGCTCGTGCGAAGAGAGCGTCGAGAACTCGTGTCACGTGCGCCGGGGCACTGCGCCGAGCGTGCACGAGTGGTCGCAGTGGATCGCAATCCGGAGGCGTTGCCGGAGCCGCGACGTCACCTTCGGCGACTGGCAGAATGAGACCGGCTCCATTCTCACGTCGCAGAGCTTCCAGCGAGGCGCGAGCAGAACGCCGACCGTCGACGACCATGGCCCCAACGGAAGCTCCGGCCGCCGATTCCACGGCGCGCTCCCAACCGCTGTCGATTTCGATGAGATCAAGGAACGCGCCCAGGACACCTTCGAGGTCACCGATGATGGCGCGACCCCCAGCCCCTGAAAGTTCGTCGAGTGCTCGAGCCAGGGCCTCCGAATGCGCCTCGGTCCGGGCCGCCCAATCAGTCGCTTCGCGCAACTCCTCGTCGCACGACGATCGTTCGACCTCGGCTTCGTCGGCACTGACCTGCGCATCACTTCGCTCTTGTCGGACTCGTTCCAGCACCTGACGTGCCTCTTCCAGGGCGTGACGAACGATTTCGTGTTCCGACGTGCTTTGGGCGACGCGAGCTCGCGATTCACCGAGTCGTGTGGTGGCACGTCGTTCGCTCTCGCGAAGAGAGCTCACCGATCGCTCCAACAGAGCGATGCGTTGGCGAGCGGCGACCAGGGCCGCTTCGTCTCCTTCGCTCGACCCCGTACCCCACGTCTCGTCGAACGTGTGTTGGGCCGCGTCTAACTCGTCTTGGGCCATGGAAACGGCTTCGCGAAGTGCGCTGAGCGCGAGATTTTCATCGTCCACGCTCTGCAGATCAGTCGTGAGTTTGGCAGCGTCAGCCTCCAGTGTGGCGATGACGTTCTCGTCGGCCGACGCGATGAGGGCTTGTCGCAGTGAGCGTTCTCGCTCTTTGATGACCGACGAAGTTCCTCGGGCTCGTTCGGCGAGACCTTGCAGGGTGCCGAGCGTCGAGGCCAGCATCTCCTCGCGACGACTCGCCATCTCAGCGGCAGCGCTCGAGGCTTGCGCATCCAAGGTCACGAGTTCAAGTCGAAGTTCGCGCTCGCGCGACGTCGAGACCGCCAACTCATTGGCCAGCGCAACGCGTCGTCGTTCGAAACCGTGAAGACGCGTGGAGAACAGTGCCCGGCGCGCGGCTCGCAGATCGGCGTCGATATCGGAGTAACTTCGTGCCGAGACGGCCTGACGCTCGAGGGGCCTCATCTGGCGACGGACCTCTCGCACGAGGTCCCCGAGGCGTTCGATGTTCTCTTGGGTGGATGCCAGTCGGCGCTCGGCGCGTTCTTTGCGCCGACGGTGCTTCAAGACACCGGCCGCCTCTTCGATCACCGCGCGACGGTTCTCCGACGAGGAGTTGAGGATCGAATCCAACTGACCCTGGCCAATGATCATGTGCTGTTGGCGGCCCACCCCGGAGTCACCCAGCAGCTCCTGGACGTCGAGCAGACGACAGACGGTGCCGTTGATGGCGTATTCGGAGTCCCCGGAACGGAACAAGGTGCGCGAGATCGTGACCTCAGCACCTTCGATAGGCAGCTTGCCCGAAGAGTTGTCCAGGGTCAACGCCACTTCGGCGCGGCCCAGCGCCGGTCGATTCGCCGTGCCCATGAAGATGACGTCGTCCATCTTGGAACTGCGCAGCGCCCTCGTGCTCTGGGCACCCAGCACCCAGGTCACGGCATCGACGACGTTGGACTTGCCCGAGCCGTTGGGACCGACGACCGCTGTGACACCTGTTTCGAATTCGAGCACCGTGTTGTCAGCGAAGGACTTGAAGCCCTTCATCGTCAATCGCTTTAGAAACACGGCACGACGCTACCAACGTTCCCGAGGGACGCTGGTCGTTACGACTGGCATTTCGGGCAGTAGAACGTGGAGCGCCCGCGGACCGTTTCTCGGATGATGGGTTGGCGGCATTGGAAGCACGCTTCGCCCTCTCGGTTGTAGACCTGATGGAACTGTTGGAAGTTCCCGGGTACGCCGTCGGGATCGACGAACTGCTCGTCGTCCAGCGTCGAGCCCCCGTGCTTGATCGCCTCGGTCAGGGTCTCGGAGATGGCGCGGTGCAGTCGTCGGATCTCGATCGTCGAAAGCGACTCGGCCTCGCGGTCGAAGCGAAGACCGGCGGCGAAGAGGATTTCGTCGGCGTAGATGTTGCCGATGCCGGCGATGATGTCCTGATCTGTCAAGACGGCCTTCAGCGAAGTGGAACGACTGCGCAGGATCGCCGCGAAACGGTCCCAGCCGATCTGGTCCTCGAAGGGATCGATCCCCAGGTGCGCCAACTCCGGCACGGCCTTTCGCAGGGCCATGCCGTCGCCACCGATCGAGAGCCGTGCGAACTTCGATATCTCCACTACCTGACCTTCGGCCGGCGGTGTCGATACGTACAGCTCACCGAAGGTCCGGGGGTCGACGTAACGAAGCTCCCCGCCCTGGACGAAGGTGAAGACCACGTGCGTGTGCTTCGGCTTCGGGTCCTTGGGGCCCTTGGCCCGCAAGAGCTGACCACTCATGCCCAGATGCACGACCAGGTGGGTCCCGTTCTCGAGTGCGAAGACGAGATTCTTGCCGAGGCGCTGCGCGCTACGAATCGAGTGGCCTTCGATCATGGCGCGAAAGTCCTTGGCCGTCTTGTGGCGACGGACCAGTCGCCCGTTGGTGACCGAGGCGGACTTCACCTTCTTGCCGATCAGGTCGCGAGCGAGTGACGCGCGCACGGTTTCGACTTCCGGAAGTTCAGGCATCGCGCCTCCCCCAGGCATCGTCGGCGGCGCGCGCTTCGGCGCCCTTCTTCGACGACGCCACGCCGGTACCCATGATCCGATTCGAAAGCCGCACGGCCGCCGAGAACGTCGCGTCGTGCGAGGGACCCGACGACGTGACGTCATACTCCGGCGTGCCGAGGCCGTTCGCCTCAGACCATTGACGAAGTCGCGTCTTGGGATCGCCTTCGCCGGGACGCGACGCTGCATCGGCGACGGCGTCGGCCAGCATGTCGTTGACGAAGGATTTGGCGGCGTCGTAGCCATTCTCTAGATAGACCGCGGCGACCAGCGCCTCGAAGGCGTCGGCCAGCAGTGATGGTCGCTCCAGTCCGTGTTCCTTCTTCACGCCGCGACCGATGCGCATCGCGCTCGCTAAGTCCAGGCGCGTCGCGGCCTCGGCCAGGGACGACTCGTTCACCACGCGCGAGCGCACCAACGATCCCGAACCTTCGTTGAGCTGCGGATAGCCGGTGACGATGAGATCGGCGACCGCGAGATCGACCACGGCGTCGCCCAAGAACTCGAGTCGTTCGTTCGACTCGCACTCGTGCTCGGCGGCGTAACTCGAGTGTGTCAAGGCGATGTTCAGGTAGTCACTCTCGCGCGATAGTCCCACTCGCTCGGCTAGCGCATCAAGTGGCGACAGCAAAAGATTCACGTGCCTCGTTAGGTCACCTGCAGCTTGTCGGCGACGTAGTTGACCGCGTCGCGCACGCTCAGGAGACCTTCGAGGTCCTCATCGTCGATGTGGAATCCCGCGGAGTAGGTGGCAAGGGACTCCTCGAGTGCTTCGACGAGTTCGATCAGCGCGAGTGAATCGGCGCCCAGGTCAGCGAAGGTGACGTCTTCAGCGATCTCGTCGGGGCTCTTCTCAAGGATTTCGGCGAGTTGATCACGCACGATGCCCAAAATCGTGGCCCTATCCAATGATGTTGGCGGTACAGCGTCTGCCATCGTCTACTCCCTTGTTGTTGCTGTTCGAGTTTACCGAACGACCAGGGCTAACGACTTGGAAATTAAGGTTGATCAGGTCGGATGGCGAGACGCAGTTTCTGGACCACCTCGGCCGCGTCCAGCTCAGAGGCCACGCGAAGCGCGTTCTTGATCGCCGTCGCGTTGGACGACCCGTGGGAGATCACACAGATGCCGTCGACGCCCAAGAGCATCGCGCCGCCTTGATTCTCCGGCGTCATCTCTGAGGCCAACGGCAACAAGTACGGGAACAACACGTCGCCCGCGGCCTTCGTCTCGTCATTGGTCGCGACCGCCGATAAGACCGTCGAGAAAGTGAACTTGAGCGCTCCTTCGAGTGTCTTTAGAGCCACGTTGCCGGTAAAACCGTCGGTGACTACCACGTCGACCGGTGCAGGCACCAGGTCCCGACCCTCGACGTTGCCGACGAAGTTCAACCCTTCCAGCGCGGCGAGGAGTTGGTGTGTCTCTTTCACCAACGGCGTTCCCTTGGTCGACTCTTCGCCGATCGAGAGCAGACCGACTCGAGGTCGTTCCACTCCGTAATGCGCCTTGACGAACGTGCTGGCCATGAGAGCGAACTGCACGAGCATCTCGGGCGTGCACTCCGAGTTCGCTCCGGCGTCCACGAGGACCATTGGCGTGTGACCGGGATTGGGAATAGGTGTGGCGATGCACGGACGAACGACGCCAGGTAGTCGTCCCATTCGCAGGAGCGCTGACGCCATCGTCGCGCCGGTGTTACCCGCCGACACCATGGCGCTGGCTTTGCCGTCGCGCACCAATTCGGCCGCACGCACGAGTGAGGAGTCCTTTTTCTTTCGCACGCTCGCGGCCGGATCGTCGTCCATGGCGATCACTTCGGTGCAGGGGAAGACCTCGAGACCGAGAGGGTCGCCCATCAGTTCCGGGACACCGACCAGGATGACCGAGAGTCCGAGTTCGTCGACGGCGGCACGGGCTCCGTCGATGATCTCTTTCGGAGCAAAGTCGCCGCCCATCGCATCCAGGGCGATGGGCAGGCTCAACTTAGTTGACCTCTACGGCGACGCGACCCTTGTACCAACCGCAGTTGGGGCACACGATGTGGGGCATCTTGGTGGTCGCGCACTGCGGGCAGACGCTGCGCGCCGGGCGTGAGAGGGTCCAGTTGGCCGCACGGCGGCTGCGGGTCTTGGCTTTGCTGGTCTTGCGCTTCGGGACGGCCATCAATCTTCTCTTTCAGTTGAACGGGCGGGCCCGTCACACTTCTTTTGATTCGCCGGTCTCTACGTCGGTGAATCGGAGTCCGTCCAGTGTAGCCCAGCGAGAATCGATGGGCGCCTGGCAGTCGCAGGTGGCTTCGTTGCGGTCGATCCCGCAGAAAGGGCAAAGTCCCTTGCAGTCCTCACGGCAGAGCGGCGCCAGCGGGAGGTCCAAGAAGATCGCGTCGTGCGCCAAGGGCGCCAGGTCGATGAAGTCGTCCTCGATCAGATAGACCTCTTCGTCGCCCTCTTGGCGATGGTCGACGAAGCGCTCGTCGACACTGACGCTGCTCACGCCCAGCACCGGCGTCGAGCAGCGTCGACAGACGCCGTGCCACGGCGCTTCGACCTGACCTCGCGCGCGCAGTCCCCCGTTGAAGCTCTCCAGGCGGAGCTGCAGGCGCACGGTCGCTTCGGGAAAGACGTCGGTCTCGGCCGGGCCGCGCGGCTCGAACTCGTTGGGCTCGTCGAAGAGCGCTTCGAAAGCGACCTCGGCGCGCGAGGGAACGTCCCGCAACAACTGCGCGACGGGAACCAGGTAGGGCGAGGCCATAATGCTTAAAACGCGTCCTGGTCGAAGAACGACGTGGTGTCGTCGAGTCCGGTCGGTTCCTTGTAATCGGGCGCGATCCCCGACAGCTGCTCGTCGGTCCCGGACTCTTCGATCAGCGAGGTCGGCAGACCTTGGGCGCTCAGACGCTCTCGTCCCGAGTGCGTGGTCTTGAGGAGTCGCTCGAGCACGATCTCAAAGCTGCCGAGCTTGCCGTCGATGAAGTCCTCAGACTGGTTGATCATCTGGCGCGACTGGGCGTGGGCTTCGGCGATGATCTGTTGGGCCATCAAGCGGCTCTGACGCACGATTTCGGTCTTGTCGACCATCCGGGCGGCCTCGGCGCGCACCTGATCCATGAGTTGCTGGGCCTTTTGCAGTTCGGCGGCCATCAACTCCTCACGGTCGCGCAGCGCCCAGCGGGCCTCGCGAATCTCGTCCGGCAGGCTCCGAAGCGCTTGCTCGAGCAGCCCCAGCACGTCATCACGCGGGATCAGCGCCGAGTTGGACAGCGGCATCTGCTTGGCGTTGGCCACCAGTTCGATGAGATCACGCAGGTCCGACTCGATGTCGCGGCGAATGTGGCGGCCCGAGGGCTCCTGGAACTCCTCGGGGTCGTCGTAACCGTCAAAGGACGTCATTGCCCACCTCCTGGAAACTTGCCGATCAGGCGTTTAGCGACCGCGGGGGGTACGAAAGTAGACACGTCGCCACCGTAACGTGCCACTTCGCGGAGCAAACGCGAGGCAATGAACGAGTGCGTCGAGCTGGTGGGGATGAAGAGCGTCTCGACCCCCGACAATGACCGGTTCATCTGGGCCATCTGCATCTCGCTCTCGAAATCCGACACCGCCCGCAGGCCCTTCACGATCGCCGTCGCGTTGACGTCCTTGGCGACATTGACCAGCAGTGTCGAGATCGAGACGATTCGGATGTTTGGGAGGTGTGCCAGGGACTCGGCGATCATGTCACGGCGTTCGTCGAGGTCGAAGAGCGCCTCGGACTTTTGGGGGTTGCGGATGGCCGCGACCACGATCTCATCGAAGATGAGCGAGGCGCGTTCCACGATTTCCAGGTGCCCGTTGTGGAAGGGATCGAAGGAACCGGGGATGAGTCCAACCGTCATACTCCACCTTCGTCCGGTTCCAACATCGTTACGAGCGTAGTGCCGTAACGCTTTGTTTTGGTAACGATCCAGCCGGCCGGCGGGTCCATATGACGGTCGTTTTCGACCATTACGCGCTTCGCGGTGACGTCACGCAACACGCTCTCGAGATCGAGCGGACCGTACGGTGGATCAGCCAGCACGAGGTCGAGGTCATCCGGCGGTGACCACACCGGCAACATGGCGCGCACGAAGACCGCTTCCGCATCGAAGTTGAGCGGCTCTAGGTTGAGCTTGACCGCGGCCAGACAGGCCGGGTCGCTATCGACGAAATAGACCTTGGCGGCGCCCCTGGACATCGCCTCGATGCCCATCGCGCCCGAACCGCAGTAGAGATCGGCGACCACCAAGTCGTAGAGTCCCCCGCGGCTCTCCAGCATGGAAAAAATCGCTTCACGCGCATAGTCCGTCGTCGGGCGAACCGTTGACGGGAGCTTCGCCTTGAGCGGACGTCCTCGGGCCGACCCACCAATAACTCGCATGCCTCAAGGGTAGGCCGAGCGCTGGTCAGGACTTGAACAAGTACGTCGCTTCTTCGTCGTCGATGAAAAGGCGTAGTTCGTCGACCATTTCGGGTTCCGCGTCCAGACCGTCTCGCTGCACCATGGTGGCCGCGACCTGTTGGGCGGCGATCAATAAGTCCTCGTCGCGACGCAGGGAGGCCAGGTGCAGGTCGCTTCTTCCGCGTTGGCGCGATCCCAGCAGGGTTCCTTCGCCGCGAAGATCGAGGTCGATCTCGGCCAAGGCGAAACCGTCGTTGGAGTCCACCAACGCCTGCAAGCGCGTCGTCCCATCGTCGGTCGGCGATTCACCCAACAGGTAGCAGTAGCTCTGGACGTCGCTTCGTCCGACGCGGCCCCGCAGCTGGTGCAGCTGGGCGAGGCCGAAACGCCACGCGTCTTCGATCACGATCACGCTCGCTTCGGGCACGTCGACACCGACTTCGATCACCACCGTGGCGACCAGCACGTCGAGTTCGCCCGCCCGGAACTCGGCCATCACCTCTTCTTTTTCCGGACCTTTCATCTGCCCGTGCAAGAGCCCGACCGAGAGTCCGCGCAGCTCATTGAGCGCCAGACGTGTTCGTTCTTCCACGGCGCTCGTCGCCTCGATCTTTTCGGATCCTTCGACCAGGGGGCAGATCACGTACGCTCGTCGGCCGAGGGCGACCTCATCGCGCACCTGTTGCCAGCAACTCGCAACTTCCAAAGGTGCTTTCGCCCAGTACGTCTTGATCGGCAGGCGGCCTTGGGGCATTTCGTCCAGTATCGAGATGTCGAGGTCCCCGAAGACGACCATGGCCGCCGTGCGCGGAATCGGCGTCGCGGTCATGACCAGCAGGTCCGGGTCGGCCGCTTCATCGGAACGTTGGCGACCTTTGTCGCGGAGCGCCGCTCGCTGCTCCACACCGAATCGGTGTTGCTCGTCGATCACGATCATCCCCAGAGCGCGGAAGCGAACCTCATCGTTCAATAGTGCGTGCGTGCCGACCACGATGTCGATGGAGCCGTCGCGAAGTCCGTCCAACACGAACTGTCGATCCTTCGCCCGCACTCGACCGGTGAGCAGTTGAATCGACAGTGGTCGTTCACCGCCGAGCACTCCTGGGTCGGACTTCGTGAGATCCTCGAGGTCCTTTCGCAGTGACGCCAAGTGTTGTTCGGCCAGTACTTCGGTCGGCGCCATCAGCGCACCCTGTCGTTCGCCGTCGATCGATGCCAGTAACGCCGTCAACGCGAGGATCGTCTTGCCGGAGCCGACGTCGCCTTGCAACAGCCGATGCATCGGCAGTGGCGACGAAAGGTCCATGGCGATCTCGCCCAGCACTCGACGTTGTGCGTCCGTCAACGCGAAGTGATGGCCCACGAGGAATCGACGCACTAGTGACGACGAGATATCGGCGAGAGCTCCCGGACCGACGTCGAGGTCGTCGACGTCGATCGGGTGTCGAATCCCGGCCGACGACGCCTCGAGTCTGCGGCGGCGCAGCGCTAACAACAACTGGAGTCGCAGGAATTCATCGAAGATGAGCCGTCGCTTCGCCACATCTTGCATGCCCCATTCCGAAGGAAGGTGAATTTCTTTGTAAGACTCTGTGCGATCCATGAGATCGAGTTCGGTTCGCGCGAACAGGGGCACCGGATCCAGCATTGGGCCGCTGCGTCGAATGCTCTCTGCGATGAACCCGCCTACCTCCCAACTGGTGAGACCGGCCTTGCCCGACGCGGGATAGATCGGCACGACTCGACCAATGCGCGAGGCGTCACGCTCGTCACCCGATGCTCCGATGATGACGTCGACGACAGGATTGGTCATCTGACGCTGACCCTTGTAGTCAGTCACTTTGCCGAAGAACAGTGCCTGGACGCCGACTGGGAGTTGATTCTCTCGCCAACCTTGGTTGAAGAAGACCACCTTGAAGGATCCGCTGTCGTCACTGACGTTGGCTTCTACCATCACACGACCGCTCTTGATCCGACGCCCTTTAATTTTCGTCACTTCTCCGAAGACGGCGACCTCGTCTCCGACCGTGAGATCGGAGAGATCGACTCGCTTGGTTCGGTTGATGTAGTCGCGGGGATACCAGGTAAGGAGATCGAAGATGTTCTTGATACCCAGAGTCGCCAGTGCGGCCGTGCGCTTCTCGCCGATGTTGTTCAGTCGCTCAACGGGAATGTCGACCAGATAGCGAAGCGGGTGTGGCTCCGCGTCATTCATTCGATGCCGAAGTAATAGGGGTACAACGGCTGGCCCCCGTGATGGACTTCGACGGTGATTCCCGGATGCTCGTCGGCGAAGAACTCGGTGATCCGTCGAGTGTTGGCTGGCGAAGACCCCTCGCCTTCGATAATGGTGACCAACTCGTGCTCCGGCGTGATGAGTATGTCCAAAAGCCGGTTACTCGCCCCGGCGATCGAGCCGTCGATTGAGAGCACGCCGTCGGCCGTGAGCCCAATCCAGTCGCCGACATGCACCTCGCCCGCGTCGGTCGTGGTGTCGCGAACCGCCCGGGTCACTTCGGCCGCAATCACGTGGCACGCCGCGACGCTCATCGCCTTGGCGTTCGCCTCCGCCGAGGCGTCGGGGTCGTAGTCGAGCAGCGCCGCGAAACCTTCGACGATCGAATTCGTCGGCACCACGGTGACGGTCTGTTCGACCAACTCGTTCACCTGCTCGGCGACCGGACGGATGTTCTTGTTGTTCGGCAAGAGGACCACTTGATCCGAACCGGTGGCGCGCACCGCCGCCACGAGGTCGGCCGTCGACGGGTTCATCGATTGTCCGCCGGAGACGACACCGCGCACGCCGAGCGAGCGAAAGATCCTTCCGACGCCGTCACCGACCACTACCGCGACCACCGCGGTCGCCGGTGCCGGATGAGTATCGGCTTCGAACTGTTCGGCGCTACCCTCGCGCACCCAACGCTCTTCGAGCACTTGCTCCGACAAGTCGGTCACCCGGATGTCACGCGGTCGACCTGCGTCGAGGGCTGCTTCTATGGCGGCGCCGATGTCGTCGGTGTGGATATGGCAGTTGTAGAGACCGTCGCCGCCGACGATGACGATAGAGTCGCCGATTCCCGACCATACCTCGCGAAAGCCCTCCATCTTGTTTTCCTCGGCGTCAAGGAAGTACATCACCTCGTAGCGCAGGTCGGCGATGTTCGCTTCTCGCTCGTCGGTCTCTTCGAGCACGTGGACCGTGATCGAGTCGGCTGGTGGTGCGACCGGTAACGGATCGTCCGCGACGACGTTGCACAGAGCGTCATAGAGCAAGAGCAGTCCCGTGCCGCCGGAGTCGACGACCCCGGCCTGCTTCAGCACCGGGAGCTGCTCGGGCGTAAAGGCCAACGCGTCCTTGGCGCGGTCGCGTGCCGAGCGAACCAGTTCGATCAACGTCTCGCCGTGCGCTCGAGCTCCCTCGGCCGCGGCGCGGGCAATCGACAACATGGTGCCCTCGACGATTCGAACCACGGCCTGGCGCGCAAGCACGTCGGCGTTCTCCAGTGACTCGGCCAAAAGATCGGGCGATACGTCACCCTTGTTGGGGAATTTGGCCACCAGTCCGCGCAGCATCTGGGAAAGGATGACCCCGGAGTTGCCGCGCGCCCCCATCAGCGAACCGTGGGCGATCGCCTTGCAGACCTCGGCCATCTCGGCGTCGTCGGCCAAGGGACCCAGTTCGGCGGTGACCGATTCGATGGTGAGGGTCATGTTGGTCCCGGTATCGCCGTCTGGCACGGGATAGACGTTCAGACGATTGATGACCTCTTTATGGGAACGTAAGAGATCCAGATAGGTGGCGATCGTTGAACGCAGTTCGCGCGCCGACAGCGTCAACGGAGTGGTCATTGTCCGAAATGCTACAGTGGGTACTCGGTTTTGTCCGGTGGCGCCAGAGGGCGTCCGGTATCAAGGAGAACGTTCATCATGGCATCCGTCTGCGAAATCTGCGGTAAGAAGCCGTCATTCGGCATGAACGTTTCGTTCTCACACCGCCGCACCAAGCGTCGTTGGAACCCGAACATCCAGCACGTGCGCGCGGTCGTCAACGGGACCCCCAAGCAGATGAACGTCTGCACCGGCTGCATCCGCTCGGGCAAGGTCACCAAGCGCACGCCGCGCAAAGTCGAGGCCTAATTCAGAGCTGGTGTTGCCAGCCCCGCGGTTCGAACACTTCACCTCGCAACGTCCTCGTCGATTCGTCGGCCACCACCGTGCCTATCGTGAGCGGCGCCCGTAGTCCTCGGTCCTGGAAGACCAGCCGCAGTCGCGCCGCGTCGTCCGTGGCGATCAACAACTCGTAATCCTCTCCCCCGCCGATCGCCTCCTCGACGCTCGCGCCGTCGGCGACGGGGACGTCGGTCAACTCGAAGCCGACCCCGGACGCGTCGGCTAGTCGGTGGAGATCGAGTCCGAGTCCGTCACTGAGGTCCATCATCGCGTGCACCGCCGCTCCGCGCGCGGCCAAACCTTCGGCGAGACGGGGCCACGGTCGACGATGCGCGACGACCAGTTCGTCGGAAAGTGGCGCGCCGGCTCGGCGGCGACGCAGACCGGCCGCCGATCGGCCGAGCGCGCCGGTGACCAACAACTCGTCACCGGGTTTCGCACCGGAGCGGTAGATGGCGCCTCGACCCGGACAGTCGCCCACGACGGTGACCGCGACCGCGACGTCGCGACCCTGTGCGAGGTCGCCTCCGACGATCGGACAATTAGTCAGAATCGAGGCATCGGCGATGCCGCGGTGCAGCTCTTCTAAGTCGGTACCTTCAGGAGCCGTGACCGCGACGACGGCACCACGAACACGTGCGCCCATGGCGGCTAAATCCGAGACCGCGGCGGCGACCGCTTTGAACCCGAGGTCCTCCAATGGAAAGTATTGCGAATCGAGATGGACGTCGAGGACCGCGACATCGGTGCTGATCACGGCCTGTCCGACCAGGGGCGCGAGAACCGCGGCGTCGTCGCCGATGTGACGTTCGCCTTTCGGAATATGGCGCTGTCCGACTATTTGGGCGATACGCTCGATGACGTCATCTTCACGGCGGGAGTAAACCCCCTCGGGGACTGTTGGGTCAGTCGGCGTGGACATGAACCTGGTGCGCCAGGTGAGCGTCGCAGTGTCGCGGCGCCCTATGAGTGGAGGAACTCAACGTGTCGTACCCGACCCAACACAAGAAACTGATCTCGTGGGTGGAAGAGATAGCACAGCTCACTACCCCCGATCGTATCCACTGGTGCGACGGTTCGGATCAGGAGTTCGACGAACTCTGCCAACTCCTCGTCGACCACGGCACCTTCATCCGACTCTCGGCGACGAAGCGTCCGAATAGTTACTACGCGACGTCGGACCCCAATGACGTCGCGCGCGTCGAGGACCGCACCTTCATCTGCTCCAAGGACGAGCACGACGCCGGTCCGACCAATAACTGGCGCGAACCGAGTGAGATGCGCGACGTCTTGAAGGGTCTCTTCAAGGGATCGATGAAGGGTCGCACTATGTACGTGGTGCCGTTCTCCATGGGGCCACTCGGATCGCCCATCAGCCACATCGGTGTCGAGGTGACGGACTCGGCCTACGTCGCGGTCAACATGAAGATCATGACGCGCATGGGTACCGGCGCGCTCGAAGTCCTGGGTGACGACGGCGAGTTCGTGCCGTGTCTCCACTCGGTTGGCGCACCGCTTGAAGTAGGTCAAGTCGACGTCAAGTGGCCGTGCAACGCCGAGAACAAGTACATCGTGCATTTCCCCGAGACCCGCGAGATCATCTCCTACGGTTCCGGCTACGGCGGCAACGCCCTATTGGGCAAGAAGTGCTTCGCGTTGCGCATTGCATCGGTGCTGGCTCGCGACGACGGCTGGCTAGCTGAGCACATGCTGGTCTTGAAGCTCACCAACCCGCGCGGCGAAACCCGCTACGTGACCGGTGCCTTCCCGAGTGCCTGCGGCAAGACGAATCTCGCGATGCTGGTTCCCACCTTGCCGGGCTGGAAGGTCGAGACGGTCGGCGACGACATCTGTTGGATGAAGCCCGGTCCCGACGGACGGCTCTACGCCATCAACCCCGAGGCCGGATTCTTCGGCGTCGCGCCGGGGACAAACATGCAGACCAATCCCAACGCCATGCTCTCGGTCCAGGCCAACACCATATTTACCAACACTGCGCTGACCCCAGACGGTGACATCTGGTGGGAAGGCATGGGCGAGCCGCCCGAAGGTCTTCTCGACTGGAAAGGCCAGTTGTGGTCGAAGGAGTTGGGCACGCCGGCGGCGCATCCGAATTCTCGCTTCACCGCCCCGGCGTCCCAAGACCCAGCCATCGCCGCCGAATGGGAGGACCCCGCCGGGGTGCCGATCGACGCCATCTTGTTCGGTGGTCGTCGCGCCAGCGTCATCCCGCTGGTCTTCCAATCGCGCAACTGGGACCACGGCGTCTTCTTAGGCTCGATACTCTCTTCGGAGACCACGGCCGCAGCCACCGGCGCGGTCGGCAAACTGCGTCGTGACCCATTTGCGATGCTGCCCTTCTGCGGTTACAACATGGCGGACTACTTCGCACACTGGTTGACGTTCTCGGACCGCTTCGACGAGGCCAAGCTTCCGAAGATCTTCTACGTGAACTGGTTCCGCAAGGGTGACGATGGTCGCTGGCTCTGGCCCGGCTACGGCGAGAACAGCCGCGTGCTCGAGTGGGTCTTCGAACGATCGGCCGGGCGCGGCGATGCCGTCGAGACCCCGATCGGCTTCGTGCCGACGCCCACGGCGCTCGACGTGGAAGGACTGAACGTCACTGCGACCGACATGACCGAGTTATTGACCGTCCATCGCCACGAGTGGAGCGAAGAGGTGCCGTTGATCCGCGAGCACTTCGCCCAATTCGGTCACGACCTACCGACCAAGCTCCACGACGAAGTCGACCGACTGGAATCGCAACTCGCCTAGCTCGACAAGCGTCTGGTTCTAGTCCGCCGTTTCCGCGTCGGCGACGATCAGTCGCGGTCCCGATGGCCAGTCGAAATATCGCCACGTCCAATTGATCATCACGCGAAGTCGATTGCGAAAACCCACTAAGTACCAAAGGTGGAGACCGAGCCACGCCATCCAACCAAGCCGACCCTTGACGACGACGCCGTGCGGCAACTCCGCCACCGCGGCGTTTCGACCGATGGTCGCCATTATCCCCTTGTCGTGATAGTGAAAGGGCGACGTGTTCTCTCCATGGACGACGTGAAGGATCTGCTTCGCGCAGTGCCGACCGCTCTGAATGGCGACGGGCGCCAATTGCGGGCAGAAGTCCGCGCCCATTGGTTCGGCCGCCGCGTCGCCAATAGCCCACACATTCTCGCTGCCGAGGATGCGAAGGTCCGGATTCACGCGTAGGCGGCCATTCGGTCCTGAGGTCGCATGCAAGTCCTTTGGCAGCGCGTCGCCGGCGCTGACGCCCGCCGCCCAGATGACGGCGGCGCACTCGATTTGCTCACCGTCCTCGAACCGAATCGAATGCTCGTTGATCGCGACGACCGATCGCCCGAATTGAACCTCGACTCCCGTCGACTCCAGTCGACGTCGGGCGTACTCACTGGCGCGCGCCGGAAAGGCGGTCAACAGTCGAGGCGCCACGTCGACCAACAAGACGCGTATGCGCTCGGGATCGAGTCGAAGGCCGTCGCGCCGAATCGCGATCTGTATCGACTCCGACAGAGCCCCCGACGTTTCGACGCCGGTCGGACCTCCCCCGACCACGACGAAGGTGAGCTCGGGAGAGGTCTGCTCGCGCTCGCTACGCACCTCGGTCTCTTCGAGAATCGAGAGAAGACGATTGCGAAGTCGTCGAGCGTCGGCCAACGTGTAGAGCGGCAGCGCGAACTTCGACGCACCGGGGATCCCGAAGAACGCAGCGCTCGCGCCGGTGGCGATGACGAGGTGGTCGTAGGAAATCTCCGAATCGTCGCTGAGCGTGACAAGGTTTCGCGACTGGTCGACGCTGCGGACCCGCCCGTGTCGGAATCGCACGTTCGCGGCGTGACCGAAGATCGTGCGAATCGGAAACGCCACGTCGGCCGGTTCGAGTCCCGCGGTCGCCACTTGGTAGAGCAACGGCTGAAACGTGTGGAAGTTGTGCTGGTCGATGATCGTGACGCGCACGTCGCGCCCGGCCAAGCCCTTCGCGCATGCGACGCCGCCAAAGCCGCCGCCAAGGACTAGGACGTGGGGCAGCGAGGAGAGGTCGTCAGGGGCGCGGGTGGTTGTCGCCATGTGCCGCTCAGCATAATGACGACGTCATCAGGTTCATCAGGCGTGGGCGAAGCGCCGTCCGAAGCCGTAGATCAGTCCGGCGGCGAAGGTCAGCACGGCGAGCACACCGTCGCCGACCGAGAAGCGCAGGGTGATGGCGACCGGTATCAACGCGCCGACGACCCAGAGCAACTGTTGACGCACGGCGAAGCGCGCGAAGGTACGACCCTGGGCGCCAGGCGCGACGTTGCGCTGCGTGATGGCGTCGAAGGTTGGTTGCGCCACCGCCGCGCACAGCCCCAGCCATCCAGCCAGGATGACTTGTGCGATCAACGTCGCGTGGAACGCTGCCAGTCCGGATCCCAGACCGGTCGCGAGCAGCGCCAGCGTCAACAACGTCGACTCGGAAACGGCGTTGCGAACTCTGGTGACCAGTGCGAGGCCGATGAGGGCGCCGAACGCGCTGATCGCCAGTGCCACCGCGAAATAGCCCAGCCCGGCGTTGTCTCGTCGAAGTCCGAAGGCGAGAAGGAACGTCGCGAATCCGACGGTGAAGCGCATCAGCGCCGCGGCGCCCAGTCCCCACACGACTTCGACGTCGCCCATCGGGTTGAGAGCGTTGCGGTCTCGTTCGGCTTGAGTGAGGCCGGCGATCTCCTCGCGCACGACCTTCGGGGGACGTTGCAACCGGAGGCTGGCGACCGTCGCGCCGATGAAGACGATCGACGCGGTGATGAGCACACTCGTCGCGCCGAGGCCCTTCAAGATTCCGGCGCCGATGGAACCGACAACGAGCCCACTCAACGTACCGAGCAACGTGAGTTGCGCGTTGAAGCCGGAGTAGCCCTTTTCTTGCTGCGCGACGTTGCTCGGCCATCCCGCGGCGCCAACGCGGTCCGAATGTTCGCGCAGCTGATCAGTACGCGCCATCTCCGGCACGAGCGCACCGCGCGTGACGACGTAGAGCTTGGAGGAGATCAGGACGAGGAACGCCAAGGGGAAGAGCCAGAGCGAATTCAGGTGTTGGCTCATCATCCAGCACAGCACGGCGCGCGCCGCTGCCGAGAGCGCCACCAAGATGCGCCGCCCGTTCGCGGACTTGTCGATGAGCGGCCCGAGCAACGGTGACACCACGGCGAAGGGAGCGATCGTCAACAACAGATAGAGCAGTACCCGGCTCTTGGCTTCGGTGGGTGACACCGAGAAAAACAGCGATCCGGCCAACGAGACGGTGACCAGGGTGTCGCCGGCCATCATGATGACGTGTACCAGCGCGAGACGACCGAAGGCCGTACTTTGATCGAATAGTTCCTGCGCGGAGGCCCACGCAAGTGAACCGAATCCCCGTCGTCGCACGACACCGAGCGTACGTGATGGTTGCGCGAATGCTTAGCGCTCGGGCCGGGTCCTGGTCGACGATTCCCTTTTCCAGTTGGACGGATGAAAGTCGTTCTTCAGTTCGAAAAGCAACCCTGACGGTAAATGACGCTGGGAAGAATGCTCGCCTTGCAATCGGTTGCGCGCGACACGAGCTTCCACTGATGGACAGTGGCGTCGAAGGTCAACACTTCTGTCACTCCGAACGCATAGAGTCCAGTGCCGACGGTCGCCCACACGTAAGCCCATTTGCCTTCGCAGCCGAATTGCTGGATTGAGTCGAGTTTCATTCGACCGTTGAAAGCCATGCCCAGCGACGACGGCGTACAGGGAAGCTGCGGCGCGGCAGTCGCGCTCTTCGTTGTAGTTCGAAAACTCAAGACCACCAGAGCGAGAGGCACTAGAGCGGCCACGACGAGACGAAGAGTTCTCATAGAGGCACTACATCACAGATTGACGATCAGCGTCGCGCGATGATGATGTCGAGCAGGACCGCCATCGTGGCTTCCCACTCCGCATTGTCAATCGGCGTCGTCGACACGTCGTCGAGGGTTCGACCGACCAACAGCACCTGGATCAGGACCGCGATCGAATGAGCGGAGAGATTTCGACTCAGCCACTCTCGTTCTTGTCCGTACTGGACGATCGATTCGAGCTCGCTGGTGAGACGCGACTGCGTGGCACCGATGAGTTCTCTCAGTTCGGGGCGCATCATCGACGCCGCCACGATGCGAGCTCGCAGAGCGCGGCGAGCGCGGCGCAGATCACTCGAGGTGAACGTCCCGACGAGGCCTTGCATGGCGACGAGGTACTCATCGAAGGTCTTCGACGAGACGCTCACCAACTGCAGGGTGGCGAGATCCTCCTCGGCCAACTTGATGAACATCTGGTGATAGGCCGCATCAATGACGCCTTCGCGCGACCCGAAGTGGTGGTAGACCGAGCCGTAGTTGACGCCGGTCGCTTCGCAGATCTCGGGGATGCGAATCAGCGATTCATCGGCTTTGATCAGGCGTTCTCCGACCGCATCCAAGACTGCTTGCATAACTGGAGCGGAGCGGTTCTGTTTTGCCATCGAATCATATTAACGGAACGAAACGGGCCTTAGACAATCTGTATAGCGCAAAGTACCTGTTCACGGCATGATTGTCGAGAAGTTGTGCAGCGGCGCACACAACGCACCTGCGGCCAAAAATCACCAGAGAACGGGCAACTCAGCCATTCCGCGCAAGAAAGGGTGGGGTTGGTAGGTCGGCGTAAAGCCCTCGGCGAGACGTAATCTCGGCAGTCGTTTTGCCAAGACATCTAAGGCAATTCGGGCTTCGAGGCGAGCCAGTGGTGCGCCAATGCAGTGATGGATACCCCGCCCAAACGCCAGATTTGGCGCGACGCGACCCCGATCGAGCACGAAGGAATTGGCGTCAACGTAGTAGCGCTCGTCTCGGTTGGCCGCGAGATAGACCAAGAAGAGTTTCTGGTCCGCCAGTACCGATTGCCCGAGCAACTCCGTGTCGCGAGTGGCGATCCGCCACATGCCGTAGACCGACGGGTCACAGCGCAGGGCTTCATCGAAGAACTGCGGCGCCAGATTCGGGTCCTCGACCAGCGCCTGCCACCTCTCGGGTACCGAGAGGAGTCGCCACAGCACGTTCGTCAGCTCATGAGCCAGCGTCTCGTGCCCCGCGAGAAAGAGACCAGGAACGAGTGACAGCATCTCTCGTTCGCTCAAGTCGAACTGGTCACGGCCCTTTGCGATGACGGTGAGAAGATCGTTCTGAGGACGGTCGTAACGCTCCTCGATGAGTCGAGAGATCATCCGGTGCATCTCGAGGATGTTGTTGGCCATCTTGAGCTGTTGTTCCAGCGGCACGCCCATCAATAGCGCAATGGCGAGGTCGGGCCAGTCCTTCACGCCCCGGCGAAGTGACGGCATGGCCTTTTTGGGCATCCCCAGCAGCAGCGCCACCACGCGCAGCGGCAACGGATAGGAGAACTGACTCAAGAGATCGGCGCTCGTACCTTGTTCGATGCCGTCTACGAGTTCGTCGCACGCCCACCGAATCATCGCCTCGTGCGTCGCGACACTGCTCGGCGTGAAGGAAGACTCCATGACGCTTCGCAGTCTCGTGTGATCTGGCGAGTCGACCCCGATCAGCGTGCCCTCCATCGGAATCTCGTCGCCGAACAATTCGATGACCTCTGGTGACAGGAGTTCGTTGATGGAAAGTATGTCTTTTGAGCAGAACAGTTCCGGGTCCCGCAAGACCGACACGACGTCGTCGTAACGAGTGACGATCCAGGCGTTCATGATCGGGCTGAAGAAGATCGAATCTTCATCGCGCGCCCGCGCCAAAACTGCATCGGGGTGAGTCATGAAACCCGTGTCGAAGGGATTGAAAGCCGACTCGAGCGGAATGTTCTCGCCAGTTGTTTGAACTGCCATGGTTCAGAAACCTTCACTCACTCGTCTGATTGACACGGTTCGGTTGCGACTTTGATTGACGCCGACAATGTACCAAGTGCCGGTTTCGATCGAGCGTACTTGAAGCCTTTATTGAGTTCGTTGCTTGCCATGTCGAGACAACGTGGTGCATGGCACCCTCGAACGGCAATCGAATCGTCGTGTGAAACTCCTTTGAGGCTGACCTTCCGAAAAGAATGTGCTTTGCAGTCACCGAAAAGTTCCAGTTGACAAACTATTTTTGGTGTATGGATCGAAGCATTCAGTTCCTGCTGGTTCGCGAGGTTCCGCATACTGAAGGCGCGACGATCCATCCCATCGTCCCACCATCACCCGAACCCACGGACGACGACAAGATCGGTTTCACACTCGATGTCGCCGCGCGTCTCGATCGGGAATCCGAGGAGGGCGATAAACGTGCCGACGTCATACCGATTGGCACGCCGCCAACGCTCGCCGACTCGGCTTGATTGACCGAACGTCGATCAATCGATCGACTGAGAGATCTCCCAAATAAACCCGTCGGGATCCTTGAAATGCGCGGTGCGGCGCCCCCATTCGCGGTCAATTGGATCGAGAAAGAATTGCACACCTTTGGCCTTGAGTGCTTCGAAGGTCTCATCGACATTGTCAACGAAGATGTTGAACAGTCCGACAGGTCGTTGACCTCGAGGCGAGCTGGGATCCTCTGTTGACATGAATTCTGCCCCAGGGACGGTCACCAGGAGCACCATGTCGTCGCCCAATAGCAATCCAAGCGACGACGAATTTTCGAAGGCAAGCGTTATGCCAAGGGTGTCGACGTAAAACGACTTCGATCGCTCTAGATCCTCTATGAACAATACTGGTGGACCGAATCCACCGTTGGCTACTCCCACGGCCAATCTCCAATCTGTTTGCATGAGCCAGTTACGAAAGACTGACGAATAAAAGGTAGCGCGACGGGGATAGGAGGGAGCGCTGACCAATCGAGGTGAAGGTTTGCGATTCAGATGAAACGTGAGGTCCAATCCCCGAGATCGGCCGTTAGCGCTGAAACGCAATCTCAGCGCGACTAACCAAAGACCGTGCCAGTTTCACCGATTTCAAAGCAGTCGCCTTGGAAGTGTCGAATCCATAGTGCGCTTGGTCCTTCAAATCCAAGAGTCGAAGGAGCGTGACTTTATTCTTCGCACCATCTTGCGAAGCCTCACCAAGCAACTCGGCGCCTTGACGATGATCCTCACCGCGAAAACGCTTCTTGAGTCCCCGGCCACAGATTGCGTCAGCGCCAGCGATCCCGGCCAGGACCGCATTGCCGGCCGCCACTCCAGCAAATTCCTCGCGATCTTCGCCAAGTATCAACTCCGCGACCTCTAAATAAGCCCGTGCGCTTCGGAGCCGCAGTTTTGCTTCGCGTACGTTGCACTCAGTCGTCCGAATCTGCGGTGACCTCATTCGCCGCCGTCCTTCGAATATCGGTAGGTCATCGGGCCGAACTCGTCGTACAGCCGAATTTGGTCATGCTGGATGTTCCGATAGAGAGTGCTCTTCCTTCGGCGTTGTTCGGACCATTCGATCGCGTTGATATCGACCACTTGGAGCGGATTGCCCGACCAGTGCCTCACCGACTCACGCAAGTCGTCGATGTTCGATTCCCACTTGTGCGCTCTTGTTTGCAACATGCCTCGCGTCATAATGACGTCGGCCCACATGCCAATCGCATCCATTGTCGTTTTACTCTTTTGTGCTTGAGTCAACTCGGGCAACGTGGCTGGTCGAACCAAAAGCAGGTCAATGTCGCTGGATTCATCTCCGTCGTTCCGGGCTGCCGACCCATAGATGCATGCGTACAACGGTCGGACGCTCCAACTTTCGATCGCGTCAGCGATGCGCTGCCAAAGTTCCGTTCTCAAACCGGCCAGTGCTTCAGCTACATTCGCGGCAACGTGTTCCCGATTCAGGTTGTACACCCGAGTGTTACCCAATTCGGTAGCAGTTACGATGCCTTGCACGACAAGGCGTCCAAGCGACTTCCTGATGCCGATTTCAGAACCCCGAACGGAGGAGTTTGCGACTTCGGACACGGTAAGGGGCTTGCCCGCTTCGGCAAGTACGGCCAATACCGGACCATCTAATGTTGAAGTTATTGCCGAAGTCGGGTCCGTCAGGTCCATTACCTAATAGTATAGGTTCGTATCTTTTCCTATAGCAACCAATACATATAGATCATTGTACGTTCGCTCCTAATCCGACCCAATTCTCGTGAGACCGGCCGGTTCGGGCATTCCACAGCGTCGTCGGCAAACGGTGTGGACCGAATAGGGTTCGCTGATGCAAGGTCGCCGCAGGGCGTGGATGAGCTGGAGCAGCGGTAAAGACAGCACCATGGCTCTTGCGTCTGCGCGTCGAGACGAAACGATTGACGTGGTGCGACTGCTGGTCACAATGAACGAATCGGCGACCGAGTTGCCATGCATGCGGTTCGACGCTCCCTCGTCGAAGCCCAGGCCGATCGACTGGGCCTCTCGCTCACGTTCGTAGAAATACCGGAACATTGTACGAATGCGATCTACGAGGAGCGCATGGCTCGGGCCATCGACGACGCCCTGAGCCAGGACATAGAGCACTTTGTTTTCGGTGATCTCTTCCTCGAAGACGTACGGCGGTACCGCGAGAAGCAGCTTGCGGGGACTGGCATCTCGCCGCACTTCCCGTTGTGGGCCATTCGGACGGACGAGCTCGCGCGTTCGATCATTGAGTCGGGCGTCCGGGCCGTCATCACCTGCGTGGATCCAAAGCAGATGCCGTCAGCTTTCATCGGCAGAATGTTTGACGCTGCGTTGCTCCAGGAACTACCACCCGACGTTGATCCATGTGGGGAACGCGGTGAGTTCCATACGTTCGCGTTCGACGGACCAGGCTTCGCCTCGCCAATCGACGTGGAGGTCGGTGAGGTCGTCGAACGTGATGGCTTCGTGTTCTGCGACGTACTGCCCATCTGAACAGCGCTAACCGGCAGGAACTCCCCGAAACGCCACGACGCGATCCGAAGAAGCAGCCAGCAAGAGGCCGTCGCCAACGCTCGGAGTCGTGAAATCGTTGTCGCCTGTGCCGATGAACGCCTGTTGGCGAACGTTTCCCGTGGCGGTGTCGAGTCCGTACAGCACGCCATCTTTCCCCACAGTCCACACCAGACCGGCCGCCACGATCGGCGGTCCGCCACCGACACTGGCCTGCCAAAGCACTCGCATCGACGGAGGTGACTGCGCGGTGCGCAGCGCCACCGGTCCGTTCAGACACGGCAGATACACCGTCGCACCAATGATGGCGCTACCGCCATCTATGTCGTTGGAGCACACGGAAGAAAGGCTCGCCTCTTGCCTTCCAATACCACCCAGATGCTTGGCGTTCAAAAGATAGACAGTTGGCGACTTGCCCGCGAGGACCACCTGCCCATCAGCGAGCAGCACGGGAGCCGTCGTCATGTCGTAGTCAGACGCGTTGTCCGATGCCCAGCTGGAAGGAGCAAAGTACTGTTCGAGTCTTTCGGTCGAGCCGAGCTCCAGCACCGAGTCACTGTCGTCGTAGGCCTGGCCGGAGCTGTGCACCGAGCCATTTCCGACACTGACCCAGACGTTGCCCTTCGCATCGACCACCGGCGCCGCTCCTCCCATCCAGATGGCACCTTGTGAATCGCCCGCGCTGGCGTCGACGGTAAATATGTCGGGTGCGGAGCCGCTTTCCCTGACAGAGATGACGCGACCACGGTACGAAGCACAGTCACCGTAGTTCCCGCCCATCGCAAAGACCACTCGCCCACCATCGAGGTTGAGCCCAGTCCTCTGCAGCAAAGCCGCCGGATCGGATCCGGATGGGTCGACTCGCTGCTGCAACTCGAGTGCTCCATTTTTCGCGTTCAGACCAACTAGAACGTGCTCGGGCTTACCACCCTTGAACTCGTCAGCGACGACGAAGATCTCTGAGCGCGACGGATCGATCACCGGCGTGCCGGTGATTCCGACACTGGGCGAGATGTTCCCGCAGGGCAACGCCGATGACGGAACGGCTGTGGCGAGGTGTCGCTTCCACACGACTGATCCTCTCGCGGCCGAGAGCGCGTAGACCATGTCATTCTCAGTCGCCACGAAGACGTCACTCGAATAGACCAGTGGCTCGCCGTAGATCTCACCGCTCAACGCCGGCGACGTCCACGCTCTCTTGGATGTCAGGACCGACCTCAGAACAGTAGAGACGCCTTTACCGGAAGCATCACCGTGATACACCGTCCACGATGAATCATTCAGCGACGCACCCGTCGACGGAGATTCGGCGAGACCAAGTGCCACGACCGCCGTCAAAGTCAACAGCACGGCCAACGACCAGGAAGAACGACGAAATCGCATGTACATCACAAACTAATTCCGAGCCACCATCACTGTGACGGCGAACTCTGTACTTCAGCCCAAGGCAGCCAAATTCATGCCGATGTTGCAAACGCGGACTTCTCTGTAACTTGGGTCCATGGCCAAGGTGCTGGTAACGGGCATGTCGGGGACGGGCAAGTCAGCAGCACTGGAGATGCTGCGTTCGCGCGACCATCACACGGTTGACACTGATACCGATGAATGGAGTGTCTGGGTCACACAGGGAGACGGGTCTCCGGACTGGATATGGAGGGAAGAAGTCATTGCGGCACTTCTCGATGAGTACGAACACGGCCAGCTCTTTGTAGCGGGCTGCAAGACCAACCAAGGAGCTTTCTATCCAAGATTCGATCACATCGCATTGCTCTCCGCTCCCGCGGATATCCTCATCGAACGAGTGACCAATCGTTCGACAAACCCCTATGGCAAGAACTCAAACGAGAGGGAGGAGATCCTTCGTTACATTGACGAGGTCGAGCCACGTCTTCGGGCGACAGCGACGATTGAAATAGATACGACGGCTCCACTCAGTGACGTCGTCAAACAACTCGAAAGGCTTGCCTAGGCGCGACTCATTCGTGCGTTCGTGGTGCGATTTCTGGCAGTAATCTGCGATGAACATGTGCCGACATGGACAACATTCTTCATCGAGGCCCAACGGCGGTACGTTCGTACCTCCGCTGAATTCAAGGAGATCAAGCGATGCGCAAAGTAGTGGCCTACGAGTTGTTGTCACTGGACGGCGTGGCAGAACAGCCTGACGAGTTCATCACCGAGTTCGATGAGGCAATGGAGGAGAACCTTGCTCGCGTTATCGCCACGCAGGACACCGTGCTCCTCGGTCGCCAGACCTTCGAAGACTGGGCCGAGTTCTGGCCGACCAGTGAGATCGAGCCCTTCGCCAGCTTTATCAATCCAGTCGAGAAGTTCGTGGCGACATCGACGACTCCCGAAGAGAGTTGGTCAAACGCCACGGTCATCGGAGGCGCCCTACCCGAGTTCGTCTTCGAGTTGAAGCAGCAGTCCGGTGGCGACATCGGAGTGCATGGGAGCATCAGCCTTGCCCAATCGTTGTTCGAAGTTGGTCTCGTCGACGAACTGCGACTTGTGATAGCGCCGGCACTGAGAATTTCTGGGCGACGTCTTTTTGAACGAGGTCTTCCTACCAGGTTGAATCTGACCAGCCACGTCGTGTCGCCCTCTGGCTACCTGTTGCTCGACTTCCACGTCGTCAACTGAGGCGCTTTGATCCGTTGGATTAGACGCGGCAAAATTCGCGCCCGGCTTGACACCTACCATCATTGAGATGACATCGCTTCTCATCGCCACCGGAGGGACGATCGCGTGGTCCGAACGAGAAAGTCGAATGATCAACGGAATAGAGCTTGCTCAGAAGGCTGGACTCAAGTTTGATTCTGTCATTGATGTGAAGTCGCAACCGTCGTGGGATTTAAATCTCTCGGACATGTTCGACATCGGGGCATCCGTTCGTTCGGCAATCGACGCGGGCCACAGCTCAGTGGTGGTGACTCATGGAACCGACACGATGGAAGAGACAGCGTGGCTGACCGACCTCTTGCTCGGGCCACAACGCAGAAGGGCCAGCCGTGTGATCTTCACGGGCGCGATGAGATTTGCCGACGCCGAAGACTCAGACGGAGCTGAAAATCTAAAGTTTGCCTTCGCAAACTCCGAACGGACTCAAGAAGCGGATCAAGGCGTACAAGTCGCGTTTGCACATGAACTGTTCGCCGCCCGATGGGTCAGAAAGATCGACGCCTTTGAGCTCAGTGCCTTTTCCGCATATGGTCGACCGAGTTCAAGCGGACCGCTGCCGCCCGCACCCGACGTATTGGACTTCAATGTAAGAGTTGTCACAACTTCTTCGACCGTACGACAACCGATTCCGAGCGATGCGAGCGGTTTAGTTCTCGTGGGAACGGGTGCAGGACATGTTCCCTCCAGTTACTTCGAAGAAATTGAAGCAACGTGCAAGAGAGGACTACCGGTCGTCATTTCGTCTCGAGCAAGAGACGTGGCCCGAACTTACAATCCAAATAGCGACGTGCTGTGGGCTGGAGATCTCACCCCAGAAAAGGCGGCGATTGCTATAGGGGCGGCGCTAGGGAAATCGCGCAATTTATCTCACGTACGTGAGTGGTGGTCCGAACTCATGTCACAGTCCGTGAGATGAGTCTTCACCGGAGTGGGCGTTTTCACGGCCCTAGCCGAGGGGCAGCTCAACCTCGAATACTTGGAAAGTCCCTCCTCCGTCCGAAGGTTCGTCTCGCGCGTAGCGTGCTCCCAAACTGAGCGCGAGATGCTGCGAGCCCTCATTCCCGTGGAGCATCTTGATGATGGCCGCCGTTGCTCCCATGGACGTCGCCGCGTAGCCCAATGCCAAAATCGACGCCCTGCGAGCGACGCCTTGTCGACGAAAGGGAGGAAAGACAACATAGGAAAGATTCACCTGCTGATTGTCAAGGGCCCGAAGATCAACTCCTCCGAGTAGGTCCATTGAGTCCACTTTTCGAATACCCCAATGGCGGTGACTACCCGACTCTCGCCATGACTCTTGGCACGCGGTTATGAATTGTTGAACGTCCGACAGTTGCGCAGGACGTGGCGCCTCAAACCATCGCAGTTGTTCTTCGTCCTCTCCGGCCAACCATTCGTTTGCGTCATCCGCGGCCAATGGTCTGAGCACGACGACTCCATCCGTCAACATATGAGCGTCCACCAGCGAAAATCTACATACCAGCGACTTCTTTACGCTTTGATCAGCGGATCCGACTGTCGGAATAATTCGATGCAGCTAACTCAGCAAGTGATTTCGAATCCGTCGAGAAATGTGCTTGTTTGTAGGCGGTAGGTTTCGTGACGCAGCCGAAGGGTTAAACGCAGAAGGAGGGCAATGTCGAAGTTCATAATTTCGTTCGGTGCCAGCGCGATGGACCACATTCCCGACGAGGACATGCCCGCCGTGGCCGATGCAGCTCACGCTGTCGTCCACGAGATCGTGAACGCCGGCGTGTATGTCGTCGCCGGCGGACTGGACAATCGATCGAGCATCGTTGCCATCGATGGGACAGTCACCGATGGTCCGGAACCGGAGGCCGTCAGCGGTATCACGATCATCGATGTGCCATCGCGCGAGGAGGCCCTGGAGTGGGCTGCCAAAATCGCTGTCGCGTGCCGCTGTGCACAGGAAGTTTGGACGATCGGACACGACCCCCGACTCGAGGCGATGCTCGAACAGGCTGGTCGGTAGGACTGATGACCGCGCAAAATTGAAGCAAGTTTGTTCAGTGAGTGGAGCCGGTGCGGATCGATCCCTCAGGCGTGCACTTTCGTTGGCGTGATGATGATGGCGGCTGAGAACAGTGCGGCGAAGCGTTCAGGAGTTTCGAATAACGCTCCGATACGCTCCGTGTACTTGGCCAGGTATGCGGGTTGCTGATCGGCTGGTACTTCATCGTTCGACGGTGCCGCCGTGCCTTCGACGCGCACGATGTTTCGGCCAAGGTCGCATACGTCCAGCACGAGACTGACCTTTGGATTCGCGTCGATGTTGCGAAATTTCGCCGACTGAGGTTGGCTGTAGACGAGCATCGTGCCGTCGGCTCGCTGTAGAAACCACACCGGAACGGTGACGGGTTGCCCGTCTCGCCGAACTGTGGTGAGCCAGGCCATGAGGTTGTGACGGAGCCGGTTCTCAACCCTCTCGCGGTCATCAGCTGACAAGTGTGAGGTGAGGCTCATGCGTTGTGGTCCCTTGGTCGAAGATTTCGCGATCACGCTACCAGGGCTATCTGACCGCGACTAATGACCTGCGCTCACGACGAATCGCCAACCACGAACATTCATATTTACTTCTCATACGTGACGTAACCAATTCATAAGTGTGACTGACACGCTGTTGGTCACTGAATGAGTAAGGAGCAACACTATGAACGATTCCGGATCAATGACTTCGAACGAGAAGGTTCGACGGTGGCTTTCGAAAAAGAGAAGTACATGGATGGTGGCTGCCTTTGCGTTGGTCCTTTTGATCGGGCTATCGGTCGGACTGGTGGTCCCGAGCTCTTCGGCACCGAACGCTTCCGCGCCAAGCACTGCAACCTCGTCCGGTGCCCTCGGCTCGAACGCCCGGTCTGCACCAGCGCAAGGAGGTGCGGCCGGCGCGATCAACGACGTTTCTGCATCGGGCTTGACCATCACGACATCAGCTGGTCAGACCGTGACAGTCACGTTTTCCAAAACCACGAACTACGACAAAGGATCACAACCAACATCGAGCGGCTCGTTGAAAGTAGGTGAAGACGTCCTCGTATTCGGGACTACCAACAGCACGACCATCAGTGCCTCACAAATCATCGTGGAACCGGCTGGCTCGAAGTTGTTCACGGCATCTTCAACCGTGATCCCATTTACGCGGGGTACTTCAACGAATCTGAAAGAAGTTGGTGCGATACCAGCGAATTGGGCTCAGGGATCTGGAACCATCATCGGCGGGACGTCTGCTGATGAAGCGACCAAGGCCGCGCTGACGAAGTATCCGGGCGGGATCGTCGACCGTGTCGTCAAGTTGAGCAACGGTCAGTACAACGTCCATTACATCGGCGTCAACTGGCCGCACCACGTGTTTGTCAACCAGGCATTCAAAGTCGTGGGCGCCGAGTAGACGACCGCGAAGCGAAGCGTCACGCGATGAACCAACTCTGACGCCTGAGTTGCGCCGGCGATCGAGTTACGCCTCGACGCTGCCATCGCGCAGGGAATGAATCATGCTCCACAGGAACCGGAACGCGTTTGCCTGCTCGGTCTCAGACATGCCGGTCAACATCCTGACCTCAACGGTCCGAACCGCTACGGTCGCCTTCTCGAGGCTCCGTCGACCGCGAGGCGTGAGTTTGGTAGGAAGGACCTTCCCGAATGGTGCCTCCGCGGGCCTAGTAACGAGACCCTCGCGTTCCAGGCTCTGGAGCAGCACGTTCATCGACTGGCGCGTCACGAACGCGCCCCGCGCGAGTTCGGAGTTCGACAAACCCGGCCGCTGAGCCAGCAGCTCAAGGCAGGCGTAGTGGGTGATGGTCATATCGAGTGGCCGCAGCACCTCTTCCATGGCTGCTCGAAGCGCACTGGATGCCTCCTTCAGCAGATAGCCCAGTGACGTCTCAAGGTCGACGCCGACTCCGTCTTGACTCATGTCAGTAGTCTGACATAGATTGAACTGTGTCAGACAACTGACACGTAAAGAAGGAGCATCACTATGCCCGCCACCGGCCCTGACTTCATTTCCCTTCAATCGCGCGACCTCAATGCGTCACAGGCGTTCTACGAGAAGTATCTCGGTCTCGTCCGCTCGCCGTCCGGACCCCCGCACGCCGTCGTCTTCGAAACGACGCCGATTGCATTTGCGCTCCGCGACGTCGTTCCTGGTACCGACCTCGCGTCCGTTGCTCAGCCCGGCATAGGCGTCGCGATCTGGCTCCACGCCACAGACGTACAGACCATCCACGATGCTCTGGTCGTTGATGGCCACACCATCGTTGCCGCACCGAGCGACGGCCCTTTTGGTCGGACATTTACCTTCGCCGACCCCGACGGCTACCAGGTAACTCTTCATGACCGGGCGTGACACGCTGACCAGTCACGTCGGTTTCGTACGTGGGACGAAACGTGGGATCAGTCGTCGGCGAATAGGTCTTGGCCAAGGTCGCTTTTGGTTGACGAGTCCCTAAGAACCGCCAACGAAATTCCAATCCATAAGAAGATGATGACTAGCCAGAGCACGAGGCGGACCCAAGGATGAAGTCCGTCCATCGATGGACTGAAGTATGAATTGCTCAATGGGGCGTAGCCGACCCAACCAGTTAATAGATGAGTTCCCAGCGACGTCAACCAGAGTCCCAAGAAGTAAAAGGCGACGCCCGAACCCACGACCAAGACGATTCTTTGGGGGAAGTTCAACCGTGGGAATGGCACGTTGGAAGTCTGACATAGCAACTCGTTAACGATCCGAAAAAATTCCAAATTGGTCAAAGGGGTCAACCACAACAAGTAGGGCCGGTGGGGATCGAACCCACGACCGAGGGATTATGAGATGCACGCGACCAGTGCAGTACATCTTTTACGTCTATCTGGTGGCTCCCTGAACCTGACAGGGTCCACCGAATGCTCGAGACGTTCGCCGCTTCCTGCAATTGGCGTAGCAGGTAATGGCCCGTTCAATTCAGATCGTCATAATGACACCGTAATAACCGAGTGTCGCGGCCGAGGGCCAACCTCGGTCAGTAGTTGCTAAGACATCCGCTTCTAAGTTGATAGCCGTAGCAATCACCAATGCGTCAGGCAACTTCAGCCTTCCTGCGAATTGAGCGCGAACTTGCGCGGCAATGATTGCTACTTCGGCATCTAGTTGGGCGACGCCTAAAGGCAGTCGTTCGACGAATTCTCGAACCGTTTTGAGCGAAGCGTCTCCGTGTCGAGCCGGAGCAACCATTGACTCCGCCAAGGCGGACGCGGGTATGACTAATTCTCCTTGACGACGAGCATTTTCGAATTCTCGTATCGACGCTTCGTGGTGAGCATCGTTCTCGTCTAAGAAGCCAATGAGCACGCCGGCGTCAATGACGGTTAGCCCCATTCGTCGCGGAGTTGGTCGAGCGTCTCGCCCTCAAACACGCCCGTGAGAGAGCCCGCAAAGAGTTCCAGAACGTCCACTTCGCGCTCGAGCACAACACGACCCGGACCGTCAGCTCGAGCTGTCACGCGCTCACCTGCTTCGAGCCCGGCGTTGCGCATTGCCTCTTGAGGAATAGTCACCTGGTGTTTGGAGCTGATCTTCGCTCCACGACTAGTCTTCTTTACTTTCTCCATACTTGTAAAGAATATTGGTTAAGCGCTGAGGTTGAAAAGACTTTTCATTCATTTTGAGTGGCGAGGGATTAGCAACGAATACCTCCGAAACTGGGTATTTCTCCTTGACCTTGACCCCAAAACCAGACCGCGAACAGGTCCGGATGCATCGGATTCATCCGAATTCATCTGTGAACTTCGTCCAGTGGTGTCGGATTGGTCCGCTGGCGTCGGCTCGGTACGTGGGATGAAGGGTGGGATTTCCCGGCGCGAATCAGAGAGAATATCCGCATAAACCGTGCTCTACATTTCATCCGCAAAGGATCGTCAATGCAGCTTGTACTTTCAGCCTCACTTCGAGGTCGAACGATATCCACGACTGATCGCCATCATTTGACAAGCGATTCTCGATTCCGTTGATCAAGGCCAGATCTTCTGAATCCAGGCTCGCGCGCGCTTCAATGGGATCATCAATAATTGAGAGAAGTCCCACCAAATCTTCTCCGTGCCGAGACTGATGGGCTGTTTTCGGATCCAACATTGCGTGCCCTTTAACAACAATTGCTCCCATGAGAAGTGGGACCCGGAGTTCGACATCTGCCGCGTCTTCGCTATATCGAATCCGCACTAACTCTGAAAGCTGCAGCGCACGACGCCCTCCAGGTATCGCGAGACTCCGTATGTTTCCCTCGATGTCCAAATCCGCCGGATTCGAATCATCGGGACAAAGCACATCAATTTGGGCTCCGTTGCTGAAGAATGTACAACGGGCGATGTTGTCATTATCCCAGGCGTCAGCGGGTATTTCGTAACCCGCCTGCTGAAGGTTCCACGCAACGCTTGCAAGAATCCTGGCGTCAGCACAAATGTCGACAAGTACATCGACATCCTCTGTTTGTTCGGCTCGAGGAAGGTTTCGACCGAGATCCCGACTAGCAGCGAGAACCATCATGCCTCCAACGAGACACCAGTTTTCACTCGGTACTTTTCTGGAGAGTATTTGCAGAGCTCGAAGCGATGCTTTATGCCGAGGAAGCAAATCCTGCGTGAGGTCAATCTCACGCATATAAACGTCCTCCGGCGATTTGGTCTAGGAAAGTATCGGCAGTACGGTCGTCACGATCAGCCAGATCCAGCCACGCCGTAAGTCGATCAGTGAAGTGTTGATTTGACTCGAAGGGCCATGCATCACCTTCGACGACGTGAAGGAATAGGTTTGGTCTCACTGATGAAGGTCGAATCGCATAGTCATTGGAAAATGAAGAATGATCAATGCCTTTGATGTACATGTCGACAGAGTCGCGCGAATCGAAAGGAGCTCCGCATTCAATCGCAGCGAATCGACCACCCAATACCCCCCGCGGATCCTGAATGATTCGCTTCACTAACCCAGGATGCACGTAGCAATCGATATGTTGCGCCCTTGAACGCAAACGGCGCCGTAGGAGATCCAATTCATTCCGATCAAATTGGTCTTTAAGTCCATCCCTAATTAATTTCCAAGACGATTGCTCGCTTAGAGGTCTTCCTGCGAATCGAACTCTGTTGTTTTCGACTGCTTTCAATCCTTCGAATGGAATCGCCCACTGCCGACCATGTCGATCGGCAGGTAATTGTCCGGAGAGCACCAAGGCCTCGACTCGACGTCGACTTACATTCAATCGATTCGCCGCTTCGTTGAGCGTGAGGAGTTGACTTGACATTCCTTAATTATACCAATTTAGGTATAATTAAAAGTCAGTAGACACAGAAATAGCCTTTAATCAGGTATTATTTGTAGGGCCGGTGGGGATCGAACCCACGACCGAGGGATTATGAGTCCCCTGCTCTAACCACTGAGCTACGGCCCTTCAGAAAACAACGGGCTAACGCTCCCAGAGCAGGACTCGAACCTGCAACCTAGCGATTAACAGTCGCTTGCTCTGCCAATTGAGCTATCTGGGAAGGATTGTGAAAGCAGAGCAAGATTAGCACCGGCCGCTGTTGGTCATTGGCGAGCAAACCACTGCAATAAACGCTCTGCGTCAGGGCTCTCGCGAACCAATCGTCGACACCGAGCGATGCGTTTGGTCATGCCTTGCCGGGAGATTCCCTCGGCGCGCGCGATCTCGTCAACCGACATCGTTCGAAACGTGAATTGCCAGAAAGCGTCAAAATCGTCGCCACATATTCGACGCAGCGCGTCGATCACCCACGAGGGTGGATCGCTGACCTCATGTCGCACTTTGAAATCAGTGTCGTCATCAAGCTCCGTCGTCCCGTAGCGACGAGACTGCAACTCTCGATTCAGTTGCATCGTCTCGTGCGCTTTCGTTTGCGAAACGCCCAGAGCCTGTGCGACGTCGCGCTTCGTGAGATGTTTCGCTGGATTCGCGCGAATCAACTTTTGCAACTTCAGAATCAAACGCATCTCTGAATCGCTCAGGCCAGCCTGTTGTTGCACCGCCTGATTGACCAGTTTCATGATCCAGTAATTGGCGTAGGTGGAGAACCGATTCCCCTGCTCGGGATCGAACCTTTGAAGGGCGTTCACCAGCGCCTCGACGCCAGCCGCCTCCAGTTCGTCATTGCCGAATCGGTACCCCCGCTCCACGACTCGCGTGCGCACCAGTCCTAACGTGGCGCGAAGCAACGTGGACTCGGCCTCCTGGCCCGCGTGGCGCTGGCGAAGGAGGCGACGGCGTTCTGTCGAGTCCGACGTGCCGCGTACGAGCAACTGCTCGGCTCGACGTCCTTGTTGGATCAGCGGATACAGACTCCGCTCTTCGTCGACGCTGAGCGGGGCAGTCATCTCGAGTCCCCCGATGATGCCCAGAGTTACTCCGGTCACGTCGACCTTGATGACGTTCGTTCAACTAACCACTCTCGGAGTTCGTTCTCGGCGAGCTGACCCGAAGGACTATCGAGCAGTACGAGACGTTCCTTCACGTCGCGCACCGTCACGTCGGCGACCTCGGGCGCCAGCACACCGTCGTGCAGGTCGCGGGTCACATTCTTCAATTCGGCGTTCACCGCACTGCGAATGAGTTGTGACACGACTGCGGTCACGTCTTCTACGGTGTACTCGCGGTCGAGTTCATCGACGGCGAGCTGACTTAGAACGCGCGCGGCTTCTTCTTCGCCGCGGCGATCGAGATCGTCGATGACTTCAGATAACGAGCGATCACTGGAGAGACCTTCGAAGATCTCTCGCTGCACGTCGTTGACGAAGTACGCGGCGATCAGACGATCCTTTACGTCGTGGGGAAAATGAACGCGGAGTCGGAGAGCCTCGAGACCGGGGCGCGGCATCGGCAAACGCGCGGCTCGGGGTCGGTCGACCACCTCGGGTGGAGCTTCGTTCGTGGTGCGGGGTTTGGGGTTTCGCGCGAGTTCGGCGACGCGCGGTCGAAGGAGTGACTCTTCGAGTCGAAGTGTGCTGCCCACTTGCATGATGTACTGATCTCTGACGAACTCACTGGGGTGCTCGGCCAGGACTTCCATGGCTCGCTCGGCCGCTCTCGCTCGACCCTCGGCCGTCGTTACGTTCGCGCTTTCGATCACACGGTTTAACCGGAACTGAAGGAAGGGGACGGCATCGCTGATCGACCTGCGAAGCTCATCGGGATCAGTGCGAGCGAGATCGGCAGGGTCTTGTCCCTTCGGAAGATGCGCAACGAAGACGTCGACCTCGTTCTGTCGCTCCCACTGATAGACCGAGGCCGCCGCGCTCTGACCGGCCTTGTCGGCGTCATAGGCGAGCACGATGCGTTTGGCGAAGTTACGCATCGTTTTGAAATGCTCTTCACCCAGAGCAGTGCCGCAGGTCGCCACGGCACGCGGCATGCCAGCCATGAAGAAGGCGATGACATCGGTGTAGCCCTCGCACACGATGATCTCGTCGGACTTGATGATGTCGTCCTTGGCCCAATTGAGCGCGTACAACGTGCGACGTTTGGAGTAGATCGACGACTCGGGTGAGTTCTTGTACTTGGACTCGACGCGGCCATCGGGACGAGCGGCGGCGCCGTAAGGCGGGGGAAGGATGCGACCGCCCACGGCGATCGCCTTGCCCGCCGAATCGAAGATCGGGAAGATGACGCGCGCACGCAGGGCGTCTTGGCGTCGATCGCCCTTGTTGACGAAACCGAGACCGGTGTCGAGCAGCACCTTCTCGGTGAGCTTGAGTCCCTTGGCGAGCCCGTCCCATTCGTCAGGAGCCCAGCCGAGTCGGAACTGTCGAGCGATGTCGCCGCCGAAACCCCGCGACTTCAAGTATTCGCGGGCCGGACGGGCGTCGGGAGCATTGAGGAGTCGGTCGTGGTACCAGTCGACCGCCTTTTCCATGGCGGTCATCGCTTCCTGTCGCTCCTTGCGAGCTGGGCCAGCGTTGGCGTCGTCGTGCAGTTCGATCCCGGCGCGGTCGGCCAGCAGTCGCAGAGCGTCCATGAAATCCAGGTGCTGGATCTCGCGCACGAAGGTGATCTGGTCGCCGGACGCGCGACAACCGAAGCAGTAGTAGCGACCCTCTTCGGCATTCACCGAGAACGAGGGGGTCTTCTCCCCGTGGAACGGGCACAGACCTGTCCAACGACGACCGGACTTCTTCAGAGCCACCGTCTCACTTATGAGGGCCACGATGTCCGTCGCCGAGCGAACTTGTGCGATCTCGCTCTCCGATATGGCCATGGAAAGAAGGTACCGGTTCCTTCACGCGCTCACATCGGAGTCGTCACGACACCTGCCTAAACTCTTGCCCATGTCTGAAATCTCGGTTGAGGCGACCGATATCGTCCGAACCTTCAACAACGGCGAGTTTCGCGCGCTTGATGGCGTCACATTGCAGGTGCCCACCGGACAGGTCTTCGGACTCCTCGGACCTAATGGTTCGGGCAAGACCACCATGGTGCGAATCCTCTCGACGGTGCTGGCACCCACGCAAGGTCGGGCCATCGTCGGGGGTTTTGACGTGGTGAAGCAACCGCGACAGGTCCGCCGCATCATCGGTCTCGCCGGACAGTTCGCCGCGGTCGACGAGAACCTCACCGGCTATGAGAATCTCCGGATGGTTGGCTTTTTGAATCACATGGAGCGATCCACCGCCATCGCTCGGTCGCGACAACTACTCGCCGATTTCGGCTTAGCCGAGTTCGCCCACAAACTGGTCCAGACCTACTCCGGCGGCATGCGTCGTCGCTTGGACTTAGCGGCCGCATTGGTCGCCGATCCCCCGATCCTCTTTCTGGACGAACCGACCACGGGACTGGACCCACAGTCTCGCCAAGACCTCTGGGCGATCATCGAAGGGCTCGTCGAAGGTGGCACGACGGTGCTCCTCACGACGCAGTACTTGGAAGAGGCCGATCGGCTTTGCAAACAACTCGTCGTGCTCGATCACGGCAAGATCATCGCCGAAGGGACGTCCGCACAGTTGAAGAGTTCGCTCGGCAACACCGTCTTAGTGCTCACGTTCGCATTCACCGGTGACGCGCAACGCGCGCTCGGACTCATTTCGGACATCTCTGCCAAGGCGGCCAACGTCGACGGCACCGTCATCGAATTGACGGTCGACTCGGGCCCGGCATCCGCTGCCGAGGCGCTTCGGCGCATTGACAGCGCACAGATCCAAATCGCTGGCTTGCAACTGCGCGAGCCCAGCCTCGACGACGTCTTCTTGAGCCTCACGGGACACAAGGCAGAAGACGACGTTGCCGTCGTCACCGAGAAACTGTCGCGTCGCGCGCAACGAAAGGCGGCCCGAGTATGACCACGACACCCTTTACGACAGCACCGCTCGCCATTCCAACCTCGACGCCCCACCACAGCCTGCTTCGTTACGCGGCACGCGACGTGGTGACCTTGGCGCGACGAAACCTGCTGGCGCTGATCCGGATTCCCACGGCCCTCGTGTTCATGGTCATCCAGCCCGTCATGTTCGTGCTGCTGTTCCGCTATATCTTCCAGGCGCTGGGTGCCTTCACGCACGGTGACTACGTGAACTTCCTCGTTCCGGGCATCTTGGTGCAAACCACCATCTTCGGGGCCGTCGGCACGGCGATCGGTCTGGCCGAAGACCTGCAACGAGGTCTGATCGAACGTTTCAAAGCCCTTCCTATGGCGCGCATGGCGGTCCTCGCCGGGCGAACGCTGGCCGACACGTTGCGCAACGTCATCGTGCTGGTCATCATCACCGGTGTTGGATTCCTCGTCGGCTTTCGCCCGCACGGTGGATTCTTTGACTATGTCGCTGCGAGTCTCGTGATGTTGCTTTTCGCCTACTGCCTTTCGTGGGGATTTGCCTTCGTCGGCCTCGCCGCACCGAACTCCGAGACCGCTCAAGCGATGACCTTTCCGCTCATTTTCCCTCTGACCTTCGCGTCCACCATTTTCATTCCACTTTCGTTTCTGCCGACCTGGCTCCAGGGATTCGCGAACAATCAGCCGGTCAGCGAAGTAACGAAGGCCGTTCGCGCACTGATGGACGGCACACCGGCCGGCAACTCCATATGGGTTTCGTTGCTGTGGTCCCTGGGACTGGTGGCCGTACTCGCACCGCTCGCGGTGAATCAGTTCCGCAAGATCGCCTAGCCGCAATGCCGCTGCTCGGCGTCGATGAACTGCAAGCGATATTCGTCAACTCGTTTCCCGATTCCAATCCTTTCCGCGTGGAAGAAGCAACCGACGACGAAGTGATTCTGAGTTACGCCGTGAACGCCAGTCACGAACGGCCAGGTGGGACGCTCGCGGGACCGGTCATCATGGCGCTCGCCGACACCGCGGCCTGGGTCGCGATCATGTCGCAAATCGGTCCGGTGGTACTCGCCGTCACGACGAGCCTGCACATTGATTTCTTGCGCAAGCCCACGCTGACCGATTTGATGGCGAGAACTCGGATGTTGAAACTCGGACGACGTCTGGCGGTCGTCGATGTCGATCTTTATTCGCGTGGCACGACCGAATTGGTCGCCAAGGCGCAGGTCACGTATTCCATTCCACCGACGCCGGCGAAAGCGACCTAGGCGCGAGCCAAACGGCGTGCAATCGTGCCACGCACCGTCATAGGCAGGTCGACCACTCCATTGACGGCTATGGCCTCAAGTTGCAGACGAACCTCGCGTTCCATCTCTTGGCGTTCTTCGTCGCTCCGGATGATCGCGCCGGAATACGTGCCGAAACTCGACACCACCTCGTCGATCGTGCGCGCCCACATCCAGTGGAGCTCGACGTCGGACTCGACGACGAACTCACTCCCCTCGCCAAATGTGGCATTCCAGCCTCGCGGGCGCTTGCCGGTGTCGTCCGGCCCTTCGCGAAGGGCGAGGAGCCTCACCACCCACGGCTCCTCACCACTGAAGCCGTTCCACAGGATGAACAGATGGCCATTGTCGCGCAGCACCCGTGCCATCTCGTTCGTCGCGGCTGGTTGTTCGAACCAGTGCCACGCCGATGACACGAGCACTGCGTCGAACGCTGCGTCGTCGACCGGCAACTCTTCGGCCGCGCCTTTGATGGCGTGCACCTCGGGACTGCGTCGCACCAGCACCGCACGCATGTCATCATCCGGCTCCACGACCGTGACGTCGGCTCCTAACTCGAGCAAGAACCGCGTCCACTTGCCGGTGCCGGCGCCCACCTCGAGGACCTTTTGACCGTGTAAGTCACCCAGGATCGTCGACACTTCGGGCGGTGGTGAGGGACGAAAGAGGTCGTACTGCTCTGCTACGCTGCCAAAGCGCAGGCCCCGCCCGTCGTAGGTCACGTCAGGATTGTCCCGTTCGTTCGCGTAGCGACGCCAGCAGCTCGGTGATCGGGACACGCACCTGCTCGGTCGTATCGCGGTCGCGCACGGTCACGGCGCGGTCCTCCAACGTGTCGAAGTCGACCGTCACGCAGTACGGCGTACCGACTTCGTCCTGGCGACGGTAGCGACGACCGATGGACTGCGTCACGTCGTAGTCACACATGAAGTGGGGTTGGAGCACTTCGAGCACTTCACGCGATGCGTCTTCGAGCTCGGGCTTCTTCGACAGTGGCAGGACCGCGACTTGGTAGGGCGCGAGTCGCCAGTCCAGACGCAGCACCGTTCGGGTCTCGCCCTCGACGACGTCCTCGTGGTAGGCGGAGAGCAAGAAGGCCATCATCGCGCGAGTGGCGCCGGCCGCCGGCTCGATCACGTACGGCGTGTAGCGCTCGTTGGTCGTCTGGTCGAAGTAGTCGAGGGCCACGCCCGAAGCATTCGCGTGTTGCGTCAGGTCGTAGTCACCGCGATTGGCGATACCTTCGAGCTCGTCCCAACCCCACGGGAACGCGAACTCGACGTCAGTCGTGCCGCGCGAGTAATGCGAGAGATCCTCTTTGGCGTGCTCGAGCAACCGCAGTTGCTCCTCTGGAATACCCAAGTCGACGTACCAGGCGAGGCGGTTCGCGATCCAGTAGCGGTACCACTCGTCAGCTTCGGCTGGCGGCACGAAGTACTCCATCTCCATCTGTTCGAACTCGCGCGTTCGAAAGACGAAGTTCTGCGGCGTGATCTCGTTGCGAAAGGACTTACCGACCTGAGCGATGCCGAAGGGCGGCTTCTTTCGCACCGTTGAAAGCACATTGGCGAAGTTCGTGAAGATGCCTTGGGCGGTTTCGGGCCGCAGATAGGCCGTGGCACCCTCACCCTCGACCGGACCGGCCTGGGTCTTGAACATGAGGTTGAAGGCCCGGGGCTCGGTGAACTCCGTCGAACCACAGTTGGGACAGACGCCGTCGATCTTGTCGGCGCGCCAGCGCTCCTTGCACTTCTTGCAGTCGACCAGCGGATCCGTGAAGGTCTCGAGGTGACCGGAGGCGGCCCAGATCGCGGGAGGACCAAGAATGGCCGCATCGATGCCCACGATGTCCGAGCGCATCTGGACCATCGAACGCCACCATGCCTGCTTGACGTTGCGCAGCATGTTCACGCCCAGCGGGCCGTAGTCGTAGGTGGAGCGAAAACCGCCGTAGATCTCGGCCGAAGGGAAGATGAACCCGCGGCGCTTGGACAGGTTCGTGACCTTTTCGAGAATGTCTGGAGTGCTGTCGGGCGACGAATTCATCGACTCAGGCTACAGGGTCAGTCTGCGCTTCCTAGCCGGAGGATCACTTGGTTGGCGAGCAGTCGACCGTTCGGCGCCAAGGTCACGCGCCCGTTACTCACGGCGACCAAGTGGGAAATCTCATCGAGGGACTCGAAGGCTTCGAGCGGGACGCCCTTCGCGGTACGCAGCGCCAACGAATCGCGTTCAAAGCGTTGCGTGCGTTCATCCAGCGACTCTTCGCCGCCCAACGGTCGCGCGCCGTCACGCACCATGGCGATATAGCGCTCGGGGGTGCGCACGTTCCAAAAACGTCGACCGCGTCGGTGTGAGTGCGCCGCCGATCCGAAGCCGATGTAGTCGTCCTGATCCCAATAGACGTGGTTGTGGCGACACTCGTGTCCGGGCTTGGCCCAGTTCGAGATCTCCTCCCACTGGTAGCCGTGTTGTTCGAGCACCCGGCTCACCAGTTCATACGCGTCGGCCGACTCGTCCTCGTCAGGGTGACGCGTGGGGTCTTCGCCGAGCGGCGTTCCGGGTTCCGCCGTCAAGACGTAGCAACTGATGTGCGGGGGCGGTGACGCCAGTCCGAGCAGATCGTCGAGAGTATGTCCGACATCAACCAGCGACTCGGCACGTGAACCGATAATGAGATCCATGTTCCAGGTGGCAAAACCTGCCGCCGTGACGTTGCGCGAGACCTCTTCGTGCGCCATCGTCCCGTGGCGGCGTCCGAGGTCGGCCAAGACCGCGGGTTGCGTTGACTGCACCCCGAAGCTCATGCGGTTCACTCCCCCGGCGCGGTAGGCGCGCAGTCGCTCCAGGGACGCGTCCTCGGGATTGCACTCGACGGTCACTTCGGCGTCCTCGGTCCGGGGAATGACATCCAAGATCCGAAGCAACTGATCCGCGTCGAGCCGCGACGGTGTGCCACCGCCGAAGAACACCGAGGTCGCGACGGGCAGACTTTCGTCGCGAGCCCACTCGATCTCCTGGATGACGGACGTGACGTAGTCCTCCATCAAGTGGTCGCGGTCCGAGTACGTGGCGAAGGCGCAGTAGTCACAGCGATGCGCGCAGAACGGTACGTGAACGTAGACCCCGAAGGTCGCTGGGGCTTGCGTCGTCATCGTGCAGGCACGTTACCGGGCCGGGGACGGTGGCGAGAGCGGCGGCGTCGAGCGCGTGGCGCGCAGTTGCTTGCCGAAGTGCGCCTCGATGGATTCCAACGCGATGGCCATCACTTCGCCGGCGCCGGCCGGGCTTTCTTCGCGCAGAACGGCGGCGAGGTCACCGCTCATGATCCGACGAATCAGCGACAATGCCGCCGGGGAGATCGACGTGCCCGAGCGACAGTCCGCACAGAGTGTTCCTCCGACCCCGGCGTCAAAGGCGACGAGTGTGACGTCGCGACCGCAGTTGACACAAACGTCCACGACCGGACCCGAGCCGTCCAGGGCCAACAGCTTGAAGTAGAACGACGAGGGCACCAGCATCGGGTCGTAGGTCTCGTCATCCAGGGTCAAGAGCACCCGCGTCAAGAGATCGAAGATGTCCTCGTCGGCGACGTCATCGGACGGGATGGCGTCCATGACTTCGACGACCGCGTAGCCCGCGTTGATGCGCGCGTAGGACTTGCGCAGAGTCGTGAGTCGTTCGCGATGCGCCACGTGTCGCGCGATATAGAAGTCACCGCGGGTCTTAACCAAATCGACGTTCACGTAGGCCAGCGTCTCTAAGTTGCCACCCAGACGACTGGTCGTCTTGCGAATGCCCTTGGCGAGGACGCGGACCTTGCCAAAATTGCGGGTCCAGAGCACCACCACGCGGTCCGACTCACCCGATTTATACGTGCGAAGCACGACCGCGTCGTCGCGAATCTCTTTCACTTCTTGGGCTCGTTGGACCCGTCGTCGAAGTGCTGCTTGCGTGGTTCGATGCCGATGAAACGCTGCAGGGCAACGCCGAGTGCGACCATGACCGCGAGGATCGCCGGGATCAGTAGTACCGGGAGCAGCGCCGAGGCGCCGCCGGCATAGAGCGCCCACAAGAAGGCGTAGAAGAGGACCGCCATGACGATCATCGTCTTGGTCATGATCATTTGTCGAGTCCTCCAAAGCGTCGCTCGCGTCGCTGGTACTCCTCGATCGCTTCGAAGAGATTCTCGCGCCGAAAGTCCGGCCACAGTACGTCAGTGAAGATCAACTCCGAGTACGCCATCTCCCAGAGCAAGAAGTTCGAGATCCGGTACTCGCCCGAGGTTCGAATCACCAGGTCAGGGTCGGGTAGTTCGGGGTGATACAGACGAGTCCGCAGCGCCTTTTCGTCAACTTTGCTCGCCGGGACCTTGTCGTTGACGAGTTGGGCGACGGCGTCCACGATCTCGGCTCGCCCGCCGTAGTTGAAGGCGATGTTGAGCGTCAACGCTTTGTTCTTCTTGGTCAGCGCCTCAGCGCCGTCCATATTGGCGAGGACCTTCTTCGGCACGCGCCAGTCGCGGCGACCGGAAAAGGTGATCCGCACACCCTCGTCGTGCAACTCCTGCTGACGCCGTTGCAACAGGCCGCTGTTGAAGTTCATGAGGTAGCGGACCTCGTCGACCGGCCGACGCCAGTTCTCGGTGGAAAAGGCGTAGACCGTCAGGACCTTCACGCCGATCGAGAGCGCACCGTAGATGGTGTCGAGGAGGGACTCCTCCCCGGCGCCGTGGCCGACCGTGCGCGGCAGTCCCTGACGCTGCGCCCAGCGACCGTTGCCGTCCATGACGATGGCCACGTGACGCGGCACGCTCGACGTGTCGAGAGACGCGGGAATCGGTCGCGGATGCGGATCGGGCACGGTACGAACTTAGTTCGTACGACTCACGAATCCCTCCGGACCAAACCCTTAAGGTCGTTGGGTGCGTGGTTTCGATCCCGATGAGGAGAGTGTCTATATCGAGCCCGACGTTGACGTCGGCGTGCAACTCGACGACGACGTCGTGGAGATCGACACCGATCGCGCTCTCGCACTTCTGGACCGCATCACGCACGAACTTCCCGGCGGCGGTGAGAGTCGCGAAGGCCAACGCGCGATGGTCCGCAGCGTCGCCGCGGCGTTCTCGCGTCGCCGAACGACGGTCATCGAAGCGGGCACCGGCATCGGTAAATCGCTCGCGTATCTGATCCCGGCCGCCATGTCGGGTCAGCGGGTCGTCATCGCCACCGCCACGAAGAATCTGCAAGACCAGTTGGCCCAGAAAGACGCTCCAACGGTCGCCGCCAACGCCCCGAGTGTTCGGGTTGCCGTGCTGAAAGGCAAGCAGAATTACCTTTGTCGCAACCGGGTCCAAAGTGTCGGTGGCGCGGCGCAACTCAGCTTCGATGACGGGTCCGACGTGCCAAAAGGAGTCGCCGACCAGATGCGCCGCATCCTGCAGTGGTCGAACGAGACCGAGACCGGTGACCGCGACGAACTGCCCTTCGAGGTCGACCAACGCGCCTGGCGAGGTCTCTCGGTCACCCCGCAGGAGTGTCTACACCGCGCCAACTGTCCCCAGGGTCAAAACTGTTTCGCCGAACTCGCGAAGGACCGGGCTGCTGAGTCCTCGATACTGATCGTCAACACGCACCTCTACGCCTCGCACCTCGCCTCAGGTTCGATGCTTCTGCCCGCACATGAGTTCGTCGTATTCGATGAAGCGCACGAGATCGTCGACATCTTCGCGTCGCTGCTCGGCACGTCGCTCAACTCCACGCGCCTTCGCGCGTTGGCGGGTGTGGCGCGTCCGCTGCTCGGTGCCGCGTTCTTGGAGCGATGTCTCGAGCTCGTGTCGGTGGCCGACCGCTTCGCGACGTCACTACAGATCCAATATGACCGCGATGAGTTGACCGGTCTCGATGAGGACTGCGCTCGTGAGCTCGGCCGCGCCAACGAACTGGTCACGGCGTTGGTGGAGGGACTGCGAGCGCTGACGACAAGTGGTGCCGACGCCGAAGCGAGAAAGATCCGTGCGCTCGGACCGGCCATCCACCTCGCCAACGACCTGGTGCGGGTCAACAACGTGCGTGCCGGCGAACTCTTGTTCCTCTCCAAGCGTGACCGCGAAGTCGACGTCGAGATCTCGTTGGTGGACGTGGGGCCACGACTGGCCGACGACCTCTGGGGCAACGTCACCGCGGTGCTCACCAGCGCGACGATTCCCGACACGCTGCCCAAGAGTCTGGGACTCGGTGCGACTCAGATCGAGCACTTTGACAGCCCGTTCGACTACGCCTCGAACTCACTGCTCTACGTCCCAGACAACTTCCCGGGGCGCAACGATGCGGGCGCCGAAGCAGCGATCATCGATGAACTCGTCGGCCTCATCGAGGCAGCCGGTGGTCGGACGCTTGCGCTCTTCACCAATCGATCGGTGATGAACCGCGTTGCTGAAGCCGTCTCGTCGCAACTCGACACCGAGATCCTCGTGCAGGGCACGAAATCGCGTCAACGGATCATCGAGGAGTTCCGCGACAACGCAGAAGCGAGTCTCTTCGCCGTGGCGAGTTTCTGGCAAGGCATCGACGTGCCGGGGCACTCGCTCAGTCTTGTCACCATCGATCGGCTGCCCTTCTCGGTGCCGAACGATCCGTTGGCTGAGGCCCGTCGAGCCAACTCCGAACGCCCGTTCTACGAAGTGGATCTGCCTCGGGCCACAATGCTGCTCGCCCAAGGCGTTGGCCGACTCATTCGTAACAAGAGTGACCGTGGTGTGGTCGCGGTGCTCGACACGCGCCTCGCCCAATCGAGCTACCGTTCGACGATGTTTCGGAAACTCCCGCCAATGAAGCGCACCCGCGACCGAGCCCAGGTGCTGGCATTCCTTCGAGCGCTGCGCGAATAAGCGCACAAACCGGGCATTCTCGATTTGTCCCCTCAAACCACAGACCCGTGTAATAAACTACTAAACCACTAGGAAAGGTTCAGATGGAGTCCCGCCGTGCATATTGACATCTACCTCGTGCTGGGCAGCGCAGTCGTCGGCTTCATAGTCGGTCTCACCGGTACCGGCGGCGGCGCTCTAATGACGCCGATGCTGGTGCTGCTCTTCGGCGTCACGCCGTCGGCGGCAATCGCCTCTGACCTCACCGCCGCGCTCTTCATGAAGCCCGCCGGCGCTGCGATCCACTGGCGTCGAAAGACTGTCAACACCGGAGTCGTGCGTTACCTCTGTTACGGGTCGGTGCCCGCCGCGTTCTTAGGAACGTACGTCATGCACCTACTTGGCCAAAGCGCGGTCGCCGAGCATCGACTCGAGATACTCCTCGGCTCGGCGCTCATCATCGGATCGGTCGCCATCTTCTATCGCGCGGTCTTCGTGGAGTCGCCAGCGACGGGCGATGAGCACGTCAAAGTGCGACCACTGCCGACCATCTTCATCGGCGTCGTCGGTGGTTTCATGGTGGGACTGACCTCGGTGGGTGCGGGTTCCTTGATCTTGGTGCTGTTAGTCATGGTCTATCCCACGCTGAGCAACAAGCAGTTGGTCGGCACGGACCTCATGCAGTCGCTGCCACTCACCTTCTCCGCCACGGTCGGCACCTTGTTGTTCAGTCACGTGGAGTTGGGACTTACGAGTTCGATCATCATCGGCAGCGTCCCGGCGGTGATCGTCGGATCGCTCCTCTCATCTCGTTCGAACGGCTACCTGCTTCGCCGCGTGATCACGGCAGTTGTGCTCCTGAGCGGACTCAAGTACGTGGGAGTGCCCATCGACTGGTTGGGCGCCGTCGGAGCCCTCGAAATCGTGCTGGTCACGTTCCTCACGATTCGACACTGGCAGCGAACCCGCGACGAGCTCGCGAATGCTTCAGTACCCGAACCGGTCCAGAGTGTCATCACGCTTTTGCCATCCGGGCTCGACGGAGACCTTTAGCTCCAGGTAGCACCCTTCAGGGAGTTGACGGCGCGCGGCGATGCCGACGTCTTTCAGTAACGCTCCCCCCTTGCCGATCACCATTCCCTTTTGAGATTCGCGCTCGACGAGTATCTCGACGGTGATGTGCGGCCACTCGAACTCTGTTACTCGGGTGTGAATCGAGTGCGGGAGTTCTTGCTTTGTCTTTCGCACGAGTTGCTCGCGTACTAGCTCAGCGACCCACATGGCTTCGGGCACGTCGGAAACCTCACCCTCGGGAAAGAGAAACGGTGACTCGGGCATGGCCTTTCGCACGTACTCGATCAACTCGGCCGTTCCTTCGCCGGTCTTGGCCGACACCGGAAAGTATTCGACGCGAGCGACGACGTCGCTCAAGTCCATCTCTTCTGCGAGTTCTTCGACGGCGGTGGTCGCAGCGACCAACTGCGCGACGACGGTCTCGCGGCCGGACTTGTCCATTTTGTTCACCACCACGCACGGCAAGGGAGCGCTTCGACCGTGCGCATTTCGCAACATCGTCGCCAGCACGTTGCGGTCGCCGGGGCCGATAGCCGATCCGGCTTCGATGACGGCCAAGATGACGTCCACACCGTCGGCCGCGGCGCGCGCCGTGTCGTTCAGTCGCCCGCCGAGAGTAGTGCGTGGACGATGAATACCCGGGGTGTCGACGAAGATGATCTGCGTGTCACCTTCGGTGAGCATGCCGCGAATCGCCTGACGGGTGGTGTTGGGCGACGCCGCGGTTATCGAGACCTTGGTGCCGACCATCTGGTTCAACAACGTCGACTTACCCACGTTCGGTCGACCGATGATGGCCGCGAAGCCCGAGCGCGTCATTCGACGTCCACGAGCGGCTGTACGAGCACCTCTTCGACTCGACGACCGTCCAGGCGCAGCACGGTCAAGCGATAATGCTTCGTGGAATAGACGTCGCCGATGTCGGGTACGCCACCGGCCAAGTCCATCACCAGTCCGCCAATGGTGTCCCAGCCGTCTTTGGGAAGTGCCAACCCGTACTCCACGTTGGCGTCGTCAATGTTCAGGCGCCCACTGAGTTCCAGTCCCTGTTCGATGGTCTGATCGGCGTCTTCTTCCTCTTCGACCGGATCGGACTCGTCAGTGATCTCACCGACAAGTTCTTCGAGGACGTCTTCGAGCGTGACGACACCCGCGGTGCCGCCGTATTCGTCGACGACCACGAAGAGGTGGCTCTTGGCTCGTCGGAACTCACCCAACAATGCCGCCACGCGCTTGGTTTCGGGAACGAAGTGAGCCACACCCATGTGGTCGCGAAGGATCTCATTGCCGAGTCCGTTGGCGACCAGGTCAGCCAAGTGGCGAAGGTTCACAATGCCCACAACGTCATCGACGCCGTCCCCCAACACGGGAAGTCGTGAGCGTCCCGACTGCACGGAGAGATCAAGCGCGGCGCGCACTGTCGATGAGTCCGCGATATCGACCATGTCGATGCGCGGCACCATCACCTCGCGCACGATCGTGTCGCCGAACTCAATGACCGAGTGAATGAAATTGCGTTCCTCGGATTCAATGGCCTCGTCCTCGTGCGCGACGTCGGCCATGGCGAGTACTTCGGACTCGGTGACGCGCGACGTGCGTCCGGTCGGCCCGAACCAGCCGATCACCGTGTCCGCGATCGACAGCAGGAAGTGCGAGACCCACTTGATGGGCCAGAACTTCAGGATCCTGCGCACGACCGGCGCCGCGGTCAGGGCTGCGGAGTCCGGGTGTTGGACCGCGTAATTCTTCGGGATCGCTTCGAAGACGACGAAAATGACGAGCACCTCGCCGACGGTGGCGATGAAGAGTCCGGCGGCGCCGAAGAGTCGGCCGGCGAGCACGCCGACCATCGTCGCCGAGACCAGCTGGCAGACCAACACGAGCAACAAGATGGTGTTGAGGAACTTCTCCGGCGATTCCGACAGTTCGACGAGCGCTTTGGCACCGTGACGACCTTGATCACGCAGCGACCGCGCCCGCGACTTGTTCATGCGTACCAACGACGTCTCGGCGACGGCGAAGAACCCTGAGAGGACTAAGAGGACCGCGACCGTGATGGCGAGGTACGTATCGCTCGCGGACCAGTTCATCGTCGCGATCATGAGCGGTGCTTCTTGTAGTGGCGCATCAACAGCTCTCGTTCACGCGCTTCCATGCGTTCGGCCTCGTCGTCTTCGGCGTGGTCCCAACCGACCAGATGTAAGACGCCGTGCACGACCAACAGCGCGAGTTCGTCATCCAAGGACACTTCGTGCTCGACGGCGTTGCGAGCAGCCACCGCCGGACAGATCACGATGTCGCCGACCAACTGCGGAATCTCGGGGATCGGCGGTTCGCCCGGACCACTCCCGCCACCATCGGGGACTCGTCCCGAAGGCTCGGGTTCGTTGTCGATGGGAAAACTCAAAACGTCGGTCGGACCGTCCTTACCCATGAACTGTTTGTTGAGCGCGGCGATCGCCGGCTCATCCAAGAAGATCAGCGAGACCTCGGCCAGGCCGCGCACGCCTTCGTCGGTGAGCGCTCCGTTGGCCAGCGCCACCCACGCTTCGAGATCGATTCGCTCGTCGTGCTGCTCGTCGGCAGCATAGATATCGATACTCATGACGATTGTTCGTAGGCGGCGACGATGTCCGCCACGATGCGGTGTCGCACCACGTCCTTCGCACTCAAGTGGATGAAGCTGATGCCCTCGATGTTCCACAGGATCTTCTCGATCGTGGCGAGGCCGCTGTGTCGTCCGTTGAGGTCGACCTGGGTCACGTCACCGGTGACGACGGCCTTGGAGTTGAATCCGATGCGGGTCAGGAACATCTTCATCTGCTCGGGCGTCGTGTTCTGCGCCTCATCCAGGATGATGAACGAATCATTCAGCGTACGACCACGCATGAAGGCAAGCGGCGCGACTTCAATCGTGCCATTGGCGATGAGACGCTGGGCGCCTTCGGGTCCGACCATGTCGTAAAGAGCGTCATAGAGCGGGCGAAGGTAGGGATCGACCTTGGCCATGAGGTCACCCGGCAAGAAACCGAGGTGCTCGCCGGCTTCGACGGCCGGTCGAGTCAAGACAATGCGCTGGACTTGACGACGGTGCAGCGCTTGTACGGCTTGGGCCACGGCGAGGTAGCTCTTGCCGGTGCCGGCCGGTCCGATGCCAAAGGTGATGATCGAAGAATCGATGGCGTCGGTGTAGCGCTTCTGTCCGGCCGTCGAGGGTCGAACGGCCTTGCCCTTGGCGCCTCGCACGACTTCGTGGCGCAGGACTTCACTCGGGCGAAGGTCGTCTTCGACCATGTCGATGGTGCGGGCGATCTTGGCCGTGTCGAGCGCTTGACCGCTCTCAAGGACCAGTACCAATTCGTCGAAGAGTCGCAGCACTTTGGCGGCGTCGGGTCCGGTGACGGCGATCTGATTGCCCTGCACGCGGATCTTGGACTTCGGGAACGAGCGTTCGATGATGCGCAGATGCTCGTCGCGGGGTCCGAGCAGACCCGACATCAAATGCGTATTCGGTACGAAGGTGGTCGCCGTGAGGGCCTCTTGGGCCGTGGCATCAAAGGTCATCCGGGTGGCCACTCCATTCGACGTCCGCCGAGGACGTGCATGTGTAGGTGAGGAACGGTCATCTGACCGTCATTGCCGACGTTGAAGACCAAGCGGTAACCGCTCTCGCGAATGCGTTCGATCTCGACCACTTCTTGAGCGAGCAGGATCATGTCGTCGACGATTCCACCGTGGCTGCTCACGATCTCGTCCGCGCTGGTGATGTGTTCTTTGGAGACGACGAGCACGTGGACCGGCGCTTGCGGTGCGATGTCGTAGAACGCGTAGGCGCGCTCACTTTGGGCAACGGGCTTCGACGGGATCTCCCCGGCGACGATTTGACAAAACAGGCAATCAGTCATGTGTTGTTCTCATCATTACCGAGATTCATTGCCGGTGAGTGTAAATCCCCACCCGCCAGCGCCGAACGCGATCAGCGACGCCGCGACCACGCCGGCCGTCTCGGCGCGCAGCACCGTCGGCCCGAGCGAGAGACGCGGATGGTCGCCCCACTCGCCTTCGTCCCAACCACCTTCGGGGCCGACGCAGACGCTGTGGACGCCGTCCCAATCGGCGTCGCCGTCGAAGTGCGTGAACGCCACGTTCACCGGGACTTCTCCCACGTGCAACGGCTCACCGATGATCACGTCGTAGGTCCTGCGACTTTGACCGTTCGCTTCGTTCGCCACGCGGCGCCAGCGCGCGACGATCTTCTCGCGAACCTCACCGCGAAACTTGACGACGACGCGCGAACTCATCAGCGGCACGATTCGACTGACGCCGAGTTCCGTCGCCTTCACCACGGTCCATTCGCTTCGGTCGCCCTTGAGCGGCGCGAGATACAGCGTCGTCGAGGGTGATGGCGGATCGATGTGCACCGGGGTGACGCGGTGCAATGAGTGATCGCCCACTTCACAGAGTGACCACGACCCCGCGCCGTCCGTGACGACGATCTCTTCGCCGCTCTTCGCGCGCAGCACGGTTCGCAAGTGATGCTCGTCGGTGACGCTGAGCGCCGGTTGACCGGGATCATCGACGTGGAACTGAGCGATCGCGTCGATTCGACGCGGCCACTCCAGCATCGTCACTTCTTCGCTTTCTTGCGTCGGAAGAGTCCACCGCTCCCCTCGAGGACCGGTTCGTTGCGATGTTCGGCCAACTGACGCAAGAGATCCTCGGAGGTGTCATCCAATGCGGCCGGCACGTCAACGACCAGGTGCACGAAGAGGTCACCGCGACCGCGACCGTGGAGGTGCTCGATTCCTTGATGACGGATGCGGTGCACCGTGCCGTTCGCGCTGCCCGCGGTGACGTCCACGCTGACCGTATCGCGCAAGGTTGGCACGTCGATGGTCGCACCCAGCACAGCCTGCGTGAAGGCAATGTGCGCCTCGTGGTGCAGGTCGTCGCCGTTACGCACGAATCGACTGTCATTTTGCACTCGTAGGTGTACGAAGAGTCGGCCGTTCGCGCCGCCGCGAAGGCCGGCCGGGCCGCGGTCGTTCAAGCGCATCGTCGAACCGTCCTCGACACCGGCGGGCACCTGGATCGTCAGCGTGGTGGTCTCATTACGACGACCTTCCCCGCGACAGTCGGTGCACGGCGTCTCGATTCGTGAACCCATGCCGTTACAGCGCGTGCACGGCATCGAGGTGACCATCTGGCCGAGGATGGAATTGCGAACGCGTTGCACCACACCGGCGCCGGCGCACTCGACGCACGTGACCGGCGAAGTGCCCGGAGCACATCCCGATCCGTCGCACGTGGTGCAACGGTGCGCGAGGGTGACCGTCATTTCCTTGGTCGCACCGAAGGCGGCGTCATCGAGCGTGATGTCGAGTGAAATCTCAGCGTCGGGGCCGGGCTGTGGGCCACGTCGCTGCGGCGCGCGTCCACCCATTCCCCCGAAGAACATGTCGAAGATGTCCTGCACGGATCCGGCGCCGAAGGGGTTGCCACCTGCACCGACGTCGGAACCGAAGCGGTCGTAGTTGTCGCGTCGTTCGGGGTCCGAGAGGATCTCGTAAGCCTGGGAGACCTCTTTGAACCGAGCCTCGGCGGCCGGGTCGTCATTGGTATCAGGGTGCAACTGGCGCGCCAGTCGACGATACGACCGCTTGAGCTCTTCTTGGGAGCAGTCGTGCTCGACCTCGAGTACTGCGTAGAGATCGGTATTAGGCACGGTCGTCCGCTCCCGCAAAATGGCGCGTGAGACGCTCCGAGACAACTTCGGCCGCGGCGATGGCTTCGCGGTACTTCATGCGCGTCGGTCCGAGGAGCCCCACCGCACCCGCCGGCACACCGTCGATGGTGACCGGCGCGACGATGAGCGCACAGGTGGCCAAGGGTTCAAAACCGTGCTCGGATCCAATGGCGACCGAGAGTCCTTGATCGAGGATGTCCTGGACCAAGCTGACGACCAGCAACTCCTGTTCCAAGATGGCGAGCACCTGACGCACGGTATCGACACCGTCGAAAAGTTCGGCCACTCGCGACGAGCCACCGATGAAGACCTGCTCACCTTCCATGACCGGCTGTTGGGCGTGCAGCGCGCTCACAGCTTCACGTACCAGATCCGCTTCGTGGTCGCGGCGCGAGGGCACCTGCACCCGGGTCTCGAGCGACGTATTGATGAGCAACGCGTTCAATTGGCGTGACGCCTCCATCACTTCTTTGGGCGTCGCCGCGAAACTCGGCGTCAGGCTGTGCTTCAAGACCGAACCGTCGGAGAAGACGGTGACGAGCAAATGATGGTGCGCGTCGAGATTGACCAGCTGCACGCTCAGAATCGTCGCGTGCGCGTGCGAGGCACCGACGACGACCGACGTATAACTCGTCATCTGACTCAGCAACGTGGAAGTCTGTTCCATGACTTCCTCGACTTCACCGCGGACGCTGGCGAAGAACTCCTTGACCTGTTGTTGCTGGACCGCGCCGAGGACGCCGGACTGCAGGTGATCGACGAAGTAGCGATAACCCTTATCGGTCGGGATCCGACCGGCCGAGGTATGCGGCTGGGCGAGGTACCCCTCACGCTCCAGGGCGACCATCTCGGAGCGCACCGTGGCCGAGGAGACGTCCAGGTCAGCGCTCGCCGCGACCGCCGAAGAGCCGACCGGCTGGGCGGTGTCGATGTGCTCGACGACGACCGCCTTAAGAATCGTGGCTTTGCGCGCGTCGAGGTCCATGAGAACCTTCGTGGGTTTGCGCACTACGCGACGGGCCATACCTCTCCTTGTTAGCACTCAATTCTACCGAGTGCTAATACCGCTGCGTCGGTCGGATAAGTTCGTCCCATGGAGCAAATCCCCCGATTCGAACGGCCTAAGCCGCTTTCGTCCGGCGCCGAACGAGACCAACTGCAGTCCTGGCTCGCCTTCTATCGAGCGACGCTGCTGAAGAAGTGTGCCGGACTCTCCTTCGACGATCTCAGTCGGCGTCCCGTCGCGCCGTCGCCGTTGTCACTGCTCGGCACACTGCGTCATATGACGTTCGTCGAACAGATCTGGTTCGATGCACGTCTCGCCGGCAACGACGTGACCGAGTACTACAAGCAACCCGACAACCGAGATGCGGACTGGACCGATCTCGACAGCGCGACCTTGGACGAAGTCGTCGCCAACTTCGAACACGCGTGTGAGACCTCGGACGAACTAGCCCGGGGTCACGAACTCGACGAGATGGTGGCGCTGCCGGGCTCCAACCGGGATCCGATCGATCTTCGGTGGATCTACATCCACATGATCGAGGAGTACGCGCGACACTGTGGCCACGCGGACCTGATCCGCGAACTCATCGACGGCGAGACCGGCTACTAAGCGCTCAGTCCTCGAGTTTGAGTGCCGCGACGAATGCCTCTTGTGGCACTTCCACGCTCCCGAGATTCTTCATGCGTTTCTTGCCTTCTTTTTGTTTCTCGAGCAGTTTGCGCTTGCGGGTGATGTCACCGCCGTAACACTTGGCCAGGACGTCCTTTCGACGGGCCTTCACCGTCTCGCGACTGATGATGCGTCCGCCGACCGCGGCCTGGATCGGTACGTCGAACATCTGTCGAGGGATGAGTTCCTTGAGACGTTCGGCCATGCGTCGGCCGTAGTAGTCGGCGTTGGACTTGTGCACGATGGTCGAGAACGCGTCGACCGGTTCGTGGTTGATGAGCAGATCGACGCGCACCAGTTGCGAGGTGATGTAACCACTGGGTTCGTAGTCGAGGCTGGCGTAACCCTTGGTGCGGCTCTTCAGGGCGTCGAAGAAGTCGATCACGACTTCGGCCAGCGGAATGCTGTAGCGAAGCTCGACTCGGTCGGTCGACATGTACTCCATCTTGATCATCTCGCCGCGGCGACTCTGCGCGAGGTCCATAACGGAACCGAGGTACTCCGAAGGTGTCAGAATCGTGATTGCGAGCATCGGTTCGTCGATGTGGTCCAACCGACTGAGATCGGGCAACTCGGTCGGGTTGTCGACGAGTAGCTCCGTGCCGTCGGTGAGGAAGGCGCGGTAGACGACCGACGGCGCGGTCGCGATGATCCCGAGGTCGAACTCGCGGTCTAGGCGCTCACGCACGATCTCCATGTGCAAGAGGCCCAAGAATCCGCAGCGGAATCCGAAGCCGAGGGCCTTCGAGGACTCCGGTTCGTACGTGATGGACGCGTCGTTCAGCTTCAACTTGTCGAGGGCGTCGCGAAGGTCTGGCAGGTCGTCACCGTCGATCGGATAGATCCCGCAAAAGACCATCGGCTTGGGGTCCTCGTAACCGCTGAGTGGCGCTGCCGGTCGGGCCGTCTCGGTGATCGTCTCACCGGAGCGCGCGCCGCCGACGTCCTTGATGCCGGCCACGATGAAGCCGACCTCACCCGGGCCGAGTTGTTCCACCCGAATCATTTCGGGCGTGCGAATGCCGATCTCTTCGATCTCGTGGTTCTCTGCGGCCTGGAGCATCCGCACGCGGGCGTCCGAGCGCAGCGTGCCATCGACAATGCGGATTGAACTGATGACGCCGCGGTACTGGTCGTAGTAGGAGTCGAAGATCAACGCCTGTAGTGGTACCGTCGGATCACCCTTGGGTGCCGGGATGCGTTCGATGACCGCGCGAAGCAGTTCGGGCACCCCTTCGCCGGTCTTGGCCGAGATCTGCAGCACCTGGTCGCCGGGCAGACCGAGGACTCGTTCCAACTCTTCGATGGACCGCTCGGGGTCGGCGGCCGGTAAGTCGATCTTGTTGAGGACCGCGATGATCTCGAGATTGTGTTCGATCGCCTGGTAGCAATTCGCCAACGTTTGAGCCTGGATTCCTTGGCTGGCGTCGACCAGGAGAACGGCGCCCTCACACGCGGCGAGTGATCGGGACACCTCGTAGCCGAAGTCGACGTGCCCGGGGGTATCGATGAGCTGGATGATGTGGCCCTCGAAGTTGACCCGGACGTTCTGGGCTTTGATCGTGATACCGCGTTCGCGTTCGATATCCATGGTGTCGAGGTACTGCGCGCGCATGAGACGCGGGTCGACGGCACCAGTGATCTCTAGGATGCGGTCAGACAGCGTCGACTTTCCGTGGTCGATGTGGGCGATGATGCTGATGGTCCGGATTTTGGCGGAATCGACGGTCGTTGAAGGAGCAGCCACGGTCCATCAAGGCTACCGGGGTTCTTGCGAAGTCTTCTGCGCAAAAGAGCTCCAGAATCGGCCTGCTATTCTTGTGAAGCCCGTCGGACGCGTCGTCCGCGCACTAGAACGAGGAATTTCGTGGCAAACATCAAGAGCCAGATCAAGCGCAACAAGCAGAACGTGGTCGCGCGCGAGCGCAACAAGGCCGTCAAGTCAGAAGTCCGCACCCGCGTGAAGAACGCCGTCGCGGCCGTTGGCACCGAGGACGAGGAGTCCGCCCTTCGCATGGCCATCAAGCGCATCGACAAGGCCGCCACCAAGAAGATCATCCACAAGAATCAGGCCGCCAACAAGAAAAGCGGACTGATGAAGCGAATCGCCGCCCTGAAGGAAAACGCGTAACGCTTCGCGTTGGTGCCTAACGGCGCCGCGCGCCCTGGGTCATTTTGGCCAACCGGGCGACCAGAATCTCCACCACCGTCAGTTCCGTCACGTCCATATCGGTGTTGAGGTCCTTCCCTCCGTAACTGACGCCACCTTTTAGGGCCACGTCGGCGTCGGCGATCCAGTGCACCGCGGTCGAGACTCGCTCGGTTCCCAGTCGCTGGGACATCTGCCACGCCTTGGTCGCGGGAAAGCCCTTGATGCCCAACAACGCCCCGGCTTCGTCACCCGATCGAACGCCGCTGCCTTCGAGCTTGGCGATCCGCAGATAGTGACGCTGGAGGATGTTCACGATCTGGAGTCCGGCGCGGCCCTTGGAATCGAGCATGCGACGCGCCACGACGATCGCCTTGGCGGCGTCGCCACCATCGATCGCGTCGGTGAGGTCCCACTCCGGTACGTCACCGGCGTCACCGAGGTAGGGCTCGACGTGGGAGTAGTTGAGGGGCGCCGATCCGTAGATCGTCTGCAGGGTCCTCGCGAGCGCGTCGACGCGAGCGACGTCGTCGCCGAGTCGATCGGTGATCCTAAGTGCCGTGTCGTGATCGATCGTCACTCGATACTCGGCCAACTTCGATTCCACGAAGGTGACGCGGTCCGCGGTGCGCGAGCCGACGTTCACTTCCACCACCGACGCCGCACCTTTCACGAGCTTGTTGGCCTTCGTGCCGACAACCGCCAGGACCAAGACGACGTCAGGGGCTGGATTGCTCATCCACTCGAGGATCGACGCGACCTCATCGGCGACGAGCGACTGCGCGTCGCGTACGACCACTACCCGACGTTCGACCAGGAACGGTGGTGTGTTGAGCGCCTCCATCACCAACGGCGTCACCGGCTCACCTCCAGATAGCGTCACGTCCTTCGCGGTGAAATCCTGCAACGCGAACGAGGGATCGAGCTCACCCAAGGCGTCGGCGATGACATTGTGCACGGCGTCGTAGACCATGGTGGCGTCGGTTCCCACGACACAGACGCTGGACGTCACGGTCGTCCCTCTTCGATCAGTCGCGCAATCACGTCACGCACGCGAACCGTTCCTTGGACGTCATGAACCCGAACGATACGACACCCCAAAGCGATACCCAGCGCCGTCGCCGCGAGTGAGGGCTCGCGTCGTTCGCCGACGGGCAGATCGAAGAGCACCCCTAAGAACGTCTTGTTGGACGCCGAGAGCAAAAGCGGCGCTCCGAGTTCGGCCAAGCGGTCAGAGTCGCGAAGGAGTTGTAGCGACTGGCCGGCGGTCTTACCTAGATCCAGTCCGGCATCGACGACGATGCGGTCGTTGGCGATGCCGGCGTCGAGGGCTCGCTGGCGACGATCGTTCAAGAATTCGATCACCGTCTCGGTCACGTCGTCGTAGTGGGGATCGGGATCAGCCACGCGCGGCCGGAGGCGGATGTGCGTCGCGACGACCGTGGCTCCCGCTTTCGCGGCGACCGGCAAATACTGCTCGTCGGCGAAGCCACTGATGTCGTTACCGATGCACGCCCCTTCGGCGAAGGCCGCCTCGGCAACGGAAGCGCGCCACGTGTCCACACTGATAGGGACGTCGAATCGACGCACCAGTTCGGTGACGACCGGCACGACGCGGTCGAGCTCTTCCTCTTCGGCGACATCGTCACCCGGGCCAGCCTTCACTCCCCCGATGTCCAACAGGTCGGCGCCTTCGTCGACGAGACGATCCGCGCGCTCGAAGAGTGCATCCAGGTCAAACGTCGCGGCCGGCTCGTAGAAGGAGTCCTTGGTGCGATTCAAGATTCCCATCACCAACGCGCGCGAGGTGAGATCCAAAGTCGTCGTGCCCAGCGCCAGCGATATGGGCGCCCGTGGTCGATGGACGTGCACTAGTAGAGGCGACTGGCGAGTTTTCGTCGGTACGACACGTAGCGCGGGTCCTCCGGTCCGAGGGCGTCGAGTATCTCCAACAGCGAGTCCTTCGCGCTCGAGGCACTGGAGGACTGCTCCAACAGGTGCTCGAGCGTTAGATCGAGGTCGCCATCGAGTGATACGCCGCTTCGTTGGAGCCGGATTCTCGCGAGGATCGTCTTGGCGGCGAGCACGTTCTCAAATGGTGCGAGCACCTCGTCCGCCTCGTCGAGTCGGTCGTTTCGACGCAGTAAATCGCCGAGCGCGACGGCGGCCTCGACGTTCGTGGTGTCGAGTTCCAACGCCGCACGAAGTGACGCTTCATCGCCGGCACCGAGGAGCTGGTCCACTTGGGACGCGCCGGGCGCCAACTTCTCGACGAAGGCCCGCACCACTGATTCGGGCTGCGCGCCGAGAAACGTGTCGACGATCTTGCCCTCGTGAATCGCGTAGACGACAGGGATCGATTGAACTTTGAAGGCCTGGGCGATCTCCGGATTGGAGTCGATGTCGACTTTCGCGAGTTCGACAGCACCGTTGGTCTCCGCCACGACCTTCTCGATGATGGGTCCGAGCGTCTTGCACGGGCCGCACCATTCGGCCCAGAGGTCCACGACGACCGGCACGGTCATCGAACGCTCCATCACCGCGGTGCCGAAGGTGGCGTCAGTTACGTCAGTCACGCGGCCAGCATAACGGCGCGTTTTGATGAATGAAGGTGTCGTCAACCGCTGTTAGGGTTCGCGGATATGAACGGTACCGTCGTCGGAATCGATGAAGTGAACGTCTCGACCTGGATGGCTGAGCACGTTGGCGCCGTCACGCCATTGACCTTCGAACTCATCGCCGGCGGTCGTTCAAATCTCACGTATCGGGTGAGCGACGCGGCCGGAAAAACCTTCGCCCTGCGTCGTCCGCCGACCAGTCACGTGCTGCCGACGGCGCACGACATGGTGCGCGAACACACGGTTATCTCGGCGCTCTACCCGCTCGGTGTGCCGGTCGCCGAACCGCTCGGGCTTTGCGTTGACGAAGAGGTGAATGATCGTCCGTTCTACGTTATGGAGTTCGTGGAAGGCGCGATTCTGCGCGACCGCGCCCAGGCCGAAGCAACGTTTGACGAGGACACTCGCGGGATCATCGGCGACCACCTCGCCGCGACCCTGGCGCAACTCCACGATGTCGACGTCGAACGGGCCGGGCTCGGTGACCTGGCTCGTCACGACGGTTACATCGAACGCCAACTGCGCCGCTGGCGCACGCAGTACGAGCAGATGCACGTCGAAGGCGTCGATCACGGCGGGCTCATTGAGGCTGTGGGCGACCAACTCAGCGCGCAGATCCCTGTCCAACAGCGCGTGTCGGTCGTGCACGGGGACTACCGACTCGACAACACCGTCCTCGACGATTCAGGACGCGTCCGGGCAATCCTGGACTGGGAGATTTGCACGTTGGGCGACCCGATCGCCGACCTCGGACTCTTGATGGTCTACTGGGCCGAGCCTTCGGATCCCACGGTGTCGCTCCTCGGCGTGGCGCCGACGACCGCGAAGGGCTTCGCCACTCGTGAACAAGTACTCAAGTCCTACGCAACGCACTCGTCACTCGATCTCAGCCACGTCGCTTACTATCAAGCGTTCGGTTACTGGAAGCTGGCCTGCATCATGCAAGGGGTCTTCGCTCGCTACAGCGCTGGTGCGGCAGGCGGTGACCAGGGCAGCGTCGTCGAATACCCGAAACATATTTTGATGCTTGCGCAAAGTGCGAAGATGACATTGGAGGGGAACTGATGGACGACGAGATCTACGACCACATCATCTTCCTTGCCGACCCCGATCTCAACGAACCGGTCCTCGTCATTGCACTCGAAGGATGGATCGACGCCGGACTCGGTGCGAGCAACGCCATCGGCACGATGCTCGACACCATCTACACCGAGGTCCTCGCTACCTTCGACACCGAGTACTTCATCGACCAGCGGGCCCGGCGACCGATCGCACGCATCGTCGATGGCATCACGACTGAACTCACATGGCCCGAGATCCAACTTCGCTTCGGCCGCGACGGCGACGGCGCGGACATCCTGTTTCTGGTCGGACCAGAGCCGGACTTTCACTGGAGTGACTTCGTGGACGTCGTCACCGACGCCGCCGGACGTTTCGACGTGCGTCTCGTCGTCGGCCTTGGTGCTTTCCCCGCGCCGACGCCGCACACGCGGCCGGTGCGCATCATCGGCACCGCTCCCGCGGCGAGCGCGAACCTGCTGACGCGGGTCGGCACCGTCTCGGGCGAACTTGAGGTCCCGGCAGGAATAAGTTCGGCGCTCGAGTTGGGATTCGCCGACGTCGACATGGAGATCGTGACGCTGTGGGCTCGAGTACCCCACTACGTAGCCTCGATGCCGTATCCGCAAGCGTCGGCGGCGTTGATCGAAGGTTTGGCGAGCATCGCCGGTCTGACCCTCGACGCCGGTGCGCTGCGCAATTCGGCCGAGGAAGCTCGCCAACGCGTCGATGACCTGGTCACGAATAATCCCGATCACACGGCCATGGTCGAACAACTGGAGGCCGCAGCCGACGAAGTCGAGGGCGTGTCGCTCGACGACGAGTTGCCGAGTGGCGATGAGTTGGCCGCCGAACTCGAACGATTCCTCAGGGGCGAAGCCAACTAACTCGCGTAGGTTGGCGCAATGAGCAAACACGTACTGATCACTGGTGCCGGTTCCGGGTTCGGAAGACTGACCGCGCTGGCGCTCGCCGAACGCGGCCACCACGTCATCGCCACCACCGAGACCGACGCGCAGGCGGAACAGCTTCACGCCGAGGCCCCGCAACTTCAGGTCGAGAAACTGGACATCACGACCACCGACGTCGACAAGGTCCACGCCTGGACGATCGACACGTTGATCAACAATGCCGGCGCTGGCCAAACCGGTCCCGTCGCCGACATTCCCATGGAACGCCTGCGCTACCTCTTCGAGGTGAACGTCTTCGGCACCATGAACATCACGCAGGCCGTACTGCACGAGATGGTCCCCCGACACCAAGGTCGGATCATCATCATGTCGTCGATCGCCGGTGTTCTCTCCGCCCCGGCGTTCGGACCGTATTCGATGACCAAGCACGCGCTCGAAGCCATGGGAAAGGCCATGCGCGGTGAACTCGCGCCGCTCGGCATCGACGTCACGTTGATCAATCCAGGTCCGTACTTGACGGGATTCAACGACCGAATGGCCGACTCGATGTGGGAGTGGTTCGGTGACGAGTCTCTTAACGGATCCGAGAAGGATCTGTTTCGCGTTATCGGTGAGTTCGTGACGACCGGTCAGCGAGATCCGGTTGAAGTATCGAATCGACTCGTGGAGTTGGTTGAAGCTGAGACCACGACGCAGAACAACTTCGTGCCGCCGGATATTCGCGAACAGCTGGGACTGAGCTAGTCGATCGGGGCTACGTCGACGTCGCCTTCTTCGATGCGAAGTCCCAGGCCCAAGGCGTAGCCCTCGAGGAACAGTCCGCTCTCGGCCTGGCGCTCGTAGCGATCGGCGATCTCGTTGAATCGAGGCGTATGGCCGACCTCTTGGAGGTGGGCCAGCTCGTGCACGAGGACCGCGTCGATGACCCACTCGGGACATTGACGGAGACGATTGGAGAGACGGATCTCTTTGGACGCCGGTGAACACGACGCCCAGCGCGCCTGTTGGTTCTTCACCCACCGAACGGAACTCGGCTCAACGCCGTCGTTGTAACGCTCGGCGAGCACCTTGGCGCGATCTTCCAACGATGCGTCCCCGGCCGAATTCTGTGGTCGCTGCGACATGAGTCGCTCGACGAGGTCATCGACGAAGCCCGTACGCTCGCGGCCTTTGATCCGCGCCGGAATCAACACGACGATGCGGCTTCCGGACCAGTGCGCGGTGCCGGTCTTCTTCCGCCTGGTGGACGCTCGAATCTCAACTTCGGGACGATCGAAACGCGGCGGCTCGATGGTGATCGTCGTGTCAGGATCCCTGTTCGAGTGCTTACTCATCAGACGATGATGTTCACCAGTCGGGGTGGTCGAGAGACGATCCGCTGCGGCGTCGCGCCAGCCAACGCCGCGCTGATCACCGCGTCCTCCAACGCTTCGGTGGAGGCGTCGGCCATCGAGATGTCGGGCGGGACTTCGAGTCGGGCGCGAACCTTGCCGTTCACCTGAACGACCATCGTGACCTTCGCCCGCTTCACCAATTCGGGATCGGCGACCGGCCAGGACTGCGCGTGCACGCTCTTCTCACCGGGGTGACGCTCTTCCCAGATCTCGGCCGTGACGTGTGGCGCCATCGGCGCCAGCAACATGACGAGTACGTCGAGCGCTTCGTCGAACGTCGCACGCTCCGCACCGTGGTCGCTACGCGCCCACTTCGAGATCGTGTTCAAGAGTTCCATCAACGCCGCGACCGCGGTGTTGTGACCCCAATGCGAGAGGTCGTAGTTCACCTTGTCAATGGTCCGGTGAACGGCGCGCCGTACCTCGTCGTCACTGGCGTCCACGCCATCGTGGAAGTTGACCTCGTGGAGCTGGCTGAGTCGATAGACGCGGTCGAGGAATCTCCCGCAGCCGTCGATGACCTCGTCCGTCTGATCGGTCCAGTCGAAGTCATCGGCCGGTGGTCCGGCGAAGAGGTGGAAGAGACGAAGTCCGTCGGCGCCGACGGTCTCGTAGTACTCCTCGGGCGCGACGAGATTGCCCTTGGACTTGGACATCTTCGATCCCACGAGTCGGATCATGCCCTGGGAGAACTGTCGCTTGAAGGGTTCACGCGGGAGTCCCGGAGCGAATCCGATGTCGACCATGGCCTTCTCGTAGAAGCGCGCGTAGAGCAAGTGCAAGATCGCGTGCTCGATGCCGCCGATGTACTGATCGACCGGCATCCACTTGGCGGCCTCGACGGGGTCGAATGCCTTGTTGGGCGTGAAGGGATCGGTGTAGCGAAGGAAGTACCACGACGAGTCACAGAAGGTGTCCATCGTGTCGGCTTCGCGAATGGCCGGGGCGCCGCAGACCGGACACGTCGTGTTGCGAAACTCTTCGTGGGTGGCGAGCGGCGACTGACCGGTCTTGTCCATCACCACGTCGTCGGGTGCGAGCACTGGCAACTGGTCGTCGGGTACGGGCACGATCCCGCAGTTCGAGCAGTAGATGATCGGAATCGGACAGCCCCAAAAGCGCTGGCGCGAGATCAACCAGTCACGAAGCCGGTAGTTGACTTTGGCTATGCCGTACGCATTCTCGGCGAGGAACTCAGTGGCGCGAACTTTCGCTTCGGCGATGCTGAGTCCGTTCAAGGATCCGGAGTTGATCTTCTCGCCCTCGCCGATGTAGGCACCACCTTCGAATCCTTCGGGCGCTCGCGTGGTGTGCACGATCGGCAGACCGTAGGCCAGGGCGAAGGCGTGGTCGCGCTCGTCTTCGCCGGGCACCGCCATGATGGCGCCGGTCCCGTAGGTACCGAGCACGTAGTCCGCCACATAGACCGGCACCGATTCGCCGTTCATGGGATTCACCACGTAGCTGCCGGTGAACGCGCCACGCTTCTCCAGTGCGGCACCACCCTCGGACGACGCCGTGCGCACGACTTCGCTTTCCTTGGAGGCTCGCGCGACAAGCGCCGCGACGTTGTCGCGCTCGCCGTCGGTCGTGAGTTCCTCCAGCAGCGGATGCTCCGGCGCGATCACGGCGTACGTGATGCCAAAGGCCGTGTCTGGTCGGGTGGTGAAGACGCGAATAGCCCGTTCGGAACCGTCGGCGAAAGGAAGATCGAATTCGACGCCTTCGCTGCGCCCGATCCAGTTGCGCTGCATTGCCTTCACCCGTTCGGGCCAGTCCAGTTCGTCGAGGTTGTTCAACAACTCTTCGGCGTAGTCGGTGATCTTGAAGAACCACTGTTCGAGGTTCCGTCGCTCCACGAGGTCGCCGGAGCGCTCACAGGTTCCGTCGGGCAAGACCTGCTCATTGGCGAGCACCGTGCCGCAACCGGGGCACCAGTTGACTGGCGCCTCGGCGCGGTAGGCCAGACCGGCTTTCAAGAAGGCGAGGAATATTGACTGCGACCAGCGGATGAACTCGGGGTCGTGACTGCGGACCTCTCGACGCCAGTCATAAACCGCGCCGAGGCGAATGAGCGAGGACTTGAGCTCGAGGATGCGCGCCTCGGTGAAGATCCGGGGATGCGTACCGGCTTTGATGGCGGCGTTCTCCGCCGGAAGGCCAAAGGAGTCGAATCCGAAGGGAGAAAGGACTGCCTTGCCCAGCATGGTCTGGTAGCGGACGTTGACGTCACCGAAGGTGTAGATCCGCACATGGCCCTGGTGGGCCGAGCCTGACGGATACGGGTACATGCACAGCGCGTAGTAGCGCTCGCGCTGATCGTCATTGTCGACCTCGTACGTGCCGTCCTCGAGCCAGCGGTCCTGCCACTTTTTCTCGATTTTCATTACGTCAAAAGGCCTGGCCATGTATTTATTCTAGAAGTTTGCAAGCGCTTGCCCGGTCGAGGAAGATGGCGCCATGAGTTCCTCCACGTACCTACTGGTCCACGGCGCGTGGGGTGGCTCGTGGTGCTGGCGCGACGTCGGCAAGGAGTTGGACGTGCGCGGCGTCACCTGGAAGGCGGTCGACCTACCGAGTTCAAGGCTCGGCGCCGATCCCTCTACGGGACTCGCCGAGGACGCCGCCGCGGTGTTGTCATTTGCCGACAGCGCTGGTCCGTACATCCTCGTCGGGCACAGTTACGGTGGCGCGGTCGTCGCCGAGGTCGCCTCGCGCATCGAGAACCTAGAGCGATGTTTCTACGTCGCCGCTCTAATGCCCGGACCCGGCGAAAGCGCCACCGACGCCTCTCGACAGGTTCGAGTGCAAACTCGCTTGGACGACGCCATCGAGGTCGACGGCGAGTTTCTTCGCTTGAATTCCGACTTGGCAGTCCCGGCTCTCTATGACCGTTGCGATGATGTCATTGCGAAGTGGGCCGTCGGTCAACTGTCAACGCAAACGATCGCCAGCCTCCGAAGTCCGCGAGAGTTCGAGAACGCGACGTCGGAGAAGATCTACGTTCGCTGCACCGATGATCACGCGATCGACCCGCAGCTCCAGCAACTGATGTCCGAGGAGTGTGATTTCGCCCTCGATATTGAAAGCGATCATTCACCCTTCCTTTCGGTGCCATCACGGTTTTGTGACGTCATCCTTGACTGAGTGACCTAGTCGTGGACCCGGTGGTCAACGCCGCCATGACCGAACTCACCGCCTGGGTCTACGGCCATCGCTCGACGACCGGACCGAAGTGGCTGCGGTTTCGCCGAAGAGATTTGGGCGACCCTCCTTCGAGGTCTGCGACAATCCACTGTCTCAAGAATCTTCGTCACTGGGGATACGTGTTCACGCCCGACGAATTGGAAGCCTGGGCTCGTGCGAATGGTTGGCGGACGCAAGATTCCGTTGAACTTGGTGTCATCGCCGGCCAGATTCTCGACGGCGTGTGGTTTCATACGATCACCAATGCCTTTGGAACCAAGTGGGACGTCGAACGGTGGCGCAACCAAGCTGGACTCTGATTGCGCTGACGTCAAGACTTGCCCAGTATGTGAGTACCACTTAAACGTCGTCACAAATCTGATCCGCGAACATGAATCGCGACCAATCGCTTCGACGATGTGACAAGAGCACCGTACGTTGAACGAATGAACTCTCGTCGACTCCTCGCTCGAAGAACGCGAGGCGAAACAGCGAACGTCAGATTCAGCGAATTGATTCAGCTACTCCTCGATCTCGGGTTTCGTGAAACGGGTGGGCGTGGGAGTCATCGGATTTTGACCCGCCTCGGCGTCAATGAACTGGTGAACTTGCAGAATGTGAACGGCGACGCCAAGCAGTATCAAGTCCGCCAGATTGCGAGCATCATTCGCCGGTACAATTTGGTCCTGGAGGTGGACTCTTGACGCAGATCTATCCAATTGAAGTGTTTTGGAGCGAGGAAGACGAAGTATGGATTGCCAACGTCCCCGATCTCAGTTTTTGCTCCGGCCATGGAGATACTCCTCAAGCTGCGGTCGAAGAAGTAGAGATTGCAGTTGAAGCCTGGCTGGAAGTTGCGAAACGACAGGGACTTGATATTCCAACACCGTCGAGAAAGTCCATCGGCGCATAATCGACGCGGAAGCTTCAAAGAAACGCCGCGACAACTTCATATTCACATCGATTGAATCCGGTCCCTCAAGTTCGGTTACGTTGCCTCTTAAGGGGGCATCGAGATTGAACTGGTAACATCGATAATTCCTTGGGGGTATAGCTCAGCTGGTAGAGCACTTGCATGGCATGCAAGGGGTCCGGGGTTCGAGTCCCCGTACCTCCACAAATTTGAGCCTTATTTCGTAAGGCTTTTCGACATTCTTCAGATTCTTCTGGCTCATCGGAATGTAGCGGGGTCACGTCTGAAATGACTCGACAACTGAAGCGACGAAGGTGCTTCAGTTGTAGTTGTGAAAAAACAGACCAAAAAC
>Ga0209006_10000078_pt1 | contig 101482 bp, 77 predicted proteins | sample JacPin_JW_Ref_O2_FD_188567 | JGI IMG/M metagenome (GOLD analysis project Ga0209006, IMG submission 188567) | Forest soil microbial communities from Algoma, Ontario, Canada - Jack Pine, Ontario site 1_JW_Ref_O2 (SPAdes) (version 2) | ecosystem: Environmental > Terrestrial > Soil > Boreal... | reverse complement strand
CCCCCCTCCCAAACCCTCCCCCACAAGGGGGGAGGGATTCCCGCATTCGTACCTTGTCGGGTCAAACTGCGGTTCCGGGACGCAGGGCGTTCGACAAGTGAAATCAGATTCCTCCCTTGATTTCTTGGGCGGAGCGGAGCGCGGAAGAATAGCGAAGTCAAGAGTGCGCGAAGCGCATCGCCTCCGGCGACGGCCCCTTTGGGGCCGCTCTTGAGTTCGCTATTCTTCCGCGCAAAATGGCCGCCAAGAGATCAATGGAGGGGTGTGGCCGGGGGCGGCGGGGTTGCGTCAACGCGGATGCAAATGTTCGAGCGGCGCGAGACGGCTCTTGGTTCGATCAACCTCTCGATAAGCATGGAAGGCTGCGCTTCGTCGCTTGGGAAGCTAGCTCCTCGCTTTCACTAAGGCGTCTGTCTCAGATGTCTTTGAACCCAGACAGGACGAGCCGTTGGTTCGTCGCGTATTTCACAAGAGTGTGGCCGCTACAGAAGGAACAGTGGATTGTGACTGAAATCGCGTCAGGTTTTTCAGATTCTCATCTGAATGATTATTGACGGTAGGTCAACGGTGTCGAAGCCACCCACATGAGGCCGAAGGAATTCTCGGCTTTGGATGATGTGACGGGCTACTTTCGCAAAACTCCAGGGGCGTGACGAAGCTTAGTCTGGATTGCTTCGTCGCTTCGCTCCCTCGCAATGACGGCGAGTGGCGTCAATAGAAAGCAGCGTGCGCTAGCAGTGGACCGATCGGTTGCATCTGCAATTCGATCGCCGAACGTCGAGCGTGCGGATTGCGCGGCAAATCTGCGGGACGGTACGAGTGTGACCGCAGTCGAGCTAAGGTGCTAGTCTTTAGTGCATCAGGATGTGTCACCCCGCCGACTGCTCCATCCAAAGATCCGTCGCCTTCCGCCCGCTATCCCGCAACCGCTCCAGAAAATCCCACCCGAGATTCGTCGCATTCTCATCCGCCAGTCCCTCGAACTCGTCCTGCGCCGAAATGCGCCCGATATGCAGCCGTCTCAGCTTGGGCGTCGCGCGCAGCATTTTGGCGAGTTTGAGGGCTTCGAGTTCGGCGTTGAGGGTGGCGTTGAAATGGATCTGGTCGAGGCGTTTGACGATTTCGCGGGAATTGGTCGGCAGGTGGTCGGATTTGGCTGGGGTCACCTGTACGATTAGGAGATGGGCGCAGTCGGAGGCCTGGACCAGCGGCATCAGAGGCGGGTTGGCGACGTAGCCGCCGTCCCAATAGGGCTCGCCTTCGATCTCGATGGTGTGGTGGACGAGCGGCAGGCAGGCGGAGGCGAGCACGGCCTCATTGCAGAGTTCGTCATTGTGGAAAATCTTCAGGCGGCCGTCGCGCACGCGCGTCGCGGCGACCAGCAATTGCACCTTTGAGCGCGTGCGTAAGGACTCGAAATCGACGGTGGCGGCGAGCGCCTCGCGCAGGGGATTGAGATCGAACGGATTGAACTGATAGGGCGACAGGCCGGAGAACAGGCCGAAGCCGGCGTTCATCGCGACGCTCGCCAGCGAGGTCGCCGGCAGGAACGAGGCCGAATCGCTCATCCGCCGCCAGAAGCCCGCGAGCGCCGCGCGCGCTTCGTCGCGACCCGTAAGCAGGCCCGAGGCGAGCAGCACGGCATTGACGGCGCCGGCGCTGGCCCCGCTGATCGCGTCGAAGGCGATGTCGCGCTCGAGCAGCCGGTCGAGCACGCCCCAGGTGAAGGCCCCGAAAGAGCCGCCGCCCTGCAAGGCGAGCGACAGGCGCTCGGGCGCCTTCTTGGGGGGCGAGGCCTTCGCGCCTGTCATCGCGCGGGCCCGTTCGATCATTCCCATGGCTTGCCTGTCCCGCGCCGAAATGGCGTGGCGCCTAATTGTGCACCGCAGCAAAAGGAGTCAAGGGAAAGGGCAACAGCACTGTCTTATTATATAGTATTGTCAATGTAAACTATTGGATACAATCACTTATTTTCTGCCATGACAACGGCCAATTCCAGGCCCGGCGCGTTTTCGCCTGTCAGTTTTTTTGGTTTGAGAGCGCCTTGGCGCGGATCGCTGTCAGCGTCGTCATCGGCGTGATCGCCTCCGCGTCGATTTTCACATGCAGGATTGCCGGCTTGCCGGAAGCGATCGCCCGCTCGAAAGCGGGGGCGAAATCTTCGGTTCTCTCGACCGTTTCACCATGGCCGCCGAAGGCGCGGGCATAGGCGGCGAAATCCGGGTTCTTTAAATCGGTGGCGCTGACCCGGCCGGGATATTCGCGCTCCTGATGCATGCGGATGGTGCCATACATCGCATTGTCGACGACGACGACAATGAGGGCTAACTCATATTGCACGGCGGTGGCGAATTCCTGGCCGTTCATCAGGAAACAGCCGTCGCCGGCGAAGGCGATCACCATCCGCTCCGGCAGCAGCCGTTTGGCGGCGACCGCCGCCGGCACGCCGAAGCCCATCGAGCCGGAGGTCGGCGCAAGCTGCGAGTCAAAGCGCCGATAGCGCCAGAAGCGGCCGGCCCAGATCGTGTAATTGCCGGCGCCATTGGCGATGATCGCATCGGGGGTGCGTTCGCGCAGCCAGACCATGATCTCGCCAAGCTGCACCGGGCCGGGCGAGGCGGGCGCTCTATCCGTCCAGGCGAGATAATCGGCGCGCGCCTGCCTGGTCTCAGCGCTCCAGGCAATCGCGTTCGGCGGCTGCAAGCCTTCCAGCGCCGCGCAGAAGGCCGGCGGCGTCGCGACGATGCCGAGGCTTGGATGATAGATGCGCCCGATTTCCTCAGCGTCGGCATGGACATGGACGAGCTTCTGGCGCGGGACCGGAATGTCGAACAATGTATAGGCCTGCGACGACATTTCCGACATGCGCCCGCCAAGCAACACGACGAGATCGGCTGCTTCGATGCGCGCCTTGAGCTTGGGATTGGGGCCGATGCCGATTTCGCCGGCATAGTTCTGATGGCCGCCGTCGAACAAGGTCGCGCGGCGGAACGAGGTCGCGACGGGTAGGTCGAAACGTTCGGCGAAGCGTTGCAGCGCGGCGACAGCGCGCGCGCTCCAGCCGCCGCCGCCGAGGATGAAAATCGGGCACGTCGAGGCCCACAGCATTTTCTGTAATTCGGCCATTTGCGTCGGGCCCGGCCAGATCGGCGCCGGCTCGACGCGCGGCGCGTCGACCGCGGCCGCCATATCCGTCAGCACGTCTTCCGGCAGCGCGATGACGACCGGCCCAGGTCGGCCCTGCATCGCGACATGGAAGGCGCGCTGCACGATTTCGGGAATGCGCGCGGCGTCTTCGATCTCGGTCACCCATTTGGCGGTCGAGCCGAAAAAGGCGCGATAGTCCATCTCCTGAAACGCGCCACGCCCGAGCATGGCGCGCTCGACCTGGCCGATGAACAGGATGATCGGCGTCGAATCATGTTCGGCGATATGCACGCCATGGGCCGCGTTGGTCGCGCCCGGCCCGCGCGTCACGAAGCAGATGCCGGGACGCCCGGTCAGCCGGGCGGCGGCGATCGCCATCATCGCCGCGCCCGCCTCCTGCCGGCAGACGGTGACGGATAGCGAGGAATCGTGCAGCGCGTCGAGCACGGCGAGATAGGATTCGCCGGGCACGCAAAAGACGTGCTCGACGCCCTGAACCTTAAGCTGATCGACGAGCATCTGGCCGCCGGTGCGCGCGTTGCTGTCTTTGCTCATCATGGGACTCGTTGTTTGTCGCGCTTCGTTGCGTCAGACCGTGTTTCTTCAGAAAAACGCCTGCAGCCCGGTCTGCGCCCGCCCGAGGATCAGCGCGTGCACGTCATGCGCGCCCTCGTAAGTGTTGACGGTCTCGAGGTTCTGCGCATGGCGCATCACGTGATAGCCGCCCGAAATGCCATTGGCGCCGTGAATGTCGCGCGCGGTCCGGGCGATGTCGAGCGCCTTGCCGCAATTGTTGCGCTTAACCAGCGAGACCATTTCCGGCGCCCATAGGCCCTCGTCCATCAGGCGGCCGACGCGCAAGCTGGCCTGCAGGCCGAGCGCGATTTCGGTCTGCATGTCGGCGAGCTTCTTCTGCACGAGCTGCGTCGCCGCCAGCGGCCGGCCGAACTGCTTGCGCGCCAGCGCGTATTCGCGCGAGCGGCGCCAGCAATCCTCAGCCGCGCCCATCGCGCCCCAGGAAATGCCGTAGCGCGCGCGATTGAGGCAGCCGAACGGACCCTTCAGCCCGGAAACATTGGGCAGCAGATGGCTGGCTTCGACCTCGACGCCGTCCATGGTGACCTCGCCGGTGACCGAGGCGCGCAGCGAAAGCTTGCCGTCGATCTTCAGGGCGGAAAGGCCCTTCATGCCCTTCTCCAGGACGAAGCCGCGGATCTGGCCGCCATGTGCTGAGGATTTCGCCCAGATCACGAACACGTCGGCGATCGGCGCGTTGGATATCCAGAGTTTGGAGCCGGTCAGCCGATAGCCGCCGTCGATCGGCTCGGCCTTGGTCTTCATCGAGCCGGGGTCGGAGCCGGCGTCGGCCTCGGTCAGCCCAAAACAGCCGATCCATTCGCCGCGCGCCAGCTTCGGCAGATATTTCTCGCGCTGGGCCTCATCGCCATAAGCGTGGATCGGATACATCACCAGCGAGGACTGCACGCTCATCATTGAGCGATAGCCCGAATCGACGCGCTCCACTTCGCGCGCCACCAGCCCATAAGAGACGTAATTGGCCCCGGCGCAGCCGTATTTTTCCGGCAGCGTCACGCCGAGCAGGCCGAGGGCGCCCATTTCCCGGAACAAGCCGGGTTCAACCGTCTCTTTTTCATAGGCCTCGACAATGCGGGGCAGCAGCTTGTCCTGGGCGAAGTCCTGCGCCGCGTCGCGAATAGACCGTTCGTCCTCGGTCAATTGCGCCTCAAGATGGAACGGATCTTCCCATTTGAACTCGGCGGAATCGGCGCTCATGGCTTTGGCGTCCTTAATGGCGGCGGGTGGTCGGCGACAGCTATGGCCGGGCTGCGTCGTCTTTTCAAGCGGGGCCGCTGATCGGGCGGCGGCCACGGCGACCCCGCTTGCGCTGGCGCCGCCTTGTCGGCATGGTGGCGCAATGGGCGGACCCTCTGACAAATTCCCGGCCGAGCCGCGCGTTTTGACCAATCTGGATTCGCGTTCGCGCGATATTTTCCGGCGCATCGTCGATTCCTATCTCGTCAATGGCGAGCCCGTCGGTTCGCGTCATCTGTCGCGCCTGCTGCCGATCTCGCTGTCGCCCGCCTCCGTGCGCAATGTGATGCAGGACCTCGAGGAGCTGGGCCTCATCTACGCCCCGCACACCAGCGCGGGCCGGTTGCCGACCGATCTCGGCCTGCGCTTCTTCGTCGACGCGCTGCTCGAATTTGGGGACCTGTCCAGCGCCGAGCGCGCGCGTATCGACGATGGCGTCAAGGCCGCCGCCGAAGGGCGCGGTTTTGAAGGGGCGCTGACCGAGACGATGAGCCTTTTGTCGAATTTGACGCGCGGCGCAGGCGTCGTGCTGACCAGCAAGGACAATGTCCGGCTGAAGCATATCGAATTTGTGCGCCTCGAGCCTGCAAAGGCGCTGGCGGTGCTGGTTTCCGAAGATGGCTCGGTGGAGAACCGCATCATCGACACGCCCGCCGGCATGCCGGCCTCCGCTTTGGTTGAGGCGGCCAATTATCTGAACGCGCGGGTGCGCGGGCGCACCATCGCTGAGGCGCGCGTCGACATCGAGGCGGCGCGCCGGGCGGCCCAGAACGAGCTTGACGGCTTGGCCGCGCGCCTCGTCGACGCCGGGCTAGCTTCATGGGCGGGCGTCGAAGAATCGCGGCAGCAATTGATCGTGCGCGGCCAGGCCAACCTGCTTGGCGACTTACGCGCCAATGACGATCTCGAGCGTATCCGGCTGCTGTTCGCCGATCTCGAGACGAAAACCGATGTCATCGACCTTCTCCACCGCGCGGAAGTCGGCGACGGCGTCAAGATATTCATCGGCGCGGAAAACAAGCTCTTTTCGCTTTCGGGCTCGTCGATGATCGCCGCCCCGTTACGCGACGGCGAGCAGAAAATCGCCGGCGTGCTCGGCGTCATCGGGCCGACCCGCCTCAATTACGCGCGTATCGTCCCGATGGTGGAATATACGGCGCGCGCGCTGGGCGATCTGATGCGCGTGCGCTGAGGCGAGGCGCCATCGGGCCGAGCGATCAACGAAGGGGAGACAGGGAATGTCCGATTCATCGAGCCCGGGACGCGAGATTCATAGCCTCGGCGGCGCCATTCACCGGTTGCATGACAAATGGGGCGCCATCGTCGCGTTTGGCGTGCTGCTCGAACTGCTCGGCGTCACCGCCGTGATTTTCGCCTGGCCAGCGACAAATGCTACGGTCATCGTCAACGGCGTGGTATTCCTTATCGCCGGCGCCGCCGAAATTGGCATTGGCATGCATTCCCAGGGCTGGGGTCGATTTTTCCTGTGGGTGATCGGAGGGGTGCTTTACCTGTTCGTTGGATTGGTGTGCATCTTCTATTCCGGGCCGGCCTCGGTGGTGCTGACATTGATGCTGGGCGCCGGCCTGATCGCGGCCGGCGTGGTGCGCGGCTATCTCGGGTTTCAACTTCCCGCCGATCATCCGCGCGTCATGGTCTTTGTCGCCGCCGTCGTGACAATTCTGCTTGGAATTATCATCGTCACGCACTGGCCGGCCGATTCAGTCTGGGTGCTGGGAACTTTGCTCGGCGTCGATCTGTTATTCAATGGCGCAGGGTGGGTGAGCTTCGGTCTCGGACTTCGCGCCCGGCGTTGAACGAAATCCCGCCCGGCCGCGACCTGACGGCGACCAACAATAGCGACCCGCAAATTTCATTCTTTTCAGGGAAAAACCGATGACGAAATGGGTCTATTCTTTCGGCGGCGAAAAAGCCGAAGGAACTGGGCAGATGCGCGATCTGCTCGGCGGCAAGGGCGCCAATCTCGCCGAAATGGCCAATCTGGGCCTGCCGGTTCCTCCTGGATTCACGATAACGACCGAAGTTTGCGCGCACTTTTACGCGCATTCGAGGCGATATCCCGATGAATTGGCGGGGCAGGTCGAGGCCGCGCTGGCGCTGGTCGGGGAGGCGACCGGGCGTCTCTTTGGCGAGGCGGCCAACCCTCTGCTCGTCTCCGTGCGTTCGGGCGCCCGGGCTTCGATGCCCGGCATGATGGATACGGTGCTGAATCTCGGTCTTAACGATGCTTCTGTCGCAACGCTCGCGGCGACATCGGGCGACGAACGGTTCGCGTATGATTCTTATCGCCGTTTCATCCAGATGTATTCAAATGTGGTGCTCGACATTGATCACCATCATTTCGAGGAGATTCTGGAGACGCTCAAGGAAGACAAAGGCTATTTGCTCGACACCGATCTCGCCGCGGCCGACTGGCGCGAGATCATCGTGGCCTACAAGGCCAAGGTCGAAGAGGCGAGCGGCAAGCCATTCCCACAGGATGCGCGTAAGCAATTGTGGGGCGCGATCGGCGCGGTCTTTTCCTCATGGATGAACCAGCGCGCGGTCACCTATCGTCGCCTCAACGATATCCCCGAAAGCTGGGGCACGGCCGTCAGCGTCCAGGCGATGGTGTTCGGCAATATGGGGGAAACGTCGGCGACCGGCGTCGCCTTCACCCGCAATCCCTCGACCGGCGCAAAGGAGCTTTACGGCGAGTTCCTCGTCAACGCCCAGGGCGAGGATGTCGTGGCGGGCATACGCACGCCGCAGAACATCACGGAAGCGGCGCGCAAGGCGGCGGGGTCCGACGCGCCCTCGTTAGAGACCCTGATGCCTGAAGCTTTCGCGCGCTTCGTCGCGACGACGCAACTGCTCGAACAGCATTATCGCGACATGCAGGATCTCGAATTCACCATCGAGCGCGGCAAGCTGTGGATGCTGCAGACGCGCAACGGCAAGCGCACCGCGCGCGCCTCGTTGCGCGTCGCCGTCGAAATGGCCAACGAGGGTCTCATTTCGCAGGCCGACGCGGTGACGCGCATCGAGCCTGCCTCGCTCGATCAATTGCTGCATCCGATGATTGACCCCAATGCGGTCCGCAATCCGCTGGCAATCGGTCTGCCCGCCTCTCCGGGCGCGGCTTCCGGCGAGATCGTATTTTCGGCCGATGAGGCTGAGCAGCTTAGAAACATTGGTCGCAAGGTTATCCTTGTGCGCATCGAAACCTCGCCTGAGGACATCCACGGAATGCACGCCGCTGAAGGCATCGTGACGACGCGCGGCGGCATGACCTCGCATGCCGCGGTGGTTGCGCGCGGCATGGGCAAGCCCTGTGTTTCGGGCGCGGGAACGATCCGCGTCGACTATGCCGGGCAGACGATGGTTGCAGGCGGGGTAACGCTGAAAAAGGGCGATATTCTCACCATCGACGGCGGCAATGGCCAGGTGTTGAAGGGCGCGATCGCCATGGTGAAGCCTGAACTGACCGGCGAGTTCGCCACGCTGATGGGTTGGGCGGATGCGGTGCGGCGGATGAAGGTGCGCGCCAACGCCGAAACCCCCAATGATGCGCGCGTCGCGCGCGGCTTTGGCGCCGAAGGCATCGGGCTTTGCCGCACCGAGCATATGTTCTTCGAAGGCGAGCGCATCGTCGCCGTGCGCGAAATGATCCTTGCGGAAACCGAGGCGGGGCGCAGAGCCGCGCTCGCCAAGCTGTTGCCGATCCAGCGGCGCGACTTCGCTGAATTGTTCGAGATCATGAATGGGCTGCCGGTGACGATCCGCCTGCTCGATCCGCCCTTGCATGAGTTTCTTCCTCATACCGATGCCGAAATCGCTGAGGTCGCCAGCGCGATGGGCGTCAGCGCGCAGAGACTGCGCGCGCGCGCGGCTGACCTGCACGAAGTTAATCCGATGCTTGGCTTTCGCGGCGTGCGCATCGCGATCCGGTATCCTGAAATCGCGGAAATGCAGGCGCGCGCGATATTCGAGGGCGCGGTCGAGGCCGGCGCCAAGACTGGCCAGCCGATCAACGCCGAGATCATGATTCCTCTGGTGATGACCAAGGTCGAACTTGATCTCGTCAAGGCCGTCATTGTGACGATGGCCGAGGCGGTGGCCAAGGAAACCAGCATCGCCGTGCCCTATCAGATCGGCACGATGATCGAATTGCCGCGCGCCGCTTTGCTCGCGGGCGAGATCGCAAAGAGCGCCGAGTTCTTTTCATTCGGCACCAATGACCTCACCCAGACGACGCTCGGCGTCTCGCGCGACGACGCCGCCTCGTTCCTTGGCGGGTATACCACGCGCGGCGTATTGCCCGCCGATCCTTTCGTGACGCTCGATCAGGAAGGCGTCGGCGAATTGGTGAAAATCGCCGCCGAGCGCGGGAGAGCGACCCGTCCCGAAATCAAGCTGGGCATTTGCGGCGAACATGGCGGCGATCCCGCAAGCATCGCCTTTTGCGAACGCGTCGGGCTCGACTATGTCTCCTGTTCGCCCTTCCGCGTCCCTATCGCCCGTCTGGCGGCCGCGCAAGCGGCGTTGGGGCGCAAGGCTGCATCGACGGCGTGAGCGGAACGGACCAGCAAGAGCAAAGCAAATTGATGCGTTAGCCTGAGCCGAATTATTTTTATAGAGGGAAGCCCAATCCCTCAAATACCTGATCAGTTGATAGCGCGCTGTTTGAGTCCCTGTCCCTCTGCAATGGGATGAGCGCCAATCAGCGTTGGTACATCGATCGTCGATAGAGTTGCGATAATGTGATGATCTGGAACATCACGCATGAGCGAGTTCGGGGCGTCGTTTGGTTGCAGTTGGGAACCCCTCTGGTTTTCAATTATCAAACCCGCTTCTTGGCCAGAATCGACCCCGAAGACCACACAGTCTGAGATGTGCCGAAGGTAACCGGCACTCCCTGCCGCGCCCGACCACATAAAACTCAGGCTTTCCAACCGAACGGGCAATCAGAGATGCGATACGCATTGTACATGATGGAGGTGGCCTTCGAATGGAGGCAACAGGACAATCATCTTTCGCGTATCGTTGCCTGCAATAGAAGATAGACCGTAAACACGCGGGCGGATTTAGGTGAGATCTCGGACTACGAACTTCGTCTTGAGCTGCGCCGCTGAAATTCGCTTCGCGATTGTCGGGCGCTCGAGGGCGCCGCCGAATGGGGAGAACTCATGACAATGTTGCCAGAGAGCATCGGCCTGATCATCGGCGGTTTGTTGATCCTCGTGGCGCTGAACGCAATCGCCGCCCGTCTCAGGGCGATCGAATCGCGCATTGGCGCCCTGTCGAGAGTCGAAGCGAAGCTCGATCTGCTGGTGCAAAACGCCAACTTGAAATACGACCCATATTCCGGTGTGTCGCGCGACGTCGTCGAGGCGCTCCGGCGGGGAGAGAAAATCAACGCGATAAAACTCTACCGTCAATCGTCAGAGGTCGGCCTCAAAGAGGCGAAAGATGCGGTGGAGGAACTGGCGCGACGGGCGGGCAGCGGGTGAACGGACGTTGGCGAACGCCAGAGCTTATTCCTCATCAAGCCTCCTCTTCGATATCCATCTGCGCGATTTGCCTGGCGCCGCCGTTAAGATGGGCCGCAAGCAGATGTCCCGCCGCAACGGCGGCGACACAGAGCACAACGGACGCGACGATATTGATCGCCGCGCGGCCCATCGCGCCGTTTCGCATGAGGTCAAGGGTCTGCAGGCTGAACGATGAGAAGGTGGTGAAGCCGCCGCACAGGCCGACCATGACGAATAATCTGGCGTTTTCCGAAACCGGGAAGCGGCCCTGCGCCAGCGTCAACGTGCCGAACAGGCCGATCACGAAGGAGCCGAGGATGTTGATCCAGATCGTGCCCCAGGGGAGCGTTTGACTATAGGGCGCCGCCGCCACTGAGATCAGATAGCGGCCGAGCGCGCCTATGGCGCCGCCGACGATGACAAATAAGCAAGTGGTGAAAGACATGCGCGCTCCTGTTGGGGCGGGCATGAAAAACCCGCCATGCGGCGGGTTGGTCTTTCGAGACGCACCCCTACCGCTTGAGTTGTTGCGGTAGGAGTCATCAGCCCTCGCGGGCGGTTTCGGGGAACTCCATCCCCATCGCGGCTCGAAGTATACTGGCGTAGCCGACAAAACAAGAGAGGCGTAATTACAATGGGAAATGTAATTTTTCTTCTAGATTCCCTGGAAATCCAGATTTTGAGGCGCTCGCCGCTCGCGGCGATGGTGGGCGGCGAGCGGCGAGCGCTGCAAATCTGCATCCCAGAGCGTTGATATTGCTCGATGGGCGATTAAAACGGGCAGTGCGGCGGCTGGGCTTTTGAGCGCTCGTTCGCCCTCCGCCGGCGCCAGGCCGGCTTCCGCCTTTTCGCCCCCTCAAGGCCGTTCAAATCGCCGGCGATCTGTGACACAAGGGCGCGGCAAGCGGACGTGGCGAAACTGGTAGACGCAAGGGACTTAAAATCCCTCGGCCTTAAGGCTGTGCGGGTTCGACCCCCGCCGTCCGCACCAACATTGAAGGCTCAAGCCTTGCTCAAAGCTGAGAACGTTCTCCCCCTTGGCGCGGTCACGCCCGCCGGCGCCCTCAAATCGCCCGCCGATTTCATTGCCGCCGGGCTCACCGCGCCGGCGCGTGAGGCCGAACTCACCGCGATCGGCGCGCGCTATGCGATGGCGCTGACCCCGGCGCTCGCCGATCTGATCAACCGCGGCGATGCCGCCGATCCAATCGCACGGCAATTCGTCCCCGACATCCGCGAGCTTGAAAGTCATCCCGCCGAACTGGCCGATCCGATCGGCGACGATCTGAAAAGCCCGGTCAAAGGGCTCGTCCATCGCTATCCCGACCGCGTGCTCGTAAAGCTGGCCTCGGTCTGCGCGGTCTATTGCCGTTTCTGCTTCCGGCGCGCGAGTGTAGGGCAGGGGGCGGCTAATTTAAGCGAGCACGAATTTGCCGCCGCGCTTGATTACATACGCGCGCATGAAGAAATTTGGGAAGTGGTGCTGACGGGCGGCGACCCTCTGACTTTGTCGCCGCGCCGCCTCGCGCAGGCGACGCAGGCGCTGGCCGCCATCCCCCATGTGAAAATCCTGCGCTGGCATACGCGCCTGCCCGTCGCCGCGCCCGAGCGCGTCACCGCCGCGCTCGCTGAGGCGCTGATCGGCGGCGGCGACAAGGCCATCTATGTCGCGCTGCACGCTAATCATGCGCGCGAACTCACGCCGGCGGCGCGCGCCGCCTGCAAGCGGTTGATCGATCGGGGCATTGCGATGGTAAGCCAGAGCGTGCTGCTGAAAGGCGTCAACGACGATGTCGAGACGCTCGCGCACTTGATGCGCGCTTTCGTCGAAACGCGGATCAAGCCCTATTATCTGCATCACGGCGATCTCGCGCCTGGCGCCGCTCATTTCCGCACGACGATCGCCGAGGGTCAGGCTTTGATGCGGGCCTTGCGTGGGAGACTGTCCGGCCTCGCGCAGCCGACTTATGTCATCGACATTCCCGGCGCGCACGGCAAAATCCCAATCGGCCCCGCCTATATCGCGGCGACCGACGCGGGCGGCTATGAGCTCACCGATCCGTCGGGTGCGCTGCACGCCTATGTCGATTGTTGCGCGCCGCCGTGAATGGCGCCCGGGCTCGCGACCGGCCCGGTCTCCTGTTGCGACGTTAGCTTGCGAGACGCACGGCCTCGAAGGGCGGGCGAGACGCCAGCGATCCCAGGCCTTATCCCTTCAGCGCTTTGGTCAGCGCGTCCTGCATCGCGGGGGGTGGCGCGCCATAAAAGGCGGGCGGGTCGCTAGCGCCGCCGAGCGCGCCATAGGCGCGTTTGGTCGCGGCCTCGAACATCACTTCGAATTTCTTGGCCGCGCAATCATGCGGCTTGCAGACGAAATAGAACTCGTAAGCCTTGCCGTCGATCGTCGCCGGCTTCATCGGGCCGGCGACGCCGTTAAAGGTTTGGGAAAATTCCACCAGCCAGTCGGGCGTCGGCTGCACATCCTTCAGCAGCTTCTCCCAGGCGGCGCGATAGCTGGGCTTCAGCAGGACGTCGAACAGGAAGGGGCCGCTTTGCCCATAAGCGACGCCGGCGGACAAACAGAAGGCGAGGAGCGCTGCGCTTCGCATGGGAGCCTTTCGGAAATGGATATGGGTCGCTGCGAAGCGCCGGGAGCCCCTGACGCTTCGAGATGAGCGCGGCTAGAAAGCCTTGAAAGTTATGATCGTGCGGGTGTCGACGATGCCGGGAATGATTTGCACCTTCTGGCCGACGAAATGGCCGATGTCGACTTCGCGCTCGACATAGAATTTGGCGAGAATGTCGAAGTCGCCGGCGATTGAATAGATTTCGGACGCGATCTCCGCCTCGGCGAGCGCGCTCGCCACTTCATAGGTGCGCCCGAGCGCGCATTTGATTTCGACGAAGAACGTCTGCATGAAAATCGGACCTCTTGAAACCCAGGCGCAAGCCAGCGCCTCTTCAGCCTTCGGCGCATGGCGCCCTATTGTGCAACAATTTCCACATCACGGTCGAGACCCGATTGCACCTCGAACGTCGATTGATAGGTCTTCGAATCGTGGCGCGCGATCACGACATATTCGCCCTCCGCGAGGACCAGCGAGGGGAACGCGCCGATCAATTCCCGGATCAAATCGCCGCCCGGCGTCAGGATGGTGAAATTGGTGTTGGCCAGCGCCTCGGCGCCGGCCGCATTGACCAGTTTCAGCGTCAGGGTCGCGTAGCGATGGCGCAAGGTGACGTCGAGCACCTTGCCCGAGGGCACTTTTATGTCGGCCGAGACGATCGAATTGGTGACGATGGCGTTGGAGGCGCCTACCGCTTTTCCGGCGGCGGACGAATCGAGATAGGTCGACACGATATGATAGGCGCCTTCGGGCAGGCCGAGGATATCGCCGGCCTTGGCCCTGGAATAGACCAGCTTGGCTTCGGGGTTGTTGCGTTCGGGAACATAAATGGCGAGCGACAGCCGGTTGACGTCGATCGGCGCATCGCCCCTGGCGCCGACTATTCTCAGCCCGCCTGCGTTGAGGGTGAGGCGCTCGCTGCGCTCGTCGTTGCCGACCGTGATCCGCTTGGTCGCACTGGCGAGTCCGAAGGCGAGGTGAACGACATAATCGCCGGGGGCCAAGGCCAGAGATGGCTCGGCGACGCTAGATTCAGCGGCTAAAACATGCGTGCCATCGTTATCGGCGCGTTCATTGTAGATCCGCCAATGCAAACCGGCCAGCAGCGGCGCGCTCGCCTGGCCGAGAAAGGCCTGGAGATGCACGACCGCCTTGCCGGGCTCGCCAGGCGCGTATTGGGCTGAAGTCGGCGTGAGCGCGCCGACGCAAGCCAAAACAGCGAAAACGAGACGCGTGACGAAAATGCGCATGACCATCCTGCCTTGCCGCGATCCCTCCCACCAGTCAATGGCGGACTCGGGCGGCTCGGGCCTCCTCGCGCGACAAGCGGGCCGTTTGATGACGATTTACAGCGGACGCCAAACCGGCCAAACAACCGCCGCGGGGCGGTTGGCCTGGATAAAAGGATGCTTATGAACCCGACGATCGAACTGTTGCGCCGGCGCCGGTCGCTGCCGCCCCAGGGTATGACTGGCCCCGGACCAAGCGAGGGCGAAATCGAGACATTGTTGACGATCGCCTCCCGCGTGCCCGATCATGGTAAGCTGGCGCCATGGCGATTCCTCGTCTTCGAGGGCGCCGCCCGCCAGCGGGCGGGCGTGATCGCCGCCGAAATCCTGCGCGGCGATGACCCCTTGCTCTCGCAGACGCGCGCGGACGCGGAATTGACGCGTTTTGCCCGGGCGCCGCTGGTGATCGCCGTGATCTCCCGCGCCGCGCCGCATGTCAAAATTCCCGAATGGGAGCAAGTCTTGTCGGCCGGCGCCGCCTGCGCGAATCTCGTCATCGCCGCCAATGCGATGGGCTATGTCACCGCCTGGCTCACCGAATGGTGCGCCTATGACCGCCGGTTTTGCGAGGCGATCGGCGTCGGCGCCGAGGAAAAGGTCGCCGGCTTCGTCCATATTGGCCGGCCGAACATGGTCAGTGAAGATCGGCCGCGGCCCGCCCTGGCGACGATCGTTTCCCGGTTCTAGAGAATATCCGGCCGCTTCGATCGCAAGGAGAGCGCCTTGTTTTATGAGACCCGCCAGCGCGACAAGAGCCTGCTGCCACGCGATCCGTTCAAAGCGATCGTCGCGCCGCGGCCGATTGGATGGATTTCGACGCGCAGCAGAGCGGGACTGGTCAATCTGGCCCCCTACAGCTTCTTCAACGCTTTCTCGTCAACGCCGCCGATCGTCGGCTTCTCCAGCGAAGGCGCCAAGGATTCGGCCTCGTTCGCCAGGGACAGCGGCGAGTTCGTAGCCAATCTGGCGACCATGGACCTGCTGCATCAGATGAGCCAAAGTTCGGCGCCCCTGCCGCGCGGGACCAGCGAATTCGAACATACCGGCCTGACGATGGCGCCTTGCCGGCTGGTGCGCGCCCCCCGCGTCGCCGAGAGCCATGCCGCGATGGAATGCAAGGTGGTCGAGATCGTCACCTTGAAAAGCAGCGGCGGCGAAGCGATGGACAATTATCTGGTTCTTGGCGAAGTCGTCGCCTTCCATATCGACGAGCGCTTCATTCACGATGGCGTTTTTGACACCGCCGCCGCGCAGCCGCTCGCCCGATGCGGTTACCAGGACTATGCGGCGGTCACCAGGCTTTTCACCTTGGCGCGGCCGCCCGGCGGCGGACAGTCTTCATCTTGACTGCGCTGAAATCGCAGTCGAAGAACAGCGCAAGATTAAACCCGCTGGTTACTGTCGCGATCGACTGAACACGACCAATCTGAGCTTGACTCTGAACTCGGCCCCACCAAATTGTCGGCGTCGCAGCCGGCGAATCGATGGGAGGATCAATTGAAGGCAGGGATATTGGCGATTTGGACCGGAGCGGCTGTTATCGCGTCCGCGATGACGGGTTCTCTCGCATTCGCCGGAGACCATTGGAAATTCAACGTCGTCAACCAGTCAAGCACCGCGGCGATCGAATTCAGGACGCAGGAAAATGGCGAATGGAGCAAAAACTGGATTTCTGATCGGATTCAGCCGGGCGATACGTTCAATATGGACTTTGGCGCCAGCAAGGGCGATTGCGCGGTGCGCACGCAAATCCATTTCGCCGACGGCAGCAAATTCGACGCGCCGGTCGATTATTGCAAGGTCACCAATCTCTATATTCACGACGACAAGCTGACCTGGGACTGAGGGAGGTCGCCTGGCCAGCGGCGAGGACGCAGCCTGCCGTGGACCGCATCGGCCGATGATCAGGTCGGCGTCGCGCTGGCGCGAGCGAGGAGCCGTTCGGCCCGCAATTGATGGGGCCGGTCGAGCATTTCGCCGTCGAGCGCGACCACCCCGGCGCCGGGCGCCGCGGCGAAGGCGGCGAGGATGGCGCGGGCCCGGCCGAGCGCCTCGGGGGTCGGCGTAAAAACCTCGTTGATGATCGGCGCCTGGGCCGGATGGATCGCCATTTTTCCCCAAAACCCATCGCGACGGGCGGCGACCGCCTCGGCGCGCAGGCCTTCAAGGTCGCGAAAATTGGTGAAAACCGTGTCGATCGGCGCCGCCCCGGCGGCAATCGCGCCCACAAGGGTCAGATTGCGCGCCAGGGCGTAGGGGCCGGCATAGGCGCCGTCTGGCAGGCGATTGCTTTCCGCGCCAAGATCGGCTGAAAGATCCTCGCCGCCCCAGGCAAGCCCCTCAAGCCGCGCGCTGCATCCGCGATAGCTCTCCATGCCGAACAGCGCCCGCGCGCTTTCCGTTGCGATCGCGATGATGCGGGTCGCGCCGTCGTCAAGCCCGAGCGAGGCCTCGCGCACGGCGAGCTTCACGCCGAGTTGCTGCACGCTAGCGCCGCTGAGGCTTTTGGGTAAGAAAACGCCGGCGGGCCCCGCGGGCATAACGGCGTCGAGATCAGCGTCGGTCAGGCCGCTTTCGAGCGGATTGACGCGCACGAACAGACGCGGCCGCTGGCTTTGCGAAGCGGCGGCGTGCAGAAATTCGCCCGCGATGCGGCGCGCGCGCTCCTTGGCGGCGAAGGCGACGGAATCTTCAAGGTCGACGATCAGCGCGTCGGCGCCGCTCAAAAGCGCTTTGGCGAGTTTCTTCTCGTCATCGCCGGGAACGAACAGGGCCGAACGCATGGGCTAGGCTTTCAACGTCTCAGGGGCGGGCCGCCGGCGCATGAAGGCGCTGCGGCGGCATTCGGCCACCAGGGCGTCATCCTGTTTGAACGCGCGATGAAGGAATTCGACGATGCCGGCGTCGCTGCGCGACTTCGATTCCCGCGCAGCGAGCACTTCGGTCGTCGCGCGCACCGTATCGCCCTCGAACAAGGGCGCGGGGAAGCGCACGTCCGTCATGCCCAGATTGGCGATCGTCGTGCCGACCGTGGTGTCGTTGACCGAAATTCCGATCATCAGGCCGAGCGTGAACAAGGAATTCATCAATGGCTTGCCCCATTCGGTCTCCGTCTCGCAGAAATGGGCGTCGATATGCAGCGGCTGCGGATTGAGGGTCATGTTCGAGAACAGCATATTGTCCATCTGCGTGACGGTTCGCCTCAACCGGTGGGTGAAAACCCGGCCGACCGCGAAGTCCTCAAAGTATAGGCCGCCGCGGGGATGGGAAGGCGCTGAATCGTTCAATTTCTCGCTCCAATCTTGTCGGAACCGCCTGGCCTTAAGCTCTCATTTACCATAAGGCCGCAAGCTGCGGGATGAGAGTTTCCGTTGCGACGCGTGGGAACGCGCTATGAATCTGGTGGTCTCCGACATCGTGCAATCGCCCTCGCTGGCCCCCGATCGGCCGACTATTGTGCGCCGTTTTCTGAGCTGGGCGCAACGGGCCGACGCCAGCGGGCGGGCGGAGGCGGCCAGCGCCCTGGCGCGCGCCTATCTCTACTCGGATCTGGGGGCGGCGTTGCGCCGCGAGGCCGCGATCGGGCTCACTTCTCTGCTCGACGACCATTCCGCGCTGGTGCGTCGCGCGCTGGCCGAGGCGTTGGCCGACGCCTCCGATGCGCCTCACCACATCGTTCTGGCGCTCGCCTGCGACCAGTCCGAAATCTCATCGGTGGTGCTGTCGCGCTCGCCGGTGCTGACCGACGCCGAGCTTGTCGACTGCGCCGCGATCGGCGACGTCTACGCCCAGATTGCGCTGGCGCGCCGGTCGCGGCTGGGCGTGAGCGTCGCCGCCGCGCTCGCCGAGATCGGGCAGCGGGAGGCGGTGGTTGCGCTCGCTGGCAATCTCGACGCCGATCTCAGCCCGAGCGTTCTGTCTCGCATCGGCGAGCGGTTCGGCGAAGACGCCGAGACGCGCGAGGCTTTGCTGATGCGCCCCTCGCTTCCCTCGACGCTGCGTTGCGACCTCGTCGTCGCCGCCGCGAAGGCGCTATCCCACTTCGTCTCCGCTCGCGACTGGTTGAGCGCCGAGAAGGCCGAACGCATCACAAGGGAGGCGGCGGATCAAGGCGCCGTCTGCGTCGCGAGTTCGAGCCCGAACGAGGAAACGCGCGATCTCGTTCGCCACCTTCGTCAGAAGAACGGTTTGACGATCGCGTTGCTCATGCGCTCGCTGCTGTCGGGCAGTCGCCTGCTGTTCGAGATTGCCATGGGCGAGCTTTCGGGATTGGCGCCTGCCCGCGTCGCCGGCTTTGTACGCGAACCGCGAAGCGCCGGGTTCGCCGCGCTCTATGGCAAGACTGGGCTCCCGGCGCATTTTCTGCCTGTTTTCCGCGCCGCCCTCACCGCCCTCAACGAAGCCAAGATCGCGCCCGGCGACCAAATCGTACGGGCTTTGATTGTGCGCGTCATCGCCGCCTGCGAAAGGATCGACTCGCCGGAGCTCGACAGATTGATGTCGCTGTTGCGCCGCTTCGAGGTGGAGGCGGCTCGCGGCGAGGCGCGCGCTTTCGCTGCGGAATCGGCGGCCTATCGGCGGGCGACCGCATTGCTCGCCCGCATGGACGAGGGGCGCGCGTTCAGCGAACCGACGAACGCGCCCTTGCTCATCGCCCCGGAAGAACCCTCAATGGTTGAGGTTGCCTCGCCGCCGGTCGAACTGCCTCCCGATCTGATCGACACTCTGGCGGAAGCGGCCTGAAGGAATCGGCGCCGCCGAAACGGACATTCGTCCCAATCCTGCGCCTCACAGCGCCCAGAGAAACACGCCGCAGCCGACGAGGCCGATCGCCGTTTGTCCATATTCCAGAAGCCCCCAGGTGCGCACGAGCTCCCGCGCCGCGCCCGATTCCGCCGCGGTGATCGTCAAAATGCGATTGTTCATCGGCACCATCGCAAAAAACGTGTAGGGCCAGCTTGCAATGACGATGATCGCGCCGATCAGCCAACGCACATCCTGGGTTTGAAAATAGGCGGTGAGGGCCAACGCCGCCGCGATCAGCGCAAGCGATGCGAGCATCGCAAAGCCGCGCCGATCGCTCGGCCGCCATTCCGAGAGCAGCGCGCTGTCGTCAAGCGCGAGGCGGGCAGGCTGTTCGACGAGATTGATATAAAGCGCGGCGCCGGTGAAGGCGGCGGCGAAAGCGAGGGCGAGGGCTCCAGTCAGCATGGGATTTCCTTAATCGACGACGGCCGGGGCCGGATGAACGAACGGCGCGAGGCAAGACGACGTCCGGCGTGAGTTCCGCTATCTCCTCGCCACGGCTTCAATCGGCCTTGCGGCTCATTAGCCCGCATGCTCGGGCATAGTAAAGCAGCGCGATCGTCTTGGCGTCGCAGATTTCTCCTCGCTCGATCATCGCGAGCGCGTTGTCAAAAGGCGCTTCGACGATCTCGATATGCTCATCTTCATCGACGCCGCCGCCGGCGCCCACGCGGTCGCTCTGCCTGTAGGGGGCGACGAAGCAAGCGATCTTCTCGGTGGTCGCGCCGGGACTGACGAAAGCGTCGAAGACGTGACGCGGATTGGCGATCGCCACTCCGGTCTCCTCCATCGCTTCGCGGATAATGCCGGCTTCCGGCGTATCGCCGTCGAGCATGCCGGCGCAAACCTCGATCATCGGCTGAGGGGCGCCTTCCAGATATGCGCCTAGTCGAAATTGTCGCGCCAACAGGACGATTGCGCGCTCGGGGTCGTAGAGCAGCACCGCGGCCGCGCCTTTGTGATGGTAGATCTCATGGCTCATCACGCGAGCGGAACCATCCGTCTCGATGACTTCCACGCGGGTCAGCGTCAGCCGGAAGCGGCCATTGGCGAGGATTCTCTCGCCGAGCACTTTGACCTTTGGGGTCATCAATTCTCCTCAATAGACGAACTGCTCGCGCAATATGCGTTCGTCGAGCGAGTGGCCGGGGTCGTGCAGCAGCATCAGCGAAGTCTTGTGGTCCATGGCGATGTCGACTTGCGTGACGCGCCTGATTTCATTGTGGTCGGCGACCGCCGCGACGGGGCGCTTTTCGGCTTCCAGCACTTCGATGGAAACGCTGGCGCGATCCGGCAACAGCGCGCCGCGCCATCGGCGCGGACGAAAGGCGGACAGCGGCGTCAACGCCATTAGCGGCGCGTCCAACGGCAGGATGGGTCCGTTCGCCGAGAGATTATAGGCGGTGGAGCCGGCGGGGGTCGCAAGGAGCACGCCATCGGCGATGAGCTCGCCGAGCCTCTCCTCGCCGTCGATGCTGATGCGCAATTTCGCGGCCTGATAGGTCTGCCGCAGCAACGAAACTTCGTTTATCGCCCGGGCTGTCCGTGTCGCGCCCTTGGCGTCGATCGTGCGCATGACCAGCGGATGAATGATCGACAGGCGCGCGTTTTCCAATCTTTTGCGCAGACCGCGATCGTGGAATTCGTTCATCAGGAACCCGACGGATCCGCGATTCATGCCATAGATCGGCTTGGGAGCGTTCATCATTCGATGCAATGTCTGCAGCATCAGTCCGTCGCCGCCAAGGGCGACGATCACGTCGGCTTGCGCGGGCTCGCTATTGCCATAGCGCTCGACAAGCCGCTGCAGCGCCTCATCGGCTTCCTTGGCTCCCGATGACAGGAAACAGATCGCCTTCGCGCTTCTTGGAGCGCTGTTGCGCGCGACCATTGGCAATCCTTTTCCCCTGCCCGCGGAGCGTAATGGATGGCCGCGCATGCGTAAAGTTTCCGGGTCCGGGACAATGGGTCGATCGGTCATGCGCGGGCGGCCCGGATATGGCGGCGGCCCTCGATCAAAAGCATGAACAGTCCGCTGCTCAGAATGATCGCCGCGCCGGTCAGGACATGGCGCGCCGGCAAATCGTGGAAGATCGTCCAGCCCCAAAAAATCGCCCAGGCGAGAGACGTATATTCAAAGGGCGCCAGCGCCGACGCCGGCGCGCGGCGCAAACCTTGGAACAGAAAGAATTGGCCGACGCTGCCGACGAGACCGAGGACGACGATCAATCCGAGGCTGAAAGAATCGGGCCAGACGAAGACAAAGGGGGCGGCGAATGCGCAGGCGACGGCGAATAAGAGGCTGCTCCCCATCATCAAGGCCGCCGTGCTCACCGCTTGGCTGAGATTGCGCGCCAATATCGTCGTGATCGCCCAGAAGAAAGCGGCCGCTATCGCCATCGTCGCCGGCCAGATGTCTGGCGTCGTCGACAGGCCCGCGGCGATAAGGACGCCGCCAAAGCCGACTATGGTCGCGAGCCAACGCCACGGGCCGACAATCTCGCCCAGCACGGGACTCGACATCGCCACCACAAACAAAGGCGCGGCGAAGTAGAGCGTCACCAGTTCGGCCAGCTGCAGGGAACGCGCAGCGCTATAATAGGCGAGCCACGCCGCCAGGATGAGCAGCCCGCGCAACGCGACCGCGGCGAGATTCCGCCTTTGCATCATGTTGCGGAGCGCAGGGCCACGCACGACAAGGCTCGCCAGCGCGACGATCATGACGCTGCGTCCGAACAGGACTTCGGCGACAGGCAGTTTCACGACCAGATATTTAACGATCGCGTCCTGGGCGCTGAACGCCGCCCATCCGCAGGTGGCCAAAGCGATGCCCGTCAGCGTACGGGACGCTTCGGTCTTTGCGGGAGACATGGGAGCCTCGAACCAAGCGGAGGAAACGACGGGCGCCGAGTTCCAGCCCACTTTTGTGACAGAGGCGTGTAATAAAGCAGATTCCCGACTGGAAGTCAGTTCGAAATTGTGATCGCCGCCTCGAAATGGCCGAATCGCGGTCCGAAGGGCCGCGTTGTAAGGCCTTGGAACCGCTCTGCCCCATCATTGCAATCGCACCAGCACGGAGTCCGTCGCGCCCTTGGCGTCGATCACGGACACGCGCGCAAAGCCTGCGCCATCGGGGCGCCAGACCGATTCCCGGCGCGCATCGGGTTCGCCGATCGGCGCGCCATTGACGAACCAGGTCAGCGGCGTGGCGCCGCCGAGCGCCTTCAGCGCCAGCAGGGCGTCTCCAGCGCCCTGGGCGAGGCCGAGGTCAACGCGTGCGCCATCGGGCGGATAGGCGATTTTCAGGGCGGGGATCGCAGTGGCGGCCATGATCTTGGGCGCATCCTTGCGCAAATGGCGCAGCGGCGGCGGCAGATCGGCGCTTGTCGCAGCTCTCAGCACACCCTTCGGCGCCGAAATCACTTCGATGTCTCGTCCCAGTCTTGCGAAGGCGTCAAACAAGACCGGCGCGGCGACCTGACGGCCGACGAGGCCCGGCACGGGCGCATTGTCGGGGCGGCCGACCCAGACGGCGATCGTCGAGCCCTTGTCGTAACCAACGGCGAGCGCGTCGCGATAGCCATAGGAGGTGCCGGTCTTGAAGGCGATGCGTCCACTCAGGGAATTGGCGGGCGGCGGCGCGCCGCGCAGGATGTCCTCGACGTAAAATGCGGCGACGGGATCGGTGACGCGACGCGGCCCCATCGCGCCGGGGTCCGCGCCCAGCCGCTCGATCAGAGGCGGCGCCTCGCCGCCACGCGCCAGCCCGACGTAAAGCCGCGCGAGGTCGGTCAGCGAAATGCCAAGCCCGCCAAGTCCGATAGCCAGACCTGGCGGCGAATCCTTCGGCAGCGCTATCGCGGCGCCGGCGCCATGCAAACGCGCCAGGAAATTGGCGGGACCGACATCGGCCAACAATTCGATGGCCGGCAGGTTGAGCGACATTTGCAATGCGTGTCGCGCGGTGACAGTGCCCTGAAAGCCGAGATCGAAATTCTCGGGCGTATAGGCGCCGTAGCGCGTCGGCCGATCGAAGAGAACCGTCTCGGGATGGGCGATGCCGCTCTCGAAGGCGAGCGCGTAGATGAAGGGCTTCAGCGCCGAACCCGGCGAGCGCGGCGCGCGCGTCATGTCGATGGAGCCCTCGCTCTCGTTTGAGAGATAATCGGCGGCGCCGATTCTGGCGCGAATTTCGCCACTGGCATTGTCGACCACGACGATCGCCGCCGAAAGCTTCGGGCCGAGACGCCCAGCGGCTTGACGCGCCAAGTCCTCGAGCTTGGCCTGCAGCCGCGCGTCGATGGACAATTTCAAGATATGGGCCTTCGGATCGGCGGCGACCGCCTCTTCCGCGGCATGGGCGGCGAGCATCGGGAAGGGGCGCCGTTCGGTCGGAACGATTTCGCGCTTCGCCGCCGCCGCCTCTTCGGCCTTGATGATGCCGCGCTCGACAGCGCGATCGAGCACGCGGTCGCGCGCTTTTTGCGCCGCTTCGGCGAAACGGTCGGGGCGCCGCGCCTCAGGTGATTGCGGCAGCGCGACCAGCAGCGCGGCCTCGCCAATCGTCAGACGGCGGGGTTCTTTGCCGAAATAGGTCAGCGACGCCGCCCTGACGCCTTCGACATTTCCGCCAAACGGCGCCAAGGCGAGATAGCGGCCCAGCACCCCCTGTTTGCTGACCTGCCGCTCGATCTGCCAGGCTCGGGCGACCTGCCGCAATTTTGCCGAAACGCTGCGCTCCTCGCGCGGTTCGATCAGCCGCGCGACTTGCATGGTCAGCGTCGAGCCGCCGGAAACGATGCGCCCTCGCGTGAGGAGTTGCAGGCTGGCGCGGCTCAGAGCGCGCCAGTCAACGCCGTCATGCGCGTAGAATCGCGCATCCTCATAGGCAAGGAGCATCGCGATATAGCGCGGATCGACTTCGCCTGGCTCAAGCGGCAGCCGCCAGCGCCCGTCCGGTAGGGTAAAGGCGCGCAGCAGTCGTCCTTCCCGATCGACGACGATGGTCGATCCCTGGCGCGCCGAGAGGAGATCGATCGGCCCAAGATTCTGAAGGTATTGCGACCATGCCGCCGGTATCGCGAGCGCCAGCGCGAAAATCAATGCTCCGGCGACGCCGAACCAGCGGCGCTCCCTGTTCATTTTGCGATCACCTCGATCGTGCTGAAGGCGTTGCGGCCGAAACGCTCGGGACGATACATGTCTTCCACGGTGGTTGGCGGATAGACATATTTTCCTGGCGCGACGGCGCGCACGACATAAGCGACGTTGAAGAAGGCCGACTGGTTTTCTGCGCGTTCGAACGCCGCCACGAAGCGATCGTCGCGATATTCCGTGTGATCGGGATCGACGTCCTTTTTCAACCAGGAGAAAGCGTCGATTGCGCCCCCGTCGACCAGGTTGGGATTGTCGATCTCTAGTCCCGCCGGCAGGCGGTCGACGAGCAGCAGACGCGCGTATTTCGCTTCCGCCTCCGTCACTTTCAGCACGATGACGAAGCGGTCGTTCTGGGTGACGCTTCTAGCGTCGAACTTTGTCCCGTCGAGCTTGTAAAAACTGCGCTCGATTTCGTAACCTTGCGCCGCCGGCGGTTCCGGGACGATCGGATTGCCAGATGTCGTAGTGGTGACCATTGCCGGCGCGGCGCTGGTGTTGGCGATGGTCGCCAGCTTGCCGTCGAGGCCGAAACCGCTCCATTTGCGATAGACCGCGCCCTTCTGCGCCTGTCCGTCGACGGTGAACAAATTCGGCGAGGAATGTTCCGCGATCGCTTCGGCGGCGAGCACCATCCAGTTGTTTTCCTGGGTGCTGGTGTAGGTCCGCTCGTTGCGCGCCAATTCAACGATCCGCGAGACTTCACCGATCGCGTCGCCGGCGACTTCGCCCTCTGCGAGATTGGCTTCCGCCAGCAGCGCGAGCACGCCGGCGCCGTCGCGAAGGCGCGAGCCATAATCGGGCCTGGAATAGCCGCTGTCGTGCTCGCCGCGCAACGTCTCGATAGCGAGGCCGAACACTTTGCCCGCCCGCGCCCGGTCGCCGAGCATGGCGAGCGCGGCGGCGATCTGCGCCTCCGCCAATGGCGTCTTGAACACGCTAAGCTTGGTGTCGGCGAGATAGCGCAGGTCGCCGACAACCGGTCGTCCATTGCGCGCCAGGACGTAGAGCGCATAGGCGAGCGGCTCGCCGGCGCCGTCGCCCGGATCGGCGGCGTTGACGACTTCGTTGCGCAACCGGTCGAGGGCCTGGTTGAAGCCCTGTTGCGGGACCGCGAAAGAGCGTTCGCGGGCTCTGGTCAGGAAGTCGGAAACGAAAGCGTCGAGCCATAAATCATCGTCGTCGCCGCCGGCTTTCCAAAGGCCGAACGCGCCATTGCTATCCTGGCGATCCATAACGCGGTCGATCGATTGTTTGATCCGCCCATCGAGGTCGGGATCGATCGCCAGATGTTCGATCGACGCCAATCGATTGGCGTAAAGCAGAGGCATCGCGCGGCTGACAGTCTGTTCCGAACACCCATAGGGATAGCGCTCCAAGGCCTGCAACAGGGCAGGCGCATCCAGGCCGCCGAACGGCGAGGCGGCAACCGATATGGACCCGGTGCCGGGAATGAAGTCCGCCAACAGATCGCTCGATATCGTCTCGCTGGCGCCGGCGGCGAGAGGATGGGCGCTGCGACGGTAAAGATCGGGGGCGCCGGCGGTGACGCCAAGCGCGAAGTGTTCGGACACATCGAGTTTGGGCCCTGTCAGTCGCAAATCGAGGCTTGCGGTCCCGATGCCCGCCGCAGTGACCGGGATCGTCACCGAAGTGCGTTGATGCGCCTCGAGTTTGACGGCCTTGGTCATCGTATCGGCTTGCGCGACGAGCGGGCCATGAATGTCGAGATCGAGCTTGTACTCGCCGGCGTCGCCTTCGACATTGTCGATATCAATGTGCATTTGCGAGCGATCGCCGAGGCTCAGGAAACGGGGCAGGGTCCCGGCCACCACGACCGGATCGCGCACAATCACTTCGGCCTCCGCGCTGCCGACCTTCGCCTTCGACCAGGCGGCGGCCATAATGCGCACCGAACCGTTGAAGGCGGGCAGGTCGAACGATACTTTGGCCTCGCCATTGGCGTCGACGCGCACCACGCCGGAATAAAGGGCGAGTGGCTCCTGCGTCGGCAGATTGCCTTCGACGCCCGCGCTGCCGTCGCCGCCGGTGTGGATGGCGCCGAGAGAGCCTTCCATGCCGTCGATCAGCAGGCCATAGAGATCGCGTATCTCGATGGAGAGTTTGCGCTGGCCGAAGAAATAGTCCTTCGGGTCGGGGGTCTTGAATCCGGTGATGTTGAGAATGCCGATATCGACGGCCGCCACTGTGACCTCGGCTTCTTCGCCCGGCGCCAGGCCCGCGACCTTGATCGGCAGCGTCATCGTCTGACGCGGACGCGTCATTTCGGGGGCGCCCAGCGATATATCGAGCTTGCGCGTGGCTGCGTCGATGCCGAACCACGCCAGACCAAGGGCGCGACCCGGCATCCGCTTGGCTTTCGCGTCAAGCGGGCGATGGGTGATGGCGATCGCATAGGCGCCGGCGCCCCAATCCGCGCCGACCTTGAACGGCGCGACATTGTCACCTTCGACAAGGTCGATATCGATGAATTGTTCTATTTTGTCGCCGACCACCGCGATCGTCGCCCTGCCGGCAAAGTGCGAGGCGATGCGCAGTTTGGCCTCGTCGCCGGCCTGGTAGTTCGCCTTGTCGAGCGTCACGACGACATTGTCGGGCGTATCGGCGCTGGCCGAGCCGGACCAGCCGACATCAAAAGAAATGCTGGTCTGGTCGCCGTCGGCCGATTTGATATCGAGCCGATGCTTGCCCCATCCGACATTGGCGGAGATTTTCGCCGGCGCATCGGCGGCGATGTCGACGGAGCCCTCAGCGATGCGTTTTGAGGATTTGACCGGCTCATAGCCCCAATGACCGTCCGAATTGTACCACTGATAAGTACTGTCGATCTTGTAAAGCGACCATTCGACGCCCTTGCGCGAAACGCGTGAGCCGTCCGGCGCAACCGCGATCGCCTCGAACGTCGCCGCTTCGCCTTCCCCGAGACCCTCGTCGAAATCCTTCTTGACGCCGATCATCGTCGATTTGGCGCGGATCGGCAGCGTCACGACGCGCTCGACCGTGCGCCCACCCGGCTCGGCGACATCGACGATGAATTTCGCCTGAAGCGGCTTGGCGGCCGCGCCCTCCGGCAGCGCCTCCGAAATGTCCGCGTGGCCCTTGGCGTCGGTTTGCGCTTTGCCCTCGAATTGATTGCTTACCGCCGTGAATTCATCGTCGGTGAGCCCGCCCGCAAATCCCGGGTAACCTGGGATTTCCGACCCGTCCACGGCCTGGAGCGACACTTGGCCGGTCACGTCGAGGCCCGCGGCGGGAGCGCCATAGAGAAACTTCGCGTCCAGCGCGATTGCGGCGGGCTCGCCCGGAGTGAGGATATCCGCGGCGGGCTTCAGTTTCACATCGAGACGTTCGGGTATGTAATCCTCGAGCATGAAGCCAGTTTCGCCGACGCTCGGGCCTTTGGGGTCGACATAGGCGACGACGCGCCAAGAGCCCGATTGCGCGCCGGCGAGCAGCGGCAGCGCCAGGGACCGCCCGCCCAGGCCTTGATCGGCGATGGTCGTCCGTTTGTATTCGACGCCGTCGGGGCGGATCGCCACCAGCGTCAACGGCAGGCCCGCCTTGGCGTGGCCTTTGGCGTCACGCAATAGCGCGGTGACATAGACTGTCTCGCCCGAGCGATAGACGCCGCGTTCGGTGAACAGGAAAGCATCGAGCGCGCCAGGAGCGTCGCGCCCGTTGACGCCGCGATCGGTGAGATCGAACGCACTCTGAACAAGGTTGAGGAAACCGTAATCGCCGGCTCCCGTCGTGGCGACAAGCAGGCCCGGCGACGCGCCGCCGGTCCCGCGCGACAGGCCGGGATCAAAGTCGATGCGGCCGTCCGCGCCGGTCGATTTGGTCGCCAATATTTCATTGTTGCGCGCGATCAGCTTGACTTCGACGCCGGCGAGCGGGGCCGCCGACGCCAGCGAATGCACGATCGCGTGTACGCCGTCTTCGCCTGACAGCGCGGTCAGGCCGAGGTCCGAGACAACAAGCCATTGCGTCGCCAGCGCGTCGCTGTTCTGATCGTCGCCTTCTGTCTTGGGAGTCGCGCTGTCGCCTTTCCAGGGCTGGGCGGTGATGATGTAAACGCCGGGTTCGAGCTTGCCGACCGCGTCCAGAACCGGAAAGTCGGTAACGACGTCCTTGTTCAGTTCGGAAGCGACGTCCATCGAGCCGCTCCATATTTTGACGCCGTCCGAATTGGCGATCTCGTTGGCGCGGGAACTGTCGATGCCCTTCAGGAAGTCATCGCGTTGAACAGCCGCGAGCAGGTTGCGATCGCCGACGCGATAGACATCGATTGCGATCTTGGCGGCGTTGACCGTCACCAGCGGCGCGCCTTGCTGGCCTTGTCGCGGCAGAACGTAACTCTTGCCGGTGAAATGGACCTGCGGCGAGCGATCACGAACATAGATTTCATAATCAGCGTCTTTGAGCAGGGATTCGCCGACGGTGGACGGAAGACCCTTTCGAACGACGATGGCGTATCGCTCGCCATGCTTCAGCCCCTCTACGCAGATCTGCTGATCTTCCGAACTGATCGCGCCATTGGTTGCGCCCGAAACGGCGACATAAGGCGCAAAGTCCGTTTTCCGCGCCAAAGGTTCGGAGAACTGGAAGCAGACGCGCGGCGCGGCGGAATCATTGTCGACCTTGTAGTCGGTGATGCGAAATCCGTATTTTTCGCGCAGATCCTCGTAGGTCTTCTGGATGTCGAGATCATCGTGGCGGTCAAGGCTGGCGCGATAGGCGTCGAGAGCGGGACGCCACATTTCCCGGCGCGCAAAAAGGTTGGCCAGTAGGGCCAATGCCTCAGCTTGCGGAGCCGGCGCCGTTAGTCGCAGATACGCGGCGTAGGCGGCGGTCGTGCCGCGCTCGCGCAAATCGTAGCGCTCCGGGGCCTGCGCATCATCGGCCTTGACGGCGATGCGGGAGAGTTGGAGCCAGTTGGCGGCGTCCTTGGGATTGCCTGTCACCGCCGCGGCGGCAAGTTTTCCGGCGAGTTTGTAGTCGGCATTATCCGTCGCCGCGGCCGCTTCTTTGCGCAATTGCTCGGGGTTCTTGCCCTTGGTGAGCGCGGCCTCGCCCGCGGTCTCCTTGCGTAGCGTCTCGGCCAGGCGCACGGCGTCGCTGGCGAGAAAGTCCCGCGCATATGGCTTGGATTCTGCGGCGTAGGCGTCTGCTCCGGCGAATATCGAGACGAGAGCCAATAATATCCGAAGCGTGGCCTGCATGGTTCGACCTATGTTTGGGGCGCAAAAAAGCGCCGATGGGCCATTGAGACACGGCTGACAAGTCAAGTATGTGACTTTACGGGATGTTCCAGGTTATCATAAAGCTCGAATTCGTCTCTTCAACTGGGGCGAGACCGAAGAAATCCAGATTGGCGGCTCGAGGGGATGCGCTGGGGTGGGAGGGCGTTTGCCCGATTGGCGCATTCGATCGAGGCGAGCGGCCAAAAAGAATGCAAGGGGGGCAAATGGACGCCGCATCCGGGACGAGCGACCGATCTGGCGATATTGGCGCGCGCCTCGATCAATTGACGGCTTCTCGCGCCATCTGGACCCGCGTCGTGCTTCTGTCGCTGGGCGGCTGCTTCGAATATTATGATCTGTTTCTGACGGGTTATATAGCGCCCGGACTCGTGCGCGGCGGCATATTGACGTCGACAACGCCGGGCTTGTTCGGCACGAGCGGCGTTGCGAGTTTCGTAGCGGCGCTGTTCGCCGGATTGTTCGTGGGTACGGCTCTGTTCGGCTTCGTCGCCGACCGATTTGGACGCAAGACGATCTTCACCTATTCGTTGATTTGGTACACGATCGCCAGCATTTGCATGGCTTTCCAGTCCGATGCGTTCGGGCTGAACCTCTGGCGATTCATCGCCGGCATCGGCATTGGCGTCGAACTGGTGACCATCGACGCCTATATCGCCGAACTTGTTCCCGCCGCGCTGCGCGGCCGCGCTTTTGCTTATAATTCGGCAGTTCAATTCGCGGCGGTGCCCATCGTCGCGCTGGTCGCGTGGCTCTTGGTTCCGATCGCGCCGTTGGGGATGGACGGATGGCGCTGGGTTGTGCTGATCGGCTCCTTGGGGGCGGTGTTCGTCTGGGCGATCCGTCTGGGGCTTCCCGAGAGCCCGCGCTGGCTCGCTGAGCACGGGCGACTGGAAGAGGCCGATCGGGCGCTTTTGGCGCTCGAGCCGGGCGGCGGCGCCCGCGCCGCGCCGCGAGCGGCGACCGAGACGAAGCCGCGGCCCGGCGGATTTGCCGAAATCTGGGAAGCTCCCTATCTCACGCGGACTGTAATGCTGGTCATCTTCAATATTTTCCAGACCGTCGGTTTTTACGGCTTCTCGAATTGGGTGCCGACCTTGCTGATCAAACAGGGGATATCGATCACGCAGAGCCTGCAATACACGTTCATTATCGCGATCGCCGCGCCATTTGGTCCATTGCTCGCCTCCTCGCTCGGCGACAAGGTTGAGCGCAAATGGCTGATCGTCGCGGCGGCGTTCGCCATCGCAATGTTTGGACTTCTGTTCGGCCAGACGACCGCCGCCGTTCCGCTAATCGGGCTTGGCGTGCTGCTAACCCTTTCGAACAATGTTCTGTCCTTCTCCTTCCATAGCTACCAGGCCGAGCTTTATCCGACGCGAATCCGGGCCATGGCGGTCGGATTCGTTTATTCCTGGAGCCGTTTGTCGGCCGTTTTCAGCGCCTTTGCGATTGCCTATTTTCTGCAATGGTTTGGCGTCGCCGGGGTCTTCACGCTGATCGCCGGCAGTATGGCGATCGTCATGCTTTCGATAGGCTTGTTGGGGCCAAGGACCAGCAATCTTTCCCTTGACGCCATCTCGAAATAGAACGTGGCTTCAGAATCGCCGCCCGGATACAATCGACGGGCCTTTATCAGGAGAGATGGATGGCGAGTATGGCGCGGCGGACGATTTGCGGTTTGGCTCTCGTTCTCGCCTTGGCCGCGCCGGTGGCATTGCGTGCGCAGAATGCCGCCCCGCTGTCTCCAAGCGTAGATCCCGTTTACGACTCGCAGAAGGCGGCGTTCGAAGCCTTGTCGGAAGCCGATCGCAAGGCGATCCAGGATTCGCTGGTCTGGAATGGCCATTATCTTGGCGTCGTCGACGGCGTCTTCGGCAAGCGCACGCGCGACGCCATCGTCGCCTATCAGACCAGCGTCAAGGCGCCAGCAACCGGGACGGTGGACGCCGCGCAATTGGCCTCTATGACGAGCGCGGCGCAGAAGGCCCGCGCTGCCGTTCGTTTCCAGACATTCACCGATGACAAGACCGGCGTGAAAATCGGGGCGCCGTTGAAAATTCTGGACAAGCGCGTCGCCGGCGATTCAGGGGGCGTAAGGCTTATGAAGGCGGACGGCTCAATTACGCTTGATCTTACAAGCACTTCCGGCAGCGACGCCAAGACTGGCATGCTCTACGCCGCGCTTATCGCCGACGCGCCGGGGCGAAAAATCACATTGAAGGTCAACCGTCCTGATTTCTTCGTCGTCTCCGGCGAGGAGGCGGGGCGCAAATTCTACGAGCGCATGGCCAAGGCGCCGACAGGCTCTCCGGACCCTTCGGCGATCCGCGGGTTTCGGCTTGTTTATCCAGATTCGCAATCGGCTGATTTCGATCGGATCGGCGTGGCCATCGCCGATTCGTTTGACCCGTTCCCGGCGGCGGCCCCATCTTCCGCGATGGCGTCCGTCGTCCCGTCCGCGCCGCTGCCGGCGCCGGCGCCGTCCCGCCCCTTTTTCGCGGCGACCGGATTTCTGATTGGTCCGGGCCAAGCGCTTAGCGCCATCGGCGCGGCCGACTGTCCCAACCCGACGATCGATGGAAAGCCAGCGAAATTCGTGCGCGACGATCGCGACGCCGGCTTGAGCCTGCTGTCGGCGGACCTAAGCGCCAGTCCGTCAGTCGGCGCGCCGAACTTCGGCGCGCTTGGCCCCGATCTCGTGGCGCTCAGCTTTGCCGCCGAAGAGCCCGGCGGTCGCGTCACGCTTAACGTGACGTCCGCTTCGCCGCTCGGTCCCGGTCAAAAGGAGACGGCCCCGAAACTCCTGGCGTCCTTATCGAATAACGCCAGAGGCGCCCCGGTTTTTGACCGCAAGGGCGGTCTCGTCGCCATGATCGCGCAATCGTCCGGTGAGCCCAAGTTGGTGGCGGGCACAGCGCCTACCGCCGTCCATGGGATGATCGGGGCGGACCAGATTCAACGGTTTTTATCCTTGGCGCCCGACGCCTCCGCCAAGACCGCGGGCGATGCCTCGCTCGGCGCCGGGCAAATCGCGGCGGCGGAACGCGGTTTTGTCGTAGCGATTTCCTGTCGCAAATGAACGAGGTTCGCGTGCGCGGCCCGCGCGTTCTTGTTTTTGATTCTGGCCTCGGCGGGCTCACCGTTCTTGCGCAAGTTAGAAAGGCGCGGCCTGACGCGATGCTGATCTACGCCGCCGATGACGCGGCGTTTCCCTATGCCGCGCTCGGCGAGCCCGAACTTGTTTCCCGCGTCGCCTCGATGATGGAGCGCCTTGTCGCTGATCACGCGCCCGACCTCGTGGTCATCGCCTGCAGCACTGCCTCGACCCTCGTTCTGGGTCCGCTGCGCGCGCGCTTTCCCGCGCTTCCGTTCGTCGGGACGGTGCCGGCGATCAAGCCGGCGGCGGCGGCTTCGAAATCGCGCTTGATCAGCGTGTTGGCCACGACCGGCACGGTGGCGCGCGATTATACGCAGGCGCTTGTGCGCGAATATGCTGGCGATTGCGAGGTGACGCTTGTCGGTTCACGACATCTTGCGCGCCTGGCGGAGGATTGGATGAGAGGGCTGCCGGTCGATGAGGCGGAGATAGCGCGCGAGATCGCTCCTTGCTTTGTCGAAATCCCAGGGCGCCGCACCGATTTCATCGCCCTTGCCTGCACGCACTATCCCTTGCTGCTGGACCAATTGACGCGCCTTGCGCCGTGGCGCGTGGATTATATTGATCCGGCTCCGGCTATCGCGCGTCGCGTCGATGCGCTGCTCGGGCCCTCCGATCGAACCAGTCCGTCCGGCTTCGCTTCTTCTCCGGCCATTTTCACTAGCGGCAGAGCGCCTGGGGATGCTTTGCAGAAAGCCTTACGGAAATTCGGCTTGTCCGCCATGCCTGTCGATGCGGAGGCGTTCGCATTCAGGAGGACTTGACGAGAGAGGTCCTGGCCGCGTTCTCTGAAGAAAAAAATAGGGACCATCTCATGCGCACCAGCACCGGCCAGCCGATCCGTCTTGCGGATTATCGGGCGCCCGATTACCTGATCGATTCCGTCGAGCTCGATGTGTCGCTCGATCGCCATGCGACGCGCGTCGTATCGACGCTGGCGATCCGCCCCAATCCGGCGGGCCGCGCGGGAGCCGCGTTGGCGCTTGACGGCGACGAACTCAAGCTGGTGAGCATCGAACTCGATGGAAACACGCTGGAAGCCGACGCATTCGTCGCGACGTCCGAAAATTTGATTCTCGCCAGCCCACCGCAACAAGCGTTCAAGCTGCGCATCGAGACGGAGCTCGATCCGACCGCCAACACCAAGCTCATGGGACTTTACCGCTCCGGTTCGGCCTATTGCACGCAATGCGAGGCGGAGGGCTTTCGACGCATTACCTATTTTGCGGATCGGCCCGATGTCCTCTCGACCTATCTCACGCGGCTCGAGGCGGACAAGAGTGAGGCGCCCATTCTCCTCGCCAATGGCAATCTCGAGACGCGCGGCGATTTGCCGGGGACCAATCGCCATTTTGCGGTCTGGCGTGATCCTCACAGAAAGCCGAGCTATCTGTTCGCGCTGGTGGCCGGCGATCTTGCTCATCTCGCCGACCGTTTCGTTACCGCATCGGGCCACGCGGTCGAACTTGGCATTTATGTCGAGCATGGCCGGCAGGACCGCGCGGCCTACGCGATGGATTCCCTCAAGCGTGCAATGCACTGGGATGAAGTCGCGTATGGGCGCGAGTATGATCTTGACGTTTTCAACATTGTCGCTGTTTCAGACTTCAACATGGGCGCGATGGAAAACAAGGGCCTTAACGTATTCAATGACAAATACGTGCTCGCCTTGCCGGAAACCGCGACGGATGACGATTATGCCGGCATCGAGGCGGTCATCGCCCATGAATATTTCCACAATTGGACCGGCAACCGCATCACCTGCCGCGACTGGTTTCAGCTCTGTTTGAAGGAGGGGTTGACGGTCTTTCGCGACCAGGATTTTTCGGCGCATGAACGCTCCGCGCCGGTCAAGCGCATCGCCGACGTGCGCGGGCTGCGGGCGGCGCAATTTCCGGAGGACGCAGGTCCGCTCGCCCATAATGTGCGCCCGGAAATCTATCACGAGATCAACAACTTCTACACGGCGACGGTCTATCAGAAAGGCGCCGAGCTGATCCGCATGCTGAAACTGCTGATCGGCGCCGAAGCCTTCCGCGCCGGCTTGGATCTTTATTTCGAACGATACGACGGCACGGCCGCGACGGTCGAGGATTTTCTTGGATGTTTCGCGGAGACGTCAGGGCGCGATCTGAGCGAATTCAAACGCTGGTACAGCCAGGCGGGAACGCCGCTCCTGACTTTCCGCAGCGCCTATGATGAAGGCGCGCGCAGCCTGACGCTCGAAATTTCGCAGGCGACGGCGCCGACGCGCGACCAGGATGTGAAGCTGCCTTTGACAATGCCTATCGCGCTCGGGCTGATTGATGCGACGGGCGCGGAGATTCCACTTGCCTCGGGCGATGCGAGCGCGAGTGAATTGGCTCGCGGAATTCTGGAATTGACGGGCGCGTCGCGTCGCCTTGTCTTCACAGGCGTTGCGAGCCGTCCGACCCTTTCCCTGCTGCGCGGATTTTCCGCTCCGGTTCGGGTCGATGACGATCTCACCGAGAGCGATCTGCTGATCCTGTCGCGACACGATCGCGACAGCTTCAATCGATGGCAGGCGATGCAAAGCCTGGCGACGCGATTGTTGATCCGATCCGTAGCAGCGATAAGGGCGGGCGAGGCGCCGAAGGTCGGCCCCGAGTTCGTCGAAGCCTATGGCGCGATCCTCGACGAAGCTCAGGCGGGTCGTCTCGATGCGGCTTTCGCAGCCCAGGCGCTGAGCCTGCCCAGCGAAGGGGACATCGCCCGAGAGATCGCTCGAAATGTCGACCCCGACGCGATTTTCGTGGCGCGCGAGTCCCTGCGCGGAATGCTCGGCCGCGCCCATGCCGCTGGACTGGCGCAGCTTCATGACAGTTTCGGGAACGGCGCGCATTTTAGTCCAGACGCGGCAAGCGCGGGACGGCGCGCCTTGCGCAATGTGGCGCTGTCGATGCTCGCAGCCGGTAAAGCGGAGGAGGGCGCGGAGCGCGCCCAACGCCAGTTGGCCGGCGCCAATAACATGACCGAACGTTTCGCCGCCCTTGCCGTTCTTTCCCTGACGCCCGGACGGGCGCGCGAACATGCGCTCGACGCCTTCGCGCGCGCCCACGCCGCCGATCCGCTGATCCTCGACAAATGGTTCGTCCTGCAGGCGCATATTCCTGAGAAAGAGACCTTGACGCGCGTCCGTGGTCTGATGAGCCATCATGCTTTCTCGCTGAGCAATCCCAATCGCGTGCGCGCCCTGATCGGCGGCTTCAGCGCCAACCAGACGCAATTCAATCGGATCGACGGCGCGGGCTATGATCTGCTCGCCGAGATCGTGCTGACGCTTGATCCGACCAATCCGCAAATCGCCGCACGGCTGCTGTCGGCTTTGCGCTCGTGGCGATCGCTGGAACCCCAGCGTCAGTCGCGGGCGCAAGCGGCTCTTGGCGCGATCGCCGGCAAGACCGAGCTTTCCGCCGATGTGCGCGATATTGTGACGCGGTGCCTGAGTTGAGCGCCTCACGGCGGCTTGCAATTGGCCGCCGGGCTCTTTTCCGCGCGCCGCCTGAAGACTGCCGAGATCGCCATGCTGCATGAAGATCGCCTGTTTCCGACCGATCCAACAACCCGCGCTATCGCGCGCCGTCTCTACGCCGATGTGCGCGATCTGCCGATCATCTCGCCGCACGGCCATACGGACCCGCGTTGGTTCGCGGAGAATCAGCCTTTTGCCGATCCCGCGCAATTGTTCGTCACGCCCGACCACTACGTATTCCGGATGCTCTATAGCCAGGGCGTTCGCCTGGAGGATCTTGGCGTCCCGCACGCCGACGGCGTCGCCAAGGAGATTGATCCGCGCCGAGTCTGGCGGCTATTCGCGCAGCACTACCGGCTGTTTGCCGGCACGCCGACGCGCCTTTGGCTTGATCATGCGTTCCTGACCCTGTTTGGCCTCGAAGAGCGCCTTTGCGCCGACAACGCTGATCGACACTACGATATCATCGCCGAAAATCTGCGGAAGCCGGAATTCCGGCCGCGCGCTTTATTCGAAAAGTTCAACATCGAAGTTCTCGCAACGACCGAAAGCGCGCTCGACGACCTGCGCTGGCATCGCATGATTCGCGACTCCGATTGGGTCGGGCGCATCGTCACCACCTATCGGCCGGACGCCGTCGTCGACCCGCAATTTCCGGGCTTTCGTGAGAACGTCGCGCAGCTCGGCGCCATCGCCGGAGAAGATGCGACGACCTGGGCCGGTTACCTCGCCGCGCATCGCAAGCGTCGCGACTATTTCAAGCTCCATGGCGCGACCGCCACCGATCATGGCCATCCGAGCGCGGCCACTGCCGATCTTGCGCCCGCCGCGGCCGAGGCTCTTTTCGCGCGCGTACTCGCGCCCGAGGTCTCAGACGCCGACGCCGAATTGTTTCGCGCCCACATGCTCACCCAAATGGCGGCGATGAGCCTGGATGATGGTCTGGTCATGCAGATCCATCCGGGTTCGTTCCGCAACCATAACCCGCTTGTGCATCGGCAGTTCGGCCGCGACAAAGGCGCCGACATTCCCACGGCCACCGATTATGTACATGCGCTGAAACCTTTGCTTGACCGTTTCGGCAATGAGCGCTCGCTGACCATCATTCTGTTCACGCTCGACGAGGCCGCCTATTCGCGTGAACTCGCGCCGCTCGCCGGACATTATCCTGCGCTGCGGCTGGGACCGCCGTGGTGGTTCTTCGATTCGGTCGCCGGCATGCGTCGTTTCCGCGACGCAACGACCGAGACCGCGGGGTTCTTCAATACTGTCGGGTTCAATGACGATACGCGCGCCTTTCCCTCGATTCCGGCTCGTCACGATGTCGCGCGGCGGGTCGATTGCGCTGCGCTTGCCGAACTCGTCGCGACGCATCAGCTTGATGAGGACGAGGCGCATGATCTGGCGTATGATCTCGCCTATCGGCTGGCTAAAGCCGCATATCGCTTGTGACAGGGCGATGGCTGATTGCGCAACTTGCGCGACCTTGCGCGCTTCCGTGAGATCGGCAGGGTCGCTCCCTCGGCCGAGCCGGGGCGAGGGAACATTGTCGTCCGGCCTGAGTTTATCGCAGCGCCGATCGACGGATGTCTGATATGAAGGACGTCAGCCGCTTACTCGGCGCTAAAGTCGTTTTTCGGCGTGACGGCCTTTGATCGGGAAGAGCGACATGGCGCGTGAGCACATATGACGACTTTCACAGAAGTCTCGAGCCTACGACCTGCGCTGTGGTGGCAATGCGGGGTAATCTATCAGATCTATCCGCGGTCGTTTCAGGACAGCAATGGGGATGGGATTGGCGATATCGAGGGAATCATCAGCAGACTCGACTATCTCGTGGATCTCGGCGTCGATGCGATCTGGATTTCTCCGATCTTCCCGTCGCCGATGGCGGATTTCGGTTACGACGTCTCCGACTATCTCGCCGTCGATCCAATTTTCGGCGCCCTGGAGACAATCGACCGTCTTATCGGCGAAGCGCATCGCCGGGGTCTCAAGATCATTCTGGACTATGTGCCCAACCACACTTCTGACCGCCATCCCTGGTTTGTCGAAAGTCGCGCATCGCGCGATAGTCCGAAGCGCGATTGGTATATCTGGCATGACGCCAAGCCCGACCGTTCGGCGCCGACCAATTGGGTCGCCGAATTTGGCGGCAGTTCCTGGACCTGGGACGCGTCGACCGGGCAATTTTATTATCACGCGTTTCTTCGCGAACAGCCGGACCTGAACTGGCGAAATCCGGAAGTCGTCGCCGCCATGCTCGACGTGCTGCGCTTCTGGTTCGATCGGGGCGTTGACGGATTTCGCGTCGACGCCATCCATCATCTTATTGAGGACGCCGGCTTTACCGATAACCCGCCGAACCCAAATTGGCGCGAGGGAATGTCGCCGGCGCGCCGTTTTCTGCTCACGCACACTTTGGACCAACCGGAGGTTCATCTCGCGATCGCAAAAATGCGCCGCGTTGCTGAGGAATATGGCGGCGATCGCCTGCTGGTCGGAGAAGCCTATCTGCCGATCGACCGGCTGGTGCTCTATTACGGCGCTGCGCTCGATGGCTTCCATCTTCCGTTCAACTTTCACCTGCTGACGACGCCTTGGAATCCTGTCGCGATCGCTGCGCTTATCGAAGCTTATGAAGCGAAATTGCCGCGCGGCGGTTGGCCCAATTGGGTGCTGGGCAATCACGACCGTTGGCGTCTGGCGACACGCATCGGAGGCGATCAGGCGCGTGTCGCAGCGATTCTGTTGCTCACGCTGCGCGGAACGCCGACGATGTATCAAGGCGACGAAATCGGCATGAGCAATGTGCCGATACCGGCGGATCGAATTCAGGACCCTTGGGAGAAGAACGTGCCTGGTCTTGGATTGGGCAGGGATCCGGTGCGCACGCCGATGCAATGGGATGCATCTGAGAACGCAGGCTTCAGCTCGGCAGAGCCCTGGCTGCCACTCAGCAACGATTTTGCAGACGTCAATGTCGCCACGCAAAGCGAAGAAGCAGGTTCGATTCTTTTCCTATATCGCGCGCTGCTGCGCCTACGCCGCGCCGAGCCGGCGCTCAGCATCGGAGATTATGCACCGTTCGCGGCCACAGATGAGATATTGGCCTATGAACGATCGCTCGGGTCGCGTCGATTGTTGATCATTCTCAATCTGACCAGCCGGTCGGCGCAAATTACGGGTCCCCGTTGCCGCGTACTGCTTTCGACGGGCTCCCGCCGCTCAGGCGAAGAGATGTCTGCGTCCATGATGATCCATCCGAATGAAGGTTTGGTGGCCGAATTCGCCGCTTGATTCTGTCCTCGCGTTTCGGATGCAGGGGCCGCCCGTTTCCGGGACCAACCCCGTTTCAAGACGGTTCCGCCTCGCCGGCCGCGCTGGCTCGCTGATGAACCGGGCCGCCGGCGCTGACGAGATTGTGCGCCGTATTGACCAGGGCCAGATGCGACAGAGCTTGGGGAAAATTCCCCAGTTGTCGTTTCGCCGACGCATCGTATTGTTCCGCCAGCAGACCAACGTCGTTGCGCAGCGAAAGAAGCCTTTCAAACAATTCCCGCGCCTCGTCATAGCGACCCAGCAGGACGTAATTGTCAGCGAGCCAGAACGTGCAGGCCAGGAATGATCCCTCACCGGGAGGAAGGCCGTCGATTAGGTTTCCCGTGTCGTAGCGAAGCACAAAGCCGTCGCGCAAGAGATCGCGTTCGATCGCCGCCACCGTGCCGCGTACGCGCGGATCCTCAGCGGGAAGAAAGCCGACCATCGCGATCATCAGCAGGCTGGCGTCAACCGCCGTCGCGCCATAGGACTGGACAAAGGAATTTTGTGTGGGATCGAACCCCCGATCGCAGACTTGCCGATGGATTGTATCGCGGACGGCGCGCCAGCGGTCTAACGGCCCCTCCAGCCGAAATTCCTCCGCCGAGCGCACAATGCGGTCGAAGGCGACCCAGGCCATGACCTTGGAATGGGTGAAATGTCTGCGGCCGCCGCGAACCTCCCAGATTCCATCGTCGGGCTGCTCCCATATCGTCTCAAGATGGCCGACGAGCGCGCATTCCAGCGCCCAGCCTGCTTCTTCCGGCGCGAGGCCGGCTTTGCGGGCGACGTAGAGTGCGTCGAGCACCTCGCCGTAAACGTCGAGTTGTATCTGCCCGGCCGCCGCGTTGCCGATGCGCACCGGCGCAGATCCTTCATAGCCCGGCAGCCATGATATTTCGAATTCCGTCAACCGGCGTTCGCCCGCCACGCCGTACATGATCTGTAAGTCGTCAGGACTGCCGGCGACCGCGCGCAGCAGCCATTCGCGCCACGCGCGCGCCTCGTCGAGAAAGCCGGCGCCGATCAGCGCATAAAGCGTGAATGTGGCGTCGCGAAGCCAACAGAATCGATAGTCCCAGTTGCGCGGTCCGCCCAATTTTTCAGGCAGAGAAGTCGTTCCGGCTGCGACGATGCCGCCGGTTTCCCGATGGGCCAGGCATTTAAGGGTTAGCAACGATCGAAGCACCGCTTCGGACCATTCGGCGGGCGCCTTGAATGGGACCTTCCACTCCAGCCAGAAGGCTTCTACCTCGCCGAGGGCGTCGGTCGCATGTATGGGCGGCGGCGCTGGGCGAAACGACGGCGTCCAACTCAAGATAAAGCTGATCTCCTCGCCGGCGCTGACGTCAAAGGCTCCGACGGTGCGCCAATCCTCTCCAACGAGGGGAATTGGCGTATCGAGCAGCAGCCTGTCTGGGCCGGCGGCGAACTGAAGCCGCCCGTCTTCCCGGCGCGCTACCCAGGGCGCGACAGAGCCATATTCAAAGCGAACGACGAGTTCGGTGCGCACCGATACTTTCCCGCGTATCCCTCTGACCAGCCGCACGACATCCGAAATCCCGTCGCGACGACTGATGAAGTCGATCACCGATATGGCGCCGGCGTCGGTTTCAAAATCGGTTTCCAAAACCAGAGTGTCGCCGCGATAGCGGCGGGTCACGCGCGCTTCCTTCTCGGTGGGCCCGATCAACCAGCGCCCGTGACTTGGATTTCCAAGAAGCGCTGCAAAGCAAGCGGCGCTATCGAACCGCGGCAGCCCCAGCCAGTCGATAGAGCCGTCGCGTCCGACGAGCGCGATGGTCTCGCAATTGCCGATAATGGCGTAGTCTTCGATCAGGCTCGGCATGGGGCTCCGATAATCGTCGTTTGCGAGCGATGGCTGTCGCGACCGAGCATACGCCAGTTCCGTGTCTTCTGCTGTCGGGGCCAAGCGGCGGCGCCCAATGCGCCGGGGCGCCGCTGGCTCCCCGAATTCCACAAAAAAACACGAGCATTTATCGAATGCTTAAGCCGCTTCCGACGGCGCCATCCAAATTCGATATTTTTTGTCAACCCTTCATTAATCTCTGGACAAAGATTCATACAAGGATTCTTATCAAGTTGATTCGGTGTGGTGCGGCACATTTCACCGGGTCGCCGCTGATAGGAATGAGGGGGCCATAATGGCGCGTGCGAACGCGGCCGCCGAGGACGTGCGTGCTGTTGCATGGCGCGATCTCGCCAAGTCGATCACACAACCGTTGAATGATAGCGCTGGCGCGCGCTCGTTGAGCTTCGAGCCTTGGCTTCGATACCTGATCCCCGCCATCGCTCTTCTATTCCTGGTCCTCCTGGCGCTTGCGGCGGTCAGCCACATCCGATCTGAGCGTCATCGTGCGATCGATGCCGCCGCGCGCGAGGTCGATCTTCGCGCTTCCGTCCTCGCGATGAGTCTCAATCAGGCGCTTTCGGCCGAACCTAACCAGACTCCCGTCGATTTGCTCCACAAAGTTCTCGACGCCGGTCCCGAATTGCAGGTCGGCGAAGTTACGCTGGCTGACGCTGACGGTCAGATATTGGCGAGCGAGCCTCCCGCGAACGATGCGCCGTCAACGCTCAACGCCCGACTCGGCGTGAGCGAGCCGCTTACGACGTTTGCGGAAAAGGCGGGGGTGCTGCGTATTGAAGCAGCCAATGGCGAGGACGAACTGGCGACAGTTCGCAATTTGCGTCCGCCGCTCGGGCAAATGGCCCTCACGATGCGGATCGGCGCGTTGCTTGAGCCATGGCGTGAGGCGGCGCTGATAACCGCATTGCTCCTGGCCTCCACCACAGTCGTTCTGATCGGGGCCACCGCGGCCTACATCACCCAGATCAAGCGTAGTCGGGAGAGAGAACGGGTCGCGCGCCGCGCGCGAACGCGCGTCGACATGGCGCTCAATCGCGGCCGATGCGGGCTGTGGGACTGGGATCTCGCGAGAGGGCGGATTCATTGGTCGCGATCGATGTACGAGCTTCTGGGCATGCCCGTTCCCCTTGAGTTCCTGTCGTTCGGTGACTTGCAAAAAATGGTTCATCCGGACGATGACGATCTTGCCACGATCGCGAAACTGGCCGTGGAAGGCCAGAACCAGACGATGGACCACGAGTTTCGCATCCGCAACGCGGCGGGTGAATGGATTTGGCTGAGAGCGCGCGCCGAACTCGTTGAGGACAGCCCGAGCGCCGGCAGGCATCTTGTCGGCATCGCTGTCGACATCACCGAGCAAAAGAATCTCGCCGAAACCTCAGTCTTGGCGGACCAGCGGTTGCGCGAAGCAATCGAAGCGATTTCGGAAGCCTTCGTCCTGTGGGACTCGTCGAACCGTCTTGTTCTATGTAACTCAAAATATCAACGACTCCACAATCTGCCGCCTGAAAGCACACGTCCCGGCGCGCCTTACGCGGAATTGGCGGCCAGAGGGGCGGCGCCCCTTGTCGACAGCGAAATACTCATCAACGCAAAGGGACCGGCGCGGCCCGAGTCCCCCGCCAGGACCTATGAGGCGCGTTTGACCGATGGACGCTGGCTGCAGGTCAACGAGCGGCGAACCGGGGACGGCGGCTACGTCTCGGTTGGCACGGACATTACGGCGCTGAAGCGGCACGAAGAACAGTTGATGGATTCCGAACGGCGCTTGTTGGCCACCGTCTCCGAACTGCGTCAGTCCCGCCAGTCGTTGGAAGCGCAGACTCAGCAGCTCGCCGATCTTGCCGAGCGTCACTTGGAACAAAAGGCGCGCGCAGAAATGGCGAACCGCGCCAAGGCCGAGTTCCTCGCCAATATGAGTCACGAATTGCGCACGCCGCTCAATGCGATCATCGGCTTTTCGGAAATGATGGAGCAGCAGACTTTTGGTCCATTGGGCTCGCCCAAATATCAGGATTACTGCTCCCATATCCACGAAAGCGGCCAGTATTTACTGCATGTCTTCTCCGATGTGCTGGACATGTCACGCCTTGAGGCGGGCCGCGTGCGCCTCAACAGAAGCGAGTTTGGCGTGGAAACGGCAATCAAGAACGCCATGCGCGACGTCGAGGCTGCCGCGCAAGCCAAAAACCTCGCGATCGAGGTCGACGTCAGCCCGGCCGAATCGATCCAAGCGGATCGCGAGGCCGTCGAGCGCATTCTGGTGACATTGTTGCGCAATGCGGTGAAGTTTACTCCCGATGGCGGCGCCATCAGCATTGGCGCGCAGGCCTTTGACGAACAGATTTACATCTATGTTGAAGATACCGGTCCGGGGATTGCGAGCGCCGACCTGTCGCGCCTCGGACGCCCTTTCGAGCAGGCCGATTTGACCCTCGCCAATGGAATGAAGGGTTCGGGTCTGGGGCTTGCGATCGCCAATTCTCTTGTCGAACTGCATGGCGGGTCGCTGCGCATCAATTCCACCTTGGGCGAGGGCACGGTCGTCCTTGTCGCTCTACCTCGGTCGCCGATTGTGCAGCGCTTCCTGTCGCTCGCAGACGTCGCCTGACGCGAAGGCGATCGGCACGCCCGGGTCCACGGCCGGGCGGAAACCGACATCAGTCGGAATTTCTTGGCAGCCTCCAAAATAAATAGGCTGCGGCCAAAATGCTCACCAATCCCAGCACGCTCAAAATCGTCGGTTCGCTCAGCCCCGCAAGCTTGAGCAGCAGGGTTGTCGCCAGCGAACCGGCGACCATATAAATGGCGTTCAGGGTATTGACGGCGCCGACCACCCGCGCGCGTCGATCTTCGCCAGCCCACGCTTGCACCGCGGCGAAAATCGGCACGACGAACAGACCGGACGCCGCCGACAACGCCAGAATATCGAAAACCAGATGCATGCCGATGGCGCTCGTGAAGAAATCGACAAGGCTGACTTCGCTCGTCGTGTTCGGCAACGCGCCGGTGGTAAGGCCGAGATCGACGAGGACGCCGGCCATCGCCAGCAGCAGGAACGGCGCGGGAGCGAGCTTAATGCGGCCGTGAGCGATGATTGCGGCGAGCAGGGATCCGATGGCGATGCCGATCGCGAAGAAGAGATTGATCGCCGTCTCGACCTCGACGCCAGCGCCGATGCGCGATTTGACGACCACCGGCACGATAGACAAGGTTACCGCGCCGACCAGCCAGAACCAGCTCACCGCGGCGGCGCCGACCCATTGACGGTCGTCGCGCTTAAGTTCACGCAGGATGTCGCCGGTGGACGCGAACAGGTTGGGGTTTACTTTCAATCCGGGCGCGCCGACGCCGGTCGCTGGAATGAAGCACGAGGCGCCCCAGCAGGCGAGCCCCACCAGGAAGAGCTGCAAGGCGACGCTCCAGACCGCGCGTCCTTCGGCGGCGGCGAAGCCGCCCGCGATCAACCCACAAATGATCGCAGCGAAAGTGGCGCCTTCGACGAGCGCATTGCCGGGCACAAGCTCTTCACGCCTGAGATGATCAGGCAAAATGCCGTATTTGATCGGGCCGAATAATGCCGCAATGACGCCGAGGCCAAAAAGCGACAAATAGAGCAAAGGGAGCGACGAGAAATAAAAGCCGGCCGCTGCAACCAATTGTATGAATATCTCCGCGAACTTCAGCGATCTGGCGACGAGCGCCTTGTCGTGGGAATCGGCCAGTTCGCCGCCTAACGCCGACAGCAATATGGAAGGCAGAATGAAGATGCCGATCGCCAGCGTGACTTTCGAGCCGACGTCACTGCCGCCGAAGCGAAACAGGATCAGCATCACCAGCATCTGGCGAACGAAATTATCGTTGAACGCTGAGAGGAACTGGCACCAGAACAACGGCGCAAACCGCCGCGAAGCCATCAATCCGCCGAACATTCCGCCCCGCCTCCCGACGGCAGCACTGCTTCCACGCGCGTCATTGCGGAATTATGACAATCGGCGGTCAGAAATGATAGGCCGATTGCACGAAGCCCTGCGCGGTCTGCGTCGCGAAAGTTGCAACCTGCGGGCCGCCGTCGGCGGTTACAGCCTGAAAATTCGCATGGCCCTTGGCGTTCATCGCCCAATAGCGGCCGCCGATGCCGACGTCGAAATTGCTCGAAAGCGCGTAGTTGAGTTCGCCTTCGGCCTGGAAGCCGTTCCATCCAGAGCCTGATTCCGGGATCGCGCCCGAGAAGTCCTGCGGTTCGCGCAGCCAGTGATCGTTCTTTCCGTTAAATGTCATATACGGCAACCACGCCGCTTCGGCCCTGATGGAGAAGCCGGCCGGAAGAGTCAATTGCGCCGCCAGACCGAGGCGGATCGAATTCCATTGGCCTTCGTCGCTGATCCCGAGGTTTGAAGATCCGACCGCTCCGGTGGGGCATATCCCGGCATTGCCAGCCGTTTGCGTGCACCCGAATGCGTTGAAGCGTTCGTCAAGATAGTGGTAGCCGGCGAATCCGCCGACCTTGTACCAGGAGCCCTGCATGGCGTAATAGCCGAAGTCGATGTCCGCATAGCTGAGATGGCCGTCGCCCTGCGAGCTGTTGGTTGACGAATAGGGCGTTGTAATCGGCCCAAAATCTTCGTCCTGCAATTGGCCGCCCGATTCCTTGCCGATGCCGAAAAAGCCCTTCGCGAAAAGGCCGGAGCTTGGCTCGTCGAGCCTGGCGTAGGCCTCTCCGGTCGCGGCGGTCGGATTTTGATAGGTGAGCTGCGAAATCCGAAGAGAGCCGCCGGAATCGTATAGCGTCATGCGGGCGTGACTCGTCGACATGCCGGCGCGAACGCCAAACTCTCCGGTTATGTCGCTACCGGAATTCTGAAACGCATTGGAGGTCGTTTGGGTGCTTGTGCCGTCGAACTCGTAGTTCAAGCCAAGGCGCAACGTATAGCCTCGGAAGGCGATGCTGGAATCCGTTTCGGTTGCTGGGAAACCGGTCACGGCCGTGAAGTTTGGCAATCCAGCGACATGGCTGACGCCGAGATCGTAGTAGAGGAATTCGGCGCCGATCGACCATTGCGGATCGATCGCATATTCGACCCCGCCGCCCGCGGCGAAGCCCACACTAATATCGCTATGCGAGCCCGTGAAGGTTGGGCCCAGCCCGGGGAAAGTCAAACTACTGGCGACTTGCGTCTGGCCAAAGGCGAGGCCCCCGGTTGCATAAATGAGCATGTCGTCGATCGGCGCGAAGCCGACGCGGCCGCGAATCGTACCGAGCGAGTGCAATTGTTGAGACTGGGCCTCGGTAAAGGGCGTCCCGCCGGGGACGGCGCCAGCCGCGCCGGCCACCGATTGTCTGGCGGTTGCGCCGAACACCATGTCGTAATCGGTGACCCCACCGACGACGAAACTGCCCCATTGCTTGTTGAAACCCACCTGCACGCCCAACATCCCGCCGTCGGACGAGAACTTGTAAGACGTTGGAATGCCTGACGGTACGAACGATTCGGGGAACCAGATCTGCGACTCGCTCTGGCTCGGCGCCAACAATCCGCCGCCGTTGACGCCGATCGAAAGGCCGTCCCAGCGGGCGGGGCCCGACTGCTGGACCGGGGTCGGCGCCAAGACGTCGAGATCAGCCGCAAGCGCGCCGCCGCCGGAGCCAGCGATGCATGAAGTGAGGAGGATTGTGCGAAGGTTCACGCGCGGTCTCTGCTTGCCTGAACGGAATGTTAACCTTAACTTGGTTAACGAATTCCAACCGGCGACCGTTTCCGCAGCCTATTTCAGGCGCGCCATCCGTCCGCGAATGCGCAAGTCTTGAGAAATGCTGTTAGTCGATCGGCGAAGGCGCGGCGCGCGGGCGTCTTTCGCGGCTTCCCCCGGCGCGCGCTCAGCATTGGCGCCGTGGTGAGATATTCCGGCCACGGCGAGTTTTCGAACAACGCCTGGTAGGCCTGCGCGAAACGCGCCTCCCCGCGCCACATATCAATTTCCCACGGCTTGGGAGAATTGACGAAATGCAGGACAATTGGATCGACGATCTTTTCCAAATCAAGGAGGAAAAAGTCGCCCATGAAATTATATCGCGGCGATAGCGGCGCAAAGTCGCCCGCGATGAGTTCATTGAGGGCGCTCTGCTCGAGGAAGGGATAGCGGTCGGGCGTCGCGCGCAGCGCCGCCATCGCGCGCTCCCCCAAACCAAGCCCGCTCCACCGCACGCGGTCGATCGTCATGAGGCCAGCGTTGAAATAGGGCGTCGTCTGGCTTAGGCCAAGCGAACGGCGGTGTCGCTGGAAGCTGCGCGCGAGCGCGCCGCCGTTAAAATCCATCAGAAAGATCATGTCATAGGCGGCGGCGATCGGCGCTCCGGCAAGATCGATTTCAGCGAGGCGGCGAAGGCCGGCGCGCTGGATCAGCATGTCCGAATCGATTGATACGATCCGCTCATAGGATTCGGGTAGAATCCGATCGAGGAACAGCCGGCGAAATACCGCGCGCGAAAGCCGGCCGCGCCCGGGCGCGCCGCGATCGAACGTCGAAAAATCGACGCATAGCAATCGGATTTTGTTGCGCAGGATCGGGTCGAGAGCTGCGAAGCCAGGCGCAACGTCGCTTTCCTCGCAAACGATGAAAACATCGAAGGCTCCGGAATCCTCTTGCGCCAGGATCGAGGAGGCGGTGCAGACCGCCTGGCGAAAGAAAGCCAGGTCAGGCGTGAGGCAGACGGCCGTCTTCGCGGAACGAGCCGTCGTCACGAGAAATCATGGGCGGATGGGTTTGGTCCCCGATAAAGGTCCGATACGCGGGCATGCCACAGCCGTCGGGACTCCATGTGCTCGAGACCGGGCGCTCGCGTCGGCAATTGCAGCGCCTCGACCAGGCCCTCGATCTCCTGGCGGGCGCTCAATTGTGAAGATGTCAGCGCGCCTTTCTGGGCGCCCTGCTCGATCGCGTCGAGCGCCGTCAGGCCGATCGGGAAAAGTTCGCGGAAGATGACGCGGTCGTGAAAGCCGTCGGCGACACGAAACCGCAATTCAGCGCCAAGTCTGGCGATGCTGATGGCGATCTGCCTGGCGTTGTTGTTGGCCAGCGAGGCCATGCGATTGCGCACCATCACCCAGTCGATCACGCCATTGTCGACGAGCTGGCGCTTGCGACGGGCCTCGAGCACGAGGTCGGCGTAATGGGCGACCGCGCCGCGCTGTTTGCGATCGTGATTGACCCGCGAAAAGACGTCGACATCGATATAACTGTCGTTAAGCGGTGAAATCAGCGTGTCGGCGAGCGAATGGGCGAGACGCATCAAATAGCTGTCGGAGGCCGGGGTGTCGATGACGACGAATTCATAATCGTGCTCGACGGATCCGATGGCGGCGGCGAAGTCGGCGAATTCACGCGCCTCGTTCTCGCGCAGATCGGCGGATTCGCCGCGCCCCATCGCGCGATGGTGGGGCAGTTCAATCGGCCATTCGGCGTTGGCCGCCCATGAACGCCGATTCTCGAAGAAACGGGTCAGCGTTTGCTGACGCGTATCGAGATCGATCGAGGCGACCCGATAACCTGCCTTAAGCAAAGCAACCGTTATATGGATCGAAATCGTCGATTTGCCGGCGCCGCCCTTCTCATTGCCGACGACAATGACATGGGCGCTGCGTAGATCGGAGGAATCGTTGTCAAAGTCCATGAATATCGCCGAATCGCCAACGCTCTATTCTTCAGCCATTCATAATGTTTTTCTCGGCGTTCGGACAATAGGGTAGGGCGGGGAGGTCAACGATTTGCCGAGGCTTGCTGAAGGTTCTTCGCCATCAAGCGGGTCTTGGCGCGGGCTCGGCGTGGCCGACGATGCGTATGATGTCTGGAAAAGTCGCGCGCAAAGAGCGCTCTAGCGCATCGACCTCATCGTGAGCGGCGTCGACGGATAGTTTGGCGTCGCATGAGCAATGGAAATTGACGAAATAGCCGCCGGGCGTATGGCGCACGCGCACGTCGTGAATATTTCGCAATTGGCCGCGCAGCGCGGCATTGTCTGACAGGGTCTGCGTAATTTTGGCGATCAAGCCGGAATCGGCGTCGCGCCCATGAATTTCGCGCGTCTCCATCGGTTCGATATGGGTCTCGACTTCGATATCGGGGCCGACCTCGTCTTCAATCGCGGTTTCCAGGCGCGTGGCGAGTTCATGCGCCTCGGCAAGACTCAGGCGACCATCCACCTCCATGTCGAGACTGACGCATTTTCGTCCGTCGACCTCCTGAATTGTGATGTGGTGGACGGCGAAGCGCAGGCGCGTGGCGATCAACTGAACGCGCTCAAGCAGGCTTTCGTCATCGAGCGCAACCGGATTGGCGGTGAGCGTCAGCGCCGTCTGCGGCCATTCCGCTTCGATGCGGCGCGCGACATCGCCTTTGATCGCGGCTACCCGCTCCAGCGGAAGGGTGCGCGAAACAAAAATGCCGACCTCGCCGATGATCTGGGCGCCGCTGGGCCGGAGGCGGATCGTATCGATCGATGCGACGCCGGGCACGGCTTCGATCGCGCGGCGCAAGCGATCCGCGAGGCCTTTGGGGGCCGTGTCGACCAACGCGTCGATTGTATGGCGGCCAAGCCGGAAGCTGGCGATCGCGATGAACACGGCGACGCCGATCGCCGCCAGAGCGTCGGCTTGGACGAAGCCGAACCGCGTCGCCGCCAAACCGATGAGGACGAGAAGAGACGAGACCAGATCGCTGGAATAATGCAATGCGTCCGCCGCCAGCGCATCGCTTTTCGTTTCTCGGGCGACCTTCGCGAGGGCGCGCCAGCGTATAAAATCGACTGCAACCGAGACGAGGACGACGCCAAGCGCCAGCGCGTTGGCGTCGACTTTCGGCGCATCGCCGCCCATACGCCGGATCGCCTCGACGGCGACGGCGACCGACAGCACCGCCAGAAAGCCCGTTTGCGCCAGCGCCGCCACCGCTTCAATCTTCGCGTGGCCGAACGGATGTTCTTCGTCGGCTGGCTTGTCGGCCTCTCGCACCGCGAAAAACGTGAGCGCGCTCGAGCCGGTGTCCAAGAGATTATGGGCGCCTTCCGAGACGAGCGCCAGAGACCCCGACAGCAAGCCCGCGACCAGTTTCGCCAGAGACAGCGCGGCGCTGGCGAAGACCGAGGCGAGAGCCGCCCTTTGTTTGCGCCATGGGTCTTTCTGGCGCTCCGGCGAGGGTTCCATGGTCAAACTTTGCGTGATGGCGAAGGAAGGAGCAAAACAGGGGCTGCCACAATTCGATTTGGCGGCTATGTTCCGCCTCGTCTTTTGAAGCTATCTGGTATCTTTTGACACGACCCAGGTCTTTTGGGGCAATCGGCGGAGTTAAAGCAATGGAATTCCTGCACACGATGATCCGCGTCACCGATCTCGACGCGTCGCTTGATTTCTTCGTCGGCAAATTCGGACTGGTCGAAACCCGGCGGATCAACAACGAAAAGGGACGCTATACCCTGGTTTTCCTCGCCGCGCCCGGCGATGCCGAGCAAGCCAGGAAAACCCAGGCGCCGCTTATCGAGCTCACCCATAACTGGGATCCGGAAGTCTATACCGGCGGGCGGAACTTCGGCCATCTCGCCTATCGCGTCGATGATATCTACGCCTTCTGTGACAAATTGCGGAAGGCCGGAGTGACGATCAATCGTCCGCCCCGCGATGGCCATATGGCTTTTGTGCGCACGCCGGATAATATTTCGATCGAACTGATCCAGAAAGGGGAGGCGCTTCCGGCCGCCGAACCATGGCAGTCGATGCCCAATACCGGCGTGTGGTGAGGCGACCGGCAATCGCCCAAATGGCAGTCGGGGGTGGATCGGCGCGGTTATCGCCGCCACTTCATGGATTGGTTCGAAAGTGCTTTGCGATCCGTCGATAAGGCGGAACCTTTCGCTCGACGCGATTGTGCCCCATTATCCCTTGGGAAGAGGGAGAACTGGCAATGGACGCGACAGGCATGGACCGGGAGCCTCGCCGAGAGGTGCGCTTCCGGTTTCGCGGCGCGAATGTCGCCCTGAAGGATTTTGCGCCGCGGGCAACGCTGCTTGACTGGTTGCGGGAAGAGGCTGGGGCGACCGGGACCAAGGAAGGTTGCGGGGAAGGCGATTGCGGGGCTTGCACGATCGTGCTCGCCCGCAATCGGGATGGCGCGCTCACCCATGAGGCGGTCAACGCCTGCGTGTTGCTGCTCGGTCAGGTCGACGGCGCCGAACTGCTGACAGTGGAGGACCTTGCCGATGGGCGGACCCTCCATCCTGTCCAGCAGGCGATGGTCGATCAGCACGGCTCGCAATGCGGCTTCTGCACACCGGGCATCGTGATGAGCCTGTTCGCGCTCTATCATCGCAGCGAACCGGCGACCCGCGCCTCGATCTGCGACCAGCTCGCCGGCAACCTCTGCCGTTGCACCGGCTATCGGCCGATCGTCGAGGCTGCGCTGGACACCTGCGTCGGCGCGCCCGCCGATCGGTTTGCCGCTGAGGCAGAGGCCAGGGCGCAAGCGCTGGCGGACATTGTCGACGAAAGAGACGTCTTCGTCGGCGACGAGAGCGCCTTTTTCGCGGCGCCCGCCAGCGAGCTTGCGCTAGCGGAGCTCTACGATAGCCACCGCGATGCGATCCTGCTCGGCGGCGCCACGGACGTCGGCCTGTGGATCACCAAAATTCTGCGCGATCCCCGCAAGATCATCTGGCTCGGTCGCGTCGCCGGTCTCGACCGGATGGAGACGTCGGCTGAAGGGCTGGATATTTATGCAACGACGAGCCTTGAGCGCGCCATGCCGAGGCTGGCCGAAATTCATCCCGATCTCGGCGAAATCATGCGCCGTTTTGGATCGGCGCAGGTGCGCGTTTCGGGCACCGTCGGGGGCAATATCGCCAACGGCTCCCCGATCGGCGACTTGCCGCCTGCGCTGATCGCGTTGGGCGCCGCCGTGGAACTGCGGCGCGGCGAAGTCTCACGGGTTCTGCCGCTGGAGGATTTCTTCATCGCCTATGGCAAGCAGGATCGGGCGCCGGGAGAATATGTGCGCCGCATTCATGCTCCTAAACTGAAGGCGAACCAGAATTACCGCGCCTTCAAAGTGTCGAAGCGCTTTGACGAGGATATTTCGGCTGTCATGAGCGGCTTCCGCTTCACGCTGGACGGGCGGCGCATCATTGAGGCGCGCATCGCCTATGGCGGCATGGCCGCCACGCCGAAGCGGGCGAGCGGCGCTGAAAAGGCGCTGATCGGCGCCGACCTCGACGATCCGACAAGCTGGAGCGCCGCCATCGCCGCTATCGGCAGCGACTATTCGCCTCTCACCGACATGCGCGCGACATCGGCCTATCGTTCGCGCGTCGCCGCCAATCTTCTCATGAAGGCGCTGCTTGAAGTCGCCGGCGCGTCGAGCGCGACCCGCATCGGAGGCCTCCATGCCGCCGAGTGAAACCACCACGATCCCGCGCGTTCCGCTCGAAAAGGAAACCGCGGTCGTCCACAAGCCGCTAACCCACGATTCGGCGCGTCTCCATGTGAGCGGCGCGGCGACCTATATCGACGATATTCGCGAGCCGACCGGCACGCTGCATATCGCGATCGGCCTTGCCGACAAGGCGGCGGGAACGCTTCGCGGGCTCGATCTCGCCGCGGTGCGCGCCGCCAAAGGCGTCGTCGCGGTGCTTACAGCGGCTGACATCCCCGGCAAGAACGACATCGCCCCCGCTTTCGCCGACGAGCCTCTTTTCGCCGACAAGGAGATCATCTTCCACAATCAGGCGGTTTTCGCTGTCGTCGCGCGGTCTCGTGACGAGGCGCGCCGCGCCGCTCGGCTCGCCAGGATCGATATTGCTGAGGCGGAGCCGGCGATCACGATCGCCGATGCGCTGGAGACGGGCGGGCGCGTGCTGCCCGATTATGAGTTCGGGCGCGGCGACCCCGCCGCCGCGTATGGGCGCGCGCCACGGCGGCTCGAAGGCGTACTGCAAATCGGCGGCCAGGAGCATTTCTACCTCGAGGGACAGGCCGCTCTCGCCATCCCCGGCGAGGCACGGGAAATGCTGGTTCATTCCTCGACGCAGGACCCGACCGAAGTCCAGCATATCGTCGCGCGCATCCTCGCCATTCCCGACGCGTTCGTGACGGTCGAGACGCGGCGCATGGGCGGCGCCTTCGGCGGCAAGGAAAGCCAGGCCTGCGCCTGGGCGGCGATCGCCGCTCTTGGCGCTGTCGTCACGGGAAAGCCCTGCAAGGTGCGGCTCGACCGCGATGACGATTTCGCTTTGACCGGCAAGCGCCACGATTTCCGCGCCGATTGGCGCGTCGGTTACGACGAGAACGGCGTCGTCAGCGCCTATGATGTCATGCTCAATGCGCGCTGCGGCTGTTCGGCCGATCTGTCGCTTGGCGTCGTCGACCGCTCGATGTTCCACGCCGCCAACGCTTATTGGCTGCCCGATGTGAAAGTCGCCTCGCGCCGTCTGAAGACCAACACCGTATCCAACACCGCTTTCCGCGGCTTCGGCGGCCCGCAAGGCATGTTGGCGATCGAGCGTGTGATGGATGCGATCGCCCATGAACGCGGGCTCGATCCGCTCGACGTGCGCAAGGCCAATTTCTACCGTCCTGGCGGCGACAAGACGCCGTTCGGCCAGACGGTCGAGGATATGACGACGCTGCCTTCGATGATCGAGGAGATCGAGCTTTCCTCGGATTATCGGGCGCGGCGGCGCGCGATCGAGGCGTTCAATGCGCGCAGCCCCTACATCAAGCGCGGCATCGCGCTGACGCCGGTGAAATTCGGCATCTCCTTCACGCTGATCCATCTCAATCAGGCCGGAGCGCTCGTCCATGTCTATACCGACGGGTCGATCCATCTCAATCACGGCGGCACCGAGATGGGGCAGGGGCTGTTCACCAAAGTGGCGCAGGTGGTGGCCGAGGAATTCGGCGTGCCGATCGACTTCGTGCGCATCACCGCGACCAACACCGCCAAAGTGCCGAACGCCTCGCCGACCGCCGCTTCCTCGGGCTCCGACATCAACGGCATGGCGGCGCAGGTCGGCGCGCGCGAGATCAAGCGGCGCATGGTCGAATTCGCCTGCGCGCATTGGGGCGTTACCGCCGAGGAGATCGTCTTTCGCGACGGCCTCGTGTTGATCGGCAACAAGTCGATGTCGTTTGGCGAACTCGCCAAGACCTGCCGGTTGAACCGCGTGCAGCTCTCTGCCGCCGGCTTTTACAGGACGCCTGTTATCACCTGGGACCGCGCGACCGCGACCGGCCGGCCGTTTCTCTATTTCGCTTTCGGCGCATCCTGCTCCGAGGTCGTCATCGACACTCTGACCGGCGAGATGAAAGTCGAGCGGGTCGATATTCTCCACGACGTCGGCTCGTCGCTCAATCCGGCGCTCGATATCGGTCAGGTCGAGGGCGGCTTCGTGCAGGGCATGGGTTGGTTGACGACCGAGGAACTGGTGTTCGATCCTAAGGGGCGCCTCGCAACCCATGCGCCGGCGACCTACAAGATCCCGGTCGCCTCCGACATTCCCGCCGATTTTCGCACCAGGCTGCATATGCAGCCGAACCCGGTCGCCACTATCTATCGCTCAAAGGCGGTCGGCGAGCCGCCGCTGATGCTGCCGATTTCAGTCTATTGCGCGATCCTCGATGCGGTGCATTCGATCAAACCGGGATCGCAGCCTAAACTCGAAGCGCCGTGTACGCCGGAGGCGATTTTGAATGCAATTCAGTCAATTAGCTGATAGCTGGTCAGCCATATTGACCCTTTGTGAAGGGGAGGCTGAAGCGATTTTTCATGCTGCCGTTTAATCGTCTGGTCGAGGCGCTCGAGGCCGAAGGGGCCGGCGCGCTGATCAGCCTCGTCAAGGCCGAAGGGTCGAGCCCGCGCGAGAGCGGCGCACGCATGGTCGTGCGGCCGTCCGGCGCCTTCAACGGCACGATCGGCGGCGGCGCCCTCGAATGGGACGCGCTGCGCGCCGCGCTTGGGGCATTGTCGGCGGGCCGCGGCGCCCCGTTGCGGCGAACGGTGTCGCTGGGCCCCGATCTCGCGCAATGCTGCGGCGGCCGTGTGCATTGGCTGATTGAGACATTCGATGCGCGCGACGCCAAGAATTTGGCCGTCCTCGCCGCGGCCGAGCGCGCCGGGCCATTCGTCGCGGAAGCGCATAAGACGCTGGATGGACGCTTTCAGCGGACGGTCCTTGCATGGCCTGGCGGCGGTGAGCAGGGCGAAAAGATCGAAGTCCTGCCCGACGGCGGCTTGCGCGAACGTTTCGCCGACACGGAAACCAGGCTCTATCTGTTCGGCGCCGGCCATGTCGGACGCGCCTTGATTCTGGCTTTGGCGCCGCTGCCGTTCAGGACGCGCTGGATCGATCCGCGCCGCGAGACTTTCCCGCAGCGCGCGCCCGCCAATGTCGCGATGGTTCACGCGACCGATCCCGTCGCCGAACTCCTCGCCGCGCCGTCCGGCGCGCAAGTGCTGGTGATGACCCATTCGCATCCGCTCGATCTCGCCATTGTCAGCGAGGCGCTGCGCCAGCAGCGTTTCTCCTTCGTCGGCCTGATCGGTTCGGCGACCAAGCGCGCGCGGTTCCTCAGCCAGATGCGCGCCGCCGGCCTTTCAGAGGAAGCTTTGGCGCGGCTTACCTGCCCGATCGGCCTGCCCGGCGTCGAGGGCAAGGAGCCCGCCGTCATCGCCGCCGCCATCGCCGCGCAATTGCTGATCGCGCGGGGGTAGGGGACTTCGCGCGATCTGGTTGGTCTGGTCGACCGGATTCCTCGACGCCAAGGCGACCGTTTCAAACGCGAGAGCGCAGAGCCGCGCGGCGCGCGGCGACTGCGGTGATGAACGCCGCATGACTCCAGGCGAGATTTTTTGCGGAAGTCTGCTGTCCGGTCGCGCCATCGAATTGTTCCGATAAATCTCCGGAGGCCGGTGTGTAAGCGCGAACGGTCGCCATGAAACTGTCGCCTCGCTTCAGCAGTGCGTCAAAGGCGCCGGGAGCATCGAGCGCCTGTTCGGCGCCGACAAGGGCCTTAATTGATGAGAGGTCGTCGGGCGACAGGCTATTGGTTCGGATGCGGCGCGCCACAGCGCCCGCCAGCGAGAAGAAAAACTCCGCCGCCGCCAGCGTCGAAAAATAATAGGCGCCGCCGCTGTAATAGACATCGCCCTGATATCGGCCCATCGCCGCGCCGCGATCTCCGGGCAAAGAGCGATTGATCGGATAGGCCCCGGCGAACAGATGCTCGAGCCGCGCCAGCGTCGCCTGGGCCTTCGGATCGGAGACGCTATGGGGACCGTCTTGCCGCCGCGCGTGAATCACCGCGAGTATGACAGCGATATCAAGCTCTTTCTGCGAGCTTCCCGCCGCCACGCCAATGCGACTGAGATAGAAGCCCTTGCCGGCGTCCCAATGGCCGTCAAGCTCGTCGGCGATTTCGCGCGAAGCCCTCCAGTAAGCGCCAGCACGCTGGGCATCGCCCATTAGCACGAACCATTGCGCGCCGTCGGCGAGCGCCGCCTGTTGGACGAGGCGCGTGTAATAATGATGGCCGCTCTCTTCTTCCCAGATGTCGAATGATGGTTTGCGCCAATGGCGGTGCGTGAACGCCAGATCGGCTTCGATAAGGCGTCGCGCCGCGTCGCGCGCTTCGTCCTCGTCAAAGACGGACGTGGGCCAGAAACGCAGCATCGCGAGCGCGCGAAGGGCAGGCCCGTCATGCTGCGGCCGCGCCCATTTTGTAACATCCAGCGTGCCGTCCGGATTGAAGCGCGTTTCGCCAGAAATCCTGCCGCCGAAAGCCTCGCTCAATTCGCGCGTCGGGCGCATGTATTGCTGAAATTTGGGATCGGGCGCCAGCCCGGCGCCGCCGCTCGTCACCACGGCGCGTCCGTCGAGATCGCCGAGCGCGAGACTGAAGCGGATAAAATCCTCGACGCATGCGTGCAAGCCGGGATCGCCGGCGCCGCCCTCGATCAGCGTCCGCACCGCGTCGATGACGACGGCGGAATCGCGCAGCCAATGGAAGAAATAATCGGGATCGGGATCATAGGCGGCGATGACGGGCGAGGCGAGCACCGATCCCCTGGCGGGTCTGATCGTCTGCCCGAAGCCAGGCCGTTCCTTGACGAGATGAACCGCCGAGATGCTTTGCAGCATCGCCGCCGCCGACAAGCCATATTGCCGATCCATCCACTCGGCGAGCGAGGCGCCGGCGGCGTGTAATGTCGCGCCGCCGTTCGTTGAACCTTCTCCAGGCATCGGCGGATCCGTTCAGGTGAGGTGCGGGCTCTCAAAACCAAGCCGCCTGAGCCCGGTCTGCACGTCGGGGTCTTTCATGAATAACTTCCAAAGCAATCCGGACCGGTGGTTTTCCATCATTGCGACGATGGGCCCCTGATCGATGGCGAGACATGTCCTGGCGTACCAATTCTGGCTTTCGCTGAAAGCGTCGGTGAAGCCATAACGGTCCCATATTTTTTCGCCGAGGACTTCGTAGAAGTAGCGCAGAGCGCGCATCGCCTGTTCGGGCGCGTAGGGAAAGCTGGATAGCGCCGCTGTCGGGGAAATCACGCCATTGTCGTTGTCGGGCGCATGCGCGGCATAGCCGGCCGGATCGTCGCTCGCCGTCAACCCCCAGCATGAGGGACCATAGCCCTTGTGGCCGTGCGGATTACGGATGCAATGTTCGTAATTGATCAGCGTGTGCTGCACGTTCTGGCGCCAATAATCCGCATATCTGTCCTTGAGGCCGCGCGGGTCGAGCCCGCAGAACGAATATTGGCTGAAGAACAGAGGCCCGCCAAAATCAGGACCGATCGGCAGTTCGATATCGTAGTAGCGGCGGCGATTGTCGAAGGCGCGGCCTTGCGCCCAGCCCTTATGATAGACGACCGGCTCGATCGGAAAAGTAGGCGAGGCGGCGGCGATGATATAAGTGATGAGACATTCGTTCCAGCCTCGGATTTCCGCGTCGAGGTTCCAGCCGTTGTTGGGGCTCCAGTGCCAGGTGAGCACATTGCGTCCCCCCTGCGTATGCCAATTCCATTCGGCGTTGCGCCACATCCAGCCGATGTGGTCATGCAGGCTCTTCTCCGCCGGCGCGTCGCCGTCGAAATATTGCCGTGCGCAAAGCAGCCCCTGGAACAAATAGGAACTCTCGACAATGTCGCTGCCGTCGTCCTTCTGGCCGAGCGGCATTGTCGCGCCGGTGCGGGCGTCCATGAAGTGAGGAAACAGGCCATGATAGCAGGTCGCCTTTTCCAGCCAGCCGACTAGCTTGGCGAGGCGCTCGATCGCTTCATCTCGTTTGATCCAGCCGCGCTCAACGCCCACGATGATCGCCATAATGCCGAAACCCGTGCCGCCGATGCCAAGGCGGCCATCGGTCGGCTCCCCGGAAAGCTGAATGCGGTCCGGGGCAAGGCCGCTGGCGGGATGCGCGCCGTCCCAGAAGAAGCCGATCGTCTGGCGCTGGACGAGATCGAACAAGGCTTCGTTGGCGAGCGCCGCATGCGGCCGCGCATGCGACTTGCCCTTTTCGGCGACGCGTTTTTTTTGAAGCGGCATGGCGATCATCCTATTGGGCCGGGCGCCGATTCGGCGTGAACGGCAGGTTCGCGCGGCGCCCCGGCGGTCGGCGGTGGAGAGGAGCGATCAGACGGGCCTTCCGGCATTTTGATCAGGCGCAGCCTATGCGTCGAAAATCCCTCGCTGAGATCGCGATGGCCGAGGTTGATGACGCCCGCTTGCGCCAGTTCGTTGTCGAAGAGAGCGAGGATTATCTTGCAATCCCCTTCGTCGAGGGAATCCAGAGCCTGATCGATGCATATCCAGCGCGGCTTGTGCAACAACAGGCGCGCGAAAGCGAGGCGCTGCGCTTCATCGCCCGTCAGCTCATTGTCCCAGTTTGCGCTGCGATCGAGCGCCGACGACAATCGTCCGAGCGCGACGCGTTCGCAGGCGGCGATCAGATCCGGATCGCCGAACGCTGTCGCCGGCGAGGGATAGGCGAGGGTCTCCCGCAGCGTCCCGAGCGGCATATAAGGGCGTTGCGGCATGAACATGATTTCTTCGGACAAAGGAACGGCGATGCGGCCTGACCCCCAGAGCCACAAGCCGGCGATCGCGCGGAACAAGGTCGTCAGGTTCACGCCGGTCTCGGCGGTGATGAGCACATGTTCGCCGCGCGCGATTTCGACATGCGCCTCGTCAAACGTTCCGGAACCGGCGGGAGAGACGATGTTCAAATTTTCAAAAATGATCTTTCCATCGGTTGTCCGACCATGTTCGATCCGGCCGACTTCCTCGTCGGACTTGTCCATATCGACGAGCGCGCGCCGGAACGAGGCGACGCGACGAAGGGTGGCCAGCCAATCGGCGATCGTGTTGAAATTGTCGACGAACCAGCGCAAGGATTGCTGCACTTGAGTGAAGCCGCCGGCGGCCACCATCAGACCGCCGAGCGTCAGGTCGCCGCCAAAAAAGCCCGGCGAAGCGACCAGGATCGGCGCGACGATGGCGAGCCAACCATATCCCGCCGTGATCCAGGTCAGGCGCGTCAATCCGCTAACCAATTGGCGCATGACGGCGAGCACGCCGTCGAGCTCGCGGCCGAGATGCTGCTTTTCGTCGGCCTCGCCGCCATAGACCGCGACACCGTCGGCATGTTCGTTGACGCGCACCAGCGCGAAGCGCAGATCCGCTTCGCGCGCGTAGCGCTCGGCGTTGAGCGGGATCAGAGGCCGCCCGACGCGCCAGCTCAACCAGGAACCGGTCGCCGCATAGAGCAGCGCGCACCAGACCATATAGCCGGGGATCGAGAAGCTTTTGCCGTCGACCGAGAAAATCACCGTGCTCGAAAGGACCCACAAGACGCCGATGAAGCTGATCAGCAACAGCGAAGCCTGAAGCAGGCCGATTCCAAGATCGGTCGACAATTCGGTCAGATGCCGCGCATCCTCATGGATGCGTTGGTCCGGATTGACGCCAATCTCGCCCGCTCCGGCGAGGCGAAACGCCCGCCCGGGCGTCAACCATTGATCCAGGAGATCGCGCACCAGCCCCTCGCGCAGCTTCAGCTTCAACATCTGGTTGAGCCAATTCTGCGCAACATTCAAAGCCAGGAGCCCGGCGGCGATGACGGCGAAAACCAGAAGCTGGACGAGGAATGCGTGTAAATCCTTTCTGGCGAGCGCGTCATAGAATGGCTTGTTCCAGGCGTTCAACTTGATCTGGCCGTAAGCCGTGGCGCCGACCACGACGACGATCGCCGCTCCCAGCATGAACAGCGTCCCGCGCTGGGCCGATGTCATGAAGGCTTGCACCATCATCGCCAGTTGGGGTCTCAGCCCTTCGCCCACCGGCTTCCGGTCGCCGCCAGGCGCGGGGGCCGCGCCGGATTGATCCGCCATAAAGCTGGGTCCGTTTCCTCTGCCGCCATTATGTCCAAAGTTCATCGCTGCGTCGGCGGTGCGCAAGCTTGTCATTTAGCGCATGAGAGTAGGCGGATAAACCCCTGGGTGGTAGACTGCCTTCCACTGGCGGAAAGAAGACAGGGGGGAGCCGATGAGCCGCGTCGAAACGCTTCTGGCGGCGATGACGCTTGAAGAAAAAATCGGCCAGCTCAATATGGCGACCGCCGATCGCGTCGTGACTGGGCCAGTGCTGCCCGGCGACACCGAAGCGGGGATTCGCTCGGGGCGGATCGGCTGCATGCTCAATCTTTGGGGCGCCGAGCCGGCGCGGGCCATTCAGCGCATGGCGGTGGAGGAAACCCGCCTCGGAATTCCCTTGCTTCTCGGCTTCGACGTCGTCCACGGGCACCGGACCATCTTCCCAATTCCCCTGGCCGAGGCGGCCGCGTTCGACGCCGCGCTCTGGGAGCGTACGGCGCGCGTGGCGGCCGTCGAGGCGGCCGAGGACGGCATCGCCATGACCTTCGCGCCGATGCTCGACGTCACGCGCGACCCGCGCTGGGGGCGGATCGCCGAGGGGCCTGGCGAAGACCCCTGGCTGGCGTCGCGTTTCGCCGAAGCGAAGGTGCGCGGCTTCCAGGGCGACGATCTCTCGGCCGCTACGAGCGTCGCCGCCTCCGCCAAGCATTTCCTCGCCTATGGCGCGCCGACCGGCGGGCGCGACTACGCTTCGGTGGATGTGTCCGACCGCGCCCTGCACGAAGTCTATCTGCCGCCGTTCCAGGCCGCCCTGGCGGCCGGTTGCGCCACGGTCATGCCGGGCTTCAACGACATCGCCGGCATTCCGATGACCGCCCATGTCCCGCTGCTGCGACACTGGCTGCGAGGACAGGCCGGCTTCGATGGCGTGGTCGTCTCCGACTATAATGCGATCGCCGAGCTCATTCGCCACGGCGTCGCCAGCGACCTCGTCGAGGCCGCGGCTCTCGCCCTGAAAGCCGGCGTCGACATTGACATGATGAGCAGCGCCTATGCGCGCGGCCTATCAACCGCCCTGGAGCGCGGTCTCGTCGAGATCGGCGAGATCGACGCAGCCGCGTTGCGGGTGCTCACGTTAAAAGAACAGCTAGGCCTGTTCGACGACCCCTATCGGCGCGGCGCCTCATCGGCGACAGCCGGTTCCTACGAGGCCGCGGCGCGACGGGAACTGGCGCGCGAGGCGGCGTGCCGCGCCATCGTGGTCCTGACCAATTCAGGCCTGTTGCCGCTCGCCGCGAAGTCGAGGCGCATCGCTGTTGTTGGACCGCTGGCGAACGCTCGCGCCGAAATGCGCGGTTCATGGTCCGCCGCCGGAGAGCCCGACGATCCTGTCACCATCCTTGAAGGCCTGCGCGCCGCTTTGCCCGGAAGCGAGATCGTCTTCGCCGAAGGCGTCGCCATCGACGGCGAGGATGTCCGTGGGGTTGCAGAGGCCGTCGCCGCATGCCGAGCGGCGGATGTGATTGTGCTGTGCCTTGGCGAGGCGGCGTGGATGAGCGGGGAAGCGGCGAGCCGAGCCAATCCCGTCCTGCCGGGCCGTCAACGCCAACTTGCCGAGGCGGTGCTCGATCTTGGCAAGCCGGTCGTCGCGCTGCTCTCCTGCGGGCGGCCGCTGATCGCGCCCTGGCTGGAGGAGCGCGCTGGCGCTTTGGTGGCGACCTGGTTTCTAGGCAGCGAGGCCGGCAATGCAATCGCCGATGTCCTCACGGGTCGGTTCAATCCGACTGGCCGCCTGCCCATCACCTGGCCGCGCGACATCGGACAGGCGCCGATCTTCTACGCCGCGCGGTCGTCGGGCCGCCCCAACAATCCGAAAGATCATTACACCAGCAAATATTTAGACATGCCCGTGGAGCCGCAATTTCCCTTCGGCCATGGCCTCTCCTACAGCCCGCTCGCGCTGGAGAACCTGAGCGTCGGCGCCGAGAAGTTCCAAGCTGGCGAGGACGTTTTGGCGTCGGTGGACGTCGTCAACCAAGGCGCGATCGCCGGCGAAGCGACGATATTCCTGTTCATCCGGGACGTCGTCGCATCGGTGGCGCGACCCTTGCTCGAATTGAAAGGCCTCGCCAAAATCACGCTGGCGCCGGGCGCGCGGGAAAACGTCCGGCTGCCGGTTCCCGCTTCGGCCTTCGCGTTTCCGAACGCCGAATTCCAGCCGACGATCGAACCAGGCCGCTTTGAACTATCAGTCGGGCTCAGCGCGGACCGCACGCGCCTTCTCACCGTGAGCATCGAGGCGATCGTTGATTGAAGCTTTGGCGGCCCGCGCCGCGCCGGCGCCTAATTCGATCGCGCGACGCTCGCCTTCTTGGTTCCCGCCTTCTTCTTCGTACCGGTTTTCTTTGCTCTTGTCTTGGCGGCGGCGGCTTCCGTCTTCGCTGCCACCTTCTTCTTGGCGCGCGCTTTCTTCGGCAGAGCGCGCGCATTGATCTCGCCTTCCGGTCCCGGCCGGTAGGATTTGAACCGTTCGACGATGCGCATCACTTCGTCGTCGGAAAGCACGATCGGCCGTCCGGCGGTCAGCGCGAGATAATACAATTTCGCCAGCGTTTCGAGTTCGCCCGCCCGCCACATCGTCTCGGCAAGCGTCGCTCCGGTTGCGATTATGCCGTGATTGCCGAGCAGCACGCCGTTGCGCCCTTCAAGGCCGGCGACGGCGACCTCCGCCAATTCCTTGGTGCCATAGGGCGCATAGGCCGTGCAACGTATCGTCGGCCCGCCGAAAACCGCAATCATGTAGTGAGCCGCCGGGATAGGCTTATGGAGCATCGACAGAGCGGTCGCATAGGTCGGATGGCAATGGACGATGGCGCCGACGTCCGGGCGCGCACGCATGATGTCGAGATGAAAGCGCCATTCCGCGGAGGGCTTGTAGCGCCCGGACCACGCTCCATATTCGCCGCCCAGTGGCATCAACGCGAGCATTTCGGGTTGCATTTCGTTATAGGGAATGGCGCTGGGCGTAATCAGCATCGCCTCGCCGAGCCGCGCGGAAACATTGCCCAGCGCGCCCTGATTTAACCCGGAAGCATTCATCGCGCGGCACCGGGCGATGATGGCGGCGCGCAGCTCCTTTTCCTTCATCGGCTTCCATTCCCGCCCGCGAATCTGTTGGCGCGCGTATCCTAGAACGCTTTGCGCCTGGTGAATACGAGGCTGCCGCGTCGGGGGGACAGTTTTGTAGAATTTTGTCCTCGAGGCATGCCGCTTTCTGGCGCCGCGGCGCAGGGCCCTCTATGCTGGCCCGTCCGGCATACCCCAATTCATGGACAAGCGGTGTGAACGAAGTCTCGACCAATGTCACGTTTTTCTCTGGCCTGCTGCAGACGGTCGCCGATCGCGGGCGCGCGCTCGTCCGCTATCGTCGCGCCGCGCCGCCAAGCGTCGAAACCCTGCTTGGGCTTGCGCAAAAGCTGTTGACCGGGCGCGGCGAAGCTTCGGGAATGGCGCTCGCCGCTTCGATCCTGGCCGGCTATGGCGTTTTGACGTCGGCGCAAAGAATCGATTTCCTGACCGGCGTGGCGACGCGCTTTGGCCCTGACCTCGCCGCTTTGGGGGCCGCGGCCAAGGCGTTTCTCGCCAATCCTGACGAAAGCGAAGCAGCCACGCTCATGAAGAGGGCGGAGCCGCGCCGTCAGGAATTGCTGCGCCGCCTCAATCATGCGCCGGGGGGCACCCTGGCGCTGGTGCGCATGCGCGAGGACATGGTCGGCGCTTTGGCGGAAAGCCCGGCGCTGGTGGCGCTGGACGCCGATTTCGTCCATCTCTTCGCATCGTGGTTCAACCGAGGATTTCTTGTGCTGCGCCGCATCGACTGGACGACGCCCGCCAATATTCTGGAAAAGATCATACGCTACGAGGCGGTTCATGCGATTGAGGGCTGGGAGGACCTCCGCCGGCGGCTGGAGCCGGCCGATCGCCGCCTCTATGCGTTTTTTCACCCTGCGCTCGGCGACGAACCGCTGATCTTCGTCGAAGTCGCGCTGACCGACGCAATTCCAGCGGCGATCGCGCCCCTGCTCTCCCCGGATCGGGCGGAACTGGCGCCGAAAGCTGCGACGACGGCGGTGTTCTATTCGATCTCCAACGCGCAACGCGGCCTTGCGCGGGTGAGTTTCGGCAATTTCCTGATCAAGCAGGTGGTCGAGGAGTTGAAGCGCGAATGGCCGCGCCTGACCAATTTCGTCACGCTGTCGCCGGCGCCGGGCTTCGCCGGCTGGCTGCGGCGCGAAGCGTCGGACGAAAACTCGCCGGCGATTTCGTCGCAGGCCCGGCGCGCGCTGGCGCTGCTGGAAAAGCCGAATTGGCCAAACAAGACGGCGGCGCGCGAAGCGCTGCAGCGTGCGCTCGTTCCGCTCGCCGCCCATTATTTCCTGCATGCGCGCACCGCTTCAGGCCGCATCGTCGACCCTGTCGCGCGTTTTCACCTTGGCAATGGCGCGCGGTTGGAACGGCTCAATCCATTTGGCGATCTTTCCGAGGCGGCCCTGCGCCAGTCGCATGGGCTGATGGTCAACTATCTCTACGATCTTGATCATATCGAAGAGAACCATGAGGCCTACGCCAACAAGAACGAAGTGGTCGCCTCGTCGGCCGTTCGCAAGCTCGCACGCGCCAAACCGCGGGAAATCTTCGAGACGGCGCCTGACAGCGGGAGCGCGGAGTCCTGATGTCGGCCAATCTGTTCGACCTCATCCGCGCCGCCGCGCCAAATCTCGAAAAGCAGGCGATGGAATCGCTTGACGGGCCTTCGCTGACCTATGGCGCGCTGTTCGAGCGTTCAGGGCGCGCGGCCAATGCATTGATCGCGCTTGGTGTCGAGCCGGGCGACCGGGTCGCGGTGCAGATCGACAAATCGCCCGACATGATCGTCGTTATGCTTGCCTGTCTGCGCGCCGGCGCGGTGCTGTTGCCGCTGAATGCCGCCTATACGCTGGTTGAACTCGAATATTTCCTGTCCGACGCCAAGCCGGCTCTCGTCCTGTGTCGACCCGCCGTGCTGGAAGCTGTCAGCGCGCTTGTGCAGAAACTTGGATTGCCGGCGGTCGAAAGTCTTGGCGCCGCCCGGGATGGCGGCTTTGCCGAGCGCATCGCGGCGGCGCCGTCAGAATTTGCGACCGTTTCGCGCGCCAGCGACGATCTCGCCGCCATCCTCTATACGTCAGGCACCACTGGGCGCTCGAAAGGCGCCATGCTGACGCATGACAATCTCGCCTCGAATGCGCTCGCGCTGATCGACGTCTGGCGGTTCACCAGCGCCGATGTGCTGATCCATGCATTGCCGGTCTTCCATACGCACGGACTGTTCGTCGCCACCAATGTGGCGCTGCTCAGCGGCGCCGCCATGATTTTCCAACCTCGTTTCGACGCCGACGCGATCGTCGCGGCGCTGCCGCGCGCCACCTGTCTGATGGGCGTGCCGACATTCTACGTCAGGCTCGTCGCGCACCAAGGCGTGACGCTCGAATCGACCGCGCATATGCGTCTCTTCGTGTCGGGTTCGGCGCCGTTGCTCGCCGAGACGCATGCGGCCTGGCGCGCCAGAACCGGCCACGCAATCCTCGAGCGCTATGGCATGACCGAGACCAACATGATCACGTCCAACCCCTATGATGGCGAACGGCGCGCCGGCACGGTCGGCTTCGCGCTGCCCGGCGTCAGCCTGCGCATCGCCGAGGCCGAGACGGGCAGGGCGCTCGCACAGGGCGAGATCGGCGTCATCGAGGTCAAAGGCCCCAATGTGTTCAAGGGCTATTGGCTGATGCCGGAAAAGACGGCCGAGGAATTTCGCGCCGATGGCTATTTCATCACCGGCGATCTGGCCAAGATCGACGAGCGCGGCTATGTGCATATTGTCGGTCGCGCCAAGGACCTGATCATATCGGGCGGTTTCAACGTCTATCCGATCGAGATCGAGGCGGAGATCGATGCGCTCGATGGCGTGACCGAAAGCGCGGTCATCGGCCTGCCGCATCCCGACTTTGGCGAGGGCGTGACCGCGATTGTCGTCGCGGCGCCGCACGCGCTGTTGACGGAAGAGGCGGTCCTCGCCGCCCTGCGGAATCGGCTTGCCGGCTATAAATTGCCCAAGCGCGTGTTCTTCGTCGAATCCCTGCCGCGCAACGCGATGGGCAAGGTGCAGAAGAAGGCGCTTCGGGACGCGCATGAGCGACTGTACGACAGGTAGCGCCTGCTGGCGGCCTGGGCCGAACCACGAGGCAGGAATGGACGCGCTGACGCCGCATGAGAAAAACGCCGACCAGGCGGCCTATTGGAACGGCCCGGGCGGTCAGCACTGGACGAACCGGCAGGAAATCCAGGACGCGGTTTTGGCGCCCGTCTCGCAAGCCCTGATCGCCCGCGCAGCGATTGCGCCGGGCGAGAGCATCATCGACATTGGTTGCGGCTGCGGCGCCACCACTTTGGCGATCGCGGCGCAGACCGGCCCAGCGGGCCGCGCTCTCGGTCTCGATATATCAGCGCCGATGCTGGCGAGGGCGAAGGAGCGGACGCCGCCGGGCGCCCCCGTGCGTTGGACTGTCGCCGATGCGACTGTCTATCCCTTCGAACCCGGGAGCGCCGATCTGTTGTTCTCACGGTTCGGCGTGATGTTCTTCGCCGATCCCGCCCTTTCCTTCGCCAATATGCGCGCGGCGTTGCGTTCGGGCGGCCGTCTCGCTTTCGCCTGCTGGCGCGAGCCGCGGCAAAACCCCTGGCTGACGCTGCCCCTGCAGGCGGCCTATCAGCATGCGCCGCGTCCGCCCGAACTCGGTCCTGAAGATCCCGGGCCATTCTCATTCGCGAGCGAGGAGAGGGTCAAAGGCGTGCTGGGCAAGGCGGGCTTCTCGTCGATCGCCATGCAGCCTGTCGATCTTCGGCTCGACATTGCCGACGGCGGCGGCCTTGACGCCGCCGTCGAAGGCGCGCTGGAAATCGGACCGGCGAGCCGCGCGCTCGAAGGGCAGCCGTCGGAAGTCAGAACAGCCGCGGCGGGCGCCATCCGCGCCGCACTGGCGCCCCACCACAAGGGCGATAGCGTGCCGCTGGACGCGGCGATCTGGATCGTGACCGCGGTCAATCCCTAGATTTTCGATTGCATGAAATCGGCGAAGGCCTGTTTGTAATCGGGATGCCAGCGCGATAAGGCCGGCCGGTTCTTGACGATGTCCTGCGCCGCCCACAAGATTCGACGTTCGTCCATATCGCGCGTCACATCATTGTCTGGACAGAGCAGGTAGAAATCGCCGGCCGCCATCGCTTCCAGCATGAAGTCGATGACCTGTTCAGGCGTCCAGGCGCCGGCGGGTTTTTCGGAGACGCGCACGCGTGTGAAGCCTGTGAAAGTGAAGCCCGGCACGAGCAGGTGCGCCGTCACCGCACAACCTTCCGTGTTGCGCAATTCATGGGCGAGGGCTTCGGTGACGACCTTCACGCCAGCTTTCGTCACATTATAGGCCGTTTCACCCGGCGGGCAGGTGATGCCCTGTTTCGATCCGGTGTTGACGATGGCGCAGGGCGTCGCTTGCGCGATCATCGCCGGCGCGAATATCTGCACGCCATGAATCACTCCCCAGAGATTGACTTCGAGGATTTTGCGCCAGCGCGCGGGATCGCCGAGTAGGGTCCCGCCCCCTTCGACGCCTGCATTGTTCATCAGGAACGCGACCTCGCCGAAGCTTTCATAAGCCAAGTCCTTGAGCCCCTGCACGTCTTCGCGGCGGCTCACATCGGCGAGCATCGTACGAATGTCGCCAGGGTTCGCGGCATGCCTTGCGACTTCGGCGGCGGCGCGGCCGAGCGCGGGGCCGTCGATGTCGGCCAGGCACAGCTTCATGCCGAGGCTGGCGAGCTTTGTCGCGGCGGCAAGCCCGATGCCGCTGGCGGCGCCGGTGATGACCGCGGTGCGATCTTTGGTCAAGGCGGGGTGGAGCGGCATTTCATCTCTCTTTCGGGGAAGGGCGGCGTCCGAGGGGGCGTGTCGATCAATTCTCGCATCCAAGCATTTGTGTAAAGCGTTCGTTAACTCAGTTTACCCGGGTACCCGCCGATTTGGATTTCTATAAGGAATTCGTGTTTCGCTGAACCCGCGAATTCCGCCGATACGCTAGGATGCGCCTTGACCTATCAAGTTTCCGATCGCCAACAGCTCGGCGGCGACGCCGCCGAACCGTTCGGCCATGTTCTTTCCGTTCGAGGATCGGAGGCCCAGGTCGGCCTTCCCAGCCCTTCGTCAAACGATGAAGTCCGCGCCACGGTTGGAAAATTCCTCGCCATCGGCGCCGGCAGGCGCCGGCTCATTGGCATGGTGACTGAAGTTTCGGTCAACAATAGCAACGATCTGCACGGCGCCCATAGTGGCGCGGTCGCCCGCGTCGATCTGATGGGCGAGATCAGGCGTGACGCTTCGGGCGCCGACAGCTTCCGGCGCGGCGTTGCCGAATATCCCGCGATCGGCGATACGGCGGCGACGCTTGCGAAGGATGAACTGAGATTAATCTATAGGGCGTCCACCGCCAATTCCATTAATATCGGGCACCTTCATCATGACGAGTCGATTCCCGCTTTCATCGATGTCGACAATCTGCTGACCAAGCATTTCGCCATCCTGGGCTCGACCGGCGTCGGCAAGTCGAGCGGCGTGGCGGTGATCCTCGGTGAAATTCTCTATGCGCGGCCCAATCTGCGGATATTCATGCTGGATGGCCACAATGAATACGGCCGCTGCTTTGGCGATCGCGCCAATGTCATGAATTCCGGCAATCTCAAACTGCCGTTCTGGCTGCTCAATTTCGAAGAGATCGTCGATGTCATCTACAGCGGCCGGCCCGCGGTGGAGGATGAGATCGAGATTCTTGCCGAGCTTATTCCTATCGCCAAAGGCATGTATCTCCAGCACAGGGCTTCCGCGGACCGTCTTGTCCTGCGGAAAACCGACGCAAAAAACGCCGGCTACACGATCGATACGCCTGTGCCCTATCTGCTGCAGGATTTGATTTTGCTGATCGACGAGCGGATGGGAAAGCTGGAAAACCGTTCGTCCCGCATGAACTATCATCGCCTGATCACCCGGATCGAGACGATTAGAAACGATCCACGCTACGGCTTCATGTTCGAAAACGCCAATGTCGGCGGCGACACGATGGTTGAACTGCTCACTCAAATCTTCCGGCTCGACCCCAATGGCAAGCCCATCACCATCATGCAGTTGGCCGGCCTGCCGGTCGAGGTCGTCGACGCGGTGGTTTGCGCTTTTTGCCGGCTCGCGTTCGATTTCGGATTGTGGAGCGACGGCGCCATTCCGATGTTGTTTGTCTGCGAAGAGGCGCATCGCTACGCTGCCGCGGACCATGCGATCGGCTTTGGCCCGACGCGCCGCGCGCTCTTGCGAATCGCCAAGGAGGGGAGAAAATACGGCGTTTTCCTCGGCCTGGTGACGCAGCGACCCGCGGAGCTCGATCCGACCATCATCTCCCAATGCAGCACCTTGTTTGCGATGCGTATGGCCAACGATCGCGATCAGGCGCTGTTGCGCTCGGCCGTATCGGACGCGGCGGCCAATCTGCTGGCCTTCGTGCCTTCGCTTGGCACGCGCGAGGTCGTCGGCTTTGGCGAGGGTGTTCCGCTGCCTGCGCGCCTCACTTTCAAGATGCTTCCCGACCATTTGCTTCCACGCAGCGACGCGGTCGGCCGGCCGTCGTCGAATGCAGATCTGGCGTCGGGCAAGGAATTCATCAAAGCCGTGGTGGAACGTTGGCGCGGCGCCGCGCTTAGCCATAGGGGACGGCAGGACGAATCCTTAGTCGAGCAAGAAGCGGCTGGCTTCAAGAGCCAGACAGCCGCCCAAGGGGCCGGCGCGAGATTCGACCAGATTCGCTCGCAGATTCTCAAGCGCTAGGCCGGATGCGACGCCAAGATCGGCTAAGGACCGCGGCGTTCCCTCTATGCGGGGGCCGAGCGTATGACCATAAAGACGGGACATGAGCGATTTGATCGACGGTGCGCGTAATAACGAAGAGAGGCCCGTCTTGGAGTCGGACGATGGCCTTCGGCTGCTTGAGGAAATTGTTCGCGTGCTGCCGCTCGGCGTTTGCGTCAAGGCCGCCGACGGAACGGCGCTCTACGCCAATGCCGCCGCCATCGTGCATGGCGCGGATCGATCGCGCGCGGACGATCTGTCGGGCACCACGACGGAAGCGGAAAATCACGCGAGGATCCTGCGCTCGCGAGCGAGGGTCGATGAGCGAACGATCGAAATCAGTCGCCATGCGATTGTCCTGCGGGGAGCGCGATACGATGTCGCGACATCGGCTGACGTCACCGATCAAATGCATTTGGAAGATGAATTGTTTCGTCGCGCCTATTTTGACGACCTTACCGGTCTGCCCAACCGCGGCCTGCTGGAAAAGGCCGTCGAGGATCTGATCGAGGCCGTCTCCGAGCAGACCAAATTCGCTTTGGCCTTTATCGACATCGATAACTTCAAATACATCAACGATTATTATGGGCATGCGGCCGGCGATGATTTGCTGGTGAAGATCGCGCGTCGCATCGCGGGTCAAATTCGCTCCACCGACATGCTGGCGAGAGTGGGAGGCGATGAGTTCGTTCTTCTCTTGAGCCCGATCGGCGACCTTGACGAACTCAACGCAGACATTCGCCAGCTGTCCGAACGACTGAAAGAGCCTTTCTTCATCGACGGGCATGAAATGCTCACATCCGCATCGATCGGCGTTAGTCTGTTTCCTATGCACGGAATCGACCATCAGGCGCTGCGCGCCAAAGCGGACGCCGCGATGTATCGGATGAAGGGCGCCGCCAAGGGGGGCGTGACCTTCTTCGAACCGGGCCTTGGCGACAAGGTCGACGAACGCGCCAAGCTCGAGCAAAGATTGCGGCTGGCCATTCGCGATCGGCGCCTCACTTGCGCCTTCCAACCCAAGGTCGATTTTCGGTCGCAGTCGGTAGTCGGGATCGAAGTCCTGTTGCGCTGGCGCGATGAAGAGGGTGTGATTCAGGCGCCCGGAGATTTCGTCAATCTCGCCGTCGAACTTGGGTTGATGGATGACATCACGCGATTGGTCCTTGCTCAAACCGCCGCGGCGATCGAAACGATCGACGAGGCGTTTGGACCGCAAGCGACGATCAGCGTTAATCTTGCCGCCAAACAGGCGGGCGACTTTCGATTCATGCGTTCATTCGTCGATGCGCTTGCGGCCACCGGTTATCCCCAGCGCTTCATGGTGGAGCTGACGGAGGAAGCCTTTCTTCACAAAAACCAGTTTCAGACGCGCATCCTTCCGATGCTGCGCGAGATCGGGGCCAAAATCTCGATCGATGATTTCGGCGTCGGCTATTCCTCACTTTCCACGCTGGCCGATATTACCGCAGATGAAATCAAGGTCGACCGATCGTTCATCACGCAAATCCATCGGCGTCCCAGAAGCCAGAGCGTCCTCACGGCTATCGAGTCGCTGGGAACGGCGCTCGGAATGAGCGTCATCGTCGAGGGCGTCGAGACGAGCGAAGAACTGATCTATCTTGAGGCGGCGACCCGCATCCGCCTGGCGCAGGGCTATTATTTCGCCATGCCGATGTCGTTTGACGAAATCCCGCTCGTCAAGCATCCGTTCCCATCATTTCGCCAAGCTTCAAGCGCTCGGGAAGCCGTCGCAAGCCGGACCTTTCGGCAAAGAGCGGCAGTTCGAAACGACAACCGCGGGCTCTGAACCATTCTCTAAACTAGCGCCGCGCGCGAACGACGAGCGTTGCGATCGCAGCGAGGATGGCGTCAACCTTCCGGGATTTTGGCGGCCATCGCCCGACATTCGACAGCGATTTTGTCATTGACGGCGTCGATCGGGCAGAGCCGCATGAACGGCAAATCGCCGGGGCGATCCTGCGTTCCTGACCGACCTGGGGGTCTGGAAAGCGCGACGCTTTGAGCGTAAGGAGACCCCAGCCTGTTCGGGGACGGCGCGTGACCCACGATCACCACAACCACGATCACAGCCACGCCGACGCGCATGGGACCCATGGGCATGCACATGCCCATGCGCCCAAGGACTTTGGCTTCGCGTTCGCCATCGGCGTGGCTCTCAACCTCGGCTTTGTCGTCGTTGAGTTTGTCTATGGCCTGCTGGCCAATTCCATCGCGCTTGTCGCTGACGCAGGCCACAATCTGGGCGATGTGCTCGGGCTGGCGATGGCCTGGACCGCGATGATCCTCGCCCGACGGGCGCCCTCGCGGACCTTGACCTATGGGTTGCGGCGCGGCACGATTCTCGCCGCGCTGGTGAACGCAGTGCTGCTGCTGCTAACGGTCGGCGCGATCGCAGTCGAAGGCGTGCGGCGCCTGTTAGAACCGGGCGCGGTCGCTGGCGTCACGATCATGGTCGTTGCCGCCGCCGGCATCGTCGTCAACGGCGTCACCGCCGGGTTGTTCGCCTCCGGTCGCAAAGGCGATATCAACCTGCGTGGGGCATTTTTGCACATGGCGTCCGATGCGTTCGTGTCGCTTGGCGTTGTGATCGCTGGCGGGTTGATACTGTGGACGGGCTGGACATGGCTGGACCCGCTCGTCAGCGTCGTCATCGCCATCATTATCCTCTGGGGAACCTGGGGCCTCTTGCGCGATTCGCTCGCCATGGCGCTCGACGCGGTGCCCAGCGGCATCAAGCTCGACGAAGTGCGCGCCTTTCTTGAGCGACAGCCCGGCGTCTCCGCGATTCACGATCTGCACGTCTGGCCAATGAGCACCACTGAAACGGCTCTCACCTGTCATTGCCTTCTGCCGGGCGGTCATCCCGGCGATGAATTTCTGGTGCGCCTCGCCAGCGAACTGCAGGCGCGCTACGGTATCGGCCACGCCACGATTCAAGTCGAAGTGGATGAGCGCGTGCTCTGCGCCCTGGAGCCGGATCGCATCGTTTAGCGACGGTCGAGGTTCAGCCGATCGCGCGCGCTTGGCTTTGCCGCCGTGAGATATCCTCCCCATTGCCCCGTCGGCCGGAAATCTTTCCGATGGTTTCGCGATCTTTAAGAGACCCCGCTCAATTTGGTTTTCTTGTTATCTAAGTGATTTCAATATTTTACGCGGCCGCTTGAGCGAAAACCGGGTCGGCGCGCGACGCCAGCGCATAATCGACCGCAAACGTCTGAAGCTGTTTAACTTTCTCTTGGATGTTTCATGTTGAATTTCCTGCGGAGCTTCTTCAAGGTCGCAAACAAGGGATAGCCCGGTGCTGGGTTGGCGGATCTTACCCTTGGTCGCCAGGATCGGCGTCCGGCCGCAGCTCTCGCTTGTCGCTATTATCGCGATCCTGCCGCTTTTGGCTGTGCTGCTCGTAGGCGTCATCAAGAATCGCGAACTCATTCTGCAGGCGGCTGCGACCCGCGCGCAGGATATGGCCAAGCTTGGCGCCGAACGACAGGACGACAGCTTCCAGGACGCCAGAACCGTGCTGTCGATGCTTCGGCGTCTGCCGCAAATCACGGCGTCTGCGCCGGACGATTGTCATGCTGCGCTTCACGCGATGAGCGCCGACCATCCGGAGTTCACCGCGATTGGAACCGCCGATTCGAAGGGAGTGATCACTTGCATCAGCGGTCCAGGAGCTCCCCTGCCATTCCGCAATCGCAATGTGTTCCTGGCTGCGATGGCGGCCGACCCGCATGCGTTCGTCGTCGGCAATTATGAGATCGGGCCGGTTTCGGGCAAGCCGATCGTCGTGGCGGCGGCGCCGCTGGCCTCCCCAACCGCGAACGAATCTCCGCCGGGCATTGTGTTCGTCACCGTGGATCTGGACCGCGCGGCATTGCACATGGGGGATTTCGCAGGATCGAATGTTGCAACACTGGCCCTGATCGATACGCGCTCAGCGACAATCCTCGTTCGTTCTCCCGACCAGCAACGTCAGGAGGGAAAGTCGCTCTACGGTTCTCCACTGGCGGCGGCGATGCTGGCCCATCCGACCGGAGGTTTCGTCGAAGCCGTGGATATCGACGGGGCGCAGAGAATTTTCGGGTTCGCGCCGCTGCCCACAGGAGGCGAGGCCGGGCTCACGGTTGCGGTCGGCCTGTCGCGCGCGGCGGTTCTGGCCGATGCCGATTGGCGCCTCGTAGTCGGAATTATGGTCGCCTTGGCCACTGCGCTCGTCGCGGCCGTGGCGGCGTGGCTTTTTGCGGACCGCACGCAGCTTCGCGCGATCCGGTCTTTGGTGGATACGGCGACAAAGCTTGGCGCCGGGGACCTCGCCGCGCGCGCAACTATGTCGGCGTGGCAGGCCCCCGAATTTCGCGCTTTGAGCAAGACGCTCGGCGATATGGCCGAACGCATTGCGCTTGCTCAGGCAAATCTTAGCGCGAGCGAGCGCCAGCTCCGCCTGCTGGCCGAAAATTCGACCGATATGATTCTCGTCGTCCGGGCCGATGGACAGCGTGTTTACGCTTCGCCGGCGTGCCGCACGCTGCTCGGCTGGGAACCAGAGGAAATGCTGAAGATATCCACCGGCAAGGCCATCCATCCCGATGATGTCGGCTTCCTGCAGGATCGCCGCGCCTATGGCGACGATCAGCCATCGACCTTCACCTATCGCATGTTGCGCAAGGATGGCCGTTACGTTTGGGTCGAAAGCGTTTCACGCTCTCTCCCCCAGGAGCCGGGGCAGCCGCCCGAACGGCTCGTCATCGTTCGCGATATCGATGAACGCGTCGCCGCCGAGGGACGCCTGAAAGAGAGCGAGATGCGCCATCGCCTGCTGGCGGAGAACAGCGCCGACATGGTGTTCCAAATGGACCTGGAGCTCGTGCGCCAATACGTCTCGCCGGCGTGCCGGGAAATTCTCGGCTGCGCGCCAGAAGAGCTGATCGGGAAAAAGGCGTTTGGCACGGTTCACCCCGATGACGCGGACTATGTCGCACGAGTCTTCCAATCCGTGCTTTGCGGCCGGTCAGAACGCGCGGTCGTCGTCAATCGTATGCGCCACCGCAATGGAAGCTGGATTTGGGTGGAAGCGCAGTTGAGAACGTTGAGGAATCTGGAGACTGGGGCGCCGTCGGGGATCATTGGATCGTTGCGGGATATTTCGATTCGCAAGTTGGCGGAGGATCAACTCGAAGAGGCCAATCGCCGTCTCGAAGCGCTGGCGGGGCAGGACGGACTGACGGGCCTGGCTAACCGCCGGACGTTCGACAACGCCCTGGCGCGAGAGCATCGGCGCGCCGTGCGCGACAGGACGCGCCTGGCGATGATCATGATTGACGTCGACTGGTTCAAGCCTTTCAATGATCGCTATGGCCATCCCGCCGGCGACGAATGCCTGAAACAGGTCAGCCGGGCGATCGAAAACACCTTGCACCGGCCAGGCGATATTGTCGCCCGCTATGGCGGCGAAGAATTCGCGGTTCTGCTGCCCAACACCGACGAGAACGGCGCTGCGACTATCGCCGAACGCATACGCCGCGCGGTTCTCGCGCTGGCGATCGAGCATGATGCGAGCCCGGCCAAAGTGGCGACGATCAGCGCTGGCGTCGCCTCATGCGCGCCGAGCGCCTTTGATGCGGGGCTGGAGGCGTTGATGCGGGATGCGGATCAGGCGCTGTACCGCGCGAAAAACAGTGGTCGCAACGTAGTCGTCTGCGCAGCAGGGCTTGGCCAGCCGCCCGCCGAAGGACGGCCGAGCGCCGCATAGGAGCCTCGCGGCCCTGCAACCGCGGGCGCGGCCCCGCGTCTTCATTTTTGGCGCTGCAAAATTCTGCCCGCGGCGAAAATTAAATCGACCGCTTCGGATGGAACTATCGTCTATGCCGCGGCGTTGCGGGCAATTCTATCGGGAAGGGATCCAAGATGGCTCGCTCGACGTGGCACGCCTATTATTTTGACAGCCTCGACAGGACATCGCCGGTCGCGCGGACGGCGATCATCGAAGCGGACAATGAGGACGATGCAGGAAAGATCGCGATCGCTCAAATGGGGCGTTGCATGCGCGTCGATGTCGCTCGCCCGATGTGGGGGGCGCCGAGTCTGGCGCCGGGTGCGCAGAGGAGCCCGGCCGCGGGATCCACGATGCTCGCCAGCGCGTGAATCGCGCCGGGAAGGACGACAGCCGGCTCACGTTGGCGTGAACAAATTGGCCGTTCGTCGTCGAATGATTGCGCCTCGATCGCGTTTTAGTGATATTATGAGCGGCAGTGAGGTGATGGAGGCTTGGCGATGACGCCTGTGCTCATGGTGATGGTGTTGGCCGCGTCCTTGCCGAATGTGGACCCGCAAAAGATTTGTCAAAACGCCCGCACGGCCGCCTTGCCGGAAGACAAAGCGAGCGCGTTTGACAGTTGCGTGCACGATGAACAAGGGGCGCGCGAACAATTGAAGCAAAAATGGTCGAAGTTTTCGGCGAACGCGCGCGCGACTTGCGCGGAGCCGGAAGCGAACATGACCAGCTATGTAGAAATGCTGACCTGCCTGGAAATGCAGAGCGGGAGCGATTTTGCGATCGGCAAACCGCCCTCGCCGGACGTCGCGCCCCCCTCGCCGGCGGCGCCTAACGCCGCTGCCCCGAAGCCATAGGCAGCGCTTCTGGTTGTTGGCCGAGACTCCGCTATTTCTTCTTTGGCATGTAAAGGTCGGTCAGCGTTCCCGCGAAGGCCTCCGCGGACATCGCGAAGGTCTCCGACAGGGTTGGATGCGGATGGATGGTCAGGCCGATGTCTTCGGCGTCCGCCCCCATTTCGATCGCCAGCGTCGCCTCCGCGATGAGATCGCCGGCGTTTGGGCCGACAATTCCGCAGCCGATCAGACGGCCGCTTTCTTCATCCCATAGCGTCTTGGTCTGCCCTTCGTCGCGCCCAAGCGACAACGAACGCCCGCTCGCCGCCCAGGGAAAGACCGCCTTGCCAAATTTAAGGCCTTTCGCTTTTGCCTCCGTCTCCGTCACGCCGGTCCAGGCGATCTCCGGATCGGTATAGGCGACGGAGGGGATCGCCTTGGCGTCGAACGAGGATTTGTGGCCGCTGGCGACTTCCGCGGCGACCTTGCCTTCGTGCGTCGCCTTATGCGCGAGCATCGGTTGGCCGACGACATCGCCGATCGCAAAGATATGGGCGACATTGGTGCGCATCTGCTTGTCGACATGGATGAAGCCGCGTTCGTCGACCTTCACCCCGGCCGCTTCCGCGGCGATCGCCGCGCCGTTGGGGCGGCGGCCGACCGAAACCAGCATCGCGTCGAAGACGTCTTGCGCTTGGCCGCCCTCGCCCTCGAAAACCACATGCAGCCCGTCAGGCTTGGCCTCAACCGCCGTCACTTTGGTCTTGAGCAGGATTTTCTCGTAAAGCTTGCCGATCCGCTTGGCGAGCGGAGCGACGATGTCGCGGTCGGCGCCGGGGATCAACTGATCCATCAGTTCGACGACGGTGACCTTCGAACCCAGCGAATGGTAGACGGTGGCCATCTCAAGCCCGATGATGCCGCCGCCCAGAACCAACATTCGTTTGGGAATATTGGCGATCTCGAGCGCCCCCGTCGAATCCCAGATGCGCGGGTCCTTCGGGATGAATCCGGGTGCGATAGGCTCGGAGCCGGCGGCGATGATCGCCTGTTTGAATGCGACGGTTTTTGTACCTTCCGCCGTCGCCACCGCGATCCTATTGGCGGAGGCGAACTTGCCTTCGCCGGTCACCACAGTGACCTTGCGCTGACGGGCCAGAACCGTCAGGCCGCCGGTCAGGCGCTTGACAACGCCTTCCTTCCAGCCGCGCAAAGCGTTGAGGTCGATCGTCGGCGGGCTGAAGGCAAGACCATGGGCGCCAAACGAGGCCGCTTCGTCAATCACCTTGGCGGCGTGAAGCAGGGCCTTGGACGGAATGCATCCGACATTCAGGCAGACGCCGCCGAGCGTTGGACCCCGGTCGACGAGAACGACTCTCTGACCAAGATCGGCGGCCCGAAAGGCGGCGGTATAGCCGCCGGGCCCAGCGCCAAGCACGACAATGTCGCATTCGAAATCGCCCTTCGCCGCCTGGGCAGCCGGAGCAGGGGCGGGCGCGGGAGCCGGCGCGGGAGCCGCCGCGGCGGTTGGAGCAGGCTTCGCCTCGGCCGTGGCCGCCGCCGGCGCCGAACCTTCGATCGTCGCCAGCAGTGCGCCCTGGCTCACCTTGTCGCCGACCTTGACCTTGATCTCGCCGATCACGCCTGCTTCAGGCGAAGGAACGTCGAGCGTCGCCTTGTCGCTTTCGAGCGTGAAAATCACATCTTCCTTGGCGACGGTCTGGCCCGGCTTGATATGAATTTCGATGATCGGCACGTCCTTGAAATCGCCGATGTCGGGAAGCTTGATGTCGCGCGCCATTGACCCGTCTCCAATTCGTCCGGCCGGTTCGTCTCACAGGAGGACGCGGCGCATGTCCTCGATGATCGTGATGAGATGGCGCGTGAAGCGCGCCGCCGCCGCGCCGTCGATCACACGGTGATCGTAGGAGAGGCAGAGCGGCAGCATCAGGCGCGGCATGAAAGCCTTGCCGTCCCAGACCGGCGCCATTTTCGAGCGCACGACGCCAAGGATGGCGACTTCGGGCGCGTTGACGATCGGCGTGAACGCCGTGCCGCCAATGCCGCCGAGCGAGGAGATGGTGAAGCTCGCGCCCTGCATTTCGGCGGGCGAAAGCTTGCCCTCGCGCGCCTTGGCCGAGAGCGCGCCAAGTTCGCGCGCCAGCTCGACGACGCCCTTCTTGTCGACGTCGCGCAACACCGCGACGACGAGCCCGTCGGGCGTGTCGACGGCGACGCCCATGTGCCAGTAATTTTTGAGAACCAGCGCGTCCTTGGCTGGCGTCAGCGACGCATTGAAGATCGGGAAAGTCTTCAGCGCGCTGACCGCGGCTTTCATCAACAGCGGCAACAGAGAGATGCGGTAGGGCGCTTTCTTGTCCGCCTTGGCCTCATCGTCAAGGCTCTTGCGGAAAGCGTCGAGTTCGGTGATGTCGGCGTCGTCGCAATGGGTGACATGGGGAATGTTCACCCAGGACGCATGCAGGCGCGGCCCCGAAATGCGCTTGATGCGCGACAGCGGCTTCGTCTCGATCGGACCGAATTTGGCGAAATCGACGAGCGGAACTTCCGGCAGTCCTGCGCCGCCGCCCGACGACGTCGAACCGCCTGCGAGCGCCGCCTTGACGTCCTCGCGGGTGATGCGGCCCTTCTCGCCAGTGCCGCGCATGGCGTTCAGGTCGAGATCGAGTTCGCGCGCCAGACGGCGTACCGCCGGTCCGGCATTGACGCCCGAAAAATCAGCGAGGGCCGGGCCGCCGGTTTTCTCCGGCTTGGCCTGATCCGGGGGAGCGGCGACGGGCGCGGGCGCCGCGGGGGCGGCCGCTGGCGTCGAGGCAGCCGGTGCGGGCGCCGCGGCCGGCGCCGCGTCGCCGGCCGCCTCTTCCAGGCGCAGGATCAGCGAACCCATCGCGACCTTGTCGCCGATCTTGGCGATAATCTCGCGCACCGTCCCGGCCTTCGGCGCCGGCACGTCCATTGTCGCCTTGTCGGATTCAAGCGTCACCAGCGAGGCGTCGGCTTTGACGACGTCGCCCGGCTTCACCAGGATCTCAATGATCGGCACGTCCTTGTAGTCGCCGATGTCGGGAACTTTCACATCCACAATATTAGCCACGAGCGCTTCTCCCTGCGCGACCATCTCTCATCAATCGGCTACCGTCAGCTCAACGCCGGGCTCGCCCGCTCTGTGTCGATCTTATAAAGCTTGATCGCGTCCGCCACCGTCTTGGAGGGCAGAAGCTGGTCATCGGCAAGCGATTTCAGCGCCGCGACCGCGACATGATAGCGATCGACCTCGAAAAACGAGCGCAAGCGACGCCGGTAGTCCGAGCGGCCAAAGCCGTCGGTGCCAAGGGCCTTGAATCGCGCGGGAACGAAAGGCCGGATGCCGTCGGGAATGACCTTCATATAGTCGGTCGCCGCCACCACCGGCCCGACGCCCTTGCCGAGGCATTTTTCGACATAGGAGACGCGCGGCTCGGCCTCGGGGTGCAGCATATTCCAGCGATCGACCTCAAGCCCGTCGCGACGCAGCTCGTTGAAGCTCGTCACGCTCCAGATATCGCTGGAGACGCCGAAATCCTTGGCGAGCAAAGCCGCGGCCTCCTCAACTTCGCGCAGGATCGAGCCCGAGCCGAGCAGACGCAGGCGGGGCCCTTTCTTGTCAGCCTCGACTTTGCGCAGGAGATACATGCCCGCCAGAATGCCGGCTTCCGCGCCTTCCGGCATGGCGGGATGGGGATAATTCTCGTTCAGCGTGGTGATGTAATAATAGACGTCCTCGTTGTCGCCATACATGCGCTTGAGGCCAGCCTGGATGATCACCGCCAGCTCATAGGCGTAGGTCGGGTCATAGCTGATGCAATTGGGGATGGTCGACGCCAGCACGTGGCTGTGGCCGTCTTCGTGCTGCAAGCCTTCGCCATTCAGCGTGGTGCGGCCCGACGTGCCGCCGACGAGGAAGCCGCGCGCGCGCATGTCGCCCGCCGCCCAACAGAGATCGCCGACGCGCTGGAAGCCGAACATCGAATAGTAGATATAGAATGGAATCATCGGCACGTTCGATGTGGAATAGGACGTGCCGGCGGCGATGAACGAAGCCATGGCGCCGGGCTCGTTGATGCCTTCCTGGAGAATCTGCCCCTTGGGGTCCTCGCGATAATACATCAGTTGATCGGCGTCCTGCGGCCGATAGAGCTGTCCGACCTGGCTGAAAATGCCGATCTGGCGAAACAAACCTTCCATGCCGAAAGTGCGGCTTTCATCCGGCACGATCGGTACGATGCGCTGACCGATCTCCTTGTCGCGCAACAGCGTCGTCAGGATGCGCACGAACGCCATGGTCGTCGAGATTTCGCGTCCCTCCGCGGTCGCCTTGAGCAACGCGTCGAAGGCGGAAAGCTCTGGAATCTTCAAGGCGTCGCTGGTGCGCCGGCGCGCCGGCAGGTAGCCGCCCAAAGCTTCCCGGCGCCCGCGCATATATTTCATTTCCGGACTGTCTTCTGCAAAGCGCAGGAACGGCACTTTGTTTATGTCGTCGTCCGAGACCGGCACATGGAAGCGGTCGCGGAATGCACGTAGCGCATGATCGCCGATCTTCTTTTGCTGATGGGCGATCATCTGGCCTTCGCCGGCCTCGCCCATGCCGTAGCCCTTGACGGTCTTGGCGAGAATGACGGTCGGCTGGCCCTTATGCTCGACCGCCGCCTTATAGGCGGCGTAGACTTTCAGCGGATCATGGCCGCCGCGGGTCAGCCCCCAGATCTGGTCGTCGCTCCAGTCGGCGACCATGGCGGCGGTTTCGGGATAGCGGCCGAAGAATTTCTCGCGGATATAGGCGCCGTTCTTCGATTTGAAATCCTGGTATTCGCCGTCGACGCATTCTTCCATCAACTGGCGCAATTTGCCGGAATGATCCTGCGCCAGCAGTTGATCCCAGCCTGAGCCCCACAGGCATTTGATGACGTTCCAGCCGGCGCCGCGAAAATCGGCCTCAAGCTCCTGGACGATTTTGCCATTGCCGCGTACCGGCCCGTCGAGCCGCTGCAAATTGCAATTGATGACGAAGATCAGATTATCGAGCTTTTCGCGACCGGCCAGCGAGATCGCGCCGAGCGATTCCGGTTCGTCCATTTCGCCGTCGCCGCAAAAGGCCCAGACCTTGCGCTGCGAAGTGTCGGCGATGCCGCGACCCTGCAGATAACGCAGGAAACGGGCCTGATAGATCGCCATCAGCGGCCCAAGGCCCATAGATACGGTCGGGAATTGCCAGAAGTCGGGCATCAGCCAAGGATGGGGATAGGACGAAAGCCCCTTGCCCTCCACCTCCTGGCGGAAGTTCAGCAATTGCTCCTCGCTGAGCCGGCCCTCGAGAAAGGCTCGGGCGTAAATGCCCGGCGAGATATGGCCCTGGAAATAAATCAGATCGCCGCCCTGGTTGTTCTCCGGCGCCCGCCAGAAGTGCATGAAGCCGGTGTCATAGAGCGTCGCCGCCGATTGATAGCTCGCGATATGGCCGCCGAGTTCGGACGATTCCTTGTTGGCTTTGATGACGATGGCGACGGCGTTCCAGCGGATGGCGTGCCGGATCGCCGATTCCATCTTGCGGTCGCCGGGATAGTCCGGCTGATCCTGAGGGTGGATCGTGTTGACATAGGCCGTATTGGCGGCGAACGGCAGCCGCGCGCCCTTGCGGCGCGCCGAAGTGACGACGGCTTCAAGCAGCGCGTCGGCGCGGTCCATGCCCTCGAACGCCTCGACGGAATCGAGCGCGTCGAGCCATTCGCGCATTTCGGCGCTTTCGCCCTTTTCTGCCTCGGTCATAGCGTCTCCCTCAAGCGATCGCGCGCCACAAATTGCCCGGAACCGGGGTGGAATTTTCCTGGTCGTCCTCTTCTCACGAGGCGCTCAAGATGGCAATCCGGCCGATGGCGGTCCAGCCATGCCTGCGGCGCAATGATCGCTTCTTCCCTTGCCCGCCGCCGCCCCTTAAGGTCGGCGCTCGTTTATCGGAGACAAAGATGGCCGGGCTTTCCACCCATGTTCTCGACACTGTGCGCGGCGGCCCCGCCGAGGGGGTCGAGATCGAACTTTTCAGCATCGGCCCGGACGGTTCGCGCCTTTCGCTGGCGCGCGTGCGCACCAATTCCGACGGGCGCACCGACGCGCCGCTGATCAGCGCGGCGGCGGCGCGGGTCGGAACCTTCGAACTCATCTTTCACATCGGCGATTATTTCCGGCGCTCGGGGGCGCGCGCCGCCGAGCCGCCCTTTCTCGATGCGATCCCGATCCGATTCTCGGTCGCCGATCCCAAGGCGCATTATCACGTGCCGCTGCTGGCGAGCCCCTGGAGCTATTCGACTTATCGGGGCAGCTAGGCGCGGTCAGACCTGAGGCCCCGAACTGGCGGGGAAGAATCGCACTTATCGCCAGATTAATTTATCCTTATAATGGGCTGGCTTATTATAAGGCTGTCGCCTCGCACGTTCCTTTCACCCAGGCTGTCGTCGCATCCCATGCCTTTGAGCCCCGCGCGCGAATTTGGCTTCGCCCTGCATGATGTGGCGCGGTTGCTGCGCACCTATTCGGACCAGCGCGCCCGGGAGGTGAACATGACGCGCGCGCAATGGGCGGTGCTGGTGCGCCTGCAGCGCTTTGAGGGCGTCAATCAGAGCGAGCTGGCTGAAATGCTCGACCTCCAGCCGATCACCCTGGCGCGGCTGATCGACAAGCTATGCGGCCTCGGCCTGGTCGAGCGGCGCGACGACGCCAAGGACCGCCGCGCCAACCGGCTTTTCCTCACGCATAAGGCGGCGCCGACCCTCGAGCGGCTCGGCGCGCTCGGCGAGGAATTAATGGGTCAGGCGCTGGCGGGTCTCGACGCCGCCGCCATCGCCGAAATGACCGAACGAATGAATTGGATCAAAAGCAATCTTAAGCGCGAATTGAACTGTAAAGGCTGAACATTTGCGGCAAGTGACGCCCCTCAACCCCCGCGAGCGAACCGGCGAGAGCGCGCCGGCGACGCCGCCTGCGCCCGTCGTCGCGCCGCCTCCGGCGCCGTCCCAGCCCGCCGCTGCGCCCGCGCCCATCGTCAAGCCGCGACGGCGCGGCGGACGACGCTTCGTGTTGCTGGTCCTGTTGCCGGCGGTGGTCGTCGCCGGCGGCTTCTATTGGTGGTTGGGAAGCGGGCGCTATGTCACCACCGACAACGCCTATGTCGGCGCCGACAAAGTCCTGATCACGCCGCAGGTGTCGGGCGCGATTTTACACATCGATGTCGTCGAGGGACAGCATGTCGAGGTCGGCGACAAATTGTTCGAAATCGATCCGGCCCCTTACCGCATCGCTCTGGCGCTCGCCAAGGGCCGGCTCGAAGCGGCGAAGGTCGCCTATCAGAACCTTCGCATATCGTACCAAAGCAACGAAGATCAGATCAAGATGGGGGCCGACGCGGTCAAGGTCCGCCAGTCCGATTATGATCGCAAATCGGCTCTGCTCACACAGCGCGCCGGCACGGCGGTTGACGCCGACACAGCGGCCGCCGCGCTGATTCAGGCCAAGCAAATCCTCGCTTTCGTCGAGCAGCAACAGAGTTCGGCGCTGGTCAAGCTCGGCGGCGCGTTCGATGCGCCGCTGGAGAATTTTCCCGATTACATGCAGGCCAAAGCGCAGGTCGAGGACGCCGAGCGAAATTTGAGCAACGCCAGCATTGTCGCGCCGATCGCCGGCGTCGCGACGCAGGTGACGCAGATCCAGCTCGGACGCGTCGCGATGATGGGGACGCCGATCTTCGCCATCATCGCCGATCGCGGCCTTTGGGTCGACGCCAATCCGAAAGAATCCGATCTGACGTACGTCCATACCGGCCTGCCCGCGACGATCACGGTCGATACGTTCCCGGATCGAAGCTGGCGCGGCAAAGTCGGCGCGATTGCGCCGGGCACGGGCGCGCAATTTGCGATCCTGCCGCCGCAAAACGCCAGCGGCAATTGGGTCAAGGTCGTGCAGCGCGTGCCGCTGCGCGTTGAGTTCGAAGCCGATCAGGACATTCGCGAACTGCGCGCCGGCATGAGCGCCTATATATCGATCGACACCGGCCGGGTGCGCACGCTGAAAAGCGTGCTGGCCGATCTTGAAGGCCTCAAGAACGCCGCCATCGGCGCGCCGGCGCCGGCGAGCGGAGACGCCCAAAAATGAGCGGCGCCGGCGCTGCTGAGGAGATGGCGCCGTTCGTGCGGATCATGCTGACGGTCTGTGTGATGATGGCCACCGTCATGCAGGCGCTCGACACGACGATCGCCAATGTCGCACTGCCCTATATGCAAGGTTCGCTGTCGACCACGCAGGACCAGGTCAATTGGGTGCTGACCTCCTATATCGTCGCGGCGGCGATCATGACCTCGCCGCTCGGCTGGATGGCGACGCGGCTTGGCCGCAAGAAATTGTTCATCGTATGTGCGGCGGGCTTCACAATCGCCTCGATGCTGTGCGGGGCGGCGCTGAGCATCGAGCAGATGGTGGCGTTCCGGCTGCTCCAGGGCGTGTTCGGCGCGGCCCTGGTGCCGTTGTCGCAGACCGTGATGCTCGACATCTATCCGCCCGCCCAGCGCGGCTCGGCGATGGCAATCTGGGGCATGGGGGTGATGCTCGGGCCGATCATGGGCCCCACCCTCGGGGGATGGCTGACCGATCAATATTCCTGGCGCTGGGTGTTCTTCGTCAACCTGCCGTTCGGCATCCTGACGGTTCTCGGCCTGTCGGCGTTCATGCGGGAGAGCGTGCTGCGACGCGACATCCCCTTCGCCTGGTTCGGCTTTCTCTCACTATCCCTCGGCATCGGCGCCTTGCAGATGATGCTCGATCGCGGCGAGGACCAGGGCTGGTTCGGTTCGACCGAGATCGTCGTCGAGGCGATCCTCTCCATCGTCGGCTTCTATTTCTTCCTCGCCGATTCCTTCACCTCGCAGCGGCCATTCATCCCGTTACGGATTTTCCGCGACTGGAACTTTTCGATCGCGGTGATTTTCATGTTCATCATCGGCATCATCCTGCTCGCGACGATGGCGCTGGTGACGCCCTATCTGCAGAACCTGATGGGCTATCCTGTGCTGGCGAGCGGCTATCTCCTCGGCACGCGCGGCATCGGCACGTTCGTCGCCATGATGATCGTCGGCCGCCTGCTCGGGCGGATCGATGCCCGCAAGCTGATCTTCGTCGGGCTCACTTTGGCGACCGGTTCGCTTTGGGTGATGGTCTATTGGTCGCCCGAGACTTCGTCGCGCGCCATCGCTATCGACAGCGTCGTGCAGGGCCTCGGCCTCGGCTTCGTCTTCGTGCCGCTGAACACCATCGCCTTTGCGACATTGCCAGGCGAGTTCCGCACCGACGGCACCGCGATCTGGACCTTGATCCGCAATCTTGGCTCGTCGATCGGCATATCGCTGATCATCGCCGAACTCACCAGTCTGATCAGCGTTTTTCATAGCCAGCTTGCCGAAAAGATCTCTCCCTTCAACGACGCTTTGCGCATGCCGAACGCGGCCGGGATATTATCCACGGCGACCGAGGCGGGACGCGCGACGCTCGATGCGATCGTCACGCAGCAGGCGGCGGTGATGGCCTATTCCAACGATTTTCTGATCATGACCTTCATCAGCCTTTGCGCTTTTCCGCTGCTGTTCCTGATCCGCGGCGCGCGGCCGCCGGCCGGCGTCCCGGCGCCCCGGAAAGACGAGCATGCCGCGGTGATGGATTGAGGCGGCGGCCGGCTGCCTTCGGCGTCACGTCGAGGGCGGCAGCTTTGGGGCGCCGGCGCGGGTGAGGGCGAGGATCGCGCCGCCGGCGATCAGTCCCCAGAAGGCGCCGCCAATGCCGAAGAAAGACAGGCCGGAGGCGGCGGTCAGGAAGGTCACAAGCGCCGCCTCGCGCTCGTCCGCATTGGCCAAGGCGTTGGCGAGCGAGGAGCCGAAAGCGCCGAGCAGCGCGAGACCGGCGACCGCTTCGATCAGGATCGGCGAGCCGGCGACGAACGCGGTCATCGCGCCCGCCAGCAGGCCCAGCAGGATATAGCCGAAGCCGCCGGCGGCAGCGGCGATCCAGCGCTTGGCCGGATCGGGATGGGCGTCGGGCGCGGCGCATAGCGCGGCGGTGATGGCGCTGAGATTGACGGCATGGCCACCGAACGGCGCGGCGAGGAGAGTGAACAATCCTGTCGTCGCAATCAGCGGCCCCGGCGAAGGGCGATAATGATAGGCCGACAACACGGCGAGGCCCGGCAGGTTCTGGCTCGCCATCGTCACGATGAACAGGGGTAGCGCCAGGCTGATTACAGCCTCGAGCGAAAAGCTCGGGCTGACGAAAATCGGCCGCGGCGTGAAATCGCTCCAGGCGATCGGCGAGCCATGGCTCGTCGCGAAGATAAGGACGCCGGCGACGATCGCCGCCGCCGGCGTCGCAAAGAGCCGCCGCCAGCGCGCCATCAACAGCCAGACGAGAATGATCGGCGCGGCGAGGCGCGGCGCCTCGGCCATCGCCTTGACGGGGGCGAGGCACAGCGAAAACAACACGCCCGCCAGCATCGCATTGGCGAGCGCCGGCGGAATGGCGGCGACCGCGCGCCCGAACGGACGGATCAATCCCGCCGCGACGAGCAGCGCGGCGACCACGACAAAGGCGCCGATGGCGGCGGGAAAACCGCCCGCCACCGCGCCGGTCGAGGCGAGCAGCGCCGCGCCGGGCGTCGACCAGGCGGCGGAGATCGGCATGCGCGACCAGAAACTGAGCGCGATGCCGGCGAGCCCCATCGCAATCGACAGCGCCATCAGACCGGAAGCCGCCTGCGCATCGCTCGCGCCCACCGCCGTGAGGCCTTTGAGGATGACCGCGAAAGAACTGGCGAAGCCGACAAAAGAGGCGACGAGGCCAGCGCTGACCGGCTGGAACAGGGAGGCTTTGGGCATCGGGGAGGGCGACTCGGGGAGGGCGGATGAACCGGCTTATAGCAAAGCCGGGACAAATCGGGTCTCAAAAACCGCTCGCACGGACGCCAACAAAAGAGCCGTCGCGCCTCTTGTTCTCGGCTGGCCGCCGCGACGCCCCAGACGCGCGAAATAGTCGCGGTCGAAGTAATATCAAGGCGTTGCTATGCAGAATTGTCGCACTTCGGGTATTCGGGTCAGGCGACAGTCATGGGAATAGAATACATTTATACGCTGCATAATTAGATTGACGCCTCTGACTTTGCCTTCGTCCTTGGGTAGCGTCGGCGCGCGATCGCGCTAATAGTTCGGGCCGCCGGGAGCATGGAGTCTCGCCGGGCGGCCCGCGCCATACGGGGTTCAGGCGGCCCGAATGGCACTTCCTGTTACGGGACGCGACCCACGCCGGTTTCAACGCGTCTCCTTTGGCGACGAACTTTCATCTCATAACACGCCGCCGCTGTCCCGGCGAGCCGCGGTCGGAAGAAGGAGCTTGCAGGGCTGACTGAATTGTCGCCCTAAACTGGCTCAGGCCACACGCATGTCAGCGTCCATGGCCTTGCTCAGGCCCGCCAGCCATCGCGCGAAACCTTCTTTCTCGAAATAGTTTGTCCAACGTTCGCATTCCTCGACGGCGCAGTCGAACGTCGCCCACCATTCAACGAACGCTCTGTCCGTCTCGACGACCGGCGTCACGCGGATCGTCGCGGCATAGTTGAGCACTGGAAAAGGCGGCGCGCCACAAAAGCCGTAGCTATACGATCTGTCGACATCGGAATGGGCGAGAAGAATCTGCCGAATGATCCTGTCTCCCACAGTGACGCGGCGGACGGCGGAGACCTGATCGCCGGCCTTGCCGCCTTCCATGATGGTTTCGGCTTCGACGCCCGCCCAGGCATAATGGTCGAAGGGCCGGATCAAAGCCCAGACGTCCCTCGCCGAATGATCCAACACGACGCTGTAATAAGATTTCGCCATTCCCATTCCTCCGTCTTTCCTGGAATGGCATGGTGACGCCCGGATGATGGCGCCCGATACCCGTTTCTTGCCTTTCAATCTTGTCGAACGGCGTAGGCCGGCTCTTGCCGGCGATTTGAGACGCTTCCGATCGCGTCGCCTACCACGGCCTCTCCTGCAGGGCGTCGGCGAATTTGCGCATCAGCCGCACCAATTCGTCCATCTCCCGCGCGTCCCACTTTTCAAAGATGGCGCGGCCCATCCTGTCGCGCGCCGCGTCGACGGCATCCGTCATCGCTTTGCCTTTCCTGGTGACGACCGCCTCGCGCACCCGGCGATCGGCGGCGGCCGCGCGGCGCTGCGCGAGGCCGAGGCTTTCGAGCTTGGCGACCTGGCGGCTGACGGTGGTGTAATCGCGCCCGACGCGGTCGGCGAGTTCGACCACGCCGATCGGGCCGAACCGCTCAATGCCGACCAGCAGCGGGAACAGCGCGCGGTCGAGCGGAATCGCCGCCGCCTTGATCATCGCCTCATCGTTCTGTGGCCGGTTCATCACCGCGACGATGTCCAGCACCGCGCCGTGCAGCGCGCGGAGCTGATCACTCATATGTGTATTTTGCACATTTTTCCTTGACGGCATCGACACGCTCCATATATGTGCGTTATACACATATTCGGCAGCTTTGAAAGGATGAGAGCGATGAAAGCGGCAATCGTGCGGGGCGCCGGTCAGACGCCCGTTTATGGCGATTTCGCCGAGCCGGCGGCTGCGGCGGGTGAATGCGTGGTCTCGGTCGCGGCGGCCGCCATTTCGCAACTGGTCAGGGGCCGCGCCGCGGGCACGCATTATAGTTCGTCGGGCCAGTTTCCCTTCGTCGCCGGCGTTGACGGCGTCGGGCGGCTCGATGACGGCCGGCGCGTCTATTTCGTCCTGCCGAAAGCGCCGTTCGGCGCGATGGCGGAGCGGGTCGTCGTGCCGCCGGCGCAATGTCTTACGCTCCCCGACGAACTCGATGACGTGACGGCCGCGGCCATCGCCAATCCCGGCATGTCGTCCTGGGCGGCCTATAAGGAGCGCGCCAAGCTCAAAGCCGGGGAAACCGTGCTGGTCAATGGCGCAACGGGCGCCTCCGGCCGCCTCGCCGTCCAGATCGCCAGATATCTCGGCGCCAAAAAAATCATTGCGACGGGGCGCAATTCCGAAGCGCTCCAATCGCTCACCGCTCTCGGCGCCGACGTGACGATCACGCTCAAAGCCGACGAGACCGCACTGGAAGAGGCCTTCAAGGTGCAATTTGCCGCCGGCGTCGATGTCGTCGTCGACTATCTCTGGGGTCGCAGCGCCGAAATGTTGCTGGCCGCCGCGGCCAAGGCGGGAAAGGAAGCGACGCCGATCCGCTTCGTTCAAATTGGCTCGGTAAGCGGGTCCGACATCGCCTTGCCGAGCGCCGTGCTCAGATCTTCGGCGATCGAATTGATGGGCAGCGGCATCGGCAGCGTCGCCCCTGATCGCCTCGTCCGCGCCATCGACGAATTGTATCACGCGACAGGCCCGGGGGGCTTCCAAATCGCGACGAGGGCTGTTCCGCTGACGCAGGTGGAGCAAGCCTGGTCGCTGAACGACAGCGCGCATCGCACGGTGCTCACCGTGGCGTAGCGCCGACGAGGCGCGCCTTCTCCTTCCCCCCTTGTGGGGGAAGGTGTCATGCGAAGCATGACGGATGAGGGGTGGTCGAGCGAAGCGAGACGGCTTTGCCACGCCGATAGAGGCAGCCGCCAGCCCAGCACTTCGTCCTATGGGTCCGCCGCCTTGCAGGCGCGATTGGCGATCTCGACGCGCCGGTTTTGCGCGCGGCCTTCGTCGGTGTCGTTGTCGGCGATCGGCCGCGTTTTGCCGTAGCCACGCGCTTCGAGCCGATCCGCCGCGACGCCGCGATCGGTCAGCCAGACCGCCACCGCATGCGCGCGCGCCTTGGACAGCGGCAGGTTGAAAGCTTCGCTGCCGACGCCGTCGGTATGGCCCTGCACTTCAAGCTTCAGGTTTGGCGCCTTCTTCATCACGGCGGCGACCTGTTCGAGCACGGCGTCAGATTCGGGCTTCAGTTTCGACTTGTTGAAATCGAACAGCACGCCAGTCAGGGCGAGGTGGCATTGCGAACCGAGGTTCGCCTCCAGCTTCGCTTCGCCAACCGTCGCATCCGCCACCGCGATCGTGTAGGACGCGTCGCCGACATTGATCGTCGCCCAGATGTTTCGCCCGTTCGACCCATAATGGCCGGTCAGCGCGGCGCCCGCGCCCCGGCGCTCGGCGACGAGGCTCCATTGCGCCTTGAGCAAAGCCGCGCGATAGGCGTCGAGAATCTGAATCGCAGTCAGGCCCGCCGGAGATTGATATTGTTTGACGACCGAGCCTTGGGCGACGAGCTCGGGTTGCTTGGCGTCGCTCGGCTGGACATAGAAAGGTTCGACAAGCGCCTTGCCGACGGTTAGCTGCGAGCCGCGCAGCGCAGGCAGATAGGGGAAATCGCCCCGCGCCGGATCGACCGTCTCTGGCGCGGCGGCGGGGGGCGGCAATGTGAGATCGACGACCGCCGCTTTGGGCGCCGGCGCCGGCGCTGGAGCGGGCGCCGCCGCTGCCGCATCGTCGCCCGGTTGCGGCGCCTTCATTGTCGAATGGAACGGCTCGATCTGCAGCAATGCGACGTGAAGTCCGTCGCCATTGCTTTCCCAAACGTGCAGCCAGGACTCGACGCGGTCCTTGGCCATGGTCGCGAAAATATCGTCGTCGGGACCGCGATGGGTGTTGGTGATCGCCAGGCCTTCGGCGGGCAGCGCCTCGGCGTAGTTCTGCATGATCTCCAGCGCGCTCATCGCCGCGATTCCGTGCTTGAGCGCGTAATCCTGCTGGCAGATCTTGCCCTTCTTGGTCACGTTCTTGTCGCCGTCGCCTTCCGCGACCCGGAAATCCATCGCGTCGAATTTCTTGAGGCGCGGCGGGTCGTTCGCCTGGAAGCTTTCGAGCGCCGGCGCCAGCGGACAATCCTTGGCGGTCAGCGCGGCGATGGAAGAGCGGAACGGCGCCTCCTGCAGCGATCGGATGTGCAGGCCATTGCCATTGCTTTCGTAGATATGAAACCAATAGACCTTGCCATCCTTCGTCATCGAGGCGTCGATCTCGTCGTCGGGATTGCGATGTGTGTTGACGATCGCATAGTCGGTCGCAGCGGCCCCCTCGACGTAATTGCGCATGATCTCGAGCGCGCTCATATTGGCGACGCCGGGCTTGAGGTCGTAGTCGCGCTTGCAGACCCTGCCGTATTTCCTGACGTTCTTGTCGTCGTCGCCTTCCGTGATGCGGAATTCCTCGACATCGTAAGTGCGCAGGTAGCGATCGCCGTTGATCTGGAAATTTTGCTGCACGGGTATGAAGGGACAATCCTCGGCGCCCGCCGGCGCGAGACTGGCGCGGAAAGGCGAATCTTGCAGCACCAGAATATGCAGGCCGTCGCCATTGCTCTCCCAGACGCGCACCCAATAGGTCGAGCCCTCCTTTGATGTCGTCGCATCGACCTCGTCGTCGGCGTTGCGCTTGGCATTGGTGATTTTCATGCCAGCGGCGGGCAGCGCCTCGGCGTAGCTCTGCATGATCTCCAGTGCGCTCATATGGGCGACGCCCGGCTTGAGCGCGTAATCCTGGTTGCAGACGCTGCCGGTCTTCTTCACGATTTTTTCGTCGTCTCCTTCGGCGACGCGAAAATCTTCTTGGTCGAAAGTGCGCAGCCTCGGCTTCTCCGAAGTCTGGAAATTCTGCTGGACCGGAACGAGGGGGCAATCCCCGGCGCCGGCGGCGACCAGCCTGGCCTGGAAGGGAGCCGCCTGCAGCACGAGAATATGCAGGCCGTCGCCATTGCTCTCCCACACATGGACCCAATATTCGTTTCCGCCCTTCTTCACCGTTGCGTAGATGTCGTCGTCGTCGGCGCGATTGCTGTTGGTGATCTTCATGCCGGCGGCGGGCAGCGCCTCGGCATAGTTCTGCATGATCTCCAGGCCGCTCATCCTGGCGGCGCCGGATTTGAGTGCGTAATCCTGTTTGCAGACCTTGCCCTTGACGACGATGATCTTGCTGTCTTTGCCGTCGAGGACGCGGAATTCCTGGGCCTCGTAATTGGTGATTTTAGGCGCGTCGCCGGCGTCGAAATTCTCCAGCGTTCCCACCAGCGGACAATCGCCGAACGCCAGCGCCGGCGAGCTGACCGCCAAAAGGCCGAATAGCCAAACCAGCCCGAATATCCGAAAGCCAGATCCGCGCATGCCCCCCTCCCACATCAGAATTCTCCGGACGGAGGCCCCGATTTCACAACAATCGCCTGTGCTGACGGCATTTTCAAGCCAATAGCGTCGTTTCTCCCGCAGGGGTAGGGACAGTTTCGTCAACCAGCCGCTGCAAAAAACTAGGAATCATCGAAGCGATGAAGCACCACGTCAAAGCCTTCATCGGGCGTCGGCGGATCGAAATAGGCGGTGAAGAGATCGTAGTCTCTGTCGCTGGTCTTGAAAGGATGGGCGCCGCTCTCGTTTCGCGCGCGCAGCCGTTGTTTGCAAACCGCATCCGGGACATCAAGCACATGCAATTCATGGGCGGCTTGCGCCTCGTCGATCAATGCACGCATCCAGCCTCGGTTGCTTTTGCCATTGGCCGGGAAATCGAGAACGACGGAAAGACCCGTGTGGAGAATGGCGACGACATGCGGCCCTATGGCGCGCCTGAGCTTGGCCGAGCAGCGCCGGTAATCGTCGAGCGTCTTCAATTCGTCGCTAAACAGGTTCGACATCCAGTGATCCTCGCTGATGAGCAGCGTTGCGGGCCGCGCCGCCAGCTCACGCGCCAGCGTGGACTTTCCGGCGGCGATCTTGCCGCAGACGAGATAGAGGACAGGCGAAGGCATTGCGGTCTCCTGGGTCGATGAGCCGAGGAGACGGGGCATGACAACCCGCCTCCAGGGCGGGCTGAACGCGGATGCGCGCTAGCCTGCCATCGAGGGGATGGCGCCGATAATCAGCGAGAGGGGCGAGCGGCGGAGGGTCATACGGGCGATGTTATCAGGGCTTGCGGCGTTTGCCTATGGCTGCGCGAGATCACGGACGACAAGCGCAATGACCGAGGGCGGATTTCCTCATTGTTTGCATGGCGGAGCGTGTGCGCGAGAGGTATTCGAAGTCAATGATCGCCCTTCCGGCGACCGCCGAAGGCGGCGAGAGCTTTGCGCTCGTCATTGAGTTCGAATACCTCTCGCGGACAATTGCCTCCATGCAATCAATGAATAGCTGTCGCCAGAGGCGGTGACGGCCAACAACGGTGAGGATTTGCGAGAGTGACGACCGCGTACTCGCAAATCGTCCGTCGCCGGAGTCGGAGAACCCTATGAGCGAAAAGTCAGTAGCCCAGAAGCTCGGCCTGAAGGCCGGCCAAACCCTGTTCGTCAATCAGGCGCCGGCGGAGATCGGCGAACTTCTCGGCGCGGGGTCGGATGGCGCGGGCTGGACGCAGACGGGCGAGGGGCCGTTCCCGCTGATTCTGACCTTCGCGAGGAATCGCGCGGCGATGGTCAAGGACCTGCCTGCCTGCAAGGCGAAGCTCGAATCCGGTGGCGCGCTGTGGATCGCCTATGCCAAGGGCACGTCAGCCAAGGCCGCCGACATCAACCGCGATATAATTCGAGAACATGTCGCCACGATCGGCCTCGACACGGTCTCCCAGATTGCGATCGACGCCGACTGGTCAGCCTTGCGTCTGAAAGTCGTCTGACGCCGACGGGAGGCGCTGAGCGCTTCACGCCACCAACGCCGCCTTGGCCCCCGGCGCCGTTTCGAACTTCATCGCAGCGTCGATTTCGTCGAAGCGGAATTCCCTGCCGGTCCGCGTGCGAAACAGTTCGTCGCCGATCCGCTCCCTTAGGTCGTCGAGCGCCGCGCCGAGCTTCTGGCTGTCCTTGACTGTCGCGCTCTCGAAATTGCTGAACCGCTTCATGGTGAGGTTCTTCGTCATGAACAGCGATGTCTGCAGCGCGATCGGCACGGGGCCGCCGAGGAAACCGTAAATGTAGAATGGAAGCCGCGCATCGTCTGGGCGCTGACGCGCAACGACGATCTGCGCTTCTCGGAGCTGCGCCGCGCCTGTCCGCCGATCAGCGACCGCATCCTGTCCAAGGAGTTGAAGGCGCTTCAGGCCTGGGGCCTGATTGCGCGCAAGGAATATCCTGTCGTCCCGCCACACACGGAATATCGGCTGACGGTCCTCGGCCGCACGCTCGAGCCTGTCATGGCGGCGATGGCCGATTGGGGCCTGAAGCGCCGCGCGCAAGTGATGTCGATCGCTGAAGAGGCGGCGGAGGAGAGCGATGCGCCGGAGCGTCCGCGCTAGGGCCGAGACGGCTTGCCGGCGCTCCTGGATTCAGCCTGACTTTGCGCTGCGCCGGCGGCGAAATTCCGCCACTGGCAAACCGCCGAAACCCCAGTTCTCCATATCGACCTCCTCAATGATCACGAAGGTGGCGTCGACAGGTTTGTTCAGAATGTCGAGGAGCAATTCGCTCGCTCCCTTGATGAGCGCGGCTTTCTCCTCGGCGGTGACCGAATTGGCGCCCGGTTTGGTCCCCTCGCGAGTGACCTGGATCGTAACGATCGGCATTGTCGTCCTCCCAACCAAATTCCTCGGCGCGGCTTCAGTGGCCGGCGCTCTGACCACCGTCGACGTGAAGGATCTCGCCCGTCACAAAGTTGGCTGATTCGAGATAGAGGATCGCCCCGACGATATCGGATATCTCGCCCATGTGGCCAATGGGATGCTGGGCGTCGAGCTGCGGATGAGTCTCGGCGGGATGCATCGGCGTTTTGATGATGCCCGGCGCGACCGCGTTCACCCTTATGCCGCGCTTGGCATATTCGATCGCGAGCGATTTGGTCGCGCTGTTAAGGCCGCCCTTGGTCAATGATACAAGCACCGACGGTACGCCAGCGACCGCATGGTCAACCAGGCTCGTCGTGATCTGCACGATATGGCCGCTGCGCTGCTTCTCCATCTCGGCAATGGCGAGCTGCGTGATATGGAAGAAGCCCGCGAGATTGACGCCCAGGAGCGCGGCGTAATCGGCCTGCGTATATTCAGTGAACGGTTTGGGGATGAAAACGCCGGCGTTGTTGATGAGCGTGTCGATGCGTCCGAACCGGGCGATGCCCTCTGAGATCGCACGTTCCGCTGTCCTCCGATCGGCGATGTCCCCGGGGACGGTGAGCACATCGCAATCGTCCGACCGCGCGATGGACCGCGCCGTCGCGACCACGCGATAGCCGCGTTCGCGATACGCCGCGATGAGGGCCGCGCCGATGCCCTGCGAGGCCCCGGTAATGACGGCAACTTTCTGTCCGGCGCCCATAGACGATCCCTTTCGCGTTTCCGGTGGGTCTTGGGACGAAGGTCAGTCGGGAATGGCGTCCCTCATCGCCACCTTATGGTGGACCGGCTGAGGAAATATTGGTCGCGCCTTCTGTTCTTTGTATCGTCTGGCCGCCAATGCCGCCCGATGAGACGGGCGCCAGGCGTTTGATATTGACCACCAGACGCCCACCGCCTTTCGCCGCCTTCTACGCGACTGCCGCCTTGCGAACGGGCGCAAAGACATTGACGAGATTGCCGTCGGGATCGCGCAGCAGCATCGAGCGATTGCCCCAGGGCATATCGGTCGGCGCCATCACGCGATCGATCGACGGATCGCTTAGATTTTCGTTGAGGCCGTCGACATCCTCGACCTGGAACTCGATGATCGCCGAACGATTGGCGGCGGCGATCGCCGCGCCGGCGTTGAATTGCTTGATCGGCCGTTCCGTAGAGAGCGCCAGCACCACGCCGGCGAGCCGGATCTCGGCAAAGTCCGGGGTGAGCCGCGTCGCGGCGACGCCCGTCAGCGTCGCGTAGAACGCGGCGAGCCTGTCGAGATCATGGGTGACGAGACGAAGCGAGGCGAGTTTCATTGTCATGGCTCCTGCGAGTTGAACGGCAGCGAGCTTAAGACCCCACCCTGTCAGTTTCCGGCAGTATGGCGCCGCGGGCGGCGCGCTCGGAATTCCGCCATGCCTTGAGCAGCGCCTGACGACGCTTGGGATAGCGGGATTCGAGCAATTCGGCGGTATCGATCCGGTCGGTGCGAAAGTTGCGGAAATCCCCGCGCAGCTCGCACCAGCACATCAGCACGCGCGATCGCTCGAAGAAGGCGAGCGCGAACGGCCAGACGACCCGCTGCGAAAGCGCGCCGGCGGCGTCGCGATAGGCGAGCCGCAGCTTGCGCTCGGCGCCGATCGCCTTGCGCAACAGGTCGGGCTCGATGGCGTCGGTGGGCGCCGGTCGTCCGCCCTGGCCGACAAGCAGCGCCGATCCCTCCAGTGCGCCGCGCAATTCCTGAGGCAATACGGCGGCGATCCGCGCCAGGGCGTCGAGGGCGGCGTCGGCCAAGCCGCCGTCGGCCCGGCCCGCCACCCAGCGCGCGCCGAGCGCCAGCGCCTCGATTTCCTCAGGCGGAAACATCAGCGGGGGCAGCAGAAAGCCCGGCCGCAGGATGTAGCCGACGCCCGGCTCCCCTTCGATTTCCGCGCCCTGAGCCTGCAGGCTGGCGATGTCGCGGTAGAGCGTGCGGATGCTGACGCCGATTTCTCCGGCCAACACTTTCCCGCTCACTGGCCGGCGATGGCGGCGCAGGGCATGGAGGAGATCAAACAGGCGTTCTGAACGCGACATCAGGGGACGATAGCGCCCGTCGCCGCCAGAAAGTGGCAGCAGCCCGTTTCGAACAGGGCCGCACGCTTCAGTCCCGATAGGCCGCCGGCGACGCGACCGATCGCGCCCATGTGAGAAGCGAATCGCCAGATTTCGCTGGATATTCCCCGGCGCGGCCCTTCATATCCGCTCGCCGTCACCCCGAATCGGCGTCCGAGGCCCAATGCGCGGACCCAATTTTCCCTCCGCCGGAGCCTTCAATGTCCGCCCGCCTGACGTCGCATGGTCTCGGCATTGCGCTCTATCTCATCGCCATCTTCTTTTTCGCGCTCAACGACGCGCTGGGCAAATGGCTGGTCGCCGACTACGGCGTCGGGCAATTGCTGATGCTGCGCTCGGTCGGCGCGGCGTTCGTGCTGGGGCCGATGATCTGGCGTATCGGCGCCAGCCTTGCCGAGGGCAGCCATCTCGGTTTGCAGACCTTGCGCGTTCTCTGCATGGCGCTCGACACGTTCTGCTTCTACTATTCAACGCGAACGATGCCGCTCGCCGACGTCATGACCTTCTATATGGCGGCGCCGCTGATCATCACCGCATTGTCGGTCCCGCTGCTCGGAGAGAAAGTGGAATCGTTCCGCTGGGTCGCGGTCGCAATCGGCTTCGTCGGCGTCGTGATTGCGCTGCGGCCATCGGCCGCGATGCTGTCCTCGGCTTCGCCGCTCGCCCTGCTCGGCGCGACGATGTTTGCGCTGGGCCAGACGGTGACGCGCAAGCTACGCGGCTTGCATTGGCTGCATCTCGTCGTCTGGCAATTTGCCGGCGCGGGTCTGATCGGCGCGGCGACGCTGCCGTGGATATGGGTGACGCCGAGCCTTTTCGATCTTGGCCTGCTGTTCCTCCTCGGCATCGTCGCGATGCTATGCTTCGTCTGCCTGACGCGGGCGCTGGCGATGACGCCGACCGCCGTGCTGGCGCCGTTCCAATATACGATGCTGCTGTGGGCGACGATCATGGGATGGATCGTCTGGCGAGACGCCCCAAGCCCGCCGATCCTCGTCGGCAGCGCGATCATCGTCGGCAGCGGATTGTTTGTCATCCTTCGCGACCGCGAGCCAAGCGTCGCCGTCGCCGAATGATGCGCGGGCTGCGACGCGCGAATGAAGATTGCCGCGATTGTGATCGGCCGCGGGCTGATTTCGCGCGTGAGCGGGCTCAGGCGATTTTGCGAATGCGGAGCGGGCGCGATATTGTCTCGCAAATCTTCACCAGCACTTAAGAGTGGCGATCCATGAATCTGGCGCGAAGCTTTTTCCTCATCGGCCTGACGAGCCTTTGCCTGCCAACGGGCGCTGCTTTGGCCGCTTGGCCGTTCGTGTCGCCGGACGAATCCTCGCCGCCGGCGGCGCCCCAGGCGCAAGGTTACCTGCCGCCGGACGCCGATCCCTATTATTCGACGCCGGGCGGTTTCGATTCTGACGTCGACATGAAATTGTCGACCCGCAGGTTCGTCGCCGATCCCACGGGAAAGGCGCCGGGAACGCTCACCGTGGATACGGCGCAGCGCAAGCTGTTTCTCTCGCTGAGCGATGGGCGCGCGATAGAATATCGCATCGGCGTCGGCCGTCAGGGTTTTTCCTGGAAGGGATTGGCTGCGATCGGCCGCAAGGCCTTCTGGCCGGGATGGACGCCGCCGCCGGAAATGTTGGCGCGTCAGCCCGAACTGCCGGCGCATACGGACGGCGGTTTGGGCAACCCGCTTGGCGCGCGCGCTCTGTACCTGTTTCAGGACAACAAGGATACGTTGTTTCGCATCCATGGCACCAATGATCCCAAAAGCATCGGCAAGGCCGTCTCGTCCGGCTGCATCCGCATGCTCAACTCCGACGTGATCGACCTGTTTCAGCGGGTCGGCAAGGGAACGCCGGTCGTCGTGCTATGAGGCCGGGCAGCGCTGGTTCCTTTTGAGCGGCTGAACGTCGCCTAGGCTCTGCCTATCCTACTGGCCGCGGCGAGCGCTCCCCGGCCTTGGCAGGAACCATGCGAGCAGACCGGCGGCGGGCAGGAACGAGCAAAGCCGATAGACGCTTTCGATGCCGATCGTGTCCGTCAAGCCGCCGAGGAAGGCGGCGGCGATGCCGCCGAGGGCGAAGTTCAGTCCATAGAACAGTCCGCCGATCAAGCCGATGCGTTTGGGCACAAGGTCCATCGCATAGATCATGATCGAGGCGAAAGCGCTCGCCATGACCAGGTTGATGAAGACGGTGAGGATGCCGGTCCAAAACAAATCGGCATAGGGCAGGGCCAGGGTCAGGGGCAGCGGACCGAGAATGGAAATCCAAATGACGCGATAGCGCCCGATCCTGTCTCCGACGATGCCGCCCAGCAGCACGCCGGCGGCCGAGGACAGGAAAACTACGAACAGCATCATTTGCGACGTCGCGATCGAGACGCCAAACCGATCGATCAGGTAAAAAGTATAGAAGGATCGGAAGCTCTCGATGTAGGACAGTTTTGAAAACATCAGCAGCGTCAGAATGAAGAGTGTGAATCCGATAAGGCGGCGCGATTGTGTCCCGTGCCTGGCTTGATGCGCGGCGTCGTGAGACGCCGCCATGAACCGCGCCCGAATAAGCGCCTGCTGTCCGGCTGTCCAGGCCAGCAGCGCCATGCCGACAATCGCCATCGATGCGAACCAGGCAAGGCTCGCCTGCCCGCGGGGCACGATGATGAAGGCGGCGGCGAGGGGACCAAGCGCGCCGCCGATCTGTCCGCCGACCTGAAAAATACCTTGCGCCAGTCCGTGCCTGCCGCCGGAGGCGTAGCGGGCCGATCGCGTCGCGTCGGGATGGAAAATCGACGAGCCAATGCCGACCAGCGTCACGGAAAGCAATATCAGGATATAGCTTGACGCATAGGCGAGGCTGACGACGCCTGCCAGCGTGAAGACCATCCCGACAACGGTCGAGTAGGGCAGAGGATGTCGATCGGTGTAGAGGCCGATGACCGGCTGAAACAACGCCCCGGCGGTCTGGAAAGTCAAGGTGATCATGCCAATTTGCACGAAATCGAGCGCAAGCTGGTTCTTCAAGATCGGATAGATCGCCGGTATCAGCGACTGGATCGTATCGTTGAGCAGATGCGACAGACCCAGCGCGAGCAAGACGGCCAGGTAGACCTTCGGCCTGGCGGCGGCGGCCGGGGCGGCTTCGATCCC
>Ga0209006_10000077_pt1 | contig 101941 bp, 108 predicted proteins | sample JacPin_JW_Ref_O2_FD_188567 | JGI IMG/M metagenome (GOLD analysis project Ga0209006, IMG submission 188567) | Forest soil microbial communities from Algoma, Ontario, Canada - Jack Pine, Ontario site 1_JW_Ref_O2 (SPAdes) (version 2) | ecosystem: Environmental > Terrestrial > Soil > Boreal... | reverse complement strand
CCCTAGCGGGCTTAACTTACTGAACCGCCGTATGCGGACCCGCCTGTACGGTGGTGTGGGAGGGGCGAGCGGGTGACCGCTCCCCCTATCCCGATTGCCTGAGATCACGTGCCGATAATTTCATCAACGCTTAACACTGTTGGAACCGGCACGTAACAAAAATCCGTTAAGGTCTGGCCTCCTGAACACGAGGTGGTCTGCTGCCATCGAGGCTGCCCCTTTTCAGCAATCTCCTGTTCGCATGGAGGCCCGATGCGCGAATTCTTTCTCGATCCCAAGACTCGCAGAACTGATTGCCTGAACGGGTACGGCATTCAATGGCGTAGCTTCACAGAATGCTATCTGGATTCAACCGGCACCTTCCGCGCTGGTGGTGCTGTAATTGGTGAGCGGTGCCTGACCCACAAGTTCGATCTGCATCGATGCCCAGAAGACGAACGCCGACTGTGGCCGACCAGCGCTTGATCCAGCAGGGGGCGAGGCTTAGTATCTCTTTGGTCGGATGTTGACGCTGCCTGCTTCTTCAGGAATGTTGGTTGAGGAGAGAGATGGAACATCCGACCAAACCAAACTTCCCACGGCGCACCTATGCCGAACGCTCCCGCTTCTCATCGTTCGATGTTGTCTTAGTAGGCTTCTTCCCGGCCGCGTTGGGATATTCGATCGTAGGCAATAAGAGCGGACGGTAGTAACGGTGCATGCATTGGTGGCACCTGGCAAGCTGGAAGAGGATGACGCAAGCTCGATCCAGCCACGTCTTCGGGTGCGAACGGAAGACTTCGTGACCGCCGCAGTACGGACAGCTATTCAAGCCAATTCTACGCATCGCTACACCGCCACAAGCTTGGGCCTCATCAGAGACAGGGACACTGGTGGGGTTCGGGACGACGTGGTTGACGCCAGTATACAAGGAAACGGGGCGGGCTGCGCGTGACCGCGCACGCAACCCGCCCTTGACCATGAGGAAAATTAGTCTACCGGAATCCTGCCAGGCGCGCGTCGCGAACGATGATGCAGTCGCAGCGCCGGAGGAAGTCGCGCAGGGGCAGGTGCGGCTGTTTCTAGCCCTGTGACTATTTCCGCTGATCCACTATGCGAAAGACGGCGAAGCGTTCTCCCTTTGCGCTGAAGGTGCCCACCAGCGACGCCTTGAGTCTGCTTCGACTTGGCGTTACCAGCCTCCAGTTCTTCCCGAGCGGCAGTTTTTTGCCGCGCGCCATCTTCTTCCCAGCGACGTTTCGCGGTTCTTTCATGCGCGCAATCCTACCACCAATCGCCCACAGCAAGTGAACTACTAAAGGACTCTAGTCCGGCTCTCCCTCGTCCATCTGGAATGAGCATGCGGGTGGCGAGTTCTCGCGTCGTTAATACAAAAACTCTTTCGCTTCCCGAAGGCGCCTTTCGTTATAAAGTAAACTGCATAACATCTTATGTCATCCCACACCGAACTAGGCGAATTCATCTGGCGCATTGCGGACCATCTGCGAGGCGACTATGAGAAGAACGACAATGAAGACGTAATCCTGCCGTTCACGCTGTTGCGTCGTCTGGACTGTGTTCTTGAAAAGACGCGCGACAAAGTGCGCGAGACGGAAGCCACGACAGCAGGAAAAGTCACGGAAGACGTGCTGAAGAAGCTGCTCGTCGGCGCAGCGGGCGTGCCGTTCTACAATCGCTCAAAGTTTTCGTTCACCGAATTGCTGAAAGACGCCGCGAACATTAAAGAGAACTTTGGCTCCTACTTGGACGGCTTCTCCGACAATATTAAAGAAATCCTGTACAACTTCTCCGGGGGTGCTGCGTTCACAGGGCTGCGCCTGGGGGAACTGCGTGGCCTGTTGTGGGAATCCTACGAGGCTGCGCCAGACGAAGAATCACTCGGCTGGCTGAATGTCACTCGATCCGTCTGGCGTACCTCAGTTGGGGATCCAAAGACTGCAAAGTCGAAGGCTCCCGTTCCAGTTATCCCGCAACTCGCGCAGCGGCTGGATGCACATCGTAAGCGAAGCTGCGATCGGGTAACGGGTCCGATCTTCGCAAACTCAGCCGGAAATCCGCTGGACCTGAACGCTTGCTATCAGCGGGAAATGAAAGATGTGCTGAAGCGTGCTGGAATCTCGTGGCACGGATGGCATGGGTTCCGGAGGGGCTTGGCGTCGAATCTGAACCGCCTAGGCGTGGATGATTCGGTGATCCAGCGCATTTTTCGGCACAGCACAGTCGCAACCACTCAAAACCACTACATCAAGACCGCATCGCCCGATGCGATTGCAGCAATGAGGCAATTCTCTGAGGCCTTAATTGTGCTCCGCTTGTGCTCCAGACGGCGGGGTCAAGGCCAAAGGGTCCGTGCAGTAACAGTAGCTAAGTGCCTACCTATGAGTGAGCTGGCGGAGAGGGAGGGATTCGAACCCTCGGTACAGGTGTTAGCCCGTACAACGGTTTAGCAAAAGGATCGTTCTCGCCGCCCTCACTCGTATTCAAGCACTTACGGTCGGACTCGCTGCCTCCAGGTCGGGTTCAGGGGCTCTCATTCGGCAGTTGTTGTGCTCCACTTTGTGCTCCAGAATTTCTGTTACCCGTTAGGAAGCTGTGGCATTGCCAACCACTTGCCAGCTCCGCCCTCCTGCAACACAGAAATGCTTGCCCTACCTGTCGTCTCTTGCCAACCATTTCCGATTCTATATTTAGAGGCCAGAAACCCTGTAGCGCGGGGCCAAGGGCCGACAGGCTCCTTTTGGAAGGTCAGTAGATGGGGTTTTCCTCCAGACGACATCGGTACATCGGTTTCCTTTTTACTTATACTCCCGCCTTTCCCCCCGTGTCCCGCCGGTACACGAGCCGGATTCGCCAGGGCTACCGACCGTATCCGAGACACTGGGAGGCGCTGGCGGGATTGGTTGGGGTTTCGGACGGAAGCGTGAATGGATTTTGAGGAGTCCAACGAGGAAAGATCCCGCGAGGGGAAGCGACCGAGGGTCCCCACCCTTTGCAAACACCGCGAAGGATGGGCAACCCGCGAACTGGTCGCCGCTTTAGTTGCTCATCTTCCGGAACAAGCTCGTCAACACCGAATAAGCAACCCACCCCAGGAGAAAATAAATCAGCGCGTTTATTCCCGCTGCGATCCACAAACTCCATGCATGCGCGTTCCCGCTGAAAGCCTCCGCGCCGATCATTCCGGGCAACAAAAGCCTGAACAGGACACGCTGGACGGTTCCCGCGATCGAATTATCCGAGATCGCGGACAGTTTTGAGGCGGCAAGCGTCAAACTTCCGAGTGCGCCTCCTGTCGCAAGCGCAATGACCACTTTGAAATTTTGAAGAGCGGCCCCCTCGCCACCTTTCATTGGCACCCCCCCGACTCTCCTGTGGCTGAGTCATGCCATGTGACACATGCCTTCTGATGCTTCTGTTCCAAAAGCATCCAATCGAACTGGGCCCCAAAGATTCTGTGGAGAAGTTGTTGGGCAGCATTCCTAGCTGCCGCCCTCTGAGCGGCGGTGATAGTCTTTTCTCCCCAAACATGATCTCGTGTTCGCTTGTTATACCAAGGATCGTTGTACCAAGGCTGATTGCCCTTATGGGAGGGAGAAGTTCTGTCGGTTACTGTATGTAGCGCGTTGCCGAAAGCGGTTAGCGCGGCAGGAGCGATTCCCGTGTGGCCTTGCGCGACCCAGTCCGCCTGCGCCTGCTGAGCAGTCTGCACTTGTTGGGAGATGAAATCATCTCCCAACTGCTGGGCAACCAGTGGATCTTGGTTAGTCGTTCCGTCTCGCATCCCGTGTTGATAAGAGTTCGCCGGATCTTGTTGACCCTCATCCATGTCCATGTGCCAGCTCGCGTCCTTCAGACTTTGCAAATCCTGTTTGCTCATCCCTGGGAATGATTCGTCGATGATCTCGTCGTGGATGTACCAAGGCCAGAGACCGTTCCTGTCAACAACTGCTAGGGGATTATTCAACGCGTAGGCATATCGATTCCAAGTCTGGGGCAGCGAAAAATCGACGCTCAAATTCGAAGGGTCAGGAGACATGAACCTACCCATGCTAGATGCGTTGTATCTCGCTCCAAAGTTATCGAGCCCCGATTCGGTGTCGCGTTCTTTGCCGGTGAATTTGTAGTGATTGGGGTCGCTGCCGCTGCTATAGGCAATGCCGCCGAACGGGTAGAAATCCGTCTGCGCCGTGGTGACTCCGCCTCCGGTTGCCGCAGTCGCAATCACGCTGGCCGATCCGAGATGATTGGAGAAATAGTAGTGGACCGTCCCGCTGGGGCGGTCAACGCGGGCGATGCGCTCGCCGTTGAAATAAACGTACTCTTCGTTGATGACGCCAGCGAGGGTTGATTCAGTCAGGGTCTCGCCGCCTAGTCCCGGCCAATACATGGTCCCTGGCGACTTCTCGATCCGCACTCCATCGGAGTCGTAATAGTAGGTCACACCCGCATCGGTGACGATTCTGTTTTCCGCGTCGTAGGTATACGTGTTGCCAAGGTTGTCAGTCGTGATATTGCCTGCGCCATCGTACAGCAGCCCAATCCCGCCGAGTTGGTTTTGAGTTGTAGCAGTGGCGCTCAGTGGCTCGGTCTGGCAGCTCCCCGACATGCCCGAAACTCCAGACCGATTGGTGAGATTGCCCCACGCGTCGATGCCCGGAGTGGACGGAAGCACACCGGCGGCGGTCGCTGTCGGCGAATAAGTCTCGCCCCAGCAATTCGCACTGTTTGTGTTCACTGTGTAGGCCTGCGCGACCCGATTCAGCGGGTCGTAGATAAAGGCTGAGCTTCGGGTTGGGTCAACATTGTTAAGGATTTGATACACGTTGCCGTTATCGCCGGTGGTATAAGCATTGAAGCTGCATGGCCCACTGCTGATGGCTGTCTGTGAATGGAAATCAAAGCAAAGGCTGAAAATTGGGCCAGTGGCCGTTGTGTCGGTCAGCGTGCCGCCGCTACCCGTCGTGTCACTGCAGTACCAGCCCCCGTATTCCCCGAAATTTATTGTGTTGGGGCCCGTGATGGTGCCCATCTGGTTAATGTAACTCTCAAGAGGACTAAGGCTGTCGCCGGTGATCGTGATGGCATCGCCAGCACTCATTCCCGCTGTTGAGGCCACAGTGGCTACGACTGTGCCGCTGCAGGTTCCGGGAGGATTTACAGTATAGGTGATGGAACTGATAGACGTGGTGAGGCCACCGCCCGGCGCGCTCGCCGACAGGAGAATCGGCTGCAAACGATCATTGTATGCGTTCGAGGTGACGATCCCGGCTAACGTGCTCGTGTACCCGTTCGTCATGCTCGCTAGCGATCCGTGCGGAGCATATTTAGCGGTATTTCCGGAATAGCCCACGTAGTTGTTGCTGGAATCGCTCAGCTGAGTCGCACGCCCAGCTCCTCCGACTGTGTAGGTGACGACATCACCGCTCGGGTAGGTCAGCGTGTTCAGCGAACCGTCTTTGTAGTATGCGTAGCTGACCTTGAGTGTCTGGATCGGAGGTCCAATGTTTGCTCGTGCCTCCAGGAGCGGCCGTCCCATCGGGTCGTAGCTCCAGCCTGAGGCGCTCCGATAGGTGCACATTCCGGATCTGCGACCCACAAGATTCGTCGGAGAAGTGATGGAGGGCGGAACCGGACCGGGGCACGACGAGATCGCTGTGCCATCGTATCCGTAAAAGGAGTTCGCATTGATCGGGTCAGCATGCACCTTGCTCAGGAGACGATTCAGCGCGTCATAGGAATAGGTGCTTGTCGTCACGGCATTGTTTGTCGTGTTCACCTTAGGTTCAACTCTTGTTGCGACATTTCCGTTGGCATCATAGGTATACGTGTTCGTGCCGGATTCCGGGTTGGTGGCGCTGGTCAGCCGGGACAGAGAATCATAGATAAACGTGCGGACTCGCGCGTTTGAGCTGTTGCTACCATTCTGCGTGACGCTGAGCAGATCGTTCAGAGCGTCGTATTGATACTGCGTTTCATAGTCATATCCGGCTATGTTGGGCGCTTCCCAAACGGCGGTGAGTCGTCCCAGAGCATCGGCCTGGCTTATGCGTTGGTTCCCGACCTCATCGGTCACGGTGGTCTGGTTGGTGGAATAACTGGTCGAGGCCATAGAGCCGTCAGGTTTCGCGACCTGCTTGGTCCTGCCCAAACCGTCGTAGGTGTACGTCGAAACCCCCCAAGTCGTCTCGGTCCCGCAATTCGTCGTCGGCGTCGAGCAACGCGTTGGGTTGTAGACCTGGTAGCTCTTACCGGTGCCATCGTAGGTGGTCGCTGTGTAGCTGGGGTTGTCTGGGTCTGAAACGAGTTCGGTTTGCACAACGTGCCCCAGACCGTCCATCGTTGAAAGGCTCGTCTTCCATCCTGCTGGCGGGCTTGTCGCGATGCAGGTGGCACCGGCGGTGCCATTTATGAGTTGGCAGGTCGTGACGCTCGGGGTTGGGGCTGTGTCGTTATAGCTAAGAATAGTCTGACCGGTATCCGGGTAGTCCGTTTCGGTCTGCCTGCCGAGCGAATTGTTGTACTTGTAAGTGGTCTGCTGTCTGTTCTCGTCCTTCGATTGGGTCAGTTCGCCATCGTTGTACCCGTAGGAGTAGCTTTCGATGTGCGCGTAGCCGTTTGTGGTCGGATAGGTTACGTTTGTCAAATATGCATTAGTCACCTTGCCACTAGGCGGAGAACCTGCGGTGGTCGTAAAGCCGCTTGAATTCGTGTTCAGGAAGCTGTCGGCGTACGAGTACGAAGTTTGATTCAGATTCGGGTCGGTCATGGACCGTACCTGCCCGGTCTCATCGTAGGTGTATGTGGTGACGGGCGAAGTACCAGTGTTAAGCCACTGCGTCTTCTGCGTGACATTGCCTCTCTGAACCGTCGAATTTATCGAGTAGTATGTCTCGTCGTGGCCGGTGAGAGTGCTCCCGCCCGCTCCGGTCACAGATGGGGTTCCGGCGGGGCCACATGGAGGGGTAGTGGCTCCGTTATCGTAATAGTAATCGGTTTCCGCAACCCGATTTGTCCCCGTACTGTCATAGGTAATGACCTGGCAAGGACGGTCGGCAACGGTAGCGTTGGCGAATACTTGGTACGCCGCTGCTGTCGAGCGCGTCGCCCCAGCGGGTGCGGTTATCGGTCCTCCCTCCGGCGGCTGCGGACATTCGCTCGTGCTGCTGATCTGGCCATAGTCGTATTCCTTCTTGTCCGTAAGAGACAGGCCCGGCCCGTAGCTATAGAACGTCCCACTCAGCGGGCTCCCGTCGTGCGTCTCAAGCTGGCACCCCAGCCGAAACTGGTCCTGCCAGCCTTTTGTCACGGTCTCAAGCAGGTTTGTCTGGCCGTAATCATAGTATTGGACAGTCTGCTCCACAGGAATATTGAGGTTTAGGAACGAGACCTGGTCGTCCGGGCCGCTATAGCCCAAGACCGCAGCGACGTAGTTGTACACGGTTTTGAACGTCCCTCGATTCGTGCTTCCGTCGGACGAGTAGACCGTCGTGTGGACAATCGCTTGCTCGACGCCGGCGTTGTACGCAGTCGTGTAGGTGAACGTCTGCAGGAGCGCCGCATGAACTCCATCGAACATGACCGTCCGCTGCGCGACCATGGGCGCGTAGTAGCCATACGCGCAGCCCGTCTGATTGCCGAGGTTATCCGGGAACAGGATCAGGCCGTTGACTGACGGGGTGGTCCAGGTGTAGTTCACGACCGCGCCGGTGGGATACGAAATCTGGTTGAGCAAGCCATGGCTATCATACGTGAAGGTATAATACGTTCCGTTCGGCAGCTCGATAGACTTAATGACGATATTACTGGGGCCATTGCCTTCTGCCAGCCAACTGCAACCATCGTTAAGTCCCTCCCCGATCTGTTGATACTGGGCGCCGTAATTAGAGGTATTCGTCTCCCACGTTACGGTGTAAGCGTTCGAGAGCCCGGAGATGCTCACCGTGCCGTTCTTGGCGACTGGCGCAGAAATGGAAACGGCCAAGCGACCGGCTGTGTCCGTCTCAGTGATATTCCCGCCGCTCCCCTGGGAAATCGTCACGATGTTCCCGTTCCGATCCTCGATGGTGCTCGGCAGCACCGCGTTTACGCCGAAAACGCCCACCCAGCCCGTAGCAGGGAAGTTGTAAACCGTGCCATCCACTCCCACAACCCTGACAGCACCACCGGTGAACCCAGTCGTGTCGCTGAGCGTGGCGCTGTAGAAGTCGTCCCCCCCGGACAATACGTTAGAGGGCGCCGGGTTCCAAACATAGCTGCAGTCCGGGTTCAGCGTCTCCGTGTTCGCCACGCCGAGATTGTGCCGCACGCCGCTCGGATCCGTGAAGATGTAATCAGCCCAGACGTTTGTTGTCAGGGTCCTTCCTCCCCCCCCATTTACGTAGCAAATGGCCTGCTTCTGAACCGCGGTAAGCTCGGGAACGCGGTAGGACCATCCGCCGGAAGTAAGCACCACACCACCGACTATATTCGGTACCGCCCAGCCCGCCGAGGTCACGCCGTTGGTAGTACCGGCCACTTGCGCCTGCTGCACCGCACCCGAACTGTAATCAAACGAAAATGGAATGGTTATGCCACGGCCCGGTGGGACGGGCGTCGAGATGTGCACGCTCAGCGAGCCGTTAGACGGGTCCACTGTCTCGCTGAGCATGTTGATGTAGTCGTGTCCCGATCCTGGCACTGGAGTCCGCGTGTCATTGTTAACCGGATTGGGAAACTGCGCGAGCGCAAGCGGGGCAAGCAATAAAGCGAGCATTGCGACGACGGTCGACCGGACAAAGGGCATGGACTCCTCCTGGGAGCGATGAACAGTACTTAAATTGCAGTTCACAATAGCCACGGCAGGCATAGACACCAATCCGCGATGAGACGGATCGCACCTGCGTCCCGCGCAAACAAACTCCACACTTCGGAGGAAGCAGCGACTGGGATCACAGACGGAAATGAGAATCCGCCACCCCCCGGTCGATCCCGGCGCTGATCGTGGGAAGCTACACGCGGAGCGCTGTGGATGTCAAATGAAAAAGTTAGTGCCCGGTGCGATTGTTGCGAAATCGGAACAAGAACTGCCGCTCTACTTCCGCGCGACGAATCATCTACCAGTCGTTGTATTTCGTTCCGTCCAGCCCTTCGCCTTGCGACTTGGTGTGCACGTCGAACACGTTCTGCCCGCCCCAGGAGTCGGAATCAGGATCGTCTTGCACCGACCGCAGCCCCCAATCCGTATTCTTTGTCATCGGATCAACTGGAATCCGGCGTAGAAACTTCAGTTTCTTTCCCCCCACGTCCACGCCCTTCACCAGCGTTTCCAAATCAGGCGGATAATTCTGGGAATCCACTTTGGTCTGAAATGCTCCCCGGTCGGCGGCATCCTTATAACGGTCGATGGCGTCGCGCATATCCCACAAGTCCCGGCGCAACTCGCGTTCCTTGTCTCGTTTGATGGACAATGTCGCCAGCGGAATCGCCATCAGCGCGAGGACCGTCAGGATCGTCACGGCTGCGATCAGCTCGATGATCGTAAATCCGGCGCTCCGCACGGTGGATAGGTTCATGGGTTTTCGCCGTCTTGATATTACTCCACGTTCCGCAGACGCCTCCCGAGCGCCAGAATCGGATGCTCTCCAATTGTGCTCCACGCTCTAATGGCACATTCGTTTCAGTGGCTTACGACGTATGGCGGTTTCACAAACCGCTCCAGAGACATATCCCCCCGGGCGTGCTCAGCAATTCTATTCTGTGACACCCACGGACATTCGCTGCCACTCGTGCTCCTGTGGGTCTCGCGACCGTGCTTTAGGAATTGTAAGTGGAGGCGGACGGGTGGCAACGAGAAGTCCGCTTAGCGCTGACGATTGCAATCTCACGAACAAAACCAAAACGACGGCCGAGAGAATGGTTTCGGATGCAAACTCGTAACTTGCCCTCTGGATGAAGTCCGTCCGCACCCGAGCTATGTCCGGCATCAGCTATCGGTTTCAGCCTCCCAATTATCGTCACTCGCGTCCCTAGGACGTCTGGCCTTTAGAGAGCCGATTGTCATTATGCGAAAAGGGATCATTGTTGACGGCTATGCCCGATGTGAATTGGCTCGGCGACAAGGCCGCCGAACGATTATCTGCCTGGAATATGACGTAACTGAGGACGAAGCTCTGCGTTGGTTAATTCAGAGTCATCGTCCTTCGCGGGGCCTGAACGCCTTCCGTCGAACGCTGCTCGCTCTGGATCTTGAGCCCTTCCTCCAGGAAAAAGCCCGGGCAAACCAGAGAACGGGTGGTCAGAACAAGAATGCGTCAAATTTGACGGAAGCTAACAGGCTGGCCGTGAGGTCGGAAGTTGCGGCGGCGGCCGGGGTGTCTGCAGGAAATGTAACCAAGGTCAGCCAACTGAGGAAGACGGCCGATCCGAGAGTGGAGGAGGCGGTGCGGACAGGGCGCATCAGCATCCACCGGGCGTGGCAGTGGAGCCGTTTATCGCCCCGACAGCAGCTAAGCGAGTTGGACGAATATCAAAGCCGCAAAGGCACCAACCAGACAAGTCGGCGTCTCATCGGGAGACATGTCGCAAAGCTGTCGCCACCCCAATTGATTCCGCCCAGTCTGGGTGATCTTCTCAAGCCTTTCGTTCCGGATCGGTCAGCACTGCTCGACTCCATCGTTGTAACAGAGGTCGAAGTGCCGGGAAAAATCGCGTATCTCACCAAGGACGCTTTATCCACCCTGAGATCAATAGAGGAGTCCAAATGCCAGACTTGAATCTGCTAAAGCAAATCCTGGTAGCAACACGCACTGAATGGGATCGGCCTGGTACTCGCCCCGCAGTGCGCAAGAATTTTGCCTCTGTGCTCGATTGCGGGACTCCGGCACTCGGATGGGAAGTATATGCCTCCGATACAGAAGAAAAGCGCTGTTATCACAGGTGCAAATCCAGGTTTTGCCCGAGATGTGGGTATCGCGCCACCCTTCTGTGGCTGGAGAAGCAGGAGGCGGCCCTTCCCGACATTCCTTATGCGGGCGTCGTCTTTACGATGCCGCGTGAACTGTGGAGCATTTTCGAAAGAAACCGTCATCTTCTCCACGACTTGTCGGATCTGGGTGCCAGCGTGATTCAGCAATGGATAAGAATCCGATATGGCGTCAGCGTGCTCGTGATGGTCGTTCCGCACACGTTCGGAGGAGACTTGAAATTTAATAGTCACCTTCACATTCTGGTCTCGGCGGGAGGACTCCACGAGTCGTCAGCCCGATGGATTCCGCACCTGCGACTGGAAAAGGGGCCGCTAATGCGAATGTGGCGTTATGCAGTGATCGCTCATCTCCGGAACGCTCTCAGAGCTGGCGTACTACGATCAGACCTCAGTATTCAAGCTCTTCAGAGGCTTCTGTCGACAGCGTATCAAAACGAGCGTCATCCTCGATGGATCATCTTTCTCGATAAAATCGCATCGAAGTCCCACTTCCTACGATACGCAGCTCGGTATGTCCGCCGCCCGCCGATAGCTAGCTGGCGTCTGTTGCAGGTTACGGACCGTGAGGTTGTCTTCGTAGCAAAGGACACCAAAGCGGGGCTGCTGGTCACAACACGGTGCCTACTCTCGGAGTTCGTCCGCCTGCTGGCACCGCACGTCCCCGACCTGTGCCGACACGCGATTCGCTATTTCGGACTACTGGCCCCAAGTGCGAAAGGCGACAAATGGGCAGGTTTGTTCGTGGCGCTGAGTCAAGAAATGAAAACTCCCTCTCCGCGGTTGAGTTGGCGGGATTCACTCGTGAGATACTTCGGGTTCGATCCACTCATAGACAGCCGAGGGCAGGAGATGCGTTGGGTTCGAAGGGAACCAGTCAAAGTGATGTGAGTTCCTACCGGAACTGCAAGTTTCATTCGTCGCGCGCTCCTACATTCTGCGGGTTCAGCCTCGTCGTTGAAAGATTTCCATGCCGACGCTGACTGGCTCACGGCAAGGATGCCTTGGGGTGGTCCCGTCTTCCTCAGTAACGCCAGGCAGTCGATGAACACGACTGCTGCAAGTTGTGATTCATCCGAAATCGATTCTTGATTTTCCTATAGGTGAACGAGCTGCACATCCGTAGCCCACAACAAAGCCCACAAAACAGTTGATCTGGGGTGAGCTGATTGCAAGTCCTAGGAATAAGGATAAACAACCGTAAGGGTAATTGCTGAATCGAGGAGGCTGAGTTCCATTTTGTTATCAAGCGATGGATCCCCAGCATTCCATCTGTCGCACAGCTGCCAATGAGATAGCATAACCATTCCCATGGATGGTGAGAGCCTGACGAGCCGAATTTTTGGAACCACTCCGGCTGCCGAGAGCAATACCTAACGTCAAGGAACACTGGTGCTTGCCGGAAATGGAGTTCAACGACACGGATCTTGAGGACGATCGTCAATGGCTGCAATTGATGATGGCGGGCGAGGAGCAGGGATTTGTGGCCCTCTACCGGAAATATCAGGGACCGGTTTACCGGTTCGCGCTCCAGATTTGCGGGATCCGTCACATCGCAGACGAAGTCACACAGGAAACGTTCCTCTCGTTGATTCGAACACCGCGCAACTACAACAGCGACCGCGGCCCCCTGCTGCTCTACCTTTTCGGCATCGCGCGCAGGTTGGTATGGAAAAGTGTACGGCGGGACAAGGCGTACGAAGCATTCGATACGGATCGAGACTTGCCGTCGACCCTGCCGGATTTCGCGGCTGACCTCGCGCGGCAAGACTTGGCCAAACGACTCCGGCAGGCGATATTCTCCTTGCCGCGAAAGTATCGCGAGGTGATTGTGCTGTGCTCTCTGCAGGAACTAAGCTACGAAGAAGCGGCGGTGGTAGTAGGCTCCTCGATTGGCACGGTGCGATCGAGGATGCATCGTGCCAAACAGCTTCTCCTGCGTAAGGTAAAAGAAGGGGGGATGGTGGGCGCGGCTGCAAAAGGAGGAGGATCTTTGTTGCGGTGCGAACAAGGAATGGATTATGACGTGTGAAGAATTTGAACGGATCCTCGTGGATTCGAGTTCGAGCTCTACTCCCGGGGGTTGGATGCTCCGTGCGTCCAGAGAGGCCCTGTTGCAGGCACATGTCCAGGATTGTCCAGCGTGTGCGACGAAGATGGCGGAAGCTGCCCGACTGGAAAATGCGCTCAATCAGTTGCGCCTTTCCAGGCGGCACATCGAGGCACCGGCCACAGTTGAGAGAAATCTGCTGGATGTGTTCCGGCACGAGGCAGCGAGCCGGCGCTCGTCCGGCAGCACTGGGTTGCCCTGGAGACTGGTGTGGTTTTCGGCAGCAGCCGTCGTCTTGTTTGCAGCTTGCGTTGTTTTTTTGTCGAGGTCGCGGCCCCCTTCACTGACCACGACGAGCAGTCAGGCGAGCGAAGCAGGGGTACGGGTGCCAGATTCCTCCGCTGGTTCCGGTGGAGCAGAAAAGGATGCAAAGGCTGCATGGGATGCAAAGAACAATCGCGGGCTCGCTATTGAGAATCCAGTGAGCCAATCGGGAGGCCGAGTGCCAAAGGCTCGGAAACTGAAACCGACAACTGTCGGAGTTCGTGCGCCAGCCGAGCTAAACGGTGAATTTTCTCTGAATGGCGGAGGCAGCATTGTCCGGGTCACGCTGCCATTGTCGAGCCTGACCGGGACGGGGTTTCCCGTTCACGCTGATCTGTCGGACCCTCGAGTGACAGCGGATGTGTGGGTGGATCCGTTTGGTGATGTGATGAGAGTTCGATTGGTTGCGGAGAACCGAAGCCTGAAACAAGAATAGCCATAGAAGTTGGAGGGACGGCTTATGAAATATCGATTCGCTTATTTCGTACTTTGCGCTGGACTATTGACGGGAAGCGCTTCATTGGGGCGGGCTCAGGATATGCCAATGGTGGTTCAGGCTCGGCCACTCGGGACGCAGGAATCTGGTGTCTCCGTCGTGCCGGGTGGCGAAAAGGACACAGGATTTCAGTTTGTCAGCGCCGAACCTGCTCTCTCGACAAGCGTTGTGAAAGGCGCTCCTTATTCCCTCGAAGCCACCATCGATACCGAACAGACTCTAGCCGACGGAAACCGCATCGTTCATCACCAGGTGGTATATGTCTACCGTGATCCGGACGGTAGAACCAGGCGGGAGGAGACCATGGCCGCCATCGGTCCCTGGGCGGCTTCCGGCACGCCACCGACGATCATTACGATCCAGGACCCCGTTTCCGGCTCGACCTATTCCCTTGATCCTCAGAATAAAATCGCGACCAGGCTTCCCGCGGGACGGGTGGGCCAGATCAGGATCGCAAGTGGCCACGCTTTTGGAACCGGAATCATGATGGCCGCGGGCCCACCCGAGACCACCAACTCGATCGGCCCCGTCACCGCCTTTGGCGCAGAGCAAAGAACTTCTGTGGTGGTGCAGAATGGAATGGCGGTTCCGGCGGAGAAACCAGAAGAGTCTTCGGAATCGCTAGGAAAGCAGACCATCGCTGGAGTGTCAGCCGAGGGCACTCGTCTGACAACGACCATTCCCGCTGAGTCGATGGGCAACGAGCGGCCGATCGAAATCACCCGGGAAAGATGGTTTTCGTCCTCGTTGCAGATCATTCTGCGGTCGAAGCAAAGCGATCCCCGATTTGGCGTTACGACTTACGAAGTAACCAAACTCGATCAAGTGAATCCGGCACCCTCCTTGTTCGAGGTTCCCCGTGACTATCACATTCGCAAACTTCCCGAGCCGCCAGCACCCCCAGCCAAGTAATGCTTTTCCTGCCGTTCGAGGGGCGGTGCGCGCAGCTGAATTCGACGAGAGATTTCGGTGCTACCCTTCGGCAGATAGCACTTTTCAAGCTCATTTTTGGCAACCTGAAGGTCAATCGCAGCCAATTCATACCAGAATAAAGACGCCGTGAAAGAACGGCGCATACACGACTTTAAAGGACTTACAAGAAGCGGACGACCTCTAGGTCGTTGGAAATTCCCGGTAGCCGAAGCAAAACCGTAGCGTAAGCCGTAGTGCGTGCTGTGTCACCCAGGAACCTGCGGCATTCAACTCTGCGACTCCAGTTTGGATGTCGCACAACTCCTCGCTTACTTCCGGTTGCCCCGTCTGCCTGAAACAATCGTGATCACTTCCTACAAGCCAACTAATCATTCACAACCGCGTCCTTCACTCCCCTAACGTACGATCCGCGTCTTCTGCGGATGCAACTCCAAGCCGCGGCCTGGGCTTCGATTCGGTCCCAACAAATCTTCCGCCGTTTGGCTCATTCCCCAGACGCTGGCGTTACGCTTGCGCGCCGTACGAAACAGTTGGACCACGACCGGTCTAGACACTATTCCGGGGAAGGAGTTGGCTTCCGGGAAGTTGGAACTTGCGTTGGCGCTGGGCGCCGACTGTGGGCGAGGTGACGGCCGACTCGTGAGCTAGCTTGCGGGGAGCAACGCCTGGGCTGAAGCAGCCGACAGACGCTCCCGCCGAAGCTTCCTAGCCGAGAACTAGTCGTCTACTGCGCTGGTTGGTTGCTCGTGGACGGTTGGTTCAGCTCTTGCTGCAACTGCAACAACTGCCGCAGTTGCTCAACATTGGCGGAGTTGGATGTTGGAACGCTCCGCGCACTTGGTTGCAGGGAAGTCTGATTGGTCTTGGGTGTCTGCTCGAGAACCACGTAGATCGGAGTATCGGCCGAAATCGTCACCACGATGTGCTGGGTGATCGCTAATCGGGACACCTCCCTCATCTCCAGCCTCGCCGACATTGTTGCTGACGCGCTCCCGCATTAGGTCCGACTCGCTCAGGGGCTGGTTCAGACTGCCTTGTCCCACCAACATCGCGCCCGCTTGGCCGATTCCTGACAGCGATCTGACCAGGACGTTCTTCCCCGTGTTCTTGCCCTCAACTTTTCCTTTGAGCGGCCGCAAGTCCAAACCTGTGGCGGCGGCTTCGATGGGAACGACCGCACCCTCCGGCATCAGCAGAGAATCGAACTGGATGTCAACGTAACCTGAACGATCTCCGTTCCGTATGTGCCCAACCGCCTCTGGTCCCGCAGGAACGATAATTTCTCCGTCCCGCTCATAGTTGTACTCGATCACTGCCAAGACTGGTGTTCGCACCGCTGTGCTCGCAGCTGATTCCAGCCCCGCTCCACTCTGATCACCAAGGGCGCGCCTCCGAAAAAGCACTAGCGTCGCCCGACAATTGACGGGAATGGGGCCAGCGATGTTGATGATGTCCGAAAAGCGCGAGACTCCCACCTCGGCAGATGAGAGAATGCCGGCATGGAAGTCCCGAGCCGAGAAATTTGCTATCGAGCCTTGGAGACGCGCGATCCGCGTTTCGATGGGCTGATGTTTGTCGGGGTTGCTTCCACCGGCGTCTATTGTCGGCCTGTCTGTCCAGCACGGACGCCAAAGTTCGAGTATTGCCGGTTCTTTGGATCGGCTGCGGCAGCACAGGAAGCGGGATTTCGTCCGTGCCTGCGTTGCCGGCCCGAAACCGCTCCCGACTTAGCGTCATGGCGTGGAACTTCGAATACAGTCTCGCGAGCGCTAGCTCTCATTGCCGACGGAGCGCTGGACGGTGACGACGCAAACGTTGCGAAACTGGCAGAACGTCTTGGCGTAGGAGAGCGGCAACTCCGGCGATTGTTTCTGAAGCATCTTGGAGCGTCGCCCATTGCCGTAGCGCAGACTCGGCGTGTGCTTTTTGCTAAACAGCTCATTCATGAAACACGAATGCCTATGGCCGAGATTGCATTGGCGGCGGGATTCGGCAGCGTACGCCGGTTTAACGAAGTATTTAGGGATCTGTTTCATCGCCCGCCAAGCGCGTTGCGACGCGAAGAGGTCGCCGGTTCGGCGCCCGCCGCAGCGGGTATAACGCTCCGTTTGCGTTATCGACCACCGTATGACTGGGATTCCATGCTGGCTTACCTTGAAGCGCGCTCGATCCAGGGCGTTGAAATCGTCGAGGGTGGAAGCTATCAGCGCACGGTCGAGGTTGATGGCTCAGTCGGCTCGGTTCGAGTTTTTCACCTGCCCGAGCAGCAGAGCCTGGGTGCGGCGATCCGTTTCCCCAATGTTCGCTTTCTGCCTGCGATTGTGACCCGAGTTCGCCGGCTGTTTGACACCGGCGCAGACATTGAGACGATTGATGAGCATCTTTCTCGTGATCCCCGGCTTGCGAAGCTCGTGGCACAGAGTCCGGGGCTGCGAGCGCCGGGCTCATGGGACGGCTTCGAATTGGCGGTGCGAGCGATCCTCGGGCAGCAGGTGAGCCTAGCGGCGGCTCGTCGGCTTGCGGGACAACTGGTTGCGCTTTATGGCAAGCCCCTGTCGGTGGGTTATGTCATTCATCCTGGCTTATCTCACGTGTTTCCTACCGCTCATACCGTTTCCGCCGCAGGATCCATTGCACTCGGTATGCCTGCCGCGCGACGAACCTCACTAAAAGCGTTGGCGGATGCTGCCTTCACTGATCCGAACTTGTTCCGCCCGTTCGGAACCATCGAAGAAGCGATCGCGCGGTTCCGTTCGATCTGCGGTGTTGGTGAATGGACGGCGCAATACATCGCTCTGCGGGCCCTCCGCGAAATGGACGCCTTTCCTGCTTCCGATGTCGGTCTGCTTCGCGGTGCGAGATTGATCGATGGCGTGGAGCCAAGTCCGAACAGCCTTCTCAACCGCGCCGAATCGTGGCGGCCGTGGCGCGCTTACGCGGCGCAGCACCTTTGGGCTGCCCAGGCTACGCTAATCAGTAGTAGGAGTAGCGCATGACAGATGTCTTGCGACTCTTGACAGATCGAATCCGGACGCCCATCGGAAAGATGCTGATCATCGCGGATGAGGACGGGAATCTGCGTGCCGCAGATTGGAGCGATCACGAAGCACGTATGCAGCGGTTGCTCCGGCTCCACTATGGCGAGCACAGATTCCGGCTCGAACCGAATCATAATCCGAATGGTTTGGCAGATGCGATCGGCCTCTATTTTGCAGGCGATCTTAATGTGATCGACGGTCTGCCGGTCGAAACAGGCGGCACACCCTTCCAGTGCGAGGTGTGGCGTGCGCTGCGACGAATCCAATGTGGCACGACGGTTTCTTATGCCGAGCTTGCTGAGCGAATTCACCGACCCGCAGCAGTTCGTGCAGTGGGGCTTGCAAATGGCTCAAATCCGGTTGGCGTTGTTATCCCATGTCACCGGGTAATCGGCTCGGACGGATCGCTCACTGGTTACGGCGGAGGCATCGAGCGCAAGCGTTGGCTATTGGAGCATGAAAAATGTGCGCCTCGGCGCGCAGGAGGAAAGAAGAAACATGACAAGCAAAGTTAATCTTGCTGAGACGCTGTCGCAAATGACCGACTACTGGAAACCGCGGATCGTTGGGCAGTTGAATGGCCAGGAACTGAAGCTCGCTAAGTATTCGAACGTCGTCGTAGAGGTGAAAACGCTTCCATGGAAGTGAGGAGAGACTGGCACAGAAACGATGCTCCAAACTGCTGAATTCGCAATTCGAAAAGCTTTTGGAACTTTTCGGATGGAAGCCGCCAATTATGTAAAGAGGTGGGTTAGTCGCTGCCTGCAACCAGCGCTGCTTTCACGCCTGTCGATTGTTTTCCAACGCATTTTCATCGCTTTTCGTAGGACGGTATCAGCTGGTCTCGATAGCGGCAGTACGGACCTGTCGCTTGGAATACGTTTCTGTCGCAGGCAGAGCTGCCAGCGGTCAAATGTTTTCGACTGGGGGAAATGGTGGAGCAACACAAAGAACGGTCGCGCGCGAAACTGATTGATCGGAATCGTTTGGAATCACGGGCTCGGAATGCAGCGCTCTTGCTACTCATTGGTTTTGCGCTGATCTTGGCTGCTCCAGCCAATGCATCTGGCGGCCAATATATCGCCAACAATACACCTGCCTATGTTTCTACGGCTACGAACTTGGGCGCAGTGGATCCATCCCAGACCATCGAAGTCAGCATCTGGCTGCAGCCTCATAATCGGAGCGCACTGGATGCGGTGGCGGTCGATCTTTACAACCCCAACTCACCTAACTATCGTCACTGGCTCAAGCGTTCCGACATCGTGGCCCAGTTTGCACCGACCCCAGCCGAAGCCCGGACGGTTCAAGAGTTTTTCGAATCGAACCACTTAAAGGTCGTCAGGATAGGTCCCGACAATTTCTACGTCCGGGCGCAGGGAACGGTGGCCAACGTCGAGAAGGCTCTCCACGTGCAACTTAACAATTACCAGGTTGACAGCCAGGCCCTGATGGCCAACGCTAGCGACCCATACATTGAAGGACCGGCAGCGGCGCTCGTCCAAGCTGTTTCCGGACTCGACGATGGCGTATTCCAACACCCCTCGGTGCTGCAGCCCACAGGTCCTCCGCCCCAGAGTTCAAGCTTGATCGCTAATCAGCGGAAGCCCTCAAAAGCCGCATCCGCGGTTGATTCGAGCTACTTTGAGACAGCTTGTTTCCCTGGTCCGGAAACGGAGAAGCACACGACCCTGGGAACGTATCCGAAGGCCACATACCATGGCAATTCATACTCTTCTGGTTCTGCAGGATGCGGGTATTCGCCGTCGAACATATACACCGCCTACAACCTCAACGGCTTATACGCCGAGGGCTACGACGGGGCTGGCCAGACCATCGTCCTAATCGAGTACTGTGGCTCGCCAACGATTCTGAACGACGCGAATACCTTCTCGGAAAGGTTCGGGCTGCCTAAGCTGACGGCTTCGAATTTCAGAATCATCAACTACCCTGCCCCATCCGCGTGTGCGGGGTACTTTCCTGGAATCAACGCGGACGTGGAATGGACACATGCCATTGCTCCCGGAGCAAGCATCGACTTGATAGTTTCTCCCACAGAGTTTCCCGAAGACCTCGATGAAGCCATTTTTTACGCCGTAAATTACGGACTCGGTAACGTGATCTCCGGCAGCTACTTCATTCCTGAGTTTTTCGTCGGGGCAACGGAAGCGGGTAAAGAGAACCTCATTTCCGAGATCGCAGCGGTCGAGGGCATTGCAACCAACTTTGCCTGCGGCGAGTTCGTAGCGCTTGACCTCCCTTGGGCAGTCAATGTGCCGGCCGACCTTCCTTATGCCACTGGGGTCGGCGGCGTGAGCCTCGCAGTCAACCCGGATAACTCAATCACCTTCCAAACCGCATGGGAGACTCACGCCAGCGTTCTGCGCGAAAGCGGCGTGATATACGACCCGTCGAGTCTTCCTCCCGACAGCGACGGCTTTATTTTCGGTGGAACCGGGGGACCGAGTGCTTTCTTTGCGAAGCCATGGTTCCAGAAAGGCGTGCCAGGAAAGTATCGACAGGAACCAGACATCGCCTGGCTGGCTGACCCCTATACCGGCGGCGTGATCGTGGTAAGTCAACCCACGCAGTTTCCACCGCAGGCCTGGTTTGTCGATGGTGGCACCGAGCTAGCGACGCCGATGTTCTCCGCGTTGTGGGCCATTGCCAATCAGGAAGCTGGAACTCCCCTCGGTCAGGCAGCTCCTTATCTGTATTCCATGACGTCCACAATCACCGACATCGTTCCTTACAGTTCCGCCGACAACGTCACCGCGGTCGTTCAAGAGTCGAGTTCATCAAGCCAGCGCTTTGGTGCGGCTGCGACCCTGCTCGTGCAGGAACCAAAATTCGGCGGCCAGTTCTACAGCGCACTCTGGGATAACCCTAGCGGCGCAGAAGATACCACGTGGGTGCTTTCGTTTGGCCAAGACTACTTCTTTAAGGCAGGAGTGGGCTGGGATGAACTCACCGGCGTAGGCGTCCCAAGCGATGGCAAGGCCTTCGCAGATTGGTTCGCGCCAGCCGGCAAGAAGTAAGGACCAGAAACCGCGGCTCGAGCAGTTGGCCCTAGCCCGAATCGCACGACCGGTCATGAAGCATGCGGCAATGCCGGATTCACCGGTCCAGTTGAAAGAAACAGTTCCATCTTTGGGAGGAAGGAATGTACCGGGAGAAAACAGGCTTGTGTCACTCAGGCCGCTTCGATCGAATGAAGTCGATCGGGGTGAGCCTTGTTGTACTGACCCTAATCCTATGTGCGGCTCTGCCCGCCACCGCAGTCGACGGAGAGTTCATTGGGCATAACACGCCGTCTTATGTGGCTTCGGCAAAGAACCTGGGGACGGTTGATCCCTCGAAAACCATCGAAGTCAGCCTCTGGCTGAACCTGCACAACCGTGGCGAGATGGATGCGCTGGCGCGAGATTTGTATGACCGCACTTCGCCCGCCTATCGTCACTGGCTCACCCGCTCACAGATTGCGGCCCGATTTGCTCCTACGACGGAGGAAGCGAAAACCGTAGCGGGGTTCTTTGAATCGCACAACTTGAAGGTGGTGGAAGTTGGTGGCGACAATTTCTTTGTGCGGGCACAAGGCACGGTGGCAGAAATCGAGAAAGCGTTCCACGTGCAACTTAACAATTACAAGGTGGGGAATAAGGTGATCCGGGCAAATGCTAGCGATCCCTACGTGGAAGGACCCGCCGGCAGCCTCGTGCGAGCGGTGTCCGGCCTCGACTCCGGCGAATACGAACATCCCTCAATAGCGCAGCCCAGCGGCAGCCTCGCGGGGAAGCTGGACCTTACCAAGGCCGTTTCGGCAGCAGATCCTGGATTCTATTCTTCGAACTGCTTCGATATCGAGACCCAGGAGTTTTCCACCAATAATGACGGCGAGCTTCCCATCGGAACCTACACGGGCAATCACATCAATCTGCAGAGCCTGACGAGCGCAGGTTGCGGCTACACCCCCGCTCCGATTCAGACTGCATACAATCTGAGCGGACTCTATGCTGAAGGATATACAGGAACGGGACAGACCATCGTGATTCTTGATTGGTGTGGTTCGTCGACCATTCGGCACGATGCAAATGCGTTTTCGAAGAAGTTTGGCTTGCCGTTATTGACGTCGTCGAGCTTCCAGATCATCTACACTCCCACTCAGAGTCAGTGCATCAGTGAAGATCAGGTAGAAATCAACCTCGACGTTGAATGGGCTCATGCCATCGCTCCCGGCGCCAATATCGATCTGGTGGTTCCTCCGTCAGCGACGTTTCAGGATGTCGACGAGGCCGAGTTTTACGCTGTGAATTATGGGCTGGGCAACTCGATCTCTGGTAGTTATGGTTCGCCAGAGAACGCCACCCCAGCGTCGGTACTTGACACTGAAAGCTTGATTTCCGAAATCGCCGCCGTCTCCGGGATCTCTACCAATTTCTCTTCGGGAGACTACGGGGACTATACCCCATTTGGGCACCCCGCGACTGTGACAGCTCCAGCGGATTCCCCCTGGGCCACGGGTGTTGGGGGAGTGAGCCTGGCATTAAATTCCGATCACTCGATCGCATGGCAGGCGGGGTGGGGGAGTAACGTAAGCCAGTTGGCCGACGAAGGCGAAATATCCGATCCACCGGCGCCGCAATATTTCCAGTTCGGTGCGGGAGGCGGGCCGAGCAACTGCGCGACCCAAGATAGCGTTGGAAACTGTCTCGCAGGCTTCCCGAAACCTGCATTTCAAACGGGTGTCCGGGGAAAGTATCGACAGGTTCCTGATATTGCGTGGCTGGGCGATCCGTTCACCGGCGCAGTCGTCGCCATCACTGTTCCGGGCCAGTCTCCGGGGTTGGTCTGGCAAGTGATCGGAGGGACAAGTCTTGCCTGCCCGATGTTTTCTGCGTTATGGGCAATTGCTAATGAGGAGGCGGGTGCGCCGCTTGGCCAAGCAGCACAATATCTATACTCAATGCCAGCCGGAGCCATCACTGACGTTGTGCCGGTCAGCGGCAGCCACAATCTGACTGCTTCCATTCAGGAGCCTACCGGCACCAATAAATACACTCCAAGCGAAGTGGTGGGCGGGATACCGCCGGCTACGCCGGCGAAGTTTTTCAGCGCATTGTGGGACTACGGACCCGGTTACGGTACGGCGCTCGGGCTCTCGTTTGGAACCGATTGCACGGTATCAGCGCAGGATGCGGGGACGCTCTGCACCGATCCCTCTGCGCTGCACACGAAAGTGGGCTGGGACAACGTGACGGGAGTGGGAACCCCGAATGCCCAGACATTTGCCGATTCGTTCGCAATGGCTGGATCGAAGAAATAGCGTCCCAAGGCCGAACGGCCTCAGCAGTTCCGGAGACTCGGGCGTTCCCTCCGGTCGGGTGATCCGCTATTGCGATGAACCGTGGGTATCCACTATGGCAGCAAGGACTCGCGCCCCAATGAATATATACGCGAGACGCTGCACCGGGGCAAGATCCGGCAGTTTTCGCAAGGTCGCTTTCCCGGTTGGGCCAAATGCGCGAGCCATCCCCCGTGAGCCATCTCGTCCGCCGATATGGGCATTTCACGAAAGAGTCGGCGAAGCCGCCGGATTCAAGCAGGCGATTGCGTTCGCGAAGTGGCGGGTCGAGCACTTCGCCCAAACATGGCTTCTGGAAGCGGCACGCCTCTTGGGGGCACGGGCGACGATTGAACGATGGATGTGGTGGTTTGTCCGTGAACGAGGAACTTGTCCAGCACCCGATCTAGGCTTGAGATCTCCTTCAGGAACACCTTCAAGATGAAACAGTCTTCCCCGGTGATGCGGTGGCACTCGGCTACTTCGGGAATCATCCGCGCCAGGTCCGCGATTTTGCTAAGGTGACCAGGAAGAGGTCGAACCCTGACGAACGCGGTCACTTGATAGCCGAGTTCCTTCGGATTTAGCTCAAGCCGGTAGCCGGTCAGAATACCGCTTTCCTCCAGGCGGAGAATCCTCTCTTTCACGGCGGGACTGGACATCCCGATCTGCCGCGCCAAATGGGACATTGGAGAACGGGGATCCTTTTCAAGAAGCCGCAGCAAGGCTATATTTTTGTGATCCATCAAAACATCCTTATGGCTCATGGAAATTACACCAGAATTCCTAATTATTGAAGGACAATTTCCTTTATCACATTAATTATGCCATTCCTGTGATCCAAATAAAAGTGGGAGCATGTTTCTGGCCGACTGACTCAGATGAACACCGAACTCCATTCGCTCCTCGCCGTTGTCATCCTGTTCTTCTTCGGACTGATCAGTCCAGGGCCGAACTTCTTGGTAGTCATCGAGACTACACTGAATTTTGGAAGAGCTGCCGGGTTTGTCACCGGCCTGGGAGCGGCCACGGGCGACGCGGTTTATGCCAGCTGTGGTCTGTTCGGCGTTGCTCAGTTCATTGCCACCGGTGGGCGGGTGATGAGGGGCATCGAGTTTCTCGGCGCTTTGTATCTGCTATGGCTTGGAATACGAATGTTCCGCCGTCGCTCGGTTACGCGCGCGAACCCCCGCTTGCCCTCAGTTTCGAAAAGGTCGGCAGGGAGGCATTTCTGGCGTGGTCTGGTGACCGATCTTGCCAACCCGAAAACCGTTGTTTTTTTCGCGAGCATCTTTGCGGTGGCGGTGCATCCGGAAACTTCACCAGCACTTCGGGCGGCGATGCTCATGGGAATTGTGCTGACCTCAATTGCATGGCGGTTCATGCTATCGATAATCTTTTCGATTCCGACCATTCGTCGCCCGTATGAGCGCACCGAACCAATAGTCGAGCGAGTCTTTGGTGGAATCCTGTGTTTGTTCGGGCTACACCTCGTCAAACGGGCGGTATGGTGAGCATGGGCACGAATGCCGGACAGTTCGGAGGCGCTCAACAAAGCGAATCTCTCAGATGATTACGCAAGTTGCATGGCTAGATCGTGAATTTGTGTTCAGCCAGCCGATCGGTATGTTCCCGATTTCACTCGAAAGGCTGCGCGGTACGCCTGCGCGAGCCAAGGAATTGGTTTCCGGCGTTCGAGAAGACGTGCTTGCGATGCGGAGCCATGACAAATGGAGCGCGAAAGAACATCTCGGTCACCTGATCGATCTCGAACCACTCGACGCTCGACGTCTGGATGAGTTCTTGAATCGCGCTGAAGTGTTGTCGGCGGCAGATATCGAGAACCGCGCGACGGAAAATGGCAGCCATCGGGAGATTCCGATTGCCGATATCACCCGGAGATTGGCCGCTGGACGCGACCAGTTGATACGCCGCCTTGAAATGCTGACCGAAAAAGAGATAGAAATCACGGCCTGGCATCCCCGGCTGCAAAAACCTATGCGCCTGTTGGACTGGGCGTACTTTCTGGCAGAGCACGACGATCATCATCTGGCGCTCGCGCGTGGCGTTATGGCTGAGCTCAACCATCAGCAATTCCGCAAGGAGAGATGAACGTGTTGAACACACCTGTCTTGCCGCCGCCAAGCGCTTCCATGTCCATTCGGAATGTCAGAGACCTTTTTGAAATCCCTCAGGATGTTACTTATTTAAACTGCGCCAATATGGCGCCCCAACTGAAGTTGGTGACCGAAGCCGGTGTGGACGCAGTTCACGCGAAGGCAAGTCCCTGGAAGCTGTCCGCGGCGGAATGGTTTTCCGGGGCGGAAACGCTGCGACGTCTGGCTGCACGATTGTTCGGCTCTGATATTGATGGAATAGCGCTGGTTCCAGCGGTGAGTTACGGCATTGCGACCGCCGCGGCGAATCTGCCACTTACGTCAAGCGGTACTATTGTTCTACTCCATCAGGAGTTCCCCTCGAATGTCTACGCTTGGCGGGAAATGGCACGGAAGGCCGGCGCGCGAGTGGTAACGGTGGAGCGCTCGGCGGGAAAGAACTGGACCGAGGCCATTGAGGAGGCAATCGATGAAAAAGCAGGCATCGTGTCCGTGCCGCAGTGTCACTGGACGGACGGAAGTAAGATCGATTTGGAACGAATCGGAGAGCGGGCCCGAAGGGTTGGCGCTGCGCTGGTAGTAGACGCTAGTCAATCGCTTGGGGCCTGTGAGTTCGATGTACAGAGAGTACAACCAGACTTCGTGGTTGCAGTCGGCTACAAATGGCTACTCGGCCCGTACGGGCTTGGCTACCTTTACGTCGACCCGAGATGGCGCCATTCCGGCATCCCGCTTGAGCGGTCGTGGCTCTCACGGGCCGGAAGCGACGACTTTACTCGCCTGACGGATTACACCGATCAATATCAACCCGGCGCCCGGCGGTTCGATATGGGTGAGTTTCCACAATTTGTGCTGGCACCGATGGCAACTCGAGCACTCGAGCAGATCCTAGCCTGGAGTGTGACCGAGATCCAAGGGGCGCTCTCGCCACTAACAGAAAAGATCGCGCAACTCGCGACTGAAGAAGGCTATTCAGTCCTCCCCCCCGATCAAAGGTGCGCGCATATGATCGGCATTCGTCATCCGGCCGGTGTTCCTGCGGCGCTGCCGTCGGCACTCAAAGAAGCAAGAGTTTTTGTCAGCATTCGTGGAGATGCCATCCGTATCGCCCCGCATCTGTATAACGACCTCAATGATATTGACCGTTTGTTTGAAATCTTGCGGACACATGGGGTTCATTGATCCGGAGATATATCCGATGATTCGAGGACTTACCGTGATTGGGGCGGCAGTGTTGCGCGCAGGTTTGGGAGCAAAATCAACTTCGGCAGCTGTGTGAGAAGACGAACTTTCGATTGAGACCTCGAAAGATCTTGAGAGGATGCAAGCTGCGGCGCGAAAATCTGATTACTCCTACCAGCAGATCGCTGTCCAATTATTGGCCCTCGGCTGAGCGGTTCACCGCAGGCTGGAGCGGCCGTAGCATACCCCCGCTCGGGCTCGAGGTGTCCGCCCTCGAGGAGATTCGCACCCATTTTCCCGATTCTTGCGACCGTCGCTGGTCCGATGGGAGGTGTCATGAAAGTAAGCGAAAGCCTCCTCTCCGATTTGGCTGCTATCAATTAGGCGTGAGCTCCAGCGATGGCTCCTTCGCAGCACGCGCGTCACTACTTCGATTGTCATCACACGGCCCAGACACCTCGACAAGGTGCACGTCGACGAGGTACCAAAATAATGTCGAAACGATCTCATCGTTGGTCAGCACTAGCCCAGCATGACTGATATAGCCCAGCATGACTGACATAAAGAGACTCTAGGCTGTGGCGCAATCTTTGACGTACATTGAGCGACAGGCAAACGATGCGCGTAGCGATTCTAGGAGCCGGCGGCGTTGGTGGGTACATCGGTGGCGTGCTTGCGCGTTCAGGACATTCCGTGTCCGTGCTCGCGAGAGGGGGAAATCTTGCGGTCTTGCGGCAACGAGGTCTCGAGTTCCGGACTCCGGAAAGGACGTTTCTCGTTCCGGTCACTGCCAGCGATGACGTGAGGCAATTCGACCCCGTCGATCTAGCCATAGTAGCCGTCAAAACTTACTCACTCGCGGAGATCGCTCCCGCGGCCCAATGGTTGGCCGAGAACGGCGCGCTCATCTTGCCTCTGCTCAACGGCGTGGATATCGCCGATCGCCTGATGGAACGAGGTATCCCAAAAGAAAACGTACTCGGTGGGCTTACGACCATCAGCGCGGAGCGAACCAGTCCTGGAATCTTTGAGCGCCATGGCAAGGTCCAGCAGATCGTGTTTGGTGAATTCGATCCTGGCGAGGCTGCTCATGCGCACGTACGGGCACGAAGCGAGCGCGTCGAGGGCGTTGCCAAGGTCTTTCGCGAAGCAGGCGTAGAAACGCAAGTCTCGGGTAACATTCGCCTCGACCTCTGGCGAAAGTTCGCTTTTCTTGCGCCGGTGGCGGCAGCCTGCGGATTGACACGATCTCCGATTGGGCCGATTCGTGCGATTCCTCTCGGGCGTTTATTGCTTGAGCGGGCGATTGCTGAGGTGCTCGCCGTCGGACGAGCGCGCGATGTCGCTCTCGCTGACAACGAGGTCCCTCGCATTCTCGAGTTCTGCGACTCACTCCCAGAGACGAACAAACCCAGCTTGCTCCGTGACCTTGAAGCCGGACGACCGACCGAAATCGAGGATCTCAGCGGGGCCGTCTCAAGGATGGGACGCTCATCGGGAGTGGAAACACCCATCCACGACACCGCGTTTGCCGCGATAAGCCTGACCTCGAAGGCAGAACAGTTCCAGTCAACCCAAAACACGTAGTCCGTCAGTCGGAAGTCAGCCTTAAGTTCCCCGCAGATCCGTCCATCGTCCCAACTAAGTATTGGCTACGGCGGCCAGATCATGAGCCGCGAAGAACTAGCACTGTGCCGACACCAGCAGCGACCGAAACTCACCGCCCGGTCCCCCACCACGAAATTGTGCAAGCTCTTGTCGAAACCCTCAGGTTTCGCCACATCGGAGTCGCGCACGACGATTTGACATTCCGATTTGCCGCGCAAGTTCTGAGATCGAGGCACGATTCTGCAGAAGGTGCAGAAGTTCGAGATTCTTTTGATCTTGCAATAGTCCTCGATTATTCATGTCAAGCGACCTGCTGTCTTAAATTATGAAAGAAACAGCCTCATCTCGCCTAAATTATGACATTTGGCCAAGGTCGGAGCCATGCGATTCTGGATCAGGAAGGAACATTGAGCACGGCAACGACGAACGCATTCGCGTGGAGGAGGTGAGGTGGAGGCCGTGGATTCTGTTCAACGTAATCGCGACGGCGGAGGACAAGTAGGGTTCTTTCGGCGCGGATCAACTCTGAGGGCACAGAGCCATGAGAGAATGTCACCCCGCTCACTTGGTGACTACGGCCTTGAGGATGCCATAGTTCCTAAACACCGGTGGCGTCGTTTATTCATCGGGCATAACCTCGAGTAGGATCTTCTTAGTTGCCGAGGAATCAACAGAATTTTATGAACAAGGGAAAAGTTGCGAACCTGAGGATTGAATATACGGATGAGAAAGGCCTTGACCGGCTTCGTCCACTTTGGCTCTACTTGCATCAGCACCATCAAATAATCGCCCCAAGTCTCGGACCCTATGTTGATGACGACACTTCATGGACAATGCGGCGCCGTTTCTACGTCGACTGCCTCTCGCACAAGGGTTCTTTTGCGCTTTTGGCATACTCCGAAGAAGACCTTGTCGGCTATGCTCTCGTCCGCGTGGAGCCGACGTCCACTATGTGGAGTGATACGTGGGTCACAGGAGACCGAACGGCTGAGCTTGAAACCCTTGTTGTTGCTCCGGACCAGCGCGGCCGGGGCGTCGGTGCGCTACTGCTCGACCGCATCGAGTCGGAACTGGGCCGCATGGGTATCAAGGATGTGCTCGTCGGTGTTCTGCCCGCCAATACGGAAGTGTTGGCCTTGTATCACCGCCGCGGATTCGAACCGACCTGGCTAGTCATGACACGCTTCTCAGGTCGCCGACAACCGTGACGTGAACCCGAAACATTATTGCTGAAGCGCCGCCCTCCTCTCATTGATCTCAATCGAAACTTATAACGTACTCTGCCGTGAGTCCCGCACGAAACCGATCGAGCTGGGTTGAATGTTAGATAATTGGGCAGGAATCGATCATGGCGATGTGGGCCCGACGACGGATCCAGCGCTACCTGGAAGAAAACTGTGCGTTCGTTTCGCAATCAGCGTCAAAATCCCACGATGCGAAGATCAAATACGTTCAAGACTCGTGACAGCATAACCATGGCATCCTTCTCAGTAGGAAACGACTTTCCTGCCGTGCATGCGTAGATTGTTTGAATCGTCCGTGACATCGAAGAGAGAAACAACGGGCCCCAGGGAGCGAGATGGCGTCAGCAGAATATTTCAATCTTAGTTCTGAGGACGAAAGACCTCACCTAACCGTCGAACAGCACGCACGTTTTACCGATTCGTCCTTTCGCAGAATCGAAGGAAATCTAGCATCTTGGGCAGCACTGTGGCGATATGGCTCCAGTAGGACGATGAGATGCGACTCGAAAGCTGGGAAGGCGATCGCTACACCGCCTGGGCCTGACACACAGACACCGTCAAAGCTTCAGTTCACAATTCATGGACCGCAACACATGGGCGAGCGCATTCGGTCGAAGGAATGTGCGAAGAGCAGATTGCGCCGATGGGTTGGCTCGAACGTGCTTTTTCTAAGTGTTGTTCTCGCCGTGAGTGCGGCTGGACAGGAGAAACGTCACGCTTTCGGCGATCCCGCCGTTTGGCAATGGGCGCCGAGCAGAACATATCACGTAGAGAAATACAAGCTGAGGCTGCACTTTGACGAACCGAAAGGTGAAGTATTCGGAGATGAATTGATCACACTGCGGCCATTCCAGTCAGATTTCCAGAAATTTTACTTGAATAGCAGCGAGTTGACCATCGACTCGGTGACCCTAGAGCGAGGGCACAGTACACCGGTCAAGTTGACATACTCCGCAGAAGAGCCGCGTCTATGGATCACCCTCGATCGCAGTTACGACGCCGCTCACGCGCTGAGCGTGCGGATTGTGTACCACGGCTTTCCGCGTACAGGGTTATTTTTCGTAAATCCGACCCCGAATTATCCAGACTGGCCGCGAGAAGTATTTTCGCAAGGGGACCCCGAACTCAATCACTATTGGTTTCCGTGCTGGGATTATCCGAACGACATGGCTCCAAGCGAGACGATCACGACGGTTCCCGAGGGGCAAACGGTCGTTTCGAATGGCAAGCTGATGAACGTCACCCGTTCCGCCGGTCAGGTGACCTATGACTGGGTGGAGAGTATTCCACACAGCTCGTATCTGATTTCTATCGCTGTAGGCCCTTGGCACAAATTCAGCGACAAGTATAAGGATAAGCCGATTGACTACTACGTCCCCGCTACTGTCGATGAAGCCACGGCTCGACGGTCTTTTCACTTAACACCCGACATGATTGATTTTTTTTCGCACGCGACCGGCGTCGAATATCCGTATGAGCAATACGCGCAAACCACGGTGCAAAACTTCATCTTCGGAGGCCAGGAGAACGTTAGTGCAACTACGCTGACCGATAGCACGCTGCACGATGAGCGCGCCGAGCGGGACTATCCCAGCACGATTTTGGTGGACCATGAGTTGGGCCAGGAGTGGTTCGGCGATTACGTGCAAGGCCATGACTGGGCCAATATCTGGCTCAATGAGGGTTTTGCGACTTACCTTGAGGCGCTCTACGCGCAGCATCACGAGGGTTACGATGCCTACCGATTTGCGATTTACAACGATCAATTAACCGAGCAAGCGGAGGATCGCGACGCTTACCGCCGGCCGATTGTTGCCTACCACTTTATCGATCCCTTGGATATGTTCGACGCGACCACACATCAGAAAGGGGCAGCCGTGCTGGAAATGCTGCGTTACGTGGTCGACGGCCCGGAAGCTATGTCGCATCCTGCCTCGCAAGACGAAGTATTGTTCCGGGCGTTCCATCAATATCTAGTTGCGCATCACGAACAGAGTGTCGATACCCCCGAACTGATCGAGTCCATTCGGACCATCACCGGTCAGGAACTCGGTTGGTTTTTCCGGGAATGGGTATTCATGGCCGGTCGCCCGGATTATCGAGTTGAGGCACGCTACGACGCCGCGACAAAAACAGAGAAAATTACAGTTGAGCAGACGCAGCAAACCGATGCTGAGACGCCCATTTTCGATATGCCTGTCGACCTCGCCTTTTTTGGAGCGAAAGGCGAGCGGAACAAGATTCAGGTCCGCAATAATTTGCAACGGCAGGAGTTCGAGCTCCCGCTCGACTTCGAACCGCGGTGGGTCGATTTCGACCCCGATGATTTCATCGATAAGACGGTGCAGTTTGATAAGTCTCTCGATGCACTGATTGGGGAGGCGGAGAAAGATCCGTCAACGATGAGCCGCCTGTGGGCCGTACAGCAACTAGGCGCACCAACTCTCGAGTTTGGGGCGAAAACGCTCTCAAACAACGATGCGCGCGTAGAGGCGCTTACGCAGGTGCTGGGATCGGACGAGTTCTATGCTGTGCGCGCCGCTGCTGCGACGAGTCTTGGCAGTATCGGAACGCAGCGGGCTAAGTCCGTCCTGCTTTCAGCATTGCAGCAGTCGGATAGCCGTGTGCGAACGGCAGTGGCAGAAGCTTTGGCCGGTCTGGCAACGGACCAAACGGTATATGACGCACTCGTCGACGCGTTGCACACTGATGCCAGCTACGCGGTGGAAGCCGCAGCTGCCAAAGGTTTGGGAAAGTCGGGCGCAGTGCAGGCCTTTGATGTCCTCGAAGCCGAGGTGCTGACTAAGCCCGAACGACATGTGATGCAAGGGACATTCGCAGGTTTAGTAGCGACAAAAGACCCGAGAGCTGTGGAAGTCCTGCTTACGCAAGCACAGCCCGGTGTTGCTGAACGGATTCGGGTAAGCGCGCTTACCGCACTAGAGAGCCTGAAAGAAGTTGTCACACCCAAGCAGCTACAGGAGCTGACGGAAGTGGTCCGCTCGTCGCTGCGTGATCCGTTCTACCCGGCTCGGGAGGCCAGTGAAGAATTAGTCGGGGTTTTTAATCTGATTCAGTTCGAAGCAGACGTTCAAGCAGAAGCACAAGGAGCGCCTATGGCTATGCAGCGTGACGCGGCAACGCAGGTTCTCAAGCAATTGCATCATCAGCAATGAGCCAATAAAAAGGAAAACAGGGTAATGGCAGGCAGAAAGGAGATTTGAGATGCCGGAGCCATTGAATCTCATCTCACCGCTATCCCCTTGTTCAGTTCGGTCACCTGAGCCAGGTGACTATGACAAAATGGCGGATCTGGCAGAACAACTCGGTTATCTATCTACTGTGCAACAGGTCCGAATACGGCTCGAAGCAATGGCGAATTCAAGCCAGTATGGCGTCTATGTTGCTCAGCTTCCCGGGGGGCAAATTGGAGGTTGGATCGGACTGTACGTGTTCCGTTCAGTCGAACAAGATACCTGCGCTGGGATCAGCGGATTAATTGTCGACCAACAAGTCCGCGGTCGCGGAATCGGAAAGGCGTTACTCGAGGCCGCCGAAGGGTGGGCGCGAAGTCAAGATTGCAGCGCAATCGCCGTACATTCAAACGTCATGCGGGAGCGAGCTCATCGATTCTATGCCCGCCATGGATACGAGCACATAAAGACTCAAAAATACTTGCGCAAAAGTCTGTGACCAAGCCTTGCGGTCACTTGCCCCCATGGCGGACGACACTCAAGAAAACGCGAGGATTATCCCTCGTCCTGATGGCCGGCAGGATACGACAACCCATCGGACTGCATATTTCCGACTCGGTAAGAAAAGATCGCTTCCAGATCGCCGCGCTTCGGTAGTTCGGGAGGATCATTGAGTTTAGGTGAGCCCCAGTCGAACGGAGGTCCTGCGTTTGCCACAAAAGAAACGTCTGCTTCTCCGGCGACCTTACAGAAGGAGCTCAATCTCTTTGATGCAGTAGCAGTCGTGGTCGGCACGACCATTGGATCGGGAATTTTCCTCATTCCCAGCTCCATTGCCGCCCAACTGCACTCGCTGGCGGCTGTCTTGCTCGCGTGGGTGATTGGCGGAATCCTCACGCTATTTGGCGCCTTATCGCTGGGTGAACTCGGCTCAATCTACCCTGGTACCGGCGGCCTCTCCACTTACCTGCGGCACGCTTATGGCCCACTGCCCGCTTTTCTGTATGCGTGGGGGCTGCTTTTCATGATTCATTCGGGAACGATTGCCGCTCTGGCCGTTGCTTTCGGGCTGTATGTCGCCCAAATCCTGCCCTTGAACCCGATTGAGGAGAAAGTATCGAGTGCAATGCTCATCTTGGGGTTCACAACCCTCAGTTGCTTCGGAATTCGTGGCGGCAAGCTGGTGCAAAACCTTATCGCGGGGGCCAAAGTCGGCGGGCTGGCTGGAATCATCGCTCTGCTATGTGTCAAAGGGTCGCGGCCTATCCGCCTTTTCGACGGCGCGCCTCATACCGGGAGCCACACATTTTCTCTCATGGGATTTGGTGTCGCATTGGTTGCCGTTCTGTTCGCCTATGAGGGCTGGCACGTTATATCGTTTGTCGCCGGAGAGATGAAAAAGCCCCAGCTAGACTTGCCAAGAAGTCTTGTCTACGGCAGTGCCATTGTCATGTTCATCTACGTGCTCGCGAACCTCGGTTACTACCATGTATTGTCTCCTGCCGAGATTCAGGGGAGCAACGCCGTCGCTGCCCTGGCCGTGAAGAAGATACTCGGTCCAATCGCCGCCAACTTCATTTCGCTCTTGATCGTGGTTTCGATACTGGGTTGCATGAACGGCTTGATACTAACCGGACCACGCGTCTACTATGCCATGGCGCGCGATGACGCATTCCCTCGCGCTTTCGGCAGGATAAGCAAGCGCTACCGCACGCCGATGCTGGCCCTGATTGTCCAAGGCGTTTGGGCGGTTGTGCTCTCCGTTTCCGGGAGCTATCAGCAGATTTTCACAGATGTCGTCATCACCGCCTGGATCTTCTACGGTCTGGCGGTCGCAGCTGTCTTGGTCTTGAGGCGTACGCAGCCGCAATTGGACCGCCCCTTTCGCGTTCCCGGATACCCATGGGTCCCCCTGCTGTTCTGTGCTGCGGCAATCGGGTTGGTCTTGAACACCTTCGTTGAGGGGCCCCTACGCGCGGTGGCGGGGATCGCTCTAATCGTCATGGGTCTTCCGGTCTATTATTTCCTGGACAGGTCTTCGACGGATCGCTGGTAAGAAGTCCGATGCTTGGGAGAAGCTTCTCATGCCGGGACATGCAGCTATGAAAAAATGTCTATTCTACCTTCGCCCGCATGCAGCCAATTGTTAGAACAAAATCAATTATTGTTTAGCCATGCTTAAACAAACTTGGGTTGCGACGCCAGGCACCGGGAGGAGAACCGGTGATGCGGCTAATCCATCTAGTCATATGGGATTGATCTGCAAAACCGGTCTCTGCCGCGATCCTGCAAAGCCCATCGGATCCTCGCGTGATACGCAACCACGCAGTACGGGCGCGTAATTCGGCCTGAAAAACGGTCGGCGCAACTTCATAGGCCGCGGCGAATCCGCGAGACACCGTTTCACGCGCCAAGCCGTTCAATTCCGCCCAGTCGCCAATCTCGATGGAAGCATTCTGAGCCAAGGTTATCGCCAGCAGATCAGGCCAATCTTCCTTCCTCCCGGGCGGTGGCGGTGACCTCCTCCTAAGGATCTGCTTTAAGAGAAGAGAAGCGTCGACTACATTGTTTTCGGCGGCTCGCGCCAACTCGTCTACATCGTTTAGGCGGTAGAGACCCCCTTCTCCACTCGTATCAGTCCACTCGAGCCGTATCAACTTGACCCCCGCAGAGACGAAAGAATTCGCATGGCAATCTAATGCAGGATGGATCATCACGTCGCCCGCGGTTGCGTGTAAACGTCCGACATAGCCCGATTCTTCAAGGCTGCCCGCCAGCACAACCGTGGCATACGCTGTTAAATGGCGATGCCGCGGTAGGCTGAAGGACGAACGTAGAACTTCTATTCCGGGAGTAATGCGACGGAAACCTGTGCGACTGATCAATGTAGACAAGGTTGATTGTAAGACGACAGCATAGCATTCAGATTCATTGCGGCCGGCAGAAGGCGGCTTGTTCTTCGCGCGCCCGGCGTTTCCAAGGTTCCATCAGAAAAGCTCAACGCCGCCATTGTGGCGTCTCCAGGAAATGCTTTTTGTCACTCGGCCGTATCCGCAGAGCATCACCCACAAGTAGGCGACAAGAACGCCTTCTCAGTTGACGTCTCCGAACCCGAAACGTCAACGAGGGTACCACTTCTGCGACTCCGATCCACACCTTGCCAGTTTTGCACCGGTGCTATCCACTTGGGGTCCCACGCATCTGATCGTTCGCATTCTGTGATGATTGTAGGCATTCGAGCGAAGAAGGTATGATGCCGGTCCGCGCGGGGTCCGACAATAGCCACTTTGATGGGTACTCGTATAGCCATTCTTGGAAGACTCGCGTTCAACCGCGGCATCTGAAATTAAGCTGCCATTGCCTCACTCGAAGGGGAATATTCCCACGTATACGCTGGATGGTGCAGGTTGTGGAGCGAACGAACATGTGAGGCGCGACCTGGAGTGAGCGGGTCGAGCATTTGGAGACGAGTGGCCGTATGGCGGAAGCTTAGAGTGGCTATTGCAAAAGGCCAGTCTACGGATTACGTTTTTCCCGAGCCTGAGGGATAAGAGATCGCGGTCGGGCAACGGAAAGGAAAGTGCCTCAAGGCGAATCCCGGGCGCAATGGGGCTGGCACTTGTCGGTGCCCGGCAATATGAAAGGTCTTTTGAAGATGTTGTAGCAAGTGAAGATGTTGTAGCAAGAAGGTATGGTATTTCTGCCTGCCTTCCAGAGATGCCGTTTGGGTGGGCGTTAATTGCTCAGGGTATCATCGTGCGGATTTGGCGACGTTTCGATATCAATGATTATCGATATATCCATCGCCCGATGGATTAACGCCGAGGTGCGCTCTCTTTAGGGCCCAGACTCGGGATCGGTGAATGCCTGCCGCCCTTGTAGTCTCCGTATCATTTGCCGAAAATTGAACCTCGAACTGAATGTGCCAGCCCTTGGCGCATTTGCTATCGGTTTCTGACACTTGAGGGGATTCATGCATCGAAAGAGCCGAGACATCGTTGGTGTCTTTTTCACCGTTCTCGTGGTGGTTGCATTTCTTTGGATAGCGAAACCAGTCTGTTCCAGGTCCACTGTTCGCCCAGTCTCAGCCAGAACCGTGGGAGCCGGGCAAGAGCACCGCAAGGGCTCGCTCCGAAAGAAAGTCGCGGTCAGTCCTTTTGACCGCATCTTCGCTCCCGGCTTAAAGAAATCTGTTGCTGGCGCGAAAACTGTCCAGCGGCCTGACAAGCGCGCATTGAAAAGACTCTCGGCTGGTTCTATGGTCGCGGCGCCGAATTTCGGGGGCTTCGTGTCAGCGCCACTCTATAGTGGAGAGTTGGGCTCGGCGTGCATCATGGATCCCTACAATTGCGGAGTTAGTATTCTTGCGAGCGGGGACTTCAATAAAGACGGCAAGCCGGACCTAGCAGTCTTTCAGTACGACGGCACTCTGAATGTGATGCTGAACAACGGCGCCGGCGGTTTCCTGCCGCCCGTTGCCTATGGTGCCACCACCGCGGTCGCCAACAACTACGGTATCGCTTCCGTGCAGGTGGCTGACGTCAACAACGACGGCTACCCCGACCTTTTGGCACTGGACACAAACAACAATCAGTTCCTTGTGTTCCTCAATCAACAGAACGGCACGTTTGCTGCCCCAGTCGCGGTCCCGAGCGCGGCCAACGGGTCGCTCGGAGCCATGGCTGTTGGTGATGTGAACCACGATGGCAATGTCGATGTTGTGGTCGTTTCCTATGTCGCCATCGGTTCCACCGAATCGGAAGCGACGGAGCAGACTTTTCTTGGGAACGGCAATGGAACCTTCGCCACTCCGTCCGGGGCACTCACCACGGTTTCTCAGATTGCCGTTCCACTCACGCTGATCGAGTCTGGTGGTCTAGCGCTGGCAGATGTAAATAACGATGGACGTCTCGATCTGATCACGATCCTGGATGAGTATACGGTTCTGGAGAGCTTTCAGGCGCAGCTGCAGTTGGCTGTCAGTGTGGCGTTGGGAAACAACACCGGAGCCTTCAGCGGTTTTTCCCACTCAGTTCCAATCTTGATCGAAGGTCCATACAGCGCACTTGCATGTTGCCAGAGTTATGTAAACGGAATTTACCCGGTGGACCTGAACACCGACGGCAATCTCGACCTGGTTGTCGATGCGGGATACAACGTTCTCAGTTTATTGGGAAATGGTAACGGGACCTTCCAGAGTCCCGTCGAGGCTGCGCCATCCATCATTCCAGCGGTTCCAGAAACCCTTCAATTTGCCGACGTAACCGGCGACGGATATCCGGATCTCATCGACGATAGCGATTTCATTACCGTTTCTCCCGGCAATGGTGACGGCACTTTCGGCCCTCCGCTCAGCACTTACGCCACCGGCGCATTTCGTATGGCTGCATTCGACATGAATGGCGATGGAATTCTCGATCTGATCGGGCTGGAAGGGGAATATCGATCAGTTTCGGTGTTCTATGGCCGCGGTGACGGCACCTACGTCGGCGCTCCGCTGCTCACTTCTCCGGTGAGCGGCAGCGATCCGACGACTCTGACCTTGGAATTGGCCGCGGATGTGACCGGCCTTGGAAACACCGATCTCATCGTAGTGTATCAACCTGAGCCCGGACAGGGCGCACAACTCCTCACCGGCATCAGCGATGGCAAGGGAAATTTCAACTACGTTGCTGCATTTCCGGTTGACGAAAACATTTTCTCCAACGACACATTTATCCAGCCGGTTTCTGCCGACTTCAATGGCGACGGCAAGCAAGACATTATTCTCAGTGGGTCCCACGGAGCTCTCTCGGTTGCACTGTCCAACGGCGATGGCACCTTCCAGATTCCCGTTGCCATCTCTCTGGGCGCACTGGATTGCCCGGTAGCGTATGCGGCCGTGGGGGATCTCGAAAACAGCGAGAAGCAGTCGATCGTGGTGCCGTATCCGGGAGATGCCGCCTGCAACGGTCCCGACGGTGGCCAGTCCGGGTACTTCGTCATCCCGGGCAACGGCGATGGCTCCTTCGGTGCCCCGCAGTTTCAGCCCTTTGGCAATGAGCTCTACTCCGCGGTCTTGGCCAACATCAACGGCACCGGACTGATGGGATTGGTGCTTAACGACGCGCCCTTCGATTCCGGCGCCAATTTTGGGGTCTATTACTTGCCGGGCAACGGGAACGGAACTTTCGGGAGCGCAGCAACTGTGTCCTCCAGTTACATGGTTAGCCAGGTCATTGCGGAGGATTACAACCAGGACGGCAAGGTCGATTTGATTATGTTCAGTGCTGGTGAGCAACATCCGTCGCCTGGGAATCCTGCTTATGCGACGGCAGGCATTTTGCTTTATCCGGGAAATGGCGATGGAACGTTCGGCGCGGTAACGGAACTGGGCACAGGCACGTTCTTTCTGAATGGCGCCTTTGCTGACGTCAATGGTGACGGCATTCCCGACATCGCGGCTGCCGCCTACGAAACTTCTTACCTGATTCCTGGGCCGGTGGCGAGCTTTGGACTTTCGACGTTCCTCGGCACGGACAGCGGAAGCTTTAGCTCCCCCGTGAATTTTCTGGCGCCCGACTTCGGCGTCGAGAGCGTTTTTGCCGGCAACTTCCTCAACGACAACGCCCCCGACATCGTGCTGCAAACCCCGTCTGGCACAGAATTGCTCCTAAATCAAGGTGGAACCGCACTGTCTTTGATCGCTTCAGCCACCACCATCACGCAAGGTGCTTCTCTGACACTTACCGCCACGGTACAACCCACTTTGGCAAACCGCCCCATCGCGACCGGCACCGTCAATTTCATTGATAACGGCGCTTCTCTAGGAGTCGTTCCGTTGAACAGCGGCACGGCAACCATTGCCATTGCAACCATAGGCTCAGGGTCGAACCAAATCTCGGCCACTTATTCGGGCGATGCGAACTTCAATCCGAACGCGCAGGTCGGCGCCGTCAATGTGACCGTTGCCGCAGTCCCGCCCGCAATTACTCTGACTAGCAGTCCTTCCGCGGTTACTCTCAGCTCCGGAAGTATTGCGACGACCGTTCTCAACCTCACTGCCAACACCACATTTAGCGGGAATGTCACGTTCTCTGTGACCAATCTTCCGGCCAACGTGCATGCCGTCGTGGCGCCCTCCACGGTTACGCTTGCGGGCGGGCAGTCTACGACCGCGACGCTCGTCCTCAGTGGCACTCAAACCTCGGCGGGCGCTGATCGCAACCGCTTATGGTTGGGGGCGTTGCCAGGGTTTGGATTGGCGGGATTCCTGTTCATGATCGGGCCTGATCGGCGAAAGCGGCGCTGTGCCTGGCTCGCGGGGAACTATGTATTCCTGGTTCTGCTCGCCGGTGCGACGTTGGGCTCTTTGAGCTGCGGCAACAGCAGTTCTTCTGCCGGCAGTCAGCCCAGTACGTACAACGTCCAGGTGAACGCCACGCCGGCCAATTCGTCAGCACCCCCGCAGACTTTGTACGTCACGCTCACTATTCAAAATTGAGTGTTCGACGATAGGCGCTTGTTTCGTTAGGCCATTGAGGATGACGGAGAAATCAATCTATGAGAAATATCGTCTCTGCGTCACCGAGTTCCCGAAGAGCAGCTGGAGCGCTTGTTCCAAGGGGCACTAGGTTGCTGCTCGCTTTGCTTTATTTCTCGCCGTTCTGTCACCCAGCCACGCTGGCGGCGCAGAGTTTCGACCCGATATCGGTCTCCGCCGCGAGTCTCGACGAGACCCGCAGCGTGACTATGTCGGGCAACGTTCGGCCAGAAACCCTGTTCTCGTCCTCCACCGATCTCGGAGCCGCGCCCGCCGACCTGGCCCTCGAACACATAGTCCTTCTCTTGAAGAGAAGCCCGGAACAAGAGGCCGCGCTCAAAAAACGACTCGACGAGCAACAGGATCGAGAATCGCCGCAATATCATCGTTGGCTTACGCCCACCGAGTTTGCCGATCAGTTCGGAGTGTCCTCCGGGACCGTAGCCACGGTGTCGCGCTGGCTGCAGTCTAACGGGATGCGCGTCGACTCCGTCGCTCACAGTCGTATGTTCATCGTATTCTCGGGAACCAACGCCCAGCTGCAGCAGGCTTTTCACACCCAGATCCACGAATACGAACTACGCGAAGCGTTGCACCACGCCAATTCATCCGATCCCGAGGTCCCCTCCGCCTTTGCGTCGGTCATTGCCGGAATTACTTCCTTGAATGATTTTCGTTCGCATGCGTTGCACACCCTTGTTGGCCTCGCGCATGCCGATCGCGGCGCGAAGGAATGGCGTCTGGACTCGACGTCGACACCCGCGTTCACCACTGCCATTAATGGCAATACCTACTACGCCGTGACCCCCTACGATTTCGCGACGATCTACAACGTCGCACCGCTGTGGACCGAGGGGATCAACGGCTCCGGTCAATCGATCGCCATCGTTTCCCGCTCCGATATTAGTCCCACGGATGTGGACAATTTCCGCGCAAGTTTTGGATTGCCGGCGAAAAATCTGAACATCATCTACGATGGCCCGAACCCTGGCAGAACGGTTGACGAGAGCGAAGCCGACTTGGATGTCGAGTGGTCGGGTGCGGTCGCTACCAATGCCACGATCGACCTCGTGGTCGCCGCTAGTACAGTTACAACCGACGGCTCGTTTTTATCGGCACAATACATCGTCGACAACAACGTGGCCCCGATCCTGAGCATGAGTTTTGGAGAATGCGAAGCCTTTCTTGGAAGTGCGGGCAACCAGTCCTACGCAGAGTTGTGGCAACAAGCCGCCGCCGAGGGCATCAGTGTGTTCGTTGCTGCTGGCGATTCCGCATCGGCCTCGTGCGATCAGGGTCTCGCCGAGGCTGCGGCCACTTGGGGCTTGGCCGTCAGTGGAGTGGCATCGACCGCGAACAACGTGGCCGTCGGTGGTACCGATTTCTTCGCCAACTTCGCCAATGCCAGCACTTACTGGAGCGCCACGAACGATGCCAATCTTTCGTCCGCTTTGAGCTACATCCCCGAAGTGCCATGGAATAACACGTGCGGAAGTTCTGACATCCTGTTCGCTGTTGGGGCCGAAGGCGGCACAGACGGTACGAATGAGGCACTTTGCAACGACGTCAACTATCCGCAGTTCCTGGGCACAGTCGGCGGGGGAGGGGGCGCGAGCGATTGCATTTCGGGGGTTTCCGAAACCCTCACCAACTGCGGTAGAGGCTATCCCAAACCAGCGTGGCAAGCGAAAGTTCCAGGTATTCCGGCCGATCAGGTGCGCGATCTCCCCGACGTTTCGTTGTTCGCTGGAAATGGAATCTGGAACAGTTTCTACATTTTCTGCAGCGCGGACGCGAGTGCGAATGGAAACTGTAGTTACAACAGCAACGATGTCGCCTTTCTAGCCGCGGGGGGGACTTCTTTTGCATCTCCCAGCTTTGCCGGCATCATGGCTCTGGTTGAGCAACAAGTGGGCGGACCTCAGGGCAATCCGAACTACACGCTGTATCAGTTGGCCAGCCAGCAGTACAAGACCGTGGGCACGGCCTGTCAGTCATCGACCGTCGGCGCCGGAAATACTTGCATTTTTTACGACGTAACCGACTCATCCAATGAAGTTTCCTGCGAAGCCGGTACCACGGATTGCAATCCCACGAATCCCAACGACAATTTTGGCGTTCTGCCCGGATGGCGCGCAACCCACGGGTTTGATCTGGCCAGTGGACTCGGCTCGGTCAATGCCTACAACATGGTGCACGCTTGGGGCAACGTCAGCTCTGCCGAACTCGCGACCCAGACGACGCTGACGGTCAATTCGGCGAGCGCATCGTATGGAACTCCGCTGACCGGGACTGTTCATGTCGCTGCTGCAACAGGCGGTTCGGGTACTCCGACGGGTGATATCGCGCTCGAAGCCATCACCACACCGGGGGCGGCTTTGGCCGGTTTTGGCTCTTACGCACTCTCCGCCGGACAGGCAGCCTTCAGCATCAGCAATCTGCCGGCGGGAAGTTACCCGTTGGTTGTGCGATACGGGGGCGATGCGAAGTTCGCGTCCAGCACATCCCAAGCAACGGTCACGATCACTCCCGGCGACACGCTAACGGTACTGCGTGCCAGCCGCACATCTCTCAGCCCCGGCCAGGGCACTGTGTTCAGTGTAACGATTCAGACTACGAGTCTCGGCAACTCTCCGACAGGAAACGTCACCTTTACAGATTCGACGACCGGTACCACGCTGGGCAAGGTCTCGGCGAGTGCAAACCCTAATGCAAGCACAGGAACCTCGATCGCAACGGCGCAGCTCAGTGTACCCTCCAGCCAATTAGGATCCGGCTCGAACAACGTGATTGCCGTTTATACAGGAGATAACAACTATACCGGTTCGATCTCTACCGCCGTTGCGGTTACGCTGCAATCGATGTTTACCGCTCAAGTAAACCCGACTTCGATAACTCTCAACGGTACCGGGAGCGGGAACGCATCGATCACTTTGACACCAAACGCCACGTTTCCTTTGCCGGTCGCGCTCAATTGCGGGAATCTGCCGCTTGGGATGAGTTGTTCATTCTCGCCATCGCTTGTGCCCGCTGGCGCAGGCGCGACTACTGCAACGGTTACGATTCAATATGCTGCCGCGGCTGCGCAGAAGGTCAAAAAGGCCACAGTCTTGACCAGTCCACCTTTCCCTTGGAACGGCGCGCCTGCGGTGGCGGGATTTGCGCTTTTGGGACTTCTGGTGATCCCTCGCCGCCGTCGTTCTCAGCGGCTCACATGCACGTTGCTTCTGACAACGGCATTTGTTGGCATGTCTTGTGGGGGCGGCAGCTCAAACAAACCGCCGTCGACCGTTCAGTCCACGACAACTACGCTGACCTCAACGACTCCAAACGCTCAGCTTGGCGCTGCCGTGACGTTCTCCGTAAGTGTGGCCTCCAGTGGTGTCACACCGACCGGAGTTGTCGTTCTTCAGGACGGCTCTTTTATATTGGGTTCGCAAAGCCTATCGAATGGGAGCGTCACGTTTACCGTCGGCAATCTCCCCCTGGGGACAAGTTCTCTGACGGCAACCTATAACGGGGATAGCACCCATTCCGGTTCATCTGCGACCTTGACCCAGAGTGTAGAGCTGACGTCAAACATCAACATAATTGCTACTGATGCAGCCGGCGACACCGCATCAGCACCGCTCAGCGTGGCCATGCGGTAGAAACTGGACTAATATCGCAGCACTTCAGGTCCTCGATTTAAATGAACTACCGCGTCTGAGCGGCAAGTGAACAATGATTCGCATTCGTGCTTTGGCTACACTTGGCCCGCAAGAGACAGCCAAATTGACGAAGGGTCGGCTGCGGATCTCGCAAAAAAAGGACTCCATCCCACTCGAAGTCCTCTTGAGGTTGCGGGTGCGCGGCGACGGCCTTTTCCGCCGCGCCTCTTTCTGGCTCGACTGGATTTCCTGCCTTAAACCACCCCGAAGCAATCTCGCCCAAGGCTGTTTGGACGCTAACCAGGAAATCTTCATGAGGTCCCCACGACGGCTCAGGTTGAGGACGGCGTCAAGCAGAACTGGGCGTTCGCTTGCGATCGAGTCCGGTCTGGCGCCGGATGATCATGATTCCTGCAACGGTCCCGCAAAATAGACGATATCTGTCAGCATGCGATCGGTGTGCGTGTACGGCAGAGCGTGTGCGGCATTCTCATATACCAACAACCAACTGCCGGGGATGAGTTCGTGAGTCGGACGTCCGGTCAATTCCAACAGGGCCGACTTGTCAATGTCGCCGTGCAGGATCAGCGTAGGTGTTTGGATCGTTCGAAGCTCGGGGCGGAAATCGGTTTCGGTCTGTACCTTGTTCAATTCCGTGAGTACCTTAATTGAGACCCGGTCCAGAAACATCCGGCACCACCAGTCCATCGTCGCGGTCGAGACGGAGTTTGTGGGAGCGCCGAAAAAATCTGGCGCCGCCTCCGCCGCGCGGCGCGGAAGGTCGTCCTTAAACGATTCGCGAAACTTCTCGAGAGCCTCTCGGGGCGCGCCGCGCGGGTTGTCGTCGGTCTTCATGACAAAAGGTGTGGTCGGCGCAATTAGCACCACACGACTGACCCGGCGGCTGCGGTGGCGCGTCACATAGCGGACCACCTCCGCCCCTCCAATGGAGTGGCCAACCAGCACGACATCCTGCAAATCCAGCGCGTCCATGACAGCGGCGATGTCATCGGCGAGAGTGTCGAAATCGTAGCCGCGGCAGGGATCATCGGAACGTCCATGACCGCGCCGGTCGAAGGTCACGCAACGCCAACCACGTGCCGAGAGCGTGGTCACCGGTATGTCCCACCATTCGGAGCAGAGCCCCCAGGGCGCCACAAAGACGATCGGTCTCCCAACGCCCCAATCCCGAAAGTGAATCCTGGTTCCATCGCGGGTCTCCACCATCGTGGCGGAGCGAAGGGCGGCTCTGGCGGGCTGGCTGGCCTCCATGGCGAAGCTTCTGCCTGTAAAGGCCGCCGCAAAGGCCGCCGTCATCGATTTCAATGCAGATCGTCTTTTCATGCCGAGATCGTAGACTGACTTTAGCTGCACCCGCAATTACCTGCGAGGTAAATGGTCAATATCCTGGAAGCGAATAAGCCGTGTGCATCATAGACTGACCGGGAACTTCCTTCAGCAAACACCAAGAATCGCAAACGCTACCTCCGACGTAATTGACGATTCGTATTTTCCGCCTCGATTATCGGTGCAGGAAGCTTCCATTCGACGGGACCGAGAGGACACATGAAGAGACGATCTTTTCTTCACAAGATAGTCGGCGGAGGAGTAGCCCTTGCACAAATGCCACGTCTTCACGCCGCAACCACGGACGAGAAACTATCTCAGGAATCAAATGCGGAAGTAACAGGCCCGTATGTGACCGTCGACCCGAGGGTCAGGCTTTTCTACAAGGATTGGTGTACCCCTGCAAGTCGGCTCAACCCGAAAGTCCGTACAGCGCTGTTTGTTCATGGATGGGCGAGTAACTCTGACATTTGGCAGTATCAGATGAATTATCTCTGCGGGCGAGGCATGCGGACGTTGGCGTACGACCGCCGAGGCCACGGGAGGTCGAGCGATCTGGGGGCCGATTACGATTTCGACGTTCTCGCCCGTGATTTGGCAAAACTCATCGAACAGCTCAATCTGAGAGACGTGGTCCTCGTGGGGCATTCAATGAGCTGTGGTGAAATCGTTCGGTATTTATCGAAGTACGGTGGTGCGCGTGTCTCGCGAATCGTGTTCGTCGCCACATCCCTTCCATTCGGCCTCAAGACAGACGATAATCCCTACGGAGCTGCCCAGAGCGAATTGATGGCTGTGCGTGACGAAATCACCCATGATTTCCCACAGTACGTGCGCACAATTGCCCGCGGTTTTTTTGGCCCCAAGGTCACGGGCAGTTCTGTCGATTGGGGAATTCGCATGTGTGATCCCTTATCGCTTCCGGCTGTCATTGGAACACACATCGCGAACACAGAAACAGACTTTCGGCCGGAATTGCGGTTAATAGAGAAGCCGACATTGATCATCCATGGAGAGAGCGATGTTTTTTGCCGGCTCGAAGTCACAGCGCGGAGGGTTCATCCACTGATTCCAGGATCTCAGCTGAAAGTTTATGAGGATGGACCCCACGGCCTAATGATCTCTCATATGGACGAGTTGAACCGAGACCTTTTTGATTTCATCAGCATGAGTTGAGTGCCAGTTGCGCCCGCAATGCAGACTGTCTTTATTGTGCCGAGATCGTAGACCGGCCCGCGGGACACCCACCATTACCTGTGAGGTAATGGTCTAATTCGGTGTGCAGCGAATAGAATCGGTGAATGGCAGATGCAGTGACATCGGTTGGACGCCGGATACGCGCATGGCGGCAAAGGCGCGGGCTGAGCCAATTCGAGTTGGCTAGCCGGGCTGGGTTCTCTGCACGGCATGTCAGTTTTATAGAGACGGGCCGGGCCCAGCCCAGCCGTGAAGCGTTGCTGGCTTTGGGCGAAGTGCTCGACTTGCCACTTCGCGAACGCAATCGCCTGCTTGAATCCGGCGGCTTCGCCGACGTCTTTCGTGAAACACCTATATCGGCGGACGAGATGGCTCACATGCGCGGCATGCTGCAGTTCATACTCGATCGACATCTGCCCTACGCCGCGATCGCACTGGACCGTCATTCGAACTGCCTCTTGAGCAATCGAGCGGCCGTCCAATTTTTCCCGACCTTGATCTCGCCAGCGTTGAGCGCCCCGCCCAACAACGTCCTACGCGTCACCTTCCACCCGGAAGGTTCCCGCCGTTGGATTGTGAACTGGCCGGAGGTGGAACGGCATCTTTTGAGCCGCGCAGAGCTTGACTTGGGCTCACCGGAAGATCCGGCGGGCGCTGCACTCCTGACCGAGATCAAGAGCTATGCCAGCGCATCGGCGGCAGCCGCTTCGCACCCAGCGCCGCGTCCTAGCGATCTTCTGCTTCCGCTTCACATACAAAGGGGAGACATAGATCTGCGCCTGTTCAGCACCATTATGACTTTATGCACGCCGCACGACGTTACGTTGCAGGAACTGCGGATCGAGACGTTCTTCCCGGCTGATCAAGACTCCGAGCGTTGCTGGCTGCAGAATTTCGGGCAATTGGACCTATCAAGCAACGCGCTGGGGACACGCTGACGATCGTTGAAGCTACGAATGATGGCGGTATTACAATCGACGATTCCAACACTGGGGTAATACAGCTAGGCGCGACTGACAGCAGCTCCGGCTCCAATGCAATTCGGTTGCGCCTGCTACAGTCACGCTGCAAGTGATCGCAGCGCATCTGAAGACGCCGTCGGTACACCTTAATGCTTTTGCCAAGGCACCGTGCAACTCCACCTTCACGGTGACCGCAACGACGAATGCGAGCACGGCAGCGAGTATCACAGCGTCCGGAGTTCGCGCGATCAGCGGCTCGACGAGCGCCAGCACGGTAACAATGACCGCGAGTAGCGGGACTTGTAACCCTGACAGCAACGTGGGCGGCGGACGATGTCTATAACTCGGCCACAGTTACGAAGAATGTAACCGCCGGGCAGGCCACTCCCATCGTGAGTTGGGGAACGCCGACCTCCATCGTCTATGGAACACCGTTGAGCGCGACCCAACTGGATGCGACCGCGAACATTGCAGGCACGTTAACCTATTCGCCAGTGGCAGGCACAGTGCTGACAGTAGGTACGACCGAGCACCCACAATCTGAACGTTACCTTCACTCCAACAGACACGACAGACTATAAAACAGTGATGGCACATGTGATTCAAGTGATCACATCTGCCACAACCACAACCGCTAATACGGGCACGGCTACTGGCACCTCGAACGCGACGAGGCACCATCTAACGGTGGACTTCCAGGTTGTGGGGCAGGAGGGCGGCATAGGTTAACGGCAATGTAACGGTGACGGACAGCAACAGCGGGCAATTTTGCACGAGATGGTGTCGGCGACGACGGGTACTGGTCATTGCACGATACCGTTCACTACTTCGGGGACGGCGTCGCTGACGGCCGTATTCACCAGCACTAACACCAACAACGTCGGTAGCACCTCGGCCGTTTCGTCTGTGTTGTACTGATATAAATAATGTCGAAGAATTCAGCCCAATGGGTCACCTTGGGTTGCGTTCTCTCGGCCAAGAACAGGAGCGCTCCAGCCCAGATCCCGGTGGGACTCCAGATATCCTCAGCAGCAACACCGCAATATCGCTCCCGGGTGGTATCGCGCCTAATCCCCGGAGTGGATATGCGTGAAAGACATGGGTCTGTGGCATTGTTATCTACATGGCGCAGACGGCCAAGTGTACGCACTTGGGACGGTTCTCGGCCATTGGGCTATACAAAACAGGCAAAGCGTTCTCGAATCAGGAGGAAAATATGCGGGTTGCTCAGGCGGGCGCACTGGCGATTCTTCTCTTCGCTGGCATCCGGCTGCCAGCCCAGGCGCTCTTCAAAGTGGGCGCGGCCCAGAGGGCTTTCGTGCCCGACGAGCCCTACTGCTGGCGTGGTGCGAAGACGCATGCGCTCGTAACAACTATCTGGTATCCCGCTGATCCCGCGTCTGTGGAACAGCCGCAGTGGGTTGGGCCTTCGAACGCACCGCTGTTTGCGGTGGGCTCCGCTGCACCGGACGCCCGGCCCGCGGTGGGCAGATTCCCGCTCATCGTGCTGTCTCACGGAACGGGCGGTTCGGCTGACATGCTGGGTTGGCTCGGCAGGACGCTGGCGTCGCACGGATATATCGCCGCCGCGGTGAACCATCCTGGTAATAATGCTCTGGAGCCGTACACGGCTTCGGGTTTTTCGCTATGGTGGGAGCGGGCGCGGGACCTGAGCGAGGTGATTGACAAAATGGTTGCGGACCGCGAGTTCGGCGCTCGCATTGATTCCAGCCGGATCGGTGCCGCCGGATTTTCGCTCGGGGGCTACACGATGATCGAAATCGCCGGCGGCATCACAGATCGCTCTGCATATCAGGAGTTCTGCAAATCTCCCGCCGCAGACGGCATGTGCAAATCGCCACCCGAGTTTCCGCAACTTCACGACTACTCCAACCGGCTAGACGAAGTGGCCAAAGGCGATCCGGAGATAGCCGCGTCGCTCGCCAAGGAGAAAGAGTCGCACCGTGATACACGAGTCCGTGCCGTTTTCGCCATCGCGCCCGCGCTGGGGCCCGCTTTCCGGCCGGAAGGACTGAACAAGATTACGATTCCTGTCCAAATCGTGGCGGGTATCGAGGACGACAGCGTCCCGATAGCAAGCAGCGCTAAGTATTTTGCTGCGAACATCCCTGGCTCGACACTAGTGCTACTCAACGATGGCGTGCAGCACTATCAGTTTCTTAGTTTGTGCACGGCGACAGGGCGTGAGCGTCTTGCCTCGCTCTGTACGGACAAACCCGGTGTGAATCGAGACTCGATTCACGAGAAGACCGCCGCGATGGTGGTCCAATTCTTCGATGCACGACTGGGAGCAGCGAAACCCTGATTCGGGTATCAAGGGCCGATTATGAGAAAGTCTCTGCGTGGCGAATTCGATTCAGTAGACCGCACTAGTGATCCCCGTGATTTTGTTCGTTATCTTGACGCGACTCGCACTACGGATTTCATTCAAGAGATTAAACAGCGATCTTTTGCGCTGATGGAACTTCGGGATGGCGAAATCGTAGCTGACCTCGGGTGTGGTACGGGTGAAGATGTGCGGTCGCTCGCGGCGCTGGTCGGTCCAACCGGTCGCGCGATAGGGATAGATTTGAGTTCGACGATGATTGCGACCGCCAGAGATCGGTCGGGAGAGTGCGGTTTGAATCTGAGTTTCGTGCAGGGAGATGTGCAGAAGCTGGATTTCGGGGACGGATACTTTGACGCGATTAGAGCCGAACGATTGCTTCAACACACTCCGGATCCTCAGACAGCGTTGCGAGAGATGATTCGAGTGCTGAGGCCTGGAGGAAAGATTGTTAGCTGGGAGGCAGACCTCGACTTATTCATTATCGATGCGCAGGACTACGAGACAAGCCGCATCATGCAGCGATTCATCTGTGACAGCTTTCATCACGGTGGCATTGGGCACTCCCTTTACCGCCGCTTCCTCGAACTTGGGCTCACAGACGTACGCGCAACACCGCTGGTGCGAAACGTCGTGGACTTACCGCTGATCGAGAGCGCATTTGACCTGAGGGCTTCTGTTGGTCGCGCAATTGAACAACACTTGATAGAGGCAAACAAAGGTACGCGATGGCTCGATTCCTTGTGGTCAGCCAGTAAATCTGGTCACTTTATGTCGGCGATTGGTGGCTTTATTACGATTGGCCGAAAATCTAATTAAGATCTCCAGCGAAACACGCAAGTCGTCAGGATTACAACATTAGCAGACCGTGTCGCGTCAGGTGCGAGCAGGCTGTTGGGTTTTCCTAGCATGGAGTGGGGGGCCTTCTGTCAGCAGGCCGATCTGTTTCCGATGTAACTTCTATTCGTGCAGATTTTCAATGATTACCGATCTTGATGGCCCATTTTCTTAGAGGGATCCCGTAACTGAGCCGAATTGAGGCGAGTATATACTGGAACGGTCTGCTCCCAGACAATATTTCCAGAGGCCCGAAAGGTGGTTCGCCAGAGCCGTTCCGAGGCGGTAACGCTTAGACCCGCACAAACGGGGCACCACCCGCCACGTACGTTTGAGCTGAGCGCCAGCGACAACAGATAAAGGCCTCGCGATCCTGGAGGATGACGTGTTTCGTGTGGATGTGGACAATCTGCAGTCTTACTTTGATTTCGATCCCAAGCGCAAAATTGAGCTACAAAAACTGGACAAACTTCTGAGAGAGTCGGCACCTGGGCTGAGGCGCTACTTTCATTGCGGGACTCCGCCGGGTGAGCCAGGGATGCGCTTCAAGATGATTGGGTACGGAAGATCTCACTATCTCGCGCGGCCCGGCAAGAAGGTGGAATGGCCAGTCGTGGGTGTTGCACTCCAAAAGAACTACCTCAGCGTCTACCTGTCGGTAGAAAACAATGGTGTGCCGCTGCTTCAGTCGTATTCAGGCAAGCTGGGTGAAATAAGAAGTGGGCGCAATAACTTTAGCTTCGAGAAGTATGAGGACTTGATCACGCCGGCAGTGTCTTCGCTATTCGCCGAAGCTGAAAAGATATTTAAAGCGCATCGCGATGATCGAACTTTGGCAACTGCTGTCTGTGTACAACGACGTCCTGCTCTTAAGAGATGACGCGGCGAATCGTTCATCCAAGCGCCCGAAAATGGGAATCGCGGGCAAAGTCGTGACCAATATCGTCCGGTTCCAGCCACAACTCGGCGCGTCAGAAACAGGACCGGCATGGTTTGAGCGAGATCAGTTGGGGAGAATGACATTGTGTACGAATCCGCAGCGCAAGATGTCGGTCGCAGCCACACTGGCTCGATCGGACCGGCGCCCACTCTCCACACATTCGCGACTCCGCAGGCCAAGTCCACACCTGCTCATCACGCATTCTGCGCCGGTGACTCGATTACGAATCCGTGTCGATCCAGGCTTCAGCCAGCAGCTTCAAGTTGGGCGTAAATCGACGGCCGACGTTATACGTCTTTCCTGATCGCACGCGTACCCGGTGTTCTCCCGTCAGCAGGGATCGGACTTCTTCGACATGTGCACTGTTGATGAGCACAGACCGATGAATGCGCACGAATCCGTACGGCCCCAGTGTTTCTTCAACCTTTGAAATTGATCTTCGGAAAAGATGGGAGCAGGTCTGTCGTTGCAGGAGGACATAGTTGCCCTGGGCCTCGACGGCGACAAGCTCGAGGGCATCAAACAACAGTATTCTGCCTTTGGTGTGGAACGCGATTCGGACCGCCCTCTGAGTTAAAATCGTCTCGCAAGGCGAAACAAGTACTTTTGATTTTGCAGATCCTGTTTCCGTCAGAGCCAGCGCTCTGGGATTCCGCATAGACGCGAGGCCGACATCAGCATCGGCTGCCGCCCATTCGTTATCCACCAATACGGCCCTCTCAGGGATGCTGGGAGCTTCAAGTTCAGAACGAAGAAGATCGGGCATGCTTACTGTCACTCCCCACACTCTTAAAACCGGCTCTCAGTTCTCCTCGGACGTTGCAATTCGTCACCTACGTCAACCAAAGGCTCCATTCTTTGTCCCCAGCTTTGCTTTTTGCAACCATGGTAATTGTGCAACGCCATATGGTTGCTTGCAAGAGCCACTCTGGTACGAGCTGATATAACCACTCCCGCGAAATGTGAATTCGAAGTGTTATAGTGCGCACCGAAGACTGTGAGCGTGGGAACTTCACAACTTCACAGTTCTTCTATGGTGAGCTATCCACCTAAAGGAATCAACAAGTTCACGCCCGTTAACCTGCGGTTACCGGGCAGCAACCGGCTCGGAGGGATTTTTCTCTTAGCTGCTTCGTTTCAACAGGTTCACCCACAGCAACCGCCAGGTTGCTGTGCAGCTCCCGTTCCGGGGTGACCTGTCACCCTCACACCCCGTGCGCAGCACGGCTAAAAACTTCAACCCCTCACTCGCACTCCGAGAGGGCAAAGAGCCTCACCCCCACTATGCCGGAATCAACCACACTGACGGGCCAGGAATCGACGGCAGAATCGGAACTGGAAAGCGCGGCTAATCAGACATGGATCAGGGCGCCGACCGGCGGCTCCTCACCCCCGGAATCAGGAACAGCACGTTAGAACAGCAAGGCCGCGCCACAAACTGGCGCGGTGAAAATCGGCGATCAGAGCCGTCACTCCCCCGAAGGAGATTTATCCGCTTTGCCTCGACCACAAAACATCACGAATGCAATAAGAAAAATGCCAACTATTGCCCAGAGTAAGCGGGGCGTTTCTGGCAGGCCGTGATTCAAGGCTAGGGCCAGCGCTGTCAAGCAACCACCCGCAACAACCACAGACAAAGGTAACTCGCTCCTCGATGCAGCCCTAAAGCCGAGTATCAGGAATAGCATTCCGTCACCTGCCCTGCCGGGGTCGAGATCGCGAGAAAAAGGAACCAGGAACGAATCAACGAACAAAGACAAGGCAAAAGCAAGGAGAAGCCACCTTTGCCGGGTCCATTCAACGCCTTTCCATTTTGGAAGAACTTTCTCTCCCCAACTCTCTTGGTCTCTGAATCTCATTGAGTTTCCTTGTTCAAATCAAATGCTGTTTTGAGAGCCTCGGCCCCTGTGAGAAGACCCTCAGCCGCCTCCCCAACGTGCAAAAAGGGCAGTGCGAACCCAGCCGCGTGCAGAGCGTAGTTAATTGGATGGTGATATATGTCGCTCCCAAGAGCGCGAGCAAACTGGTACTCGAAACTTGGCAATGAAGCGTCGCGCGCTTGAGCCGCTACATAAGTTGGTAGCAGGAACAAGAATCCGAAAAGCAACACAACAATTGGTAATAGGCGAGTGACAACACGCGTAGACATGAGCGTCCCCTCATTTCAGATTCACGAACGGTACGGCCTGATGTGCCAGTTCGAGGCTTTTAGGCACAGTTTTTTTTGCTCCCTTAGTGACCCCAGTTGACGCCAAAATTGTGTGTCCGGGCTAGCGCTTCGGAAACCCGTCAGGTAGACCTCGCGGAATGTCGCCGGCAGCAAGCGCTCTCGTGTGCGGCCCAGGATTGCGCAGATTAGTGGGCCCCACGCTTCGGATTCTTACCGGGTGCCAATCTCAAAAGCTTAACTTCAAAGAGAATTCCAACACCCGGGGCGAGCCTAGACCGCCATCAGCGCGGGCGATTCCAACGAACGGTCGTTGCCAAGATCACTGTCGCTCATCGATAAATTCGACGGTCTGGCTTTCGCCCATGCCCACTTGCGGACACCCTCGCCTTCTGAAACCATCACGCACCCGTGGGCGGCCAGAACGTGCAAGCTGATGGATGTCGCTCGGAGCAGATCCTGACAGGCGAGCCGTCCACGTTTACGACGCAACAACTTGGACTCGATTTCACCTATGGTGAGAGGTGCGGATGAATTCATGAGGAGCGAGCCGCACTCTTGCAGAAATACTGTTGACGGGCAGGGTCGAGAGATGGTCCAGATGGAGCGCCGACTTTCGCTTAACGGCCCGACCCCGACTTGACGATCAAATGATGTCAGCAGCCCTTCAGCTTTTCTAAAACCGAGACGTTTGTTCACCATGATGAGTTCCTGTGCTAACACCAGCAATTCGTTCGTGAACTGTAGCGCCACCGCTTCTGCCGCATTTCGAAAAGCGTATGTTCGTCGCTGTTGTCTGATTCGATATCTCCTGTGTCCAGTGCAAGGCAAGGGCCGTTGTTGAAGGTGAGTGACGTGGGCAACTTGCGCGAAGCCGAACCTCCGTCGCTACGAAATCTCGGAGGAGCCAAAGATCAAGTCAACGCAACAACCGGGATGATTGTCACGCATTCTTGACGTCTACATTAATTGCATGGCGCTTTACACCACACTGAAGGCGATCTCCAGATTTCCGGATAAGTTTTTTGCAAGTCGCTTGATTTGATTTGGAAGCTTCTTCTCCACTTGCTGCAACAGATCCTTGCTTGAGTTGGAATTCTGTTGTTCCATGCAAGTGTAAATTCAACCGTCGGAGTGGGCTGAAACATTGGTCAGCTGGGCTAGTGCTAGCCAATGTCGCGCATGTGGACGGCGTCTGCCCAGGCGGATCTCGCTGGCATAGGGAATCGAGACGCCAATCGCTGAGGTAATTGTCGAACGCGATAGACTCCAACTCTCTAGATCAAGACTCAGTTCTTGAATGTTTCTCCTTTTTTCCTTGGCAACCTTCTCCATCGCGCGGAGGAACGATTGTGTCTGCTTCGCACTTTGAAATCACTCGTTTGCATGCGCAGTAAATTTGTCAATAAGCACACCCGAACTCAGGACTGGTCTATCAGGATTGTTCCAATCAGGGAGGTCGGAATGCCGGGAGCTCAGAATCGGGGAGCTGCTACTCGGACCGCAACGTTTCCGCTGGATCAATTTGTGCAACGCGCAGCGCCGGTACAAAGCTTGGGATCACAGCAATGACGGCCAATAGCAATGGGACGGCAGCTAGAGTTAACGGATCGTACAAACTAACGCCATACAACTGACTTTGTAAGACGCGCACGGCAAAGAATGCCAGCACCAACGCCTTCCACGGAGCGCTGGTGGAGTATCATCGCGATGCCGCTTTCGAGGCGAACGATTGGTTGAAAGGCCTCGTCGGTGTATCGGAATCCGTATGGAAAGGAAGATTGATGAAGCGAAAGAGAGTCAGGGCGATCACACTGGGAATTTCGCGTTGGGTGCGGTGCTATGGGCGGCGAGGCCAGGACGTGCAGCAGATGCCAATACTGGGTATCCCAGCTGGCCCGCTGGTCTTAGCCGACGTGAACAGAGCCTGACAGACAGTTGATTTTGATACCCTAGCTAATCACGGAGCAGACCTTGTTCACCAGAGCCGCGATCACTGAATTGCACGCCATCACGCATGAACGCTTGGACGTTTTACTGAGCCACGTTTCAACCGTGCCCGCTGAGCTGTGGCAAAAGCCAATCTCAGGATTCGGCCATCCGTCGGTTTGGAAGCAGTTAGTCCACATCCTGACCTGTGAGGAAGGCTGGGTCCACGACTTACAGAACCAGCCCTTTGTATGTTGGTATTCGGAAGATTGCCCGACAATGGCGGCGTTGCGAGCGTCCACAGATCGAATACGAGAGGCGACACGAACTTACCTGGAGAATCTGACGGAAGAGCGACTTAACACGAACATCGAGGAGCGTCCCGCAGACTGGGCCGGCGAACTCCGGAGTCCTGCTTTTATCCTTTTGCACGTCATCACTCATACATTTCACCACAAAGGCCAGGTTGTCGCGATGTTGCGCATTCTCGGTTATCCGGCACCTGATACAGATCTGCAGCCGGTATAGATTCCTTGCTCAGAACATGTCACGCTTTTTGTTAGGGAGTGGGCCTTGAAACGTACCTCGGGCTTGCCAGTGTCAGGTTAGAACGAAAGCGCGAAGCGATAAAGTAAAAGATTGCTTTTTTGGAAAGTGAGCGGCGAGGGCCACTTACCGATCACGCCTGCGATCGCCAAATTGAGGTCGTCCCCATATGCGAAGGATTCTCATCACGGTTAAAGGCATGTTTCGCTGCGATCTGCCGCCGGTCGTCACAATTTCGTTGTTTTTATTGTCGAGAGCGGCTAGCGTGATGGTGCTTTGAGGCAAACAGTCGAAAAATACAGACGATCCTGAAAACATATGTTGGACCAGATGCGGTCTTCCGTTGAGTCTGCCGAGATTGCACAACCGAAAGATGTTGCAGGCAGGATTCGGCAAGAGTTGCAGATGCTTTTGCGTGAGCGTGGTGCAATTAACAGACGCATTGGACTGATGAAGCGGACCCTGGTCGGCTTGGCTGAGATTTGCGGCCCAGATGTGGCTAATCGTGGGCAGCCGAGCGCATCCGACGCACCACCTGCTCTCCACCGGACTCGCGGTTCACAGTCGGGCCTGACTGAGACCTGTCGCAGGACCTTGATGGGGCTTTCTCAACCAGTCACCACTCGTCAGCTATGTGAGAGGATCGAACAACAGGACTCGTCCTTGTTTGCCCGGAACAAACATCCAATGGAATCGCTGGCAGTTGTGCTTAAACGGCTGGTGAGCTACGGGGAAGTCTTGGACATCGCGAGTGCGGGAGACGGACGCACTTGGCTATGGGCGGAAGTGGATCGGCAAAACGCTTGCGGGGACGAACATCCATCCTCATCGGCGCTAGGACGCTCGGAACTTTCTGCCGCAGGCGCCGAGGCCTGAAATCCCGGCAAGGAACATTTTCATGGGTCTTGCCGGGCTCGACAGGGTCTCGGGGATGCCTTCTCGTACCATACAAGGCTTTGGAGTAGGAGTAGTGCTTTCGCAGCCTCGGGCTCGCGCTTGAATCGCTGATGTCGAACCCGTACCTTGCGGTGGCTGAGATTTCCGTAGTAGATTGCCGAAATCGAGATGCATAATGAAGCAATCAACCTTGATCGGGTGGTGATGTACGTGAGTTCGACAGGCGACTGCGGAGTCGTCGACTCTAAGACTCGTCTATATTTCGCTCAAAATGGGTCGGGCGTTTTTGCTCGATACTGTGGAGGCTCAGTCACCCGTGGTTGCTTAGTTGGCACCCTCTCCGGGGCAGTGCTCGTATTCCGCTACACACAGGTAGAGGACTCGGGCCAGATTCACGGAGGCCGTTCGATCTGCGAGGTTCAGCGCACGGCGCAAACTGGACTCCGTGTGATCGAGCACTTTACCTGGAGTACCCGTACCGGCTGTGGCACTAACATCTTCGATGAGATCCGCTGAGCCGTTTTTAGCGCAGCCTGCTCGAGAATTCGCGACCACATCTCTTTTTCCTGGTTCATTCGAGCGGTGAGTTCAAAGTCTCCAGTCAAACTGACTGCCGATAGCTACCTCAACTCAACTTCTTCAAGCTCTCTCCTGCGATGGAAACCGTTCGCCACTCATCGAGAAAATCGGCGCCCAGCTTCATATGCATGCTTATTGCTACCTGATTCCAATCGAGAAGAAGCCAACGAAGAAAAGAGGGATTCTCATGCGTTGCCACGCGAGCAACCGCAGAAACGAGAGCCTTGCTGATTCCTCTTCAGCGGAACTCGCTGCGGACAAACAAGTCCTCAAGGTACAAACCTGTGCCAGTCCAGGTCGAGTAATGATTGAAGAAAATCGCAAAGCCGGCCGCCTCGCCGTGCCATTCGGCGATCAAGGCGCGAAGCTCGGGGTGGTTGCCAAACCCATCACGCGAAATGTCCGCCTCCGTCGTTCGGACCAGCCGGTCTTGCTTTCAAACTCGGCGAGCTCCCAGATCATCTGTCGCAAACAGGTACGTTATCGACTATGGCATCACTAGACACCTGCGCACCGCATCAAAAACGATCAACCCGACCGACGAGGATAACGCAATCGGGGCAGGTTAGACACGACCACTTTTTGTGTGATTCACATACCGCAGGGTGGGTCGCGCATTTGGGCCCGTTCAAAGCCGGGGAACAGGGTGCCGGCGAGCGGTTTGACAAAGTGGTTCCAGCATAGCGCACTAGAGTGGCTATTGCAGATGGTTACTTCAAGGGATATCTTCCCTCCACTGGTGATCAGCATTTCATCGGACACCGGATTCGTGCGTCGGCACTGAAGCTCTCGCGGTCGCCCTTCGGCAACCTCGGCGAGAAAGAACCTTCACTCGTGGGTGTGTTTTGACAAAAGCAGACCAGAGTATTGCTCATCCCGTCTGCAGAAAACGCCTACTGGGCGTCATTTTCAAGGCGTTTCCGATAATATTGACTGTACTTGCGATGACGCTTCTCACAGCAAGGGCGCAGCAACAGACCAACGCTTCCGCCGCGTCGCGCCAGTCGCTGGACGATGCCTGGTGGACTGGTCCCATGCTTGCGCCCTCGGCCAACACTCTGCCTCCGGGCCACTTCCTCATTGAGCCTTATCTCTACGATGTGACTACCCAGGGCTTCTTTAATTCGAGCGGAACTCGACGGAGCCTTCCTCATGAGAACAGCTTCGGATCGCTAACCTACGCATTGTATGGAGTTGCGAACAAATTCACTGTCGGCATGATTCCGACCTTTGGGTACAACGAAGTCAGCAATGGCCCCAGCAGCGCCGGAATCGGGGTCGGCGATCTTACGGTGCAGGCGCAATATCGGCTTCATCTATTCCGGGAGGGTAGTTGGATTCCGACCATGTCCATCGCATTGCAAGAAGCACTTCCCACGGGACAGTACGATCAACTCGGCAATCGCCCTAGCGACGGCTTTGGCGCAGGAGCGTTCACCGCAACCCCGGCGTTTTACTCGCAAACATTTTTCTGGCTCCCGAACGGACGCATTCTGCGCATGCGCTTCAACGTCGCTCCGTCGTTTTCCCGAAGCGCGAACGTTCAGGATGTGAGCGTCTATGGCACGTCAACCGGATTTCGAGGTCAGGCCAGGCCTGGACCATCGGCGTTTGCCGACGCAGCGTGGGAATATAGCGTAACCAAGCACTGGGTGTTTGCACTCGATGCCACCTATCGTCATCAGGGGAACACCCGTGTCACTGGTTACAACATCTCGGATCCAACTCAGCCAACTCAGCTCAATTCTGGCGCCAGTGATGCCTTCGGGTTGGCCCCGGCGATCGAATACAACTGGACGCGCAGCCTGGGAGTGCTTCTCGGCACGCGTGTGATTCCGGTTGGACGCAATACAGCCTTTACGATCACACCGGCAATAGCAGTTAACATCGTTCACTGATGACCTGAGCGAAGTCTTCTTCAACGAGTGCGAGAAATGGTGCTCGGCATTTCGGACTGGAGCTAGTCCTGACGTTACGATTGAGGCACGTGGCAGGGCGTTACCCTCATGGCATCCGACGATAGGAATTCTTTCTTGAATGATATTGCGTAACGGCTGAAATCTTCTCTTGACTCTACAGAATAGCGGGCAGGTTACAGAAACAATATGACGTTTGAACGCAGAAAATCAGGAGGCTTGCGAATTGAGCACAAATCCGGGTGTGGATGAAATGATTCAGTCCATCTATACAGTGATTTCAGGGCCACCAGGCAGTCAAGACTGGGATAGGTTTCGGACAATGTACCATCCACGAGCCAGCATCGTCCGCACTCGGGTCGATGGAGACGGCAAGCCGGTGTGTTTCTCGTTTACGCCGGAGGAGTTCGTGGCGAACGGGCGCGAGCTTTTGAAGGACATATCCTTCTACGAAGTAGAGATCAAGAGGAAGACCTTCGAGTTTGGGAACCTGGCTCAGGTATTCTCTGCCTATGACATTTTTGAGGACGTTGAAAAGACAAAGTTCGTCAAGAGAGGTATGAACATGATCCACCTTTACAACGACGGAGTGAGATGGTGGATTATGCATATCATCTGGGATGAGGAACGAAAGGGAGTTCAGATTCCCGAAGGACTCTTTGCATGAGAAGGCTGGTTTGTTGAGAGGGGATACCAGGGCGGCTGGTCCATGCTGCGAGCTCCCGGTGTCAACAATGGGGCGAGAGTCGGAAAACGTTCAGGCCAGCGGGTTGGGCACTCTGTGCAGCCATAAGTACGGCGAGAGCGGTCAAAGGCGCAGGATGGACCGCCTATCCATCGTCACGGCGTACGGCTTTCTTTTCTTGATAACGTTAGTCTACATATGTAGAATAACGCTGCGTGCGACTGACAGCTCAAACGCTTCTCGTGCTGGCAGCACTACTCGGAGATCCGGGCGAGTGGCGCTACGGCTATGACTTGAGCCGCGAGACCGGCCTCAAGTCCGGCTGTTTATATCCAATTCTGATTCGCCTCAACGAGCGTGGCTGGCTGCAAAGCAAGTGGCGGCACGATGAGAACCAAAAACCTCGACACATGTATCGCTTGACGGCCCTGGGGCAGCGCATGGGCCGTCAAACCGTGAATAGCCCCAAGGCGCTGGCAAGATTGAAGCCCGTGGCTGAGCAAGGAGGGATGGCATGAAGAAATTGGGCCTCCGGACTAGATTGCTGCGAACTCTGACCACGGCCACGAGGCTCCTGCCCTCCGATATCTCTGATTGGACCAAGGCCATGCTCTTGGAAGCGGACGACGTGTCTGGGACCGGCGAATTTGTGAGTTGGATTTCCGGAACTTTCACGACGGCGTGCAGGATGCTGGTTAGCAATACATTTCGACAACCTACTGCGGCCAGACCGCTGGAGCTTACTCTTTCAGCGCTCTACCTCGGTGGCTTCGCCAGCTTTGTCGCTGTCCGCGTGAGCTTCGAAATTTTGACCTTTCGGATTCCTTCATTGTGGGGCCATGCTTGGATATCGGCTTGCTGGTGCCTCGCATTGGCGCTAGCCTCATTTTCCGTTGCCATCGCCACATGGTTCCGTCGGAGCTATGGGCGGCGGTTGGCTATCGCCTACGCCGCAGTACAAATAGTGGCCGTTATAGCAATGGACGGTCGGACCCAGAATGCGCTCGCCATCCTTCTGAAATTGTCTACACCCACTGCCATCATTGCAGCGATGTGCAGTCCTCGGGTAAAGACTGCTTTTCGAAATCGTTCGAATGATTCCGGCCCAGATCTGCCAGCGCCACTTTCTCAATCGGGTTCATAAGATTTCAAAGAAAGGAATCGAGATCGATGCTCCTGCGTGCTAGTTTCGTTGGCCTGTTGGCAACGACGGTCTTCGTATCAGCCGGACATGGACAAACTGACCCTTCGGATCAGATTTCGCTTCAGGAGCGCATCTATGTAGCATCCAGAGTCTATTCAACAATTCAAACTTATTTCAATGTTTGGCAGGACGAGGACAAGCTTGGCTTTGACCAAAGCTATCAAAACTACCTGAAGAGCATTCTGCGCAGCGACGACCGGCGGGAATTCGACTTGGAAACGATGCGCTTCGTGGCCCTGCTGCATAATGGCCACACTTGGTTTAATGACCGCTGGCTGCAAAAGAAACTTGGATCTCCTCTGGGGCTTTACGCTGAACTCGTTCAGGGGAGATGGCTGATCACACGCAGCGACCTGCCGCAGTTACAACTCGGCGATGTCGTTACCGCTATCGATGGAAAACCAACCGAAGATTTCTTCCAGGAGAACCGTCAATTTCTAGCGGATTCGAATGAGCGTTCGCAACGGACAGATCTTTTCACTGCAACGTATCTGTTCTCGCAAGAGTTTACCCTGACGCTCGCCGATGGACGAATAGTAAGAATTTCCCGCACACGGAATGTAAATCGAGAGACATCCGATGAACAGCCGACCGGACGCTGGCTTGAATCAGGCCAATTTGCCTACATTCGAATCCCCTCGTTTGGGGGGGGAGTGGCCTTGGAAAGTGCTGTCGTTGCGCTGGTGCGAAAATTCAAAGACGCTCATGGACTCATCATTGACGTACGGGGAAACCTTGGCGGTGGACCTTCCCCTGAGCTACAGGCCGCCCTCATGGGAGGACCATTTCGGTCGTGGCGCGAATCATCGGGTCGTTTCAGTTCCGCCAGAGGCAATCATGCCGAACTGATTTTTGGAGGCGACCAGGCCAGGCCGTACCGTGGTATTGATTCTGGTATTTACAAGGAACGCCTCGTCATCTTAATTGACGGGGGTTGCGCCTCGGCCTGCGAAGATTTTGTGATGCCGTTTAAGGACAACCATCGGGCAACTCTGGTTGGAAACACCACCTATGGTTCGTATTCTGATACCTATTTCACAACTTTCGATAATGGAATGATGCTGAATACCGCGACAACCCGAGTGTCCTTCCCGGATGGAAGCCCATTTGAGAGTGTCGGGATTTCGCCTGACATTGCGATCGAGCGCACAGCCGATGAGATCCGATCCCACACCGACAGTGCTCTCGTGCGAGGATTGGAGATATTGCGAAGTCCCCAGGAATAGCTGTTTTCGCCTTTGCCGTTGTTCCGGTGGCACGAAGATCGACCCCGGACCTGCAGAAAGAACCACCATGATGAAAACATCAGTTGCATTGCTTGCAGTCCTCTCAGTCGCGGGGCTAGCCCCGGTGCAGTTGAAGGAGGCGGCCGGGTCGAAAACCGCAAGTGCGACCCTGCAACCTTCTCCGGAAATGCAAAAGCTATCGGACGCCTTCACTGGGAACTGGAAAGTCAGCGAAAAGTTCGATGTCAGCTCTACATTACAGGGCAAGAATCGTCAGGGCACCGCGTCCTTTCGGCTCGGGCCCGGGGTCTCTCTGATCGAAGACTACAAATCAAATGGCTCTGCCGGGGAGCTTAATTCTGTCGCCTTGTTTTGGTGGGATGAATCGGCGCGAGCTTATCGTCTTTTTACATGCGCCAACAACTACGGCTGCCAGTTGCGTGGCAATTTGACGTGGGAAGGGGATAAACTGGTGAACTCCTGGCAGGAAGAGGTCAATGGGCAGATGGCAACATTCACGGATTCTTTCGTAGATATTTCTCCCTCAGCTTTTCTGCAGATTTCGGAAGGCTCGGCGGGAGGCAAAACGATCTGGCGTGTGATCACAAGACACACGCGCCTCAATGGGGAGGAGCACTGAGGGTGGCGACATAACCAATTCTTGTCGGGAACCGAAACACTCACAGGCTGCGACACGATTCGATTCGCTGTTTAATCAATGGTTGCGACGACCCGCAACCACCGCCACAGGCTTCCTCGTCTTCGTCTGGGTTCCGATTTTGCCCCTAGTGTCTTGAAGCCCAGAACCCGATTCCTTATAGAGTTGCCCGACGTTTTCCGAATAGATTTTGTCAAATGAGCCGAGGCGGGCGTCCGGGGTATCCACCGCACCGAGCAGAAGCCACGAATGCTACGCTTTACTGCTCGGTCAGCCCTTAAGGAGAGTCAAGTCAAGTTTGCTCAGACGAGTCGGATCTCGAAGCACATTAATCTCGACAATCCCGTTCCCTCTGATGGTAAAGCCCATGACCGGGAACGGCTGTCCACCGGGAAGCCATGAGATGATTCCTGCAGTGCCGTTTACCAGGACCGGCTGTACAGACACGGCGAGCCGCGAGAATGTCAGCGCCTGCTCCGCGACGATCCGGGCTCCACGGATCTCGTTGATCAATGCCTTCAATCGGATCAACCTCACCACTCGGGCGGTCTTAGACCCATGGGGTTGGGCAGAGGTAGAAAGAGTCCGCACGGCGACCCGCTGATCAACAGACCGCAAACCCGGTCGTAGGCAAACTTAGCGAATCCGAGGTTCCCCCCAACCATCGATGTGGGGACCTCGCTGCTTGGGCTGAACGGTCTTAACTCAACACGTGAAGTCTTCGTTAGCTTTTGCATCATTTTGATGTCAAGTAACTAACCGACGTGACAAAGTTAAGGATGTCAGGAACGGCGGACTGGACCGCAACTTCAACAACGGTGTAGTAGGGGCCACGGGCAAGCCGCTCGGTGAACGGATAGTCGCGCATCGGTATCATGGATTGGGTTCCTCGCGGGTGCGCAAACGGAATCGTGCTGCCCGAATTCAAGGCGCACAATGTAATCTTCTCCTCATATGCCGTTGTCAGGCGGTAGCTGTCGAGAGTGAGGACCAAGTGTCTTTTTCCTCGATTTTCTCGCGCGGACATATGTCTAGCCAGCCGTTCCTTGCTCGGCCAGAAGAAGACCTTGCGGTTAAGCAACTGGCACCACTGCTGCGGAGTACAGTCCGTCAACGCCCTACGCAGCTTCTGCTCATACATCGGCTTTTGATCCCGTATGACGACCTTTCCATATCGAGGATGGACTAGTTCGATTGCGGACGTTCGCACTTCTCTTTCGATGACCCTCCGCTCCGGGCCTGTCATCTGCCAAAGGTTCAAGATCGACGTAGTGCTCAAAAGGCCATGACGCTGAATCGACTCCCAAGCGTCCTCGTGCGCCATATGATAAAGGTTGGGATACAGCAGCGAAAATGTATGCGGAGTGACTCCTCTCGGCAGCTCAGTTCCGGACATGTGCGTTCCCTTATTGGGGCAACCAGCGTAGGCGCGAGCGAGGGGTAGGATCGAGCACGACGAATTCTGGCGTGCCCCTCACCCAGGCTGTAGCGGAAAGCACTTGGAGGGAACTTTCTGCCACCGGAGTAAATTGTTTCTCCAAGACCTCGTTGTCCTTTAGAAGGCCTAACCAGACAAGATAGGGCCCATCGGCGCGGATGGGAAGCTGAGGAAAATTATTGGCCACATCTAGCGTGACGAGCACGCCTACCTCGCGCGCGCCCGCTGCTCGATAACTGGCGAACGCGGATTCTGCTTGTTTGGCAAATGCTTCAACGCCGTTTGGCTTCACGGCAAATATCAGAGCGACAACAACTCCGCGCGCTCCCTCAGGTTCCAAGACCGGATCAACGGCTGGCAGAATTGCTACACCCCGCTCCGGGGTCAGAGGACGCAAAAGCAAGACGTTGTCGGAGTCAGGGAGCAGATCATTCACCGCGGTCCTGTGCTCTCTCCAAACAGGTCCGTAATAGAATTGTGCATTGTTTACGGCACGAGCTTCGATGGTATGAAACCCTCGAATCCAAGTGAAGCCGTTCTGATTCTTGCGCTCGAAAAATGAACCGGCGGCGATTGCCCCGGTCTGTTGCATGGCCTCGGGGAAAAAGCTTTCAAAGTATTCGGCGAAGTGATTGCGCTCGCCCTCTTTAACGATATAGCGGCGGAACTCAATGGCTTGAAAATCGCTAAGGTGCGCCGACGGTTCGGTCAAAGGTCTCCCTGCGGAAGGACTTTGAGAGAATGCCAGACCACAAGCGGCAACAAAGACCAGGAATCCCGTCAAGGTATGCATGGTTATCATTTCCTATCCTCATTTGTTAGCGTGAGTTGCGACGATTCTGAGCTGGGCTGCTGAGGCGAGCGTCATAGTTCCGAACATAGTCTGGAATCTCTATCCCTTCGACTAATTGTTTGTCCGGTATAGGAGATTCGGACTTCATTACGAGCGGCAATACGCCAGCCCAGACCGCCAGTCCGTAGTCACCCTCATCATCGAGCGGCGGCCCGCTGCGCACTTTCGACGAAGCCTCTTCGATAAAGAATTCGAGGACTTTGGTCACTTTCAATTCGTTTTCGCTTGGTCCGCGCACATCCATCCACCGGCCGGCGATGAGATGTTCGGAAATGACACGCAAGGCCTCGATCTTCTGAGCTGGCTCTGCGATGTTGCGCGCTCTTCCAAAAGCCACCACGGAGCGGTAGTTCATGGAATGATCGAAGGCCGACCTTGACAGAACCAAGCCGTCGACCAGGGTGACAGTCACACATGCCGGTGTGCCTGTCTCTAGTTCACAGAGTAGGCGACTGGCAGCTGAACCATGGAGATAAAGCCTTTCTGCCTTGCGCCCATACAAGGTCGGAATTACAAACGGCTGCCCGTCTTTGCAAAATCCGACACTCGCCAGAAAGCCTGCGTCCAGTATCTCGTTAATTGCGTCGCTGTCATGCGCCCCTCGGGCGGGCATGCGACGGAGCTCAGTGCGCCTAGTCCGATTCATTTCCTACCCGCGAATACGTATTCACCCAGTTCACTTCCCATGACTTTCCACCATCGTCCGAAAACGACTGTTCAAAGCGGCACGAATTCGGAGTAATGTCAGACCATACCCAACGCACGAAGACAGATCTGCCGTTGAACGGCTCCTGATCGAAAAATTCGCCGCGCCCATTCTTGAACTCTCCGATCATGGTTTGACTTGGATTGCCGTCGCTGCTGGTCGACCAGACTTGATTCCACTGACGGGATTCCGGATTGTAGAGGCGCAGCGTAAGGGCTTCGATATGGCCGGGGCCACTCGCCTGGAATTCCTCAAGGTTAGCGCGGCCGTTCCAAACCTTCCTCACCACCGACTGGCCATCGTATTCGACCCAGGTTCCGGAGCCTGTCAAGGGATGCTGCAGGCGCTTCAAATGAGTCTTCCAAGTTCCAAGAGCGAAGTCGAAATCGTGTTGGCCATCTCGCGGTTCTAGGGCCTGCGGTGTCCGTGTCTTTGGCTCGGCAGAGCTCGTTTGAGTCCAAGAATATTTCGAGCAAAAAGCAGAGATCAGCACAATCAGCAAGCCATATCGCCAAAGGCGCGATGTTTTCATCGTTACTGCTGTTTCAAGGATCGCCATCAAAAGGCAGAGTGAATAGCAAAGCCCGCCGAAAACCCAAATTTCACCGGATCTCATGCCTAGTGTCTCCGATCAAAGGAAACTAAGAGTCGCAAGGGCAGGTTACAAGAGCCACTTTCGACTGCTTCCAGACAACCACCGAGGGACGGGCTGTCGGTCTCTACGATGGCACCATCACTGCTCAGAATCAAAAGAGTGGCGACTTGCCCGCGACCGTCACTCGTGAGTCTGCGCGAACCTGAGTGTCAAATTGAGTATTCCTGTCGCATAGACGTCAGAACGTGCTCGGCTTCACCCAGAAGAAATGAGACTTCGCCACTTTAAGCAGTTTTCGCAATCGCACTTGAATCCAGATTGTGCGGGAGCTGCTTCGTGGCCACAGCTGTCGCAAACGTGCCAAGCACCCTGTTGCACCGTCATCAGCCGGAAGTCGGACCCGGAAACGCAATAAGGACACCGTTGCTCGGGCACAGTCACGCTCTCGATTGGGCAGAAGCCTGACCCGGGACGAAGTTCTTATTCATGGGAGGTCCCTATTCCCGCTATTCTTCCTCCCGCGATAGATCCCACACGAAATTGGTCTCCCAAGTGTTACCACCGTCGGTGGAAAATGCTTGTTCCCAATGGCACGAATTCGGAGAGTTCACAATCCAAGTGAAACGAACGAAAATGCCGCGACCTTTGTAATCCTCGGCATCGTAGAACTCGCCACGACCTTGCTTAAATTCTCCCACCATCGGTGGAAAGTCGACGGTTCCGTTGTCCTGGCTAGACCAGTAAATAGTCCACTGATGTGACTTGACGCTGTAAGTGCGAATGGTCATCCCCTCGATGTGGCCAGAAGGAGTATCAGCCTCGAATTCGTCCATATTCGCTCGCCCGTTCCAAACTTTATGAACAACATTAGTCCCGTCGAACTCACTCCATTCGTGCGATCCGGAAAGGGCAGACAGTAATCGGCGGCAATGAACCTTCCACCGACCGAATAAGAAATCGAAGTCGTGCTGGCCGTCGTGCTGAGCGACTGGTCCCGCTCTTGCTTTCGAGTCTGTGGCAGGCATCGTTTGTGCCCAACCGGATAGGGCGGACGACAATGCAAAGATGACTACGAAGAAACGGCTGCGAACAGAATGCAAAATCTTCATCACGAATCTCCGCATATCAACAATGACCAGCGTCCGGTAGCATGATTGGGCGGTATCGAATCACATCAAGCTACAACTTCTCACTTTTGTTTCTCGTAACATAGGCTCTGTTCATGGCGTGACCCGCAAGAATGCCAGAGGGTACGGCATTGCGGTATATCCACTTTTTACCCCAATCGCAATGCCACTTCAAAACTACGTTTTCTTGCTTCGCTTCTGCCGCCATAAGGAGAAATGGATTGCGTTCTCGCGATCACGATTAGGAGCAACGCGGATAGTGACACGGCAACGGCGTTAAGACGGATTTAACAAATGGTGCAGCGCGAACATGACCCGATCACGGATCCGGATTGTCTCCAGACGCTGTTGCACAGCCCTCCTCACTGGGCAGTCGTTCCCTGTCAGGTGGTTTCATCGAAGAGAGTTGCAGGCTTGCGTCTTACGCTAAAAATCTCTGTGTTTCCGTAGTTCAGCCTTCGAACATTCAATTTCTTGTAGCTCTCTCCTTGAAATGGAGCCGCAGGCACTGCATGCTCCGAATCCGCAAAGATGCAAGTGAAAGTGTTTGTTTGCACGTCCACACCGGCGGAACGCTATAGAAAACAAAGTCGTCGATAACCACGTGCGATGGGGCCTGGCGTGCTCTTGTCGAGCCGGATTGGAGCTGCAAACCCGTGCGTAACTGATCTTGAAATTCAAGAAGAGGTGAGAACCATGCGCTTTCCGTCATTCGTTGCCGTTGTCGCCTCCCTCTCGAGCCAACAGGCAAGGCGTTTGAGAGAGCCGATTTGGTGTTTTGCTCTTGCTACCGCATTACTGATTCCAGCGAGTTTCGCCCAGGAAACGACGGGCGGGCTGCAAGGAACGGTGAAAGATTCGACCGGAGCGGTCGTATCCTCCGCACACGTCGAGGTGTCCGGAGCTGCGCTGCTCGGCAACAAGGCGCTCAATACGGATTCGGCCGGTTACTACAGGTTTGCAAACCTGCCGGCCGGCACTTATACCATTACCGTCACGGCAAAGGGCTTCAAGACAGAGAGGCGCGAAGGCCTGGCGATTGAGACCGGCCACTTGCCTACCGTGGATATAACGCTGGAGGTTGGTGGCGCGGCAGAAGTCGTCGAGGTAACGGGCGCACCTCCAGTCATTGATGTCACCACCAACACGAACCAGACCAATCTCACAGCCCAAACGCTGAACGACACTCCTCATGGCTACAGCTTTCAATCGGTTATCCAGTACGCACCAATGGCTCGCAACGAACCTCTGGCGGGTAATTCGGCTGGCATGACCGGGAACTCCGGCGGTTCTACGCCGGGGAGCTCAGGCAACGGACTGTCCAACGGTTTCTCAATAGGTGGTGCGGCCGACTCCGAGAGCTCTTACCTGATCGAGGGCCAGGACACGGAGAACATTTCTGGTGGCGCCTCCAACGCGAACGTGCCGTTCTCGTTCATTCAGGAGGTTCAAATCAAGACCTCGGGCATCGAAGCCGAGCATGGCGGCGCCATGGGCGGCGTGATCAACGTCGTCATGAAGAAGGGCAGCAATGATTATCACGGCTCGTTCTTCGGCACCTACGAAGGCGACGCGTTGGACGGCTCAGAGAACGCCTTCTTACGTTACGATCCTAACGGCAGCATCATGACAGCGACTGGCGGGCCGGGCTTTGATGCCGATGCACAGCAATATCAGCCGAAAAGAGACCACTTCCGCAACGTTCAACCCGGCTTCACTGTTGGCGGTCCGATCGCGAAAGACCGCTTGTGGTTCTTCCTGGGGTTTGCGCCGCAATACCAGTCTTTGGTCAGAACGGTTAATTTCGGCCCCTCTTCCCTCCCGTCGGATTCTGTCCTCGGCATCCAGGGGCTTGGCCGGGACAGCCAGACCTACTTCGCCACCGGCCGGCTCGACTTCGTCGCCACGCAAAAGATCCGCCTATTCGGTTCGTGGCTGTATCAATACGCGCGCGCGAGCGGGTCCGTCTTGCCAGCACCGGATTCGGTAAATGGTCTCTTGAACAGCGGGGTCTCAAACGAGGTTGTCTTAATCACCGGGATCAATACGCCGATCACCCAGTATTCACACGCCCTCGGCTTCTCTACCCCGAATGCGACTTACAACGTTGGCGGTGACATCAGTCTGACGCCGAAAATAGTCGCCACCACCCGCTACGGCTACTTCTTTACCAACTATCACGACTTCGGCTGGCCTACGTCGGGCGTTGATCTTTCTTTCCAAACGGGCGGCGTGAACGCGAACGGCACCCCCGTACTCGACAACTCAGGCGCGCCCCTGCCGCTCGGTCTGCAGCTGCCTGCGAACACGACCACGGCTCCTTACAACTCAAGTTTTACCGAGGTAAATGCCAGCAAGCACTATCAGTTCAACCAGGACGTGGCGTTCTTTAAGGGTGGCTGGTGGGGTACGCACAACATTAAGGCCGGGTACCAATTCAACAGACTGTCTAACGTAATTAATCAGCACGGCAACTTGCCCTTTGCATTCGTGAGCGTTGGCGCAGGGCAAGGTGATTCGCCGAACACAAGCCTCGGCGGCGCCAACTGCTATGGCCCTACCGGGACTCCGTCAGCGCCGGAACCCGGCAGCCTTGCTTACGATTGGAAAACGTGTGCTGGGCAGTACGGTTTCATAAAGGTGCAAGACTTCGCAACCGTCCTGAGAACACCCACTGGTCAGGTAGTGCCCGCTACCGACAATAACCATGCGCTGTTCGTCCAGGATGCATGGACGATCGGGCACGGCTTGACTCTAAACCTCGGCGTGCGTATCGAGAAAGAAGATTTACCGGCCCCCGCTGGAATCGGGATCAGCAGCATTAGAACTATCAGCTTCTCATGGAGCGACAAGATTGCGCCCCGGCTGGGAGCTGCATGGGGATCGCGCGACGGCAGGATGAAAATCTTTGGCAGCTATGGCGTCACTAACGACGTTATGAAGCTGCTGCTGGCTCAGACCTCGTTCGGCGCCCAAGGATACGAGTGGTGCAGCTACCCGCTTGGCCCGGATGGGACGACAGCCGGGTTCACCCAATCCGATCTCAATTTTGCCTTCAACTCTGCCGGCCGCGCTTGCCCGACTGGCGTCGCCAACGTTGGAGCCGTGTTCGGGGGGGCGGGCAACGTTCCGGCATCTCTGACGGACGCAGGGACAGGTACCCAGCTGATTGAAAACGTCAACTTGCGTCCAGAGGAGCCGGTGGTGCCGGGATTGAAGCCTTACCGACAGCACGAGTTCGTGGCGGGGTGGGACTACCAGATCCGCAAAGATTGGGCTTTCGAGGCGCGTTACGACCGTCGGCGCCTCGATCACGTGATTGAGGATGCTTCACTGGCTGATCCGAATGCCTTCGAGATTTACAACATTGTCAATCCGGGCCAGGGTGTGAACAAAACCCTGAATGGCTACGCCAGATATTTGACTTCTATTGGTGATGCCTACGGCCCCGGCACATCCGCGTTTAACCCCGCGGGTGCGTTTTGGACGGGCAGCGGCACCGGGGGTACCTGTGCGAACTGCCCAAACAACCCCGAGGCCATCCGCGACTACGACGGACTAGAACTTCGGTTGACGAAGAGCGCGAGCAGGGGCTTTACTGGAATGTTCAGCTACACGTGGAGTCGGCTGTGGGGCAACTATGCCGGCCTGACCACTACTGACCAGGTCGACGGCGGCGCGATCGGACGCAACTCACCCGACACCAGCCGTTCCTTCGACGAGCCCTTCTTCTACTTCAACTATAAAGGCCAGTCCGCTACTGGACCGCTGGCGACAGACCGTCCAAACACTTTAAAGGGCTATGCGTCTTACACACTGCCTTGGGGCGGCCTGAGAAATAACACCACAACTTTCGGACTCTTCCAGGTTGCTTACCAGGGTAGCCCGATGAGTTCATACGCTGACTTGGGCGCCGCGAACCCAAACCCTAGCTCCCCCTATCCGTATGAGGCGCCGTACCTTTTTGGTCGAGGCAACTGGGTCAACGCAACGGCAGATCCCACGACTGGAGCGGTCACCATTGGCAACCCCTACGCTCGGCGCACGCCCTGGTATACCCAGACCGATTTCAATCTTCAGCACGCCATCAAGGTCAATAAGAACAATGAACATGAAGTGCTCAATTTCACCGCAACCATTACCAACCTGCTGAACCAGCACGCCGTTACAGCATACTGGGGGAGTCTCGACTCGAATTTCACTGGCACGCCATTGTTCCCAGGCCAGATTATCGGTGGAGCGAAGTTCTACGAGACGGTTGAGGAAGGGTACAGCCCGCAGCAGCAGATTTCCAGCTCTAACATGATATTGAACTCGCTCTACGGCAGGCCGAACCTGTGGCAACTCTCGCGCAACATCCGCCTCGGAGCGCAGTTCAGCTGGTAGATTGCTGGAGCGCCGGAGGTGACAACTGGCGCGGATCAGATTCCTGGCTGTCGGGGGGGGCCTGGCCGGGAACCTGATCCGGAAATCTGATTTTCGTGAGGAGATAAATTACTGAAGCTCGGGCTACTTTTGCTGTGGACGCTGCATCAGCCAATTGGATTGTTAATTTCTCGAGAGCGAGTGGTCTCCAAGTGTCTCCGGACGCGATATTGACGGCGGACGCAAAAGCTAGCTGTTGTGAATTGAGATCATTAGCCCTGATCAATAGAACTCTTGACATTGGGCAGTTTTGAGAACAAGGTTGTGGACTTTACTACGAGAAGGGAACGAACATGAATCTTGCGGGATGGATGAGAACGACTTTTGCGGGTGTCCTGTCAATCGGTGTCTTGTTCAGCAGTGCTGCGGCTCAAGACATGCCTCAGGATCCCACAGTAACCGCTTCCACACCGCGCGAGCGGCAGATCGAACTGGCCTTGAGCGCGGCCCCAGTCGAGGTATCGAGTAAGGCCACAGTTTACATTTTAGGCCCCAAAGGCTACGAGAAAGCTCACGAAGGCACTAACGGCATTAGTTGTTTCATTTGGCGGTCATTCAAAGGAACAATGCAAGTTTCGGCAGCGCCGGCGTGCTTCGACGCCGTAGGTAGCCGAACTCTTATGGTTACCGCCATGCGCAGAGAAGAACTGCGGGCACAGGGAAAGTCAGAAGAAGAGATCGAGGATGACATCGCCAAGGGATATAAGAATGGCCACTACGAAGCGCCCGGGCCGGGTTTTCTTTACATGATGTCGAGCGAAAACTATTTCTACAGTTCCGACGCCAAGCAGTGGAGTACTGTGCCTCCACACGTGATGTTCTATGCACCCAACAAGACCGCCAAAGACGCGGGATATGAATCGATATCGCCAACGATGGTGCCTTTTATGACGGGAGACGGGCCGGAAACACTGATGATTGTGATGGCGAAAAAGCCGCCCCAGGCGACCTCCTCTGACGATTCGCACAAACACTAAGGGAGGGTTGGGTGGAGATGAAGCTATTTACTTCCGCCACTTTCTCGACAACAACACCTTTAACGATGCGGAGGTCGCCCGCTATTCTCGGGCTTACGCCGCTCCCGAACATCTGCGTGCGGCGTTGGAGATCTACCGGGCTTTTCCGGCGAATGAGAAATTCAACTCAGCGCAACAGACCGTGATCAGCGTTCCTCTAGTGTAGGCTCCTGGAGAACACTCGGCTTTCGAGAAACTCATGCCGAGCTTCGCCGACGCTTTACGCGCACATGGCTGCACCAACGTAAAGATCGAAGTCATTCAGAACGGTGTGCATTACGTGGCGGATAAGCAACCCGAAGCCGTGGCTGAACTCATCGAACGGTATGCCTCGTTATAACTACGATGGCCAGAGCGTTTGGGAAGAAGATTTCTGTAGAAACTCCAGGGAAAGGCGACGTGCGGGATGAACTTCCGCTTTCGTTGAAAAACCACATGAAACGAAAGATAGTCAGGCTGATCGCATTGAGGTTCTTTCCGCTGGCTCTTGCCTTGGGCGTGGCCCGGCACACGCAAGCACAGGATGCCAAACCTCTGTATCCCACCATGCTCCCACTCGATCAATACCTGATGGACCGAGATGCGGAGATTGCGATTTCCCGCAGCGCCGGCCCGAACTCCGTTTCGAGCGGAGCCAAGGTGCTGGTTCTTGGACGGCATGGCTACGAAACGGCCGTGGAGGGGAAGAACGGTTTCGTGTGCCTGGTGGCACGGTCGTGGGATTTACCGAAAAACGATCCCGCCTTTTGGGATCCAAAGATACACGGCCCGATCTGCCTGAGCGCTCCGGGTGCGCGGTCTTTTCTTCCCATCTACCTCAAGAAGACCGAACTGGCGATTGCAGGACGTTCGAACACTCAGATAGAAGACGCCATAACAGACGGCATCGCGAAAGGTGAGTTGCCCACGCCCGAACCCGGTTCGGTGTCCTACATGATGTCAAAGCAAGGGTATTTGAATGCCGGCGTCAAAGGACCCTGGCTTCCCCACGTGATGTTTTTTGTCCCCGAAATCGACCCTAAAGCCTTGGGATCCGACTTGGGGGATGACGTCCCGTTGGACGCGCACGAAGAAAAAATAGGCCGCTATACCACAATTGACGTTCCGGTAAGCAAGTGGTCGGACGGAACTCCTGCGAACCCGGACATGGATGCTCACGCTCACTGAGGTCCGTTTATGACGACGATGGCCGCTATGCGGTTCTGCTGGCTACACACTTTAATGGGGCGCCGGAGTCAGTTACCGAGTTCCTGGTTCCGGTGTCCGAGTGGTCGGACGGACCGCCGGCGCACTCGGGCGATCATGCTCACTGACAGTCGCACGAGTTGGCGGCAAACAGCTGCGTTCTTTATTTTGAAAATCGGAAGGGCCAGTTCATTTGGCCTGCCGACTACCGGTGATCGACAACACAAACGAACCGCCGATCTGGCCGTGCGAACTGGCGCTGTCGGCGTTCGGAAGGAAGATTCTCTAGGGATTTAGATCAAAGGAGGCTCTATCAAGCTCTATTTCCGTTCCGTTCTGTTCGCTGCCGTGCTGATAATAGTGGTGCCGCTCGGCTTCTCACAAAACGCCGGTCTGCCACAGGAAAAAGTCGCCGCCGTGTATGGGCAGAATATTCACTACTTTGAGGTCGGCCAGGGCCCCACAGTGATTCTTCTGCACGGTATGGGCGGGAGCAAAGAACAATGGTTTGCGAATATTGACGCTCTCGCTTCCAACTATCACGTCTACGCCGTCGACCAGATCGGCTTCGGCCAATCCGACAAGCCGCTCCTTGATTACAAAATTGCGACTTTCGCTGACTTTCTCCACGGGTTCATGCAGACAGAGAAGATTGCCAAAGCGACGCTAGTGGGGAATTCGTTTGGCGGATGGATCGCCACCGACTTTGCGGTGCAGCATCCGGAGATGGTCGACAAGTTGGTGCTGGTGGATGCGGCGGGCTTGCCTTGGCAGAAGCCTCTGCCCGATTTGAATCCGTCCACGATAGCGGGTTGGCGGACTTTGATCGACTTGGTTTTCTATGACAAGAAGATGGTCAGCGATGAAGGTGTAACGCACGCGTTCACCGAGCACATGCGCAACAACGACGGATATACGATCCAGCGCACGGTGGCCGGCTTTGCGTCGCCCCAATTTGAAGATGGAAAGCTGGCGTCCATTCACGCGGCCACGTTGGTAATGTGGGGGCGGCAGGACGAATTAATTCCGCTGGCCAGTGGCGAGAAATTTCATGATGGCATAGCTGGAGCCAGGTTGCTCGTGTTCGACCACTGCGGCCACGTTCCGCAGATCGAGAAGTCAGAAGAGTTCAACCAGGCGCTGCTCGAGTTTCTTGGAAAGTGAGCGGGCGTTTCGGGCGAATGGAAAAGCATGAAGAAACTTCGGGCTGGCATCTTGTTCGGCGGTCAGTAGTCAGGCAAAACGCGTACGCCGGACGGAACAGGGATGCTGCTGAGGGTTGTGGCCTGCATTGCCGATTCGGTCCTCAAGACAGATCGCCTTCCACCATACAATGTCGAGAAGCAGTTCATACGCCCCCCGCAGCGCACATGCCGTCGGCTGAGCGCCATATTGCGCGATGAGACTTGCGACTTTGACTGCGCGGTCTTCGACTTTGAGCGTACGCTTCCATTCAGAATCTGAACACGCTCGGGTCAGGAATCTATATTCGCACGTGTACAGGCTAATAAAGCAGCAATACTCCTTTGGCCTGATTTCTAGATTACATTTTCAACAATTTCGATCTTGCCCATCTTAATTTTGAGCGATATCGCCGACGAACCGTTTGAGGCTGAGTTTGTCACTTTGTTGTCCTGGCCACTGCGTGATCTCGAATCTGGGATCGAGAAGTGCTTTTGACCTACAGAGGAGACAGGAGGCTCTGCGTCGAACCGGAACAAACGTTCCAGAAACTCTCCAGCCGGCGATCATCGCCTTTATGCACAATCATTGCCCTTCGTACAGCTTATATAGCCAGGTTTGCTAAGGACTGGACGGATATCTCTTCAATCCTTCAAGCGGATCCTATGCGAAATGCGGTCTGCTGTCTGTTTACTGCCTCAGCGTTCCTTGACGAGTCCAGCGACAGGCCAGGATTTGTCGATGTTTCGCTTCCGAGCCAAGTTCTACTGCTGGGCATGACCGGAGTGGTTGTTTCGTATCACACCGAAGTGGCTATTGCTCTCAACCACTGGCTCAGATTAATTTAACGTAGTGATCCAGAAATCACGAGTAAGCCTAGATGAATCGGAACCGCCAGCCATTGAACACGGAATTTCAGCCGTTCGAGACATTAAGTCATGGTCCTCAGGAAAGTACGTACTCCGCGTCAAGGGGGGAATATAAGGTCACACGCACTTACGAAACGAACCTGCATATCCTCGCTGAGTCATGGATTGGCACTGACGGTTTGGTTGCCTAGGACGGCTTTGTTGCCAAGTAAGAGCCATTCGCTTTCCCCGCGATCTAATCGACGTAGGTTGTTCTTATGCTTGTGGTGAGCCCGCCAAACGATTGACTACGCTCTACCGCCAATTAGAGTAACTGAGACGTGCTTGCCCGTCGGCGTTTTCCCGTCGATGGCGGTTATTCATTCCAATACCATTGGGCAACCCTGAAAGTTGTGTACTTCTTCATTGACACTATGGTCGTCGCCAATTCGAACGACAGCTCCTTCCCTATCTCCCTTCGGACCTCGCTCGATGAGGTGGTAAAGCTCACGCTGTCGGAGCTTCATGACCTGAACCAGCGCAAGCGGGCCATCGGACGACGAGTTTGCAGCTTGCAACATGCATTAAGTTATATGGAACAGCTTATAAGTTCTGCAGGCTGGGGACGTCTGTCTGCAGGACGGGGCTTTTCGACACTCCCAACACCAGTAATTAGCGATGACAGCAAACGGCTCGACCACATTGACGCTGAAGTGCGAGTCGGCGCTCGTTGGCGACTGCAAGATGAGGATTACAAATTGCGGCGAGCCTGCCGTATCGCGTTCATGGAGGTTGAAGCAGAGAGTTATTCGCGCATCGTACTCAGGGAGGCGTTTGAATTTGCGAAGTCTGAGTCTGCTGTTGTGGCCGTTGTTCGTGCGCTCGATGGCATGGCCGGCGATGGAGAGACTATTTTGTGGATGGTACCTCATGCCCGCGCTGGGGAAGGATCGCGAAAAAGGAAATGCTATAGGTTTCTTAGTGGCAAGCGGGGTTTGTCGAGTACTTGTCGAGCGTCGGAATCGACCGTCGCAGTGGGCCATCTACGGGACCGTCTCTCGTTGAGAGACGCACGGATGCAGGCTATCCAAAATATGGAAGACTGGAGAGTTGATTTCATCAAATGTATTTCGACCAAGAGAGGTTGCGGAGTAACAAGAGATCTCTACAAATGACATGGTTCATGATGTGGTTGGTTAACACGCCTATCCGCAATTGTGTAATCAACTTAATCCAAACCGTCGCAACCTGTTGAGAAAGCCCAAGATTCGGATTGGGCATCGCGTTGCAGATGTCTAGCTAGCGCTGACTCTTCGGTTGTGGCGTTTTGGGGCTGTGTGGCGCTGGATCTTAAGTTGGGTTCATCAGGAGGCATCAAAGTGGGATATAAAGTGGGATATGACGATCGTGGTTTTGTCGGTCGGCTTGTGATCGTTCTGGCCGTCATTTCGTTCCTTATGGCGCCGGCCTCGGCTCAGGTTTCCAGTGGTTCAATTTCCGGTACAGTGGTGGATCCCTCAGGCGCAGCAGTCACGGGCGCAGAGGTGAAGGCTGTGAGTGCAAGCACGAACCAGTCCGCCACCACGGTCAGCGACAGCGCCGGTCTGTTTAAGCTGCCGTTGCTGCCGGTCGGCTCCTACCGGGTGGAAGTCTCGAAATCGGGTTTTCGCAAGGCTTCCCTGGCTGGAGTTGGGGTGACGCCTGGCGTCGATGTGGGGCTAGGAAACGTTAAGCTGGAGATTGGATCGGTCGCCGAAACTGTCGAAGTCACGTCTGCGACGCCACTAGTGGAGACGACGCAGGCCCAGATCACGAATACGTTCGATGCGACTTATTTGAACAATATTCCGGGCATCCAGGAAAACGAGGGCTTGGACAATCTGGCCCTTCTACTTCCGGGCGTGGCCATGAGCCGCGACATGGCTTTCTCGAACAGTAACGGGGTGGATTTTTCAGTGAATGGTTTGCGCAGCCGCAATAACGACCAGCAGGTCGACGGACAGGCCAATAACGACAATTCGGTGGCCGGCCCTGGCATCTTTGTGTCGGACACCGAGTTTGTGAATGAATACCAGGTGACCACGAACAACTTTGGTGCGGAATACGGGCACAACGCCGGTTCCGTGGTCAACATCATCACCAAGTCAGGCAGCAACACCTGGCACGGATCGGTTTACGGCACGGAAAGCAACTCCGGACTAACTTCGTTGACAAATCAACAGGCCAACACGGTTTGGGGGCTGCGGCTAAAGAAGCCGCCACGATTTAACGACGAGTTCACTGGCGCGACCATCGGCGGCCCGTGGGTCAAGAACAAAGTATTCTTCTTCGGTGGTTTCGACAATGAAATCTTTGCCGCCAAGTCGCCGTTAGCAAGTGGCAATCTTACGCTTGACCCCACTGGAGTTGGACAGTTGTCTGGCTGCTATCCCGGCAGTTCAAGCGTTGCCGCACTGCAAGCGTTCGGCCCGTTCGCAGTTGGCGGGGGTAGTCCCGCTCCGGTGGGAGAGCCAAAGATCGCAAATTATCCGAGCAATGGCTATCCGGGTTTCGTTCCGAATGATGGAGGCACCGGTTGTAATGTGGAAGAAACCGGTGTTACACGCACTCTGGGTGATGGTTCCCACGCTTACAGCTGGGTCTCGCGTCTTGACGTAACCAGCTCCAAAGACACTGTCTACTTTCGATACCTATTTCAGAAGCAGACGTTTTTCAACGTGGACGAAGGGCAGGGGCCGGCTGGATACCCCGTCAACGTTCCTTCGCTGGGACAGCAGCTTGGAGCCAGCTGGACCCACAAGATCACGAACCAGATGCTGAACGAGCTGCGCCTGAGCGTTGGCCGCGAAAATGTTCAGTTCGGAGGCAACACCATCGGGCCGACGGTCCCCACGGACGCTGGGGTAGAGAACGCGCTGGCAAACGTTTTTTTTTCGGATCCTTCGCTGCTGGGTTTCGGCCCGGCCACAAGCTTCCCTCAGGGCCGCATCATCAATACCGATCAGATCCAGGACAACCTGAGCTACGTGCGTGGCAAACACCAGTTCAAGGCGGGAGTCAACCTCACGCTTCAAAAGTCGCCTAACACGTTCCTGCCCAACGGCAACGGCGCTTTCCAATATGCGGATTGGGGAGCTTTCGCAGCCAACGCTCCCAATTTCACGTCCATCACGTTGGGCAGCCCTAAATTGGACTTTATCGAGCACGACAGCTTCTTCTATTTCGGAGACGATTGGAAGGTCACGAATCATTTGACTCTGAATCTTGGCTTGACCTATTCCTACTATGGTCAGCCTGCCGATCTTTTCCACAATAATGACGTGCGTCAGCAGCGCAGCAGTCAGCCTTTCTGGAATCCAAGCCTGCCAACTTCCGTGACCGAGTTTCCCAACCTTCCCGCTCCGAAAAACAGTTGGGGGCCAAGCATCGGCTTTGCCTATGCAGTCGGAAACGGCGGATGGCTGCTTGGGGATAACAAAACCGTCTTCCGCGGTGGATATCGCTTAAGCTACGATCCGCCGTTCTACAATATCTATACCAATATGGCGAGTTCGGCGCCGCAGGTCTTGGCGCAGACGATCATTCCAGGCGCTATACTTCCGGCAAACCCATTCGGACCAGCAGTGCGAAGCGAATTGGCGCCCGACCTCACACTTGGCGTTCAGGATCCGCGGAGCTTCAACCAAACGTCAGTCACTCATGATTTCAAACCCGACCGGGTGCATTCCTGGAGCTTTGGAATCCAGAGAGAACTGGGAACGCGCGCTGTGGCTGAAGTCCGCTATGTGGGCAACCACGGGGAGAACCTGTTCCAATCCATCAACGAAAACCCGTATCTCGGTTGTGGTGACGCGGGATGCGTCAACCCACTCACTGGCGGGTCGGAAACTCCCGGATTGGTCGACGCGGTTGCCGCTGGAGTGTTCAACGCAGGTCTGTTGCCAGCGGGTCTGACACCTTGCCCTGCCGCCAGTGCGGTGGTAGCCAACTCTGTCGGTCGTGAGGACTGCAACACGGGTGTTCAGCGCGAACGTACCAACACGGCCTATTCGGACTACAACGCGTTGCAAGCGGAGTTCCGTACTAACAATTTGTTCAACCAACTGACTTTGAAGACCAATTACACCTGGAGCAAGACGACCGACAACGCCAGCGAGATCTTCGGTTCCTTCGCCGGTGGCGGCACCGTCGCTTTCTCACAGAACCCGTTCAACTTCACGAATGAAGAACATAGCCTTTCGGGTTTGGATTTCCCACAGAGTTGGACGCTGTCGTTCAACGAAGCGATCCCGGGCTTTAAAGGTCAGCACGGCATCCTCGGACACGCGTTTGGAGGATGGTCGATTGCGGGCAGCTACATTCTGCAATCCGGGCAGACCTACACTCCGGTGGAGTTCTTCTCGGCTAACGCGCTGAGTCCGTTCGACGTCAGCGATCAGCAATTTCTGGCCGGCTTCAACTCGGGTTCCGACACAGCACGACCGTTCCTGAGTAATCGTTCGGCTCCGGCTGACTCCATAGGCGTCTACGCAGTTGATGCGTGCCCGCTCTTCAAAAACAAAACCGTTTGCGGCGCCGCTCCAAACGCACTGTACGACTACACTGCCTTGAACGCCAGTGCCGGCAAGACGGCCAATACAGTCACTGCCAATCAGGAGCACTTTATTCTGAACGCATTTGAGGCCCAGACCATCAACGGCACGCCGTTCGGCACCGCGGGCCGCAACAGCCTGCGTGACGCGATGACCAATACGGCGAACTTCCAACTAGCCAAGACCTCCAACTGGGGCGAGCGCGTTCGTATTAACTTCCACATGAGCATGGTGAACGCCTTTAATCATCCGAACTACGCCACCATCGACCCGTTCCTCGAGGATGCTGGCGTTGTAGGTTTCTCTACAGGCTTCGCCAATCCGTCGGTGCAAAATGGTGGCAACCGCACTATCCGGTTCGGGCTGAAGGTAACGTTTTAGGTATGGAAGGAAGAGTCTCGTAATTTTTTTCATTCCCGAATCTAACAAGGCATTCCCGCGCAATGGCAGGGCTGACCTAGCTCGCGGCAATACTTTGCGTGAATAACCGCGTGCCGAGTGCAGGCCGAAACCTCGGTTGACGGCGGTCGAGAAGTTATGAACTTGGTTTAGGAGTGTGTCCGAGTATTCAACGGTGAACCGCTGATTTAGATTGAAACTCACAGGTTCGATATGCCAAGTTTGAGAGCATGGAAAAATCTACCGCGCCTATCTGCCTGAGCAAGATTTTCTGTTACCGCCGAGCCTGGGCGACTGGCTGCCGGAAGATCACTTGGCGTATTTCGTCTCCGACGTGGTGGAGCAACTGGCGGCCGGGCGCGAGGGGCAAGCCGCGGATAGATTCTTTTGATCGGCCCATGAAGTCTTCCCGGCATGCACGGGCCGTTACCTTTAGTGAGGTCGGAGAAAGAGGATCAACTCAGAAGGGCTGAGGGCAATCATTCGGAAACGCGTTGGAATTTTTCTCAATGAAATTTGACATCAACCGCTCGACCTACGAGGCTTGCCCGCCAGATGCGCGGTCATGTTCGTCCCGTCCCTCCGAAAGCGAGAGCGAACCCGGCCGTGCCCGAACATCTTGCGCCGTGAGTAAGTCCTACTTTAACCCCTTCACCAAGTAAAGCTCGGAAAGCAGGCGAGTATAGCAGTAAACATTGGCTTTACCGTCTCCATCACGCCGGATTTGTCCGCAAACAAATTGTCCGCAGGATGCTCACACCGCTCCTGCGCCCGCCTGGCACTTGCTGACCATACGTTGCGGGTGCATTCGCGTAGAGTGCTGGTGCAATAAGCAAGCCGAGCGCAGCCGTTGGAGGGAAATACGTGAGTTTCCATTGTTCAGGTACGTGTCAGCGGACTAAAGAGTGACGGGACTAAAGAGTGACCACTCGACTAATTGTAGAAATGAAAAACAAGCTCACTTATCAATTCGTACGGATATCAGTAGAGATCGCCAGGGATGTTATGAGATTTGGGAGGCCGGGGGTGGGAACCTTCGCGCCACGACTGAAGCCGAGTGCCGTTGAGCACGAAAAAACACAAACCACAGTCCGTTGAGAGGGAATCCTTAGCATACTGCTCTTCGTAGGGGTCTGGGGCAAGCGGACGGCGTTTGAGTTTCCTTGCCCTAGCCCGACTAGTGGAGATTCATGTTGATGAGATTCACAAAACGCAGGAAAAATGAAACGGGCGGGAACTTTTGGCTTTCTTATGACATTAAGGAAGTATGAAGGGTATGAAAAACGCCGCAGAAGGATTGGCGGAGTGAGCCGATTGAGCCGGCGCACCGACTATGACTAGCGACGAAGCTTTGATGCTGGAATTCCAGGGCGGATCACGCGCGGCGTTCGAGGAGTTGTTTGCGCGTTATCGCAAGCCGCTGTACGGCTTCTTCGGGCGCCGGCTGAACAACCCCGAGCGCGCGGAGGATCTCGTTCAGGATACTTTCCTCGCGGTGATCCGCGCAGCCTCCCGTTATGAGCCGCGTGCCTTGGTTCGGACGTACTTTTATGGCATTGCGTTGAAGCTACTGGCTGCGGAACGGCGGAAGTTCTTGACGAGTGGCACATCAGGGCAGTCCGCTCCGGAGCCTAAAACTGACGGAACTCCTGACTGCGCACTCTGGGTACGGCAAGCCCTCGAAAAGCTGGATGCGCCGGAGCGCGAAATCTTGATGCTGCGCGAATACGAACAGCTGAGTTACTCCGACATTGCGGAGCTGTTGCGAATTCCCGTGAATACGGTCCGTTCCAAGCTCTTTCGATCGCGTCTCGCATTGAAAAGTTACCTGGAGTCGGAGGCTGAAAACAATCCTTCCCCGAGAGCGAGCGCTCCGCAACAACGAAGACGAGGCATGCAATGAGCACGAACAGACATCCGATCGAGCAGGAAGAACTTATGGCTTATCTCGACGGCGAGCTGCCTGCGGACCAAGCCACCGAGGCCTTGTCGCACCTGGGACTGTGTCCGGAGTGCCAGACCCTTGTTGCCGATTTTCGGGGTGTTTCCCAAGACCTGATGGCCTGGGAGGTTGAGTCACCAGAAGTAGGCGTCGCCTCGGAGATCGCCGTGGTGATTGCAGAGCGCCTCCAAAAGCGGGAAGCGACAAAGGCCAGCTGGCCGAGATCAGAAAACAGAGTGATTACGAACCGCTGGGTCTGGGCCGGAGCCTTGGCCATCGTCTGCGTGGCTGTGGGACTGACGTTCAGGTTCACCAGCCGCAATCGGAGTGAGGATCGCTCGACAGCGTATCCGATCATGGCTTCGATCGAACAATACCTAACGGCGGATCGCAATGCCGAGATCGCCTTGGCGCGGAGTGCTGCCCCGTCAGCTATATCCAGCGACGCAAAGATACTGGTCCTCGGGTGGCGGGGCTATGAGACCGCCATCGAAGGAAGGAACGGTTTTGTTTGTATGGTGGAACGATCATGGATGTCCCCATTCAACTCCGCGGAGTTCTGGAGCCCCAAGGTGCGAGTCCCGCAATGCTTCAATCCAGCAGCCACGCGATCCATTCTGCCTCTCACGATCAAGCGGACGGAAATGGTATTAGCCGGGCTGTCGAAAGCTCAGATGATCGACAGTATCAAGGCCGGATTCGACAATAAAGAGCTGCCGATACCGGAGCCGGGTGCGATGTGTTACATGATGTCGCGGGCAGGCTACCTTAACGACGCCCTCGGACACTACGTACCTCATCTGATGTTCTATTTTCCGCTGACGGACAAGTCATCCTGGGGTGCGGATCTGCCCGACTCGCCAGTCACCCTGAATCCGCAGTTTCGCGACGGTCCGGAGCCTATCACCGAGTTCGTGATTCCGGTTGGCAAATGGTCGGATGGAACGGCTGCACCGGTTATGTAGGAATGTCCGTATCGAAGGGAAATCGATGAACCGGAAGATGGTCAGGGTAAACACCTCGGGACCTTTCGCAGTGATTGGCGCACTCATGTGCGGGCGCGGCCCGCGATATCCCAGCAATGCGGGAAATGCCGAGTTCAACGGCCAGGCTCCGTGTGGACGGAATCCGCCAGAACTAGGTGTTTTTCGCAGTGCAGTCATTTCAGTCTTAAGGTGAGTGATCATGTCCGAGTATCCGAGATCAGAGATTCAAATGGAAATAGCGACCTCTGCTCCAATCTTGCCCGTCACTGTCGATATTGAATGTGAGACCGCAAATACCGAGAATGACAGCATCAATTCTAGGCAGGTTACCGGCGCGACCGACACAGGCGACATGTTGGCGACGCCCGCAATTCGGGTAGGAGAATCGAAACGATCTCTCCCGCCCCACCGAGAAGTTCTAAACCGGAAGGCCGCGCGAATCGCGATCCAGTCAAAGGGGAGGATTCGGTTACTACAATCGATTGATCTCGTTTCAGTGCACGCGCAAGGAAATCATGTTCTGCTACAACTGCAAACCGGGTCTCATTTAGTACGAGGATCAATTTCAACCATGGCAGAGAAGCTTGAGCCTTACGGATTCATACGCATTCATCGCTCCGTACTGATTAACAGCACGCACGTCGAAGACGTTCGGTCATTACCGACAGGAGAGTACGGTCTGCGCGTTGGATCTGGAAAAACCTACAGGGTCAGTCGCCGTTACACGAAAAATCTCCCTCTGTTGGCGGAACTGTGGCTCGGTTCGGAGCCCGGGAATGGTCGGGTGTGATCGGAAGCAACTTCGCCCTAACATCAACCGGCTGCCAATTGGGGCTTGGGGGCAGCATCTACAACAGATGCGTCGGCTTCTTATAGGAAAGAAGTCGGAGTGACTGTCGGCACGGTTGGCACCCAGTATCATAGTGGCTCCCGCGAGGGCCACGCGACCCGGTTCGCGAAAGGTCCCAACACCGAGGGGTCGCGCTGGAAACCACTATCTTCTGGGGAGGGGAGTTCATACACAGAGCGTCAAAAGGAGGATGGATGAAGCGAATTGTGTCTCTTCTTGTTTTGCTTCTCGCGTGCAGCTTTGGATCCGACACAGCATTGTCCCAAAGTTCTAATGGAACGGCGAAAGATACCAGCACGGGTTCAAAAATGACCGTCGAGGGTTTAGTTCGGGATGTTGCATGTCCGATACAGAACCTTGAAGCGACAGCCACCGACTTCAATCTCAAATGCGCACTAGAGTGCGCGAGGAATGGTTCGCCGCTGGTGATCCTGACAAGGAGTGGCGAAATGTATATCCCGATCTCTGAGTCAATGCCCGACACAGATCAAAGGGGGAAGCTCATGCCTTTCATGGGTAAGTACGTCAGAGCCTCTGGGACGGTGTATCAGCGGAAGGGAACCCGCGCGATTGCAATCAAAGAGATCAAGGAAATGAAAGAAGTGCAGTTGAAGACCAATTGAGTTGCTGAAGCAACCCTTGATGGATCCTTGCCAGGCAAGGATTGAGTATGCTGGTGTGCCGCGCGAGCCTTATAGAAAAGGACTCCGCCAAGGGTCTTCATCTCTCGATAATTTTCGCTGTGAGAATAGCTTACTCCGCCGCGACGTCAATCGTGCAGCGAGTTGGAAGCTCGAGTTTCTCAATCTGCACTTCCTCGTTTGCGGGATCTTTTATGGCATTGCCATTTTTTCCGCGATGAACCTGATCGTACTGCCTCTAGTGGAGTGCACGCCGCTGGCCCCTATGAGCTTCGTCATTGGAGTGCCGATCGTGTTTGCGTAAGTGCGCGTTAGCCTGGAGGCTTGAGCGTTGTGTTCCAGGGTTTTTGGCAGTGTTGTCCGCCTGCAACCCAGGAGGGAACATGGCTACGGCGGAACTAAAGGAAGGAGACGCGCTCTTTGATGTGGTATTGTAGAAGTTCGATATAACGTGCCAGTGACAATACCACTTTCGCGGAATGAGGGTCCGCTCTTCCAACAGGTTTATCTGGGCCTGCGCACCGCGATTCTTTCCGGTGCTTATTCTGAAGGCGAGAAACTTCCATCTACTCGGGATTTGGCGGAGGAGCTTGGAATATCGAGAACGGTCGCCCTCCTAGCTTACGATCAACTCCTTTCCGAGGGGTACGCGGAAGGACGCCTAGGGTCCGGAACCTACGTGGCCGGTGGCGTGGGTGGCCGCGCCGTTTCATCCGGGAGCCAGACCGAGGTACGACTCTCAGACTATGGGAAGCTCGCTGCAGGGGCGTGGGCGAGAGTGAACTTTCCGCAGAAACGGGCCCGTCTGCTTCCTTATGACTTCGCTTACGGCCGTAGCGATGTACAAACGTTTCCATTCAGTATGTGGCGGCGTTTGCTTTTGCGATGCGCACGGAGGGCGTCCGTCTCGGACCTTGACTACGGAGGAGCCGGCGGACACAAGGCGTTGCGAGAGGCTATCTGCACGCACCTGCGGCGCTCTCGTGCGGTGGTTTGCGATCCTTCGCAGGTGATCGTGGTGAACGGCTCGCAGCAAGCTCTGGATCTCATCGCTCGAATACTGGTTGAGCCCGGTGATCCGGTGGCAATCGAAGATCCAAGCTATCAGGGTACGACAGAAATCCTGCGAACTGCTGGCGCCCGCTTAGTTCCGGTGGCGGTCGACCGCGATGGCTTAGACCCGTCTAAGCTGCCGATGAACGCGCGTGTTGCTTGCGTGACCCCTTCCCATCAGTTTCCCACGGGCGCGATTCTCCCGCTGGCTCGACGCCTGGCTCTTCTCCAATGGGCTGAACAACGAAATGCCATCGTTGTAGAGGATGATTACGATGGGGAATTTCGCTATGGCGGGCAGCCGTTGGAGTCGCTGCAAGGTCTGGACCGAGAAGGACGAGTGATTTATATCGGAACGTTCTCACGTACGATCTTCGCAGCTCTTCGCATCGGATACTTGATTGTGCCCAAGAGCCTAGTTGATGCGTTCGCGGCGGCGAAATGGCTATGTGACCGACACACGGCGACGCTTGAGCAAGAAACGCTCGCGGAGTTTATTTCCAGTGGAGCGTACGAGCGCTACCTGCGTCGGGTGAGGCGCAAGAACACTTCGCGTCGAGAGATGTTGCTCGCCTCTATTAGCAAATACTTGGGGGATCAAGTGGAACTGACCGGTGATGGTGCTGGGGCTCACGTCGTACTGTGGCCCCGGCGTAGTATAGCCGAACAGCCTCTGATCGAGGGAGCCGCATCTCACGGGGTTGGAGTTTATGGCATATCGCCTTACTACTTGAAAAAGCCCTTACGAACAGGAATTATGCTGGGCTACTCGCGTATGTCTCAGCCGCAAATTCAAGAGGGTATCCGAAGGCTCAAAAGTCTCTTCTGAGCGGGGAATCGCATTTAAGCGCCGCATGCTCTGTCACAGGTTCCGACTCTTGTGTGCAATGGCCCGTATCCGAATATCGTGGAGGGAGAGCGGCCAACAGTGGTCGGCGCGGAAGTCTTCAACTGGCTGTTGTCACTGAGAGTTTCCTCATTGGATTCTTAATATAAAAAATCGAAATGGCGGGCTGGCCTTAGTGCCTAGCGACCTATATGCACCGCATGCATTATCGACCGTGAGAATCCCCCCTCGATCCGCATCGCCGAAGTGCGGATATCGGAACTCCGTGACCGCGGCGTTCGCAGGACACTAGGTAATGATGTTCTTCCGCGAACCAGAAACCGAGGAACATAATCGAAGCCCGAAAACAAAACCTCCGGTTGACATCATGACGCCTTCTCATTGAAGGGAAATGGGGCTCCGAAGTGGCCTCATGTTCGCCACAGGAAGTGGATATACGAAGTTGCCAGAGCTTGTGACATTCTCAACGATTGCACGGTGTCAAAGCAGAATCCAGACGCACAGAAATCAGCTCGCAATCGAAAGAACCAGATGGACAGCGCGATTTTGACTTCGCCTCAGGAGGCGATGAGCCGAGATGCCAAAAGTTCGTGTCGCGGGGTTCCGTGTTACGTTGGACAGTTTCAGCGCTGGAATCGAGCAAAGGCTGAGCAATCCATTTGGCAAGCGGGGCACCGCGATCGCTCAGCGGTTATTTTACGAGCATTTGGAAAAATCGTCACACTGATCACGCATGGTGCACTTTCCAAACAGTGGAGGAAGAAACATGAAACGCTTACGCATACGACATAGATCTGCCCAAACCATCGCATGTGGAATCATCTCCCTTCTTGCCGTATTGGGTTTACGACAGTTGCAGGCACAGGGCGTCAAAACTCAATATCCGCGCATGGCGCCGATTGAACAATACTTGATGGAAAAGAATGCCGAGATAGCATTGGCACGGAGCGCGGCGCCGGAGGCGATATCCCGCGATGCGACAGTCCTAGTCCTTGGCCCGCGTGGGTACGAGACAGCAGTTCAGGGCAAGAATGGTTTCGTTTGCATGGTGGAACGAGGGTTGGTGGGAGTCCCTGACATGCCGGAGTTTTGGAACCCTAAGATTCGTGGCGCAGATTGCCTTAATCCACCCGCTGCGCGATCCATTCTGCCACTAGACAAGATTAGAACGGAAATGGCTCTTGCAGGCCGTACTCCGGCAGAAATCGTGGATAGAATGAGAGCTGCGCTAAGCAGCGGAGAGGTACCTGCCTTGGAGCCTGGTGCGATGAGTTACATGATGTCCAAGGGCTCGTACCTCACTGACGAAGACAATCATAACGGCGCGCATTTGATGTTCTTCATGCCAATCGCGGACCCCACGACTTGGGGAGCAAGTTTGCCTGGCTCTCCTGTCTGGGCTGTGTCCTACTGGTTCTTTTCCGAAAAAACGAGCTCAGAACTCAATGGCCTTCCCCCAATTTCTATTTTCTCCGTTGGAGTGGGCAAGTGGTCGGATGGAACGGCCGCTAGCATGCACTAGGATAGGTTTGTTCGAGGGGTCTTCCATCCCGTTCCGCTCAATGATCCTGAGAACGCACTTACACGCGGTGATCCTCGCGCTCGCCAGCCCTACACTCCTGGAGACTTTGTATACACCGACCAGGGTCATCGTCATTCATCCATCACCAAAAAAGTTGCAGGTCATCGCGGCACTGGTCGGTGCAGCCTCTGCACTCGCTTTTCTCGTGCTTGGGCGCAGGTCCGCACATTCAATGGATAACGCCCTCGGTCGTCTGCACTTTATTTTGGTCGCTGTCGGAGTCGTTTCGATCAACCTGGCCGCCACAAGTGTTGAGACGCTAGCCCATTGGAAGGACAACGCCTATAACCCCTGCGCGAGGCTGGAAGGCATTAGGGCCTTTCTCCTTTTGCCGTGGCCGGTGCGCCTGCTAGCCATCGGCTTCCTCCCAGCCCATAAGATCGCGGTAGCGGGCGCTATCACCGTGCGGCCCTTGGCAGAACACGGCGAAGGTGCCGTCGCGAGAGTGCAAATAGGAGAACTCGCGGACCCGCGTGGTGACCCACGTACAGCCTTCGCACTGCTCGGGTGCGGGGTGGCCAGTGTGCCACATGAAGTAGTAGACGATCAGCTGTCGACGACTCTCGAACGCGTCGAGAAGTGTCAACCGCCCGTGCGGGCCAATCAGCGTGTTGGTGGGGTCCACCTTTACCGTCGGCAACCGGCGGCGAGCATATTGCCGTGATGTAACAGCCCTATATCAATCCGTGCACCCGCCGCCATCTTAGAGTTGTTTCAGGAACGCAATTTGTAATGGCGAGGCTTATAAGTCTGCCACACGTGCGCAACGAGTAGGGAGTGGTCATCGGAGATTCACAAGAAGTGGATATTGAAACAGTCCGCATCCTGGACAAAACTCATCGACACTCCGCGCTTTGCGATCGGAGCGCAGTTGTCACCGAACGGGTTCCGGGCGATGGCGACTAGAAGCACACAACAGTCGAACTCTGCGCAATGTGGTTGGGAGCCGACTGATTACGCAAATGGTTGGTGGTATTTGCTGCTGTTTTCTGTCTAACCGTCGATCCGCTGACGACGCGCGCGGCGCAAGAGCCAAAGAGTCTTGAAAGCAGGGAAATGTATGGACACGAGCGTTCCTTGCGCGCATCGGACTGGCAAGGTAGGGTTTGGCGGATCGCGAAAGCAAAAGGGGCACAGAACGATTCGACAAACATTTCTCCTAACGCGATACAAGGCTGCCGCAAAAGTGAGATGACGCTGCCAGCATGGGCGCATTCTCGTCGATGATCTTTGGTTCGCGTCACAGCTTCGACACGGTCTGAAAGGTCGTTCTCCGATTTTGTTCAGCACTGAGTTTTCTCCCGAAGGAGGGGGTTAATTTGAAAATGAAAGATAAGCTAATGTCTTCCGGTGTCAGAGCACGCTGGGTGTTTGTCGCGTTCGTCGTCGTGATGAGTTGTTCTCTTGTATCAGCGTCAACCGGCAGGACTGTCGCTGGTAATACACCCAGTTACGTGTCAACTGCGAGGAACGTCAGCCCGGCTGACCCCTCGACTATGATCGAGGTGAGTCTATGGCTCAACCCGCACAACCGGGCTGGGCTCGATGCTCTGGCCGCACAACTCTATGACCGCACTTCTCCCAACTACCGTCACTGGCTGACTTCGAAGGACATTGCGGCCCGCTTCGCCCCCACTGCGGCGGAAGCGGAAACCGTGCAAGAATTTCTCAAGTCGCACAATCTCAAAATTGTCAAAGTTGGCTCCAACAATTTTTACGTGCGAGCGCGCGGAACCATTGGCGACATGGAAAAAGCTTTTCGCGTTCAGTTGAACAACTACGAGGTCCTTGGCAAGACCATGCGCGCCAACGATCGCAATCCTTATGTTGATGGAGCCGCGGGCGATCTGGTGATGGCAATCCTTGGTTTCGATAATGGCCAATATGAGCATCCTGTTGCGACGCGCTCAGCTGCGATTGCAAATGGCGGGAGCAAGATTGGCTCCGCCGCCACTCCGCCAGCCCAGACCGATATCTTCTCGAATATCTGCTTCGACGGGCCTGTTACAGAAACGTTTTCGACCCTCGACAATGGCTCATTGCCGATTGCCACTGTTAAGGGCAATCACCTGAATATGGCAGGTTATACGAGCAGTGGTTGTGGGTACACGCCGCCGATGATTCAACACGCCTTCAATTTAACCGGACTTTATGCAGAAGGCTACACAGGCGGCGGCCAGACCATCGGTATTATCGACTGGTGCGGATCCTTCACCATTCAGAACGATGCGAACGCTTTTTCGAGGCGCTACAGCCTGCCGCCACTTGTCTTAGGCGACAACTTCACCATCACCAGCACCGGCCAGAGCTACTGCGAGGCTTTCGATCAGGTGGAAATAAACCTCGACGTCGAGTGGGCGCACGCGATTGCACCCGGTGCCAATATCAACCTGATTGTCCCGCCTACTCCTTATTTCCAAGACATCGACCAGGCAGAATATGAAACGGTCAATCTCGGCCTGGCGAACGTTATTTCGGGAAGTTTCGGCTCGATGGAATCATGGACTCCAGTGTCCGTGTTGGAGAATGAAAATCTCATCAATGAGTTAGCTGCGGTTACCGGAATCTCTGCTAACTTCGCTTCGGGCGATCAGGGTGACTTCACATACCCCTATGGTATTCCTGCAACCGTTATTGCTCCCGCTGATTCACCCTGGGCTACGGCTGTGGGCGGCACTACGCTCGCTTTGAATTCCGACGACTCGATCGCTTGGCAGGCAGGTTGGGGAAACAACCAGACCTTGCTCGCCCAAGATACGGCCATTTATGATCCTCCCGACGTGCTCGGCTTTGTGGGCGGCTCCGGAGGCGGTCCCAGCAACTGCGCCACGCAGGATTCCAGCGGCAATTGTCTTGCCGGCTATCCGAAACCGTCGTATCAGAACAAGCTTCCCGGCAAGGTGCGGTTGCTTCCTGATGTCAGTTGGCTGGCGGATCCGTACACCGGCGCAGCCGTCCTGATCGGCCTTCCCTATCAGCAGCCAGATCAGGTCTGGGAGATTGTTGGCGGAACCAGTCTTGCCACGCCGATGTTCTCTGCACTGTGGGCGATTGCTAACCAGGAAGCCGAGGCGGGTGGCGCTCCTCCGCTTGGCCTCGCTTCGGAATATCTCTACTCCATGCCTGCCGGTACGATCTTTGATATCGTTCCCGTGGGATCGAAAACCAACGTCACTGGCTCGGTTCAAGAAACGAACAACACAACCAAAAACTACACCGCTAACCAGGTGCTGGGTCCTGTTGATCCACCGCAGTTCGTGACTGCGATCTGGGATTACATCGACATCCAGAACACGGCCCTCGCTGTCTCGTTTGGAACGGATTGCGATGCCGCCGGCACGCACAATAACAGACGCAGCACTTTTTGCACTAGCCCCTCAGCCCTGCGTACGAAAGTGGGATGGGACAATGTGACTGGCGTAGGCACACCCAACGCCCGTGCGTTCGCCGATTTCTTCTTCGGCAAATAGCCGGCGCGATTACTTGGTCGTACACCTCCGTGACCTGTTTCGGGGCCACGGAGGTGTTTTGACTCACATCGAAATCGGGGAGACTATGCGGGCTTTGCCGCGGACCCGCTCAGCCCGAGTCCAGGTGCGAGCTCGCGCATAGCGTGACCCGTTCGTTCACCGATTGCGAGAATCGACTGGGGTTAATGCTTCGGCAGTCGAAGGCCTTCATTGGACGGAGCGTTCCGCGTGAAAAATAGTTTTTTCAGTGTGCCCCGTGATGCTGACACTAAGCTGTTGCGGCACGATCGTCGATCCCGATGGATACAGTTCCCAAGGACTGCTCAAGGCACGCAAGGCGGCGGTCGTATACGCCGGAGGTCTTGATTGCCAGTCCGCTGGTTCGTCAACCCCGGCCATCTCATTCTGGCGTCTGGGGCGCCTGTCGGCACGGACGATTTCGTCAAACTGAAGCTTTGCGACCAATTGTATTTCGAGCACCCAGTTCATCACGTCGGCGATTGATGTCGGGCAAAGGGTTCCGCGTTTGGTTGCAGGTCATACGGATCACTCCGAGTAGCCGTGCTCGAATGTCGCGTATTCGATGAAGCCGGGACCCTTTCGGCATGGTGAGGAAGCCGGTTTCCAGAGCGGCAAACACTTCATCGACGCAGGTTTCGATGTCGGCCTGCACATCTTTATACGCCCGCTCAAAGGGAAACGGCATCGCGGCTCCTTTGCTTTTTTCAGGAGCCACGGAGATGTCCACTGGTTGAGCTTTGGGAGTCGCTGGACGCCGTTTCTGTATGACGGAATCGAGATTAGCTGAATTCGAATCCCACTCTCAACGACGGCACGGATCTGAGTGTTTCAGCACAAGTCGCAATATCGACATGGAATGTTGATCCCGCACACTCCGCGTCGTGGTTCAAGTCAAGCACATGGTGGTCAAACAAACGTAAAATGCACTTGCCCGACACCGCCCGTTTTGCATCGCGTGATGCTAGAAATCGGTTGCCGGAGGTGTGGCTGTAATTGTGGCTGTATGTTGCCGAACGTCGCCAACTTTTCAAGCGTTTCGAAGTGATCTCTGTGCGCGCAAGACTTTTGTAAGTTATTGGTTTGTCACGAGTTGCCGGCCGTGGATGGCAGGGCGCTAGTTGACTCTTAATCAGTAGGTTGTAGGTTCGATTCCTACCGCGCTCACCACTTCCCGCCATGGGCGCGGGTTTTGGCGGGTCACCTCATTGCACAGACCGATTTGGTGCCAAAGTTGGTGCCATCCGGCGGCCTACCAGCCTCAGCACATCTCCGACTTCAACACGCTTGGCGGCATCGTAGACTTCCTGCTGCTCCACCCGCTTGTGACCCAAGGTATCGCGCACCACCACAGGATCGATCCCCGCCCGACGCATCCGCCGTTTCAGGGTGTGGCGGAAATCATGCGTGCCGCCGAGCTTCACCCCGATGGCTTTCGCTGCCGGATGCAAATAACGGCGACGGAAGTTGCCGGGATTGACGGGGGTTCCCTTGCGAGATTGGAACACCCAACGTTGTCCAGCGGAGGATCGGACATAACGGATGAGATCGGCATGCACCACAGGATCCAGTGGCAACACTTCAATCCCGTCCGGTTCCAGCATGGTGACCTTACCTTTGTAAATAATGCGCCTGATGGTCAGCACATTATTTTCGTCAAGGTCATCGGGTTGTACTCCGATGGCTTCTTCGATCCTCCGTCCCAGCAATTCGAGCAAACGGGTTAAGCTCGCATACGGCTCGTCCAACTGCGCGATGATGGCCGCCGTCTGTCCGGGTTCTAGTTCAACACGCAACACCTTGGCCTCCTCGATTTCGAGACTCGTTTCCCCAGTGCTCTGCCCTTGTAAGAAGATATGAATGGAAATCGCTGTCACAGGCAAAGGCGTTGTTCTACGTGTCGCATAGCGAGACGACTACCGCTTTTGTTGACGCGAATCTTGCGGTTGACCGTTGCCCACCATTCGACCTACCATTCCGGCCAGTGTCCACGCCCTCTCAACCCGTGGGTCAGACGGTCTCCCATTACCGCATCCTCGGCAGGATCGGTGGCGGGGGCATGGGTGTGGTGTATGAGGCGGAAGACCTGAAACTCGGTCGCCACGTCGCCCTGAAGTTCCTTCCTGACGAACTCGCCTATAACGCGCAAGCTCTGAGCCGTTTTCAGCGGGAGGCCAAGGCTGCCTCTTCTTTGAACCACCCGAACATCTGCACGATCCACGAGATTGACGAAGCTGATGGACGAACCTTCATCGCCATGGAATTTCTGGAAGGGCAGACGCTTCGACAGAAGATCGCAGGCAGGCCGCTGGAGATCGAAACGGTGATCGATTTGGGCATCCAGATCGCCGATGCGCTCGACGCCGCACACTCGAAAGGAATCATCCACCGGGACATCAAGCCCGCGAACATCTTCGTTACGAGTAGAGGTCAGGCGAAAGTTCTCGATTTCGGGCTGGCGAAAGTCACGCTGAAGCGTGAGAGCGTTCCTCTGAACGCCCCGACCATCGGATCAGAGGATAATCTCACCAGCCCCGGTTCTACGCTTGGCACGGTCGCCTATATGTCTCCCGAACAGGTCAGGGGCAAGGAACTTGATGGCCGAACCGATTTGTTCTCCTTCGGCGCTGTGTTGTACGAGATGGCGACGGGGATGCTCCCGTTTCGGGGCGACACGTCTGCGCTGATCTTTAAGGCCATTATGGATGAGATACCAACGTCGGCGGTGCGTCTGAATCCCAACCTGCCGCGCAAGCTGGAAGACATTATCGACAAGGCTTTAGAGAAAGATCGCGATGTCAGGAATCAGCATGCATCCGAAATTAAGGCCGATCTGAAACGGATCAAGCGGATGATCGAATCAGGCCGTGCAAAGGCGTCGAGGGTGGCGTCTTCGAGCAGTCTTGTTGAAGACAAGTCAATCTCGGTAGCGGTATTGCCGTTCGAAAATGTCGGTGCGCAGCCAGACCTTGAATATCTCAGCGACGGAATCACCGAAGTTCTGATCTCCAGCCTCTCCCGCAAGCCGGGTCTTAAAGTCATGGCACGAAGTACAGTGTTTCATTACAAAGGACGGATCGGAGATGCTGTCAGTATCGGCAAACAATTAGGGGTGAGTTCGGTCGTTACGGGCAGGGTACTTCAGCGTGGAAATACGATTCGGATCGGAGTGGAATTGATCGATGTTGGGGATGGCTGGCAGCTATGGGGTGAACAATTTAGGCGCAATGCAGATGACATTCTGTTTGTAGAAGACGAGATTCCAAAAGAGATCGTCGGTCACCTTCAACAAGAATTGAGCAGAGATCGGTCGGAATCGCCCCATGAGCCACAGACTGCAAGTCTGGAAGCATTTCATCTATACCTCAAGGGTCGCCACTATTGGAACAAGAGAAGCGAGGAGGCGCTAGGTAGAGCGATTTCCTTTTTCAACCAAGCCATTGAGACTGATCCAGCCTACGCGCTCGCGTACGCCGGACTTGCCGATTGCTATATGCCGCTGGGTTATTGGACATTTCTTGCTCCGCAGGAGGCATTCCCAAAAGCCAAAGCCGCTGCAGAAAAGGCACTACAAATCGACAGGACAATTGCCGACGCACATACAGTTCTGGGCGGGGTGAACGCATGGTTCGAGTGGCGATGGGAGCAAAGCGAGGCCGACCTGAAACGCGCAATTGAACTGAATTCTAATTATCCGAGGGCACATCAGATTTACGCCGAACTCCTAACGGTCATGGGACAGTTTGACAGAGCCGAAGACGAGGCTAAGTGTGCAATCGCACTTGATCCGCTCGCGCCTGCTGCATACTTTGCCGCGGGGTCCGCGATGTACTGCGCCCGTCAGTATGTTCAGGCTCTCAATCAGTGCGAAAGAGCCCTCGACATTCACCCCGATTTCTTTCCTGCACACTTACTTGCTGGACTGGTGTTCGAACGCGAAGGACGATTCGATCAAGCCATTGAGAGCTTGGAAAAGGCGTGGAGATCGAGCGAGAGTTTCTTAGTTCGATCCGTCCTTGCGGGCACACTCGCGTTTGCAGGAAAGCAGGATGATGCGCGTGCGATGCTCCGTGAATGCGAAGCAGTCCGTACAGACCAGTATGTGTCTCCTATACCAGTCGCCGTTGCTCTCGCTGCGCTCGGGGAATACGAAGCCGCGTTCGCCAGCTTCGAAGAAGGGGTGCGACTCCGCTGCCCACGAGCAATCTGGGGCAAGGTCGATCCCCGTTTCGACGTATTGCGCTCCGACCCGCGCTACGCCGACCTGCTGCGCCGGATCGGGCTGCCGCAGTGAGCACCGTGTGTTCCCAGAAATCCCGCCTTCATTCGAACCCAGTTCCAGAAGGTATACCCGGATGACCACCCTGAACCCGTAATCTCCTCCCCAATCGAATCATCCGCTTGCGCCTGCTACGGATTGCACCCTTCCGAGATGGGGTGTTGGCGAGGGTTTCGGATAGCCCGAATCGCTGCATTTGCCGTTTTCTCGTCCATCGCTGCGCCCTCGTTGACTCTGCCTCGTCGCATCCCTAACATTGCACCCTGAGTCCTGCGCTATCCATGATCGGCAAAACCATCTCGCACTACAGCATCGTCGAGAAGCTCGGCGGTGGTGGCATGGGTGTCGTGTACAAAGCCGCTCATAAGGTACGCCCTTTGCCATCGCGCAGCCGACGCAAGCCTGCCTGACGTTGAACTTTGCTCGCTTCGACTCGCCAAAGCACGCAGCCTGCCAAGAATCTTTGGTTACTGGCACCATTCGCCCCCCACTTTCCAGACGATTATGACTGCTCCGGTGTATACCGTGATTGGGAAAATCGTGACTATCCAAGAACTCATGGAAGAACAGCGCAGGCGGGTTCGCTCTTGCGATCCAGCGGAGAGGTTCGCTGCTGCTTTGCTGCTCCCGGCAGAACTGGCAAAGCGCCTGCGCACTGTCAGCAGCTTCCATCTCAGTGAACTGCTAGAGCATGAGGTTTGCTCGAACCTGAATTTGCTTGCTCCTGAATTGCCCGTCTGTGCTGAGGCTGCCGAGCGACTGCGCCAAAAGGGTTCTTCCAGAAGGCTCGCAAGTGGTTTCTTTTCAGGAACCGAATTGTCGCATGAGGCTGGTCCACTGAGTAAAGGTTTTGGCCATTGCTAGCGTGCGGAATGGACACTTCTCCCGATCTGCCATAATCTCCCCATGTGCGGACGCTACCTTGCTGGCATTTGCCTTGCCGTCTGGCTTGCTGCCCCTGCATACCCGCAAAAGTCAGGGTCCAACAATCTTGACATCTACAACGGTTGCGGAGTGGAGGGGGATGCCCGGAGTCCCGGCGTTGAGGCTTTGAACCGCTTAAAGAACCGCTATACCGCTCCCCAGCAGATCGACCCGGCGATCACGCTCGCCGCCATGCTGGCTCCCGGCAGGGACACCGGGCGATGGAAGGTGAAGCAGGGGGCCGAGATCATCGGCTATGTATCTGACGTGAAAGTCGGTGGCATCGAGAGCACCAACTGTCACGCGCGTGCTGCCGAGCAACGCGATACGCACATCGAACTTGTTCTCGACCCAATGGCCGGTTCCCCTACCCAGCGCGTCGTCGTGGAGGTCACGCCCCGCTGGCGGGCAATCATGGCGGCTCAAGGGATGGACTGGTCAACGCGGGCGTTGCGCGACAGGCTGATGGGGCGCTGGATCAAGGTAAGGGGCTGGATGCTGTTCGACGTGGAACACCAGAATGCGTCCGAGAACACGGCTCCGGGTCGCGAGCGCAATTGGAGAGCGACTGCTTGGGAAATTCACCCCATCACATCCATCGAGGTCGTGCAGCGACCTGCGAGATAGCCGAGCTTTCCGTGGTGCTTTCACCAGTGGACTTCAACCCAGCGCCCTACGTGTGGCACCTGGTCGCCGCATTCGCATTGGTCCACAAAATGACTACTGCTACTGGCACTCGACGGGAGGGTGCGACTAGCTCTGAATCCGAGGCCCACCTTCGGCTTCATTTCGGCAGCAAACCCCGTACCGCTGCCACAGCCGAAACCACGGGCTATGCGCGAGCATTTCGTCATGCCTGCGATTGGCCGCATGGATGTCGCTTGCGCTGAATGGCCTCGCATCCGGGGCCTCGAACATTTCCTGCAGTTGCTCGATCTCGTCAATGATGCGTTCAACGTCCATCCGTCACAATATCCGACATTAGGATGCCAATCGTCAAACGGAGCGGGCCTACGTGTCCTGCCTGCGAGAGCGTCGTGCGCCGGGCGGGAGTCAGCGTTTCCTGACGTGCTCGGCTGGTCTAGAAACGCAGCGTGCCGTTTCCTGATGGCGTGAACTCGTGGTCGAAGGTTGTGGCATGCAAGAAGGAATCGCAGAGGCAATGGAGATTTTGCCGTTCCTCTAGGCTAAATCTGCTCGTTTCCTCTGGGAATTCCAGTGCCAACCAGAAAGCAATGGCTCATCTCGAACAAAGCAAAGGAACGGTATGGCCTGTGCTCTATGGTATGGCCCGTGCTCTAGTGCAGACAGAACGATGCCAGATTGGGACGGACGCCGGGAGGAAGTCATGCTGAATGTAACCGTTGCAAGCATGGGGGAACTAGCCATCGTTGGGTGCGAGGGCAGAATGGTGGCGAGAGAATCCGCTTATAAGTTGCGCGAAGCTGTGATCTCGCAAACAGACGCCCGGATTGTTGTCCTTGAACTTTCGGAGGTGCGTGCCCTCGGAGGCGGCGGTTTTGGCATGCTCGTATTTCTGCAACGATGGGCGCGGGAACACAACATCCGGTTCCTGCTGTTCCATCCCTCCAAATCCGTCCGGAGCAAACTAGAGAATGCCAGATCAATCGCAGAGTTCTACATTGCTTCGAGCGAAGAGATCAGGGCTATTCTGGCGTATGCCAACAGCCGATGTTCGCTAGCTGCTTAAGTCGGCAACGCTCTCAACCGACGCCACACCGACGCTCGACACTCGAATCACGCGGAGAAAAATGACATTCCACGACTGTTTACTAGTGACCATTCGATTATGTGCGGAATTGGAGATAATGGGCAATGAGAACTAAGGGGTTCTTCGGCAATCGATTACCTCCGCCCACGGTTCTAACTGGGGTGCAGCAGGTGGAGATGTTTCTGAACTTGATACGGGAGAAAAATGCTCTGGTTTTAGCTGGGAAACTGGAGGAATCTGACGAGCTACACCGAGGGCAGAAGCCACTTCGAGAAGGCGAAACTCGACAACCCCAATAAAGGCATCCTCGATCTGCTAGGTGTGCTCAAACATTTATCGCGAGAATCGGGGAGATGGGGGACTAGCTCATATACCAGCCACCATTGACCGAAATCGTCTGCCCAGTCATGTAGTCATTCATCGCCAGCCTCACTGCCAGCCAAGCGATGTCATCCACCGAGCCATCGCCGCATCCTGGACGGTTTGTCGGCAAACCTGACCTTAAAGGGTTAGATCAGGCTGGCTGGTCATCGCGGAGCAATTCACAGTGACCGGATCGCGTGCTTTTTTCGTTGACAAACCCACATCGGTGCGTGATAACTTACCGTTAGTGGACACTTACCTACAGGCCGGGCTCGACGCTTTGGGTGATGCTACGCGCATGGCGATCTTTCAAAAGCTCGCGGGCGGGCCTATTGCCGTAAACGAGCTGGCTCGAACGCTGCCGGTGACCCGCCCGGCGGTGTCGCAGCACCTGAAGGTGCTGAAAGACGCGGGCCTAGTGATGGACAGCAAGGCTGGAACGCGCCGCCTGTACCAGTTGAATCCCCAAGGTGTGGCACGGCTGCGCACCCATTTCGATCAGATGTGGACGAAGGCGATGAGCGCCTTCCAAACCGCCGCAGAAAAATCCCCACCAGGAGAGAAACATGGCAAACACCGTGGAAGAAGCCGTCGTACGTAAGAGTGTGCGCGTACAGGCGCCGATTGAAAACGCGTTCAGAGTGTTCGTGGAACAGATGGAGACGTGGTGGCCGGCGACTCATCACATCGGAAAAACTCCCTTCGTGGCGATCTTCGTGGAACCGCGCGTTGGGGGCCGGTGGTATGAGAGAGACGCCGAAGGCAACCTGAATGACTGGGGCACGGTGCTGGCGTGGGACCCGCCGCATCGGGTCACCTTGTCCTGGCATGTTGGTCCGGGACACGATCAACCGGATTGGAAGTGCGACCCGGACCCGGCCAAGGCGAGTGAAGTCGAGATTCGATTCGCGGCGGAGGGACCGGGAACGACTCTGGTCGAGTTGCAGCACAGCAAGTTGGAGCGCCATGGCGAGGGCTATGAGCAGTTGCGCGCGACCTTCGACGGACCGGGCGCCTGGGGAGACATTTTGGCGCTGTACGCCAAAGCGGCAAGCGGAGAACAGAAGTGAAAAAACCATCTCTCTTCCTTCGCATCGCGGCGGTCATGACGCTCATTCACGCGGTGCTGCACACCATAGGCGGGGTCTTTGGCAAGGCCGGGCCGGGTCCCGCCGCAGCTGCCGTACTAGCAATGAAGATGAATCAGTTTCCGCTGATGGGGCACACGCGGAGCTTTTGGGATTTCTATCGCGGGATGGGGCTGAGCGTCACGATATCCCTGACGGCCGAGGCGATTGTCTTCTGGCAACTGGGCTCGCTGGCAAAGATGGACGCGCGCCGGCTGCTGCCGATTCTGGTTACGTTTTTGGTTGCCTATAGCGTGCTGGCGGTGAACTCGTACGCTTACTTCTTTCTGGGGCCGGTGATTGCGGAGATCCTTATCGCGGCGTGCCTCGGGCTGGCGATTCTTACCGCTAAGTCTCAAAGCGGCGAGTTATGCCGGGACGGCGCAGCGGGCTTGATTTGAAAACACTGGCCGTTCTTTTCAAACTACCAGCTATCCAGCCGCTCTTCGCCGTGGCCGATCTAAATAGATGACTGATCGCACTCGATGGGCCGTAACGACTGATGTACGCCGCAAAAGAGACCGAGGGCCATAGTTACCAACGAACTTCGGCTCCGAACGAAGCCTCTAGTGCTTATCTTTATCGTCCTGGTGCTTGTGACTCCAATCGAAATATTGCTTCTGTTCGTCCTTGCTTCGCACCTTAAAATCTTTGTGGTCGTAGTG